>Ga0194112_10004132_pt1 | contig 19971 bp, 17 predicted proteins | sample TA2MahC400mmetaG_FD_146191 | JGI IMG/M metagenome (GOLD analysis project Ga0194112, IMG submission 146191) | Freshwater microbial communities from Lake Tanganyika, Tanzania - TA2015016 Mahale Deep Cast 400m | ecosystem: Environmental > Aquatic > Freshwater > Lake | place: Tanzania: Lake... | reverse complement strand
AAAATGTCATGCCGAACTTGTTTCGGCATCTAATCATTCCAAGAACTTACGAGACCCTGAAACAAGTTCAGGGTGACAAATTAGTAATTACGACACAGTCTCGTGGGGAGAGGGAGGACGATGAGGAGCACCGGATGAAATTCGTATCGGATGGAGGCTGTTTTGTGTGCGGCGATAAGAATCCGCACGGATTAAAAATTAAGTTTCAGGTCGACCGGCAGAAGCAGACCATCCACACGACCTTCACGGTGGAGCCAATCTATCAGGGCTGGGATGGAGTCGTCCACGGCGGAATCGTCTGCACTCTTCTGGATGAAGCGATGGCCAATCTGGTTTATGAATTAGGATTGAATGCAATTGCAGCATCCCTGGAGGTCAGATTCAAAAAACCGGCCCCGACCCTTCAACCCCTTCGAATCGATGGAGAAATCACAGAAGTGCATAAGAAATTGGTTAAGGCAAAGGCAAGCGTCGCAAGGGAGGATGGAGCGGTATTGGCCACAGCAACCGCCTCCTTTGTCCGGCAGGGCCTGGAAGGAACTTATTCCGATTGAAGAAACCTCAAAAAGTTCAACCCCAAAATCTTCTCGCGGTCCTCGGTCGAGAGGCCTGATTCTTCCAGCTCCTGAAAATACCTTCGGGGTTGGACCAGCGGGAAGTCCGATCCGAAAATAATTTTCTCCGCGCCCACGATCTTTTTTACAACTCCATAGATCTTCTTCGAATAGAGGAAGGGAGAGGCGGCCGTATCGTAATAGACATTCGCCATTGCTTTCGCAACCTCAGGCATCAGCTCATAGAAGGGAAGCCCCCCTCCCCAGTGGGCCAGCAGGATCTTAAGAGATGGAAAGGCGAGGGCAAACCGGTAGAAGGCCTCCAGAGGAGTCCTTCCCTTGCCGGGATAAGGATGACCGAGATGCTCATTGGTATGGAGAAGGAGAGGAATCCTCCGCTTCTCCATCTCTTTAAAAATCGGCCTCATCGATTCAATATCCTGATCGGTCATCTCCCGATCGTAGAAAGCGATCTCCCCCACTCCCTTTGCCCCATTCTGAATTCCCCGTTTCAACTCCCTGGCTGACCACTCCGGGTCCGAAAAGAGGAGAAGAATGAAAACGATCAATCGATGGGGATAGCGCAGGGCAGAATCGATCAGGTATTGATTATGAAGAGCGCAGAGTTCTTTTTCGTTCCAGGGAAAACCGCAGATCACCGACTGCTCGATCCCCGCCTCATCCATCGACGCAATCAATTCCTCTGCTCCGAAAATCTTTGCCTTGGGATTATTGTAAACGGAAGAGAATCCCCTGTCCCTCTGACAGAAGGCTGCCCTTTTCTCTTTCACCTCGTCGGGGAAAATATGGGTATGACAGTCGATGATCACGGCTTGCCCTTCCTCACTTTAGTCCCTTATGAATGAAATTGTGCGCGAAATGGTAACAAAGTTATTTTAGATTGAGCGGATTTTAAATCCGAAGCACGAAATCCGGGCGAAGCGTCCAGCAGGACCAATTCGAAACAATCTCAAATGACCAAATTTCAAATGTTCAAAACAGATAAAAGTTTAAGAAATTTGAATTTTGAAAATTCGAATTTGTTTCGGATTGGTCCAAGACGGACGCTTCGCCCGATATTCGGATTTCGAATTTTATCAACCCCAAAAGCCTGTTTGGTTCCGGCTATGCCGGGTTAGGGCTTCCCTTTGGTAAAACCATAATGGCCGAGGGGTTTTCCGAGGCTCCAGTACTCCTGCGCACCCGGGCAGTAAGCCAGTGGAAGGGCTTTCGGAATATCGATCCGGCCCCTTTCCTTCTGCACTTCCTCCTTCACATGGAGGGCAATGATCTCGCCGAGAAAGAGATCGTGGCTTCCGAGGGAGATGATCTGTTTGACTTCACACTCCATTTGAACCGGACATTGGTCGATCAATGGCGCTCTCACCTTCTCCGCTGGAACAGCTTTCCATCCCGTCAGATCAAATTTATCCGTCACTCTTCCTGAGACCACCCCGCAGGCATCAACCCCTCTGACCATCTCCTCCGAGGGAAGGTTAACCACAAATTCTTTCGCCTCTTGGATGCACGTATTCGAATATCGTTCCGGTCGAATGGAAATGCCGATCATGGGAGGCTCGGAATTGACCACTCCTGCCCAGGCGAGCGTGATGATATTGGGTCTTCCCTTTCCATCCACACAGGTGACCAGGACGACCGGCGTGGGAAAGAGTAAGGTCGTAGGTGAAAGACTCTTTCGTCCCATTCATTTCCTCCTCAGGGAAATCCGCCTTCTACTGAAAAAGGCTTACATCCCCTTTCCCTTTTCGGATGACTTTTGGGAATTCATCGGTGAGATCAATGATGCTGGAATGCTCCGCAACGATCACTCCGCCGTCGATGACGAGATCGAGCTTCTTGGCGAAGCGTTCTTCAATTTCGGCGGGATCGTTGTAAAGGCTTTCATCAGTTTTGTAGACGCTGGTGCTGATGATCGGGTGCCCTAATTCCCTCACAAGGCTGAGGCAGATATTATTGTCCGGGATGCGAATGCCAACGGTATTCTGTTTTGTCATGGCAATCTTGGGAACAAGTTTGGTTGCGGTTAAAACAAAGGTATAAGGACCGGGAAGCAGCCTCTTCATCATTTTATAGGCATAATTGGAGACATGGGCATAGCGGCTGATGTCCTTCAGGTCGGCGCAGATGAAACTAAGCGGTTTCTTCGCCTCCATCTTCTTCAATCGATGAATCTTCCGTATCGCCTCCTGGTTGAACAGATCACAACCCACTCCATAAACCGTGTCGGTGGGATATCCGATCACACCCCCCTCTTCCAGAACTTCAATTACCCTTCGGACCAGCCTCAACTGCGGATTTTTAGGATTGATGGCAAGGATCATATTCTCAGCTCTCCTTCTCTAATTCGATGATGCGCACCCCATTGATGAACCGCTGGTTAAAATAAGGGGTGTCCAGATTATCCACTCTCACCTCTTTGCCTCGGTAGGAGGCGTGGACGAATTGATTGTTGCCGATATAGATTCCCACATGGGTACGGCTTGCCCTTTGTGTTTTGAAGAAGACGACATCCCCCTCCTCAAGCTCTTCTCTCCTGACTTTCTTACCAATCCGCAATTGTTCCCTGGTGGTTCTGGGAAGCTCGACATTAAAAATTTCAAACATCTTTTTTACGAAGGCAGAGCAATCGATTCCCTTGAGGGTGGAACCGCCCAACCGGTAAGGAACTCCTAAAAAGGTTTTAACCACTCTTATGAAGAGATTCCTCTCCTCAGGACCCCTCCATTTTCCCAGAGCCTCTGGGATTACCTGATTCTCCCCCTGGGCTTGCTGACTTTCTTTGACCTCTTCTGAATCGCCGAGTTCCTCTACCTCTTCTGTTCTCGTGTCCCGCTGTTTCAGCAGGATGAGTCGTTGGCCTGTCTTGAGAACATCCGTCCGAAGCTCGTTTAACCTCTTGATCTCCTCCACCGAAAGGCCCACCCTTTTCGAAATCGTGTAAAGACTGTCCCCCTGTTTTACGATGTAGGATTCGGTCTCGGGTGAAACCCTCTGGACTGCATTTCCGGCTGGCCTCTTTTTCGGATTCGGTATGAGGAGAACTTGCTTCGGTTTCAGATAACTTCCTTCCAGACCATTGGCCTCCTTTAAAGCTTCAACGGAGATGCCATACGATTTCGCAATCGTGTAGAGAGAGTCACCGGATTTGACCGTATAGCGCTCTTCTGCCGATAGACCGTTAGGGCAGACCAACACAAACAGGACGACCAGCATCACCCCCAAAAAGCCTAACCGTCCTACCATAAATCCCCTCCTTTCCTGTTGCCGGGCATCTCTTCCCTGTTGAAAAAATGGGATTTTTTTGAAAAGGATCAGATTGGATGAGTAGATACGAATAATTTATACAAGGATTGTTTCTATAAGTCAACCGGAACGATCATTCCGGGACGAGGTGAATGCGGATGGAAATGATATTTTCTCTGGGGACCGCTGATCTCGAGGGTTCTTTTCCCTTCGCTTCAAGCTCCGTGCTCTTTGTTCCAGCGGCAAGTTTTGAATCATCCTTCATCTCTTTTTGAACGCCGGCTTTGGGAGCCGAAGGAGGAAAACCGACCTGGGCCAACTCTTTTTCAAATTCCGCCAAGGTGGAGGCAGGCAGGGAGGCTAATAAAACATCTCCATCCTCTTTTACCACTTTTCCCCCCAATTGCTTTGCCAACTCCTGAATCCGGGAGATGGCTCTCTCCCGGTCGCTGATTTTCAGAGTTATTTCACGGGCTGTTTTTTGGGCAAGAGACATCGTCACCCTTCCAACCCTCTCGCCCTCTCTCCTCTTCTCCTCCAGACGAGGGGCTTCTGCTTTTGCCATCTCCTTCGGACGAACAAGTTCAGTCGTTGCCATCTCTTCTTTCAGGGGAGGGGCAGGCGGCTCCTTATCCTCTTCTTTCATTTTTTGAACAACCTGACCTTGATCGCTTACCTTTTCATCCGCAACAGAGGGTTTGGCTTCTGCAAGATAATTTTCTCGATAGAGTTCAGGGAGAGGCGTGGTCACTTTTTGCCCCTCCTCTTCTTTTAAAACGGGCTCTTTCTTTTCTCTATCCGATTGCAGAACCTCAGGCTTTTCAACAGCCCTCTTCTGAAGCATATCAAAGGGCGTCATTTTGGTAAGATAAAGGGCTAAAAAAACGATCATCACCATGGCCGCGGCCTGGACAGGGATCTTCATGGAACGGAAGAACCGATCCCCTCCCCGCCTTTCTCGCCCCTTTCGTTCCTCCCGTTTCTTCTGTATCTCTGAGAGAAACCCTTCTGGCGCCTCCTCTTCTTCGACCGTGTGAAGCCAGTGGATCATCCGGTTGAACTGTTCCCACTCTTTTTGACAATCCTGGCAGGAACCAAGATGTTCTCTGATCCTCTCCTCTTCCGACGGCTTCAATTCCCCCTCAAACAGGGAGGAGAACCGGTCACGAACCTCTTTGCATTCCATAGACTCTCTCCATTCATTGCACAGAAAATAAAGTGGAACGGTAAGGGTAACGAGGCCCGTTTCGTTGATAAAAGGCTGCGTTTGTCGTCTTTTAATGCTTTTTACGCAACCGTTACCGTTAACCGATACGGGCTTCGTAACCTTAACCGTTTGACCCTAAACCAAACGGGCTTCATAACCCTAACCTCTTCACCTTGACCAACTTGTTAATGCATCGATCCTTCCAGAATCCCTTTGAGGTCCATTCTGGCCCTGTGAAGTCTTGACTTGATCGTCCCTTCAGGTAGAGAAAGCAACTTCCCTATCTCTTCATAAGAGTACCCCTGGAGGTCCCTTAATACAATCATCTCTCTCTGATCCTCCTTCAATTTTAACAGCCCCTTCTGGACAAACTCCCGGATCATCTTTTTTTCGAAGAGGGTTTCCGGATTACCGGAAGGATCATAGACCGGCCTTTCCATCTCTCCATCCTCTGTTCCGATGGGATCGTTCAACGAGTCCGTTTTGAAATAGTGTCTTCGCTTCAAATATTTCCAGCGGTTTCGGCAATGGTTCAAGGTCATCTGCGTCAGCCAGGGCTCAAATTTGACCTCTTCCCTCAAATCCTTAATCGACTCCAGGACGGAGAGAAAGACCTCCTGGGACAACTCCTTCGCCTCCTCCCTGTTCCCCAACATCCGAAAGGCGATATTAAAAACCTTCTTCTGGTAAGCGAGGACGATCTCCGCAAAAGCGCTCTCGTCTCCTGCCTTACAATTCTCAATCACCTCTTTCTGAACCTTCGGAGAACGCTCCATTAAAAATCCGTATGTCCCCTTTTATATAGACAACGAAAGGATGGATAAAGTTCCGGGAAAATTCCCCAAGAAAATATATTCGACTAATTATTTCCTCCCCCCTTGAGACTGTGTCGTAAAGGGAAAAACAGAGAAAAATGTCACGCTGAACCTTGTGCTGAACTTAATTCAGTATTGTTTCAGCATCTAATAGAATCCAATACTTACGAGACCCTGAAATAAATTCAGGGTGACCAAATAATAATTACGACACAGTCCCCTTGTGGGGGGGATTAAGGTGGGGGGATGAATCAGAACCTTTCCTCTTTTAAAAATTTTAGCAGTTTGATCAACTTCTGGTCCCGCTCTTTCAAAACATCTGCAATATTCTTCGAGGTATAGTCATAAAACCCTCTTCCTGACTTGACTCCGAAATATCCTTTCTTCACCAACTGGCTCAGGGTTTTAGGACTTCTCTCTTTTGAGACCAGATGGATGGACGGGTTTCTCTCAAAGGCGAGGGCCAGATCCAGCCCGGTATAGTCATAGCGTTGAACCACTCCAACGACAGGGATTCTGATTCCGAGACTGCCCTTCACTGCCCTGTCGATCTCCTCCGCTGTGGCATATCCTCCATCCAGGAGGAAGAAGATCTCCCTTGCCATGGCCCTCTGAAGGCGATTGACAATATATCCAGGAATGAACTTCTTCATCACGACCGGCGTCTTACCCAATTTCAGGAAGATTTCTTTCACTCTTTTGATTGTCACCTCGGATGTCTTAGGCCCCCTGACCAGATCGACCAGAGGGATGAGGTGGGGCGGAGCATACCAGTGGCAGATCAACATCTTTTCGGGACGGATTTTTTTTGTCAGCCGAAAGATATTGAGATAGGAAGTATTGCTGGTGAAGATCGTCCGCTCAGGGCAGAGGCGATTCAGGGTCTGAAAAAGTTCTTTCTTCGCTTTCGGATTTTCGGATATTGCCTCAACAACCAGGTCAGCCTTCTGCGCCACATCGAGGGAAGTGGAGGGATGGATTCGACCCAAAATCTTTGGAATCGATCTCGCCTCGATCATCTTCGCATTTTTCAGAGTCCGAAGATTGGCTTGAATCAGCTTGAGACTTTTTCCGAGAATGTCGTCATTAACATCCACCAGATCGACTTCATACCCGCCCTGTGCAAAAACCAGTCCAATCGAGTGGCCCATGGTCCCCGCACCGACAACCAACACCCTTCTGATCCGATCAATAGTCATTACTTAGAAAATAAAAGTCTAACGGTAAAGGTAACGATACCCGTTTCGTTAATAAAAGGCTACGTTTATCGTAATTTAATTCTTTACACGTAACCGTAACCGGAAGTCGATGCGGGCCTCCTAACCCTAACCGTGACCTACGGACCATTTTCATGGTTCGTGAGTGGCCTAACGGCCATGTGCAATTACTTTCCCCATTATGTTTCTCTCAAATACTAACCAAAGATATCTGAAATATCCCCTCACCCCCTCCTTCTCCCCTGGAGGGCATATGCGCTAACTTTGCTCTCCCCCCTCTTTCAAGGGAAGGAACTTACTTAACTCCTCCCCCTTCAGAGACTGTGTCGTAATAAGGGAAATTATAAAAATTGTCATGCCGAACCTTGTGCTGAACTTAATTCAGTATTGTTTCAGGATCTAATTAATTCAACCAATTGCGAGACCCTGAAATAAATTCAGGGTGACAAAATAGTAATTACGACACAGCCTCTCAAGGGGGAGGTTGGGAGGGGGATGGGATTGCAGCTCCTGAACTACCAACCAAATCTTCTCCCTTACCGATTCCATCTCCTGCAAAATTTCGTTGTTCCAGAATCGGAGAACGCGAAAACCAGCCGCCTGTAGTTTTTGTGTACGATTCTCATCATATACTGCCCGCTGTCCATGTTGCCCCCATCCACCTCAATGACCATTCTGTTTTCCAGGCAGACAAAATCGAGGATGTAATCACCAAATGGATGCTGACGGCGAAATTTCAAACCGGAAATCTGACGACCTCGCAGAAGATGCCACAAAACCTTTTCCGCGTCAGACATGTTGCTACGTAACACCCGCTGTAGTTTGCCCGAAGGTATCTTCTTGTTTGTCTGGCCGATCACAATCTCCCCCATCCCCTCCCCACTCCTCCCCTTGAAGAGACTGTGTCGTGATTACTATTTTGTCATCCTGAACTTGGTTCAGGATCTCGTAACTATTTAATTCTATTAGATGCCGAAACAATACTGAATTAAGTTCAGCACAAGGTTCGGCATGACAATTTTTATAATTTCCCCTATTACGACACAGCCTTGAAGGGGAGGGAATATTAAGTTAGCGCTTAAGCCCCAGTGGGGAGAGGGGGCCAAAGATCTTTAAATACTTCTTCGCCTTCTCATAAGCCTCAACCCACTGTTCTCTGGACCGCCTCATCGCCTCCTCGTCCAGTTGCTTGACAACCTTGCCCGGAATCCCGAGAACGAGCGACCCTTCGGGAACCTTCATCCCAGGAGGCACAACACTTCCGCTCCCGATGACCGAATTCTTCCCCACCTCTGCTCCGTCCAGCACAATGGCTCCGATTCCAACAACCGCCCCTTCCCTGACAATACATCCGTGGAGGATGACCCCGTGACTGATCAATACGTCCCGCTCAATGATGACTGGCCGGCCCGTCGGAGACTCGATCAAAACTTTATCGAGAATGACTGAACGCTCTCCCACAACGATTCGATCGCTATCCGCCCTCAAAAGCGCAAAGGGCCAGATGCTCACCTCTTTCTTTAGGATGATCTCTCCGATCAGCCTCGCCGAGGGATCGATGAATACGGTTTCATCAAATTGGGGAGATTTTCCTTCAAAAGGAGTGATTGGATCAAAGTTGATTAAATGGGATGACATTGGCTTGCTCCTTCGAGTGAGAAATCGTTCGCTATTTTATTCCCGTTCAAAGATGGCTGCAATGCCCAGTCCGCCGCCGCCGCAGATCGATTCGAGGCCGAATCGACTGCCCCGCCGTTTCATCTCATGAAGGAGGGTAACCAGCACCCTCGTTCCAGTGCAGGCAATGGGATGGCCAAGTGAGATGCCGGAGCCGTTTACATTGATCCTGAGATAGTCCCTCCCGGAAAGGTTCAACAGCTTCAGATCTGCCAGAACCTGTGCGGCGAAAGCCTCCTGAATTTCGATTAAATCCATCTGATCGATCTTCAACCCTGTCCTCTCCAGGACTTTCTTGACAGCGAGGTCCACTGCCCGATAGGTGTATCGTGGGTCCACACCCGCAACGGCAAACTCCCTGATTGAGGCCAGAGGCTTCAACCCCAATGCCTCAGATTTCTCTTCAGTCGTGATGACGCAGACTGCAGCACCATCGTTTTCGGAGGAGGAATTCCCTGCCGTGCAGACCCCTCCTAAGACGGGTTGAAGTCTCGATAGCTGCTCAAAGGTCGTATCCTGCCTTGGCGTCTCATCCCGGTCAAATAACATCACATCTTTTTTCTCTTGAGGGATGGGAACAGCCACGATCTCCTCCTTAAACCTGCTTGATTCCATGGCATCGCATGCCTTCCGGTGGCTCTCTAAAGCCCAGCGGTCGCAATCCTCCCTTGAAATCCCCTCCTCCTTTGCCGCTGTTTCTGCCCAGGACATCATCGTTGGCAGGACTCCATATCTCTCTTCAGGCTGGGACATCACCCTTGCCCGTTGAATCCGGTCATAGAGTGGAATGCCCCACCGGGAAAGGTCCCCATGACCTTTCGGCATTCCCTTTTTGCCGCCGATCCCCCATTTGATTTCACCCGGAAGGTAGAACTCCGCACTGCTCATGCTCTCCACGCCGCCTGCCACCACAATCTCCGCATGGCCCGACTGGACAGCCATGGCTGCAGAGCAGATCACATCCAGTCCGGTGCAACAGCGCCGGTCCAGTGTGATTCCGGGAATCGATTCCGGCCATCCTGCCTTGAGAAGCGACATCCGGGCAATATTCACATACTCGCCGTTCTGGTAGGCCTGGCCCATGATGACCTCTTCAACCTGGCCAGGATTCAATCCGGCCCTTTTGACCGCCTCATTCAAGACCAGCGCTCCCAGATCATAAGCAGGAATGTCTTTCAACATTCCCATATATCTTCCGATCGGTGTGCGAACTGCGCTGACGATCACTGCTTTCTTCAAACGATTCTCCTTTTTTTAAAAAGTGTATGTCTGCAAATATCGTCTTCCGTCATGCCGGACTAGATCCGGCATCCAGACATGGTTCTGACAATTGCTTGAAACCACCTCTAAAACTGGATTCCGGCTTTCGCCGGAATGACGACCCTGATTGAAAAGAGAAATTTATAAACAGACCCTAACTGTCCATTCTCCTAAAATGAGTTTAAGGTTTTATTCCAGAACGATGCCAATACTTCTGCATAAGGATGACGATGACCAGTAAAACCAATCCAATCGCATCTGTATAGATACCGGGTTTGATCAGGAAAATGGCTCCGGAAACGAGCATCGCCCTCTCAAGATAGCTCGCCTCTTTTAATAACCATCCCATCAATCCGGCTGAAAGAAGGACAACGCCGATCGATGCGGAGATGATGGTGGTAACAATGCTCGTTGAAGAGCCGATGAGCAGAAGCGAAGGACCATAGACAAACATAAAGGGCACGACGAAGCCTGTGGCTCCAATTTTCATTGCTTCGATACCTGTTTTCCATATATTCGAACCGCTGATGCCCGCAGCCGCATAGACCGCCATAGCGACTGGCGGCGTGATGGCGGAGATGATGGCAAAATAAAAAACGAAGAGATGGGCCGCAATGACCGGCACACCCAATTTGATGAGAGCGGGGATGAGCAAGGCGGCCTGGACGATATAGGCCGCTGTCGTGGGAAGTCCCATACCGAGAATAATCCCCGCAATCATCGTAAAGATGAGAGCGGGAGCAAGGGAGTCGCCAGCGATGAAAAGGATCAGACTGGTAAACTTGAGACCCAATCCTGTTAAATTGATCACGCCCACCACTATACCTGCGCAGGCGCAGGCCGCAGCAACAGGAAGCATATTCTTCGCCCCGAGCTCAAGGGCTTCCAGAATCTTTCTCAACCCCATGCGGGTCTCCGTCCTGAGGAGAGAAACAATCAGTGTTGCAATGATGGCATAGATGCAGGCATACATCGGCGTGTAGCCCGCCAGCATGAAGAAGATAATCACAATTAGGGGAACGAAGAGATGGCCTTTCGTCAGGATGACCCAGTTCAGGACCGGTCTCTCCGACTTGGGGATGCCCAGCAATCCCGTCTTGCTTGCCTCAAAATGGATAGCCATAAAAAGGGCAAGATAATAAAGAAGAGCCGGGATCAAAGCATGTTTACATATCTGGAGGTAAGAAATTCCCGTATATTCAGCGATGACAAATGCGGCCGCACCCATGACCGGTGGCATGATCTGCCCTCCGGTAGAAGCGGTCGCTTCTACGGCAGCGGCAAAATCATGTTTGAACCCCGTTCTTTTCATCAGGGGAATGGTCAACCAGCCATCGACCATCACATTGGCCACCGCACTCCCGGAGATCGTTCCGAAGAGACTGCTCGATACCACAGAGATCTTCCCAGGCCCTCCCTTTGCGCCGCCTACCAGAGAGGTGGCAAAGTCCATAAAAAATTTTCCTGTGCCTGACTGCTCTAAAAAAGCGCCGAAGATGACAAAAAGGATCACATAGGTGGCAGAAACTCCGAGCGGAATGCCAAAAATTCCCTCCGTAGTTAAATAGAGCTGGTCAATCAGAGTCTCAATCGTAAAACCCGTATGGCGCATCAATCCCGGCAGGTAATTTCCGAAAAGGGCGTAGAGGAGGAATACCGATGCGGTAATGGGCAGGGCCAGCCCTATCGTCCTTCTCGCCGCCTCAAGGAGGATTAAAGTCAAAATCACGCCCATGGTGAGATCCCATGTGCTGACAGGATGGACATAGGGATAGCGTGTTACGATATATTCATAATTGAGAAAGATGTAGCCCAGAGACAAGAGGATCAAAAGAAGGAGGATGAGGTCGAAAAATATCTTTCCATTCTTCTGTTTTTCTCCGCTGGTGATGCCCGCCAGAACGATCAGAACAAGGGTGAAGAGGAGATGGATGGAACGGTGCATCATTGCCTCCGGCGCGCCGAAGGCTCCTGCATAGAGATGGTAGGCTGACATGAGAACAGCGATCACCCACGTCATCTTTTTCACAATGCGAATAAAATGTTCCATGGCTTTCACCTATAGAAAAGGCGGGAATAGAGCCATTCCCGCCTTCCACATCAGGGCTTAAGATTCAGGCCAAGGGGATGATATTGATCATTATTTAATGCCTGTCCATAAACTAACAGTTTCCCAAAAGTTCGTCATTCCGGCGAAAGCCGGAATCCAGTAATTTCAAGGCGTTCTGGATGCCGGATCAAGTCCGGCATGACGGAAAAGGCACATTTATAATCAGACTCTATTTAATAACGCCCTTCTCTTTATAATATTTTAGGGCACCGGGATGAAAAGGAACGCCAATGTCAAGGGCAAGGTCTTTGACGGTTACCCCTTTCATATCTTTGACGACATCCGCCAATCGTTCTACATTCTCAGAAAGGATCTTCGTGATATTATAAACCAGTGGCTCTGGCAATTTTGCGCTGACCACCAGGTGGGTGAAATATCCTACGGTGATCGTATCGTAATTGACACCCGGGTAAGTTCCTGAAGGGATGATCCGTTTCAGGTAACCCACATTCATCTTCTGGAGTTCCCTGATCTTATCCTCAGGAAGAGAGAGAAGCCTGATCTTCTTGGTGGTTGCCAGGTCGAGGATGGAAGAGGCAGGAATAGTGGTTCCCAGGAGATACCCCTGCGCATGCCCATCTTTCATCAGAGAGACGGCATCCGAATAACTCACATGATTGATCTTACTCATATCCTTATAAGATAGACCGTAAATTTGAAGAACCTGTTGGGCCAGTAGCTCGCCCGTGTGTCCTTTGGGGCCCGGGCAGATGCCCTTTCCCTTGAGATCGGCTACGGATTTAATTCCGGAGTCCTCAAGGACAACCATCTGAAAATACTGGGGGTAAAGGTTGGCTAACTGCATGACACTCGTTGTGGGTCCTTTAAAGGGAGGTCTCCCAGCCACTCCATCAACACTGGAGGAAGAGTTTCCAAAACCGATATCCGCCTTGCCCTCCTGAACGCCGACCACATTGGCCATGCCCCCACCCGGTGAAACGGAAACCGTTGTTCCGGGAATATTCTTCTGGATCAACTCCGCAATAGCGCCACCCAGTGGAACCCATGACCCTCCCATTGGTCCGGTCATCATCTTCAAATCGACCTTCTCCTGGCAAATGGCCAAAAAGGGAGACATCAAAAAGATAATTACCCCAAACCCTAAACAAACTATTCTTTTAATCTTCATTGCCATCCTCCTTTATTATGGATTGGTTGTCCATCATTATCAACAAATTGCAATTTTTGTCAAGAAGTTTCGATGATTAAGGGTAATACCTTGTTTTAGTTTTTATCCCCCTTTGGCAAAGGGGGATAAAGGGGGATTTTAAAAATATGTTTGGAAAATCTCCCCCCACCCCTCTTTGCCAAAGAGGGGTAAATAGGTATATTGATATTTAAGGAATGATTACCACTTTTATCGGGTCTTCTCCTTCGATCTCTCCTCCTGCCACTCTGATTGCTTTTTCAGTTTCTTCGAGAGCAAACCGGTGGGTCACCATTTTCTCCAGAGGGTATTTTCCTGATTCTGCAAGTTTGATGGCAGGAAGAACAGATCGAAAATCATGGCTGAAGGCGCCCTGCACTCTCACCTCCTTGTAAACGATCTTATCGAGGACTAAAGGAATTTCTCGATCCATACCATAAAGTCCGGGGAGGATGACTGTCCCTTTCTTCTTCACCAGATCGATGGCAGTGATCGCTCCTTTCGGGCTTCCAGTCACATCCATGACAAGGTCAGCCATCCTTCCTTCTGTGATCTCTCTCACCCTTTCGACCGGATCACCCTTCTCGATATCGATGATCTCATCCGCTCCAAAGGTCTTTGCCAGTTCGAATCGAATCCGATCCCTTGTCATTCCAGTCACGATCACCTTCTGTGCGCCCGCTTCCCTGGCTGCGATCACGCCTGCAAGTCCCTGTTGTCCCGGCCCCTCAATCACAACGATATCCCCTTTCCTAACTCCGCCGATCATCTGAACCCATCTGACTGCATTCCCCAGGACCGCACAGACCAGAACCCCGACTTCGGGCAGAAGGTCCTGTGAGACCTTGTGAACCATAGCCCTCGGAGGAAGGTAGAGATACTCGCTATAAGCACCCCAGAGGTGCGGCGGGTCTTTACAGGAGATCATCGACCCGTAGGTGAACATGGCCTCGCAGTGGATATAATTCCCCTGCTGACAATAAAAGCATTCTCCGCATCCGAATGCATACTCAACGATCGCCCGGTCCCCCTCTTTCAGGCTCCATCTTTTGGATGCTTCTCCCCCGACCTCGGCGATCGTCCCGAAGATCTCATGGCCCATGATGATGGGATAGGGTCGGAGAGCCCGTGTAGCCTTTCCCCGAAACATGCCCACATCCGAACCACAGACCCCAACCATCTCCACTTTAAGGAGTCCCTCTTCCGGTCCGATTGAAGGAAGGGGAAACTCCCTCAAAACCATTCTCCCGGGTGCTTCAAGAACCATCGCCTTACAGGTTTTCATCTCTTCTCCCTGGCCCCGTTCTTTTTCACCCTCTGGTGGAGGAAGATGGCAATAAGGATGCCGCCTCCCAGAATATCCGAGACAATGCCCGGTTTGATCAGTGTGAACGCCGCAACAAAAAGGAGGAGCCTTGAGAACCAGTTCAATCTGCTGATCATATGGCCCTGGATGGCAGAGCCAAGAGCCAGACATCCGATGATGGCTGTCAGGAATGCGGAGAGAATATGAAGCAGGTCTCCTTTCCAGATGAGAACAGGATAGTAGACGAAGAGAAAGGGAATGAAATAGGCAATGGCTGCGAGCCTCATGGCTAAAAATGCGGTGGCAAAAGGTGGAGCTCCAGCAATCCCTGCTCCGGCATAGGCAGTCAGGGCCTCCGGAGGCGTGATGGTCGAGATGCAAGCGTAATAAAAAACGAACATGTGAGCAGCCAGAGGATCAACGCCCAGCTTGATCAGGACCGGTCCTCCTAAGATCACCGTGAGGATATAGGCGGCAGAAGTGGTTAAACCAAGGCCCATGATCATTGAGGTGAACATAACGGCGACCAACGCTAAGATAAGTTCTCCCTTACATGCTTCGATCACAAGGGTGGAGAACTTCAATCCAAGGCCAGTCTGCGTAACCACGCCGATGATGATTCCAGCGCAGGCGCAGGCTAAAGCCACCTCCCTCGATGTCATCGCCCCTTGTTTAAGGGCTGAAATAAACTTTTTAAAACCGATCCTTGTCTCCCTCCTGAAAAAACTCATTCCCATGACCGCCCAGATCGACCAGAAACCCGCCTTCATAGGCGAATACCCGATGACCAGAAGGTAAACGAGAAGAAAAGCAGGCAGGACGAGATGTCCCTTCTGGAAAATCACCTTTTTCAGCCTGGGCAACTGTTCTTTCGGGATTCCTTTCAGGTCCAGTTTTAACGCCTCGAGATGGACCATATAAAAGAGGGCGAAGTAGTAGAGGATTGCAGGGATCATGGCCCCAAGGCAGACCCGGATATAGGGAATTCCAAGCATATCAGCCATGATAAAAGCCGCGGCTCCCATCACCGGCGGCATGAGCTGGCCTCCGGTCGATGCCACCGCCTCCACGGCCCCTGCAAACTTGGGTTCATATCCGATCTTCTTCATCAGAGGGATCGTAAAGGAGCCCGTGCTCACCACATTGGCCACCGAACTTCCGGAGATCGTCCCGAAGAAACCGCTGCTGACAATCGCCACTTTGGCAGGGCCCCCTCTCCAATTTCCGGTGAGGGCGTTAGCAAAATCAATAAAGAACTCTCCTGTCCCTGAAGCGACGAGAAAGGCTGCAAAGAGGATAAAGATGAAGATGAAACTTGCGGAGACGCCGAGTGGAACGGTGAAGAGCCCCTCCGTGGTGACAAACTGATAGGCTATAAAACTTTCCAGATCCACGCCCTTATGCCCCCACAACCCCGGAATCCGGTCACCCAAAAGGGCATAAAGGATGCCCACAAGGGCGATGATGGGAAGCGACCACCCAAGAGACCTTCTCGTTGCCTCAAGGACGAGGAGGATGAGGATTCCGCCCATGATCAGATCGTATGTTGTCGTGGCGCCTCCCCTCATCACGATCTCCCTAAATTGCAAAACGAGATAGACGATGCTTACCAGACTGAGGAGGAATAGAAGGTAATCCCACAGGATCGAGGGTTTTGATTGGGGAGTCTTCCCCGGCCCCTTTCCTCCCGTCGGAATCGTCAGAAAGATGAGGAGGAGGGCAAAGAGGAGGTGGATGGAACGCTGGACAATGGCTGAGAAGAGTCCGAACTGGGCCGTATAGAGATGAAAGATCGACATCCCGATGGCGGTTAGAGTGACCAGGTGATCTTTTCGAATAAGTCCCATAGAACCATCCTCTTCTTCAGTTTAATCTCTACGATCTCGAAAGGTTCGATCCCATCCGAGAGATGAAAGGTTTCACCTTTGAAGATGAGTTTATGATTGGCCAGATCTCTCGACCCCATCATGAACCGAATCTTCTTCCTCGCCTCATTGATATCTCTCAACTCTCCCACACCATCCGGCCGTAAATGGAAATTGGGATAGGCAAATCCTGCACCATTGAGATGGGATTGGAAAGTCATATTCCTCAGAAGAATTTGCGACCCGTGTTCGATCTCATAATTCTCCTGGAAAAAGGCCCGATCGTAGGAGTGGAAAAACCGGATGCTGAACCTGTCCCCTGAAGAGACGGGAAGCGAGAGAAAGGCATCCGGCCTGCCCTCGCTCGAAACTTCCAGGTGGTAGACAGGCCACAACGCCCCAACCAACATCGCTATGATGCATACGCCTATAGCTATCCTCAACAAGATGGACCCTTTTTTCATCTTCAATGCTAAATGACCACTGATCATTGATCAATTTTCAATGATTATTTTATGACTCCTCTCTCCTTAAAGAACCGAATCGCTCCCGGGTGAAGCGGAATCGACATCCCTTTGGTGGCATTGGCCAAGGTGATCTCCTTGAACATGGCATGGATGGCATCCAGTTCCGCCTTATGATCGAAGACGGCTTTCAACATCTCATAGGCAAGGTCGCCGGTGCAATCTTTGTGGACGATGAAGAAACCCATCCAGCCCAGAGTGTGATGCTCTTTTGCCATTCCCGGATAGGTCCCTGTAGGGATCACCCTTGGAAAGTAAGCAGGGAATTTCTTATTGATCCTTTCCCCTACTTCAGGCTCGATATCGAGAAACCTGATCTTCTTATAACGGGTCAACTCGACCAGGGTGGGTGCGGGCGTCCCAAGGGTGACAATTCCCACCTCAATATTCCCATCCTTCATTGCAGCAGTGGCCTCCGTATGGGAGAGAAACTGTTCTTGAATATCATCGTAGGTGATTCCGTACTCTTTTAAGACATACCTTGCCATCACCTCTGTTCCGCTCCCGGGTGGTCCCACAGCCACCTTGGGATTCTTCCCTTTGATGTCAGAAATGGTCTTGATCGGAGATTTCTCTTCCACATAGATCTGGATGTCGATGGGATAGGTTGAAAAGAGTCCCCGGATCTCTTCCACTTTTCCATCCTTGAACATCTCCTGTCCATTGAAGGCATAGAAGGCGATGTCAGGCATGGTGAGAGCCAGATCCTGCCTCTGCTTGGAAATCGCCCTGATGTTTTCAATTGAGGCTCCGGAAGGAATGGCCGTAGAAGTCACCCCCTTGATATGTTTGTTGATGATTCCCGAAACCCCTCCGCCTAAAAGGAACCATGTCCCTCCGGTGCTCGCCGTCCCGATGACCAATCGTTTCTCCTGGGCCTGGACAGCGCTCATCATCACAGTCAATATAAACACTACTACAAAAAAGCTTGATCGTTTCATCGTCCTCCTCCTTTTTTTAAGAATTTTTCTCTCAACACGGTTTTGAGGACCTTCCCCGAAGGATTTCTCGGAAGGCTCTCCGCAAACTCTACTGACTTAGGCTTCTTGTAACTGGCAAGATGACTTTTGCAGTATTCGATCACCTCCTCCTCTGTCATCGTCTCCCCTCTTTTCAAAACGATGACCGCCCTGACCGATTCACCCCAGAGCGGATCAGGGATCCCGACAATGGCTGCATCTTCAATCTTGGGATGGCTGTAAAGGATCTCTTCAATCTCACGCGGATAGATATTCTCTCCGCCGCTGACAATCATATCCTTCTTCCGGTCAACGATATAGATGAATCCCTCCTCATCCCTCCGGGCCAGATCCCCTGTGTGGAGCCATCCGCTCCGGAGAGCCTCCCGGGTGGCCTCTTCATCCTTATAATATCCCTTCATCACATTGGGACCGCGGCAGAGCAATTCCCCCACCTCTCCCAAAGGGACATCCTGATCCTGATCATCCACAATTCTCACCTCCAGGAAGGAAACAGGTGGTCCCACGCATTCCCTTTTCCGCAGGGAATCCTTCGCCTTGAGGATCGCAATCGAGGGCGTGGCCTCGGTGCATCCATAGACGTCATAAATGCCTGAGAGGTTGGGAAAAAGTTTCGCCAGCCTCTCCTTCGTCTCATTCGGAAGGATGGAGGCCCCTGTGGTGCATTTGGTGATCGAACGGGTGTCATACCGCCCCTCAGGAAGGGAGAGCATCAGATGGTAGGCTGAAGGAGCCCCTGAGATGACCGTCACCCTCTCCTTTTCGATGATCTCCATCACCCTTTCCGGGTCAAATTGTTTGACGAGGATGCTGGTCCCGGCCATCGCCACACGGGTAAGGAAATGGTTATTGAGAGCGGCGGTGTGATAAAGAGGACCGATGACGAGTGACGTCTCGCCTTCCTTCTCCTCCCTTCCTAAGATGGTATTGAAAAGATTCCAGAGGAGATTCTCATGGGTGAGAAGAGCCCCTTTCGGTTTTCCTGTGGTGCCGGAGGTATACATCAACTGGCATTCATCCATTTCGGAGAGGGGGACATCCGGTTCCTGAGCAGGAGACCCTCTCAGGAATGTTTCATAGTTCATAATCGAAGGGGAAGTGAATTCCCCAAAGGTAATAAAGGACTCCACCTTTTTCAGCCTGGGCCGGATCTTCTCAACAAGCTCTGAAAACTCCTCTCCATAGATAAAAAAACGGGCGTCGGAATGGTCGAGGATATAGAAAACCTCCTCGGCGGCGAACCGGAAATTGATCGGCGTGAAGACGCCGCCTGTCTTTGCCGAGGCGAAGAAAATCTCGACAAGGGGGATAGAATTGAAGAGAAGAACAGCCACCTTCTCTCCTTTTTTCAAGCCGAGGCGGAGCAACCCATTGGCCAGTCGATTGGCCCGAACATTGAACTCCTGATAGGTCATCCGCTCTTGTTCGCAGATGAGTGCGATCCGCTGAGGGAATTTATGTGATGTAAAAGTGAGAATTTGTCCGACATTCATTGAGATCTCCCTCTTGTCTGTGTGACTCTATACAAAATGGCTTCATTCGTCAAGCGAGAAATGTGCAACAATCTGATACCTAAATTGAGCGGATTTTAAATCCGAAGCACGAAATCCGAAATTCGAAACAATCTCAAATGACCAAATTTCAAATGTTCAAAACAGATAAAAGTTTAAGAAATTTGAATTTTGAAAATTCGGATTTGTTTCGGATTTCGATATTCGGATTTCGAATTTTATCAACCCCAAAAGCCTCTTTGGTTCCGGCTATGCCGGGTTAGGTACTATGAACGAATCCCACGAATAAACCCTGTTCGTGCCTGCGGGCTGAAGCGCTTTGGTGCGCAAGCGTGTCATTCGCTGCCATTCGTGCTATTCGTCTCTATTTTCTAAGTCCATCGATTCATAAATTCGGTAACGTATTTATTTACTCAGGACTTAGTGCTGAGTCAGCAATGATTTCAATTCGCAGCATGAGGATACGTGATCGTATTTGCGAATCGAAGCACTAAGCAATCAGAGATTTCCGGGCTTTTTCTGAAGTCTCACAAA
>Ga0194112_10004127_pt1 | contig 19987 bp, 21 predicted proteins | sample TA2MahC400mmetaG_FD_146191 | JGI IMG/M metagenome (GOLD analysis project Ga0194112, IMG submission 146191) | Freshwater microbial communities from Lake Tanganyika, Tanzania - TA2015016 Mahale Deep Cast 400m | ecosystem: Environmental > Aquatic > Freshwater > Lake | place: Tanzania: Lake... | reverse complement strand
GAAAACATTTAATAATGGAAAAAATTCTTTCGGGTATGGTAGCACAGTATCGTTGCTCATAATGATCACCTCAGATTCTTATGAGCAGTGCTACCTAATAACCATTACCAAATTTGCCAAAGTCCACTATAAATACAAGCTTGATAGAAACTAAGAAAGGGTTTTAAGGCACGAATACAGCCGCTGCCACTACAGTAGTCCACAAGCCATTCTTGTCACCAAGCGCAGTCTTAGTAATGCTTCTAGTACGGACTATCTTCCTGCTCATCTTAAACTGCTCCCTTCTCTCGTCATAAGCCTTGTCAGGATCGAAAGGTATACCTAAAGTTGATGCAAGCATTGTAGCTGCTAAATCCTCAGCATAATCACCAGCTTTTTTCTCTGTAAGCCCATAACAATGGTGCTCGCTTATATAACCATAATGATCCTTCTCAGATGGGACAGCCAGCCCTATACTCGCTGCTACTAGCCTGTTAGGCTCATCAGTGCTGATATCTGCCATTACGCAAAAAACTATCTGACCCGGCTTTAATTCCTTAAGCGCCTGAGTTTTCTGAGCAAACTGACACTTAGGCGGTAAAATAGAAGATACCCTTACAAGATTAAACTGGGCTATTCCAGCGTTTCTCAAAGCATGCTCAAATGATTGTAACTTCTCTTTAGATTTCCCTACACCGCATGTAAAAAATATTTTTTTTGGTGTATCCGATAGTGCAATCCTACCGTCTATTATTTTATCAAACCTTCTTTGAGTCTTTGCTAACTCTTGATTGATTTTACGAAATTCATCTTTGACTTGAGAAAAAGATTTATAAAATTTTTTTTCAAAACTTTTTGACATAACATTCTTAATACGCTTTTAATTTAAAAACTTTTTGCTTTTTTTTCAAAACAGAAAATTTTTTATAACCTCTAATCAACAAAATATTCGACGATGAGAAAAAATCTTGAAACTGTAGTAAAAACTTATAACAAGATTGCAAAAAAATATTCTAAAATCACATTTGACAAAATAAACCAATACCATCTTAACAAGTTCATTTCAATGCTTCCTAAAAAGGCCAAAATCCTCGATGCCGGATGCGGACCTGGAAGGGACGTTCAATACTTCAAAGATTACGGCTTTGATGTTGTAGGAATAGACGTTGCTGAAAAAATGATAAAGGAAGCTAAAAAAAATGTTAAAGGCGCAAAATTTAAGCAGATGGACATGGCAAAAACAAAATTTAAAGACAAAACTTTTGATGGGATATGGACATCAGGATCTATAATCCATGAAGAAAAATGTGACATATACAAAATTCTTGAAGAATTGAAAAGAATACTAAAAGACAAAGGGATATTGTACATTTCAGTTAAAGAAGGGCAAGGCAGTGAAATAAAAAAAGAAGAAACTTATAATAATGAGCCAAGACCGTTTTCTTATTATACATTCACTGAAATAGAAGAAGAAATAAGACGGGCAGGTTTTCAAATAATATACTCAGGATTTAATGAAGATGTTTTGAAAAGAAATGAGACGAAATGGATAGATGTTTATTGTAAAAAACTATTTCTTAACCAAGGTATGGAAGATTAATAAGATGACTGCTATAGTTGAGAAAGTATCTGCAAAGTTGAACGTCGGCCAAAAGCTGAAACTGATAAAATCACGGACGTAACCTAAAAATACCCTATCAATAAGATTTCCTGTAATCCCCCCTAACAAAAAACCTACCGCTAAATGAACGTAAAGCTTTTCTTTCTTTATTTCTTTATAATAATGGAATACGAAAAAAACGGCTATGAAAGCGATTATTATGAAAAGCCAGTTGAAACCTTTAAGCATCCCAAAAGAAGCGCCAGTATTCTCAACATAACTTATCTTAAAAAAACTTGTAACTACAAAATTTTGACTCTTAATAAAATACTTAGTCAACTGGTCTAATAGTAAAACTAAGAAACTGGTTAATATCACAACTTTCATGGTAAGTAATAATGAAAAAGAGGATATAAATCTTTTTCTTAAATAACTTTATGCTTCTTGCCAATTTTTTTGAAAGCGTCAACCGCCTTGTCTAACTGTTCTTTAGTATGCGCTGCTGATATCTGGACCCTTATCCTCGCCGCGCCTTTAGGAACTACAGGATAACTAAAACCTATAACATATGCCCCTTCTCTTAACAGGTCATTAGCCATGTCTTTCGCTAATTGCGCTTCACCTAACATTACTGGAATTATCGGATGGATAGATGGCTTTATGTTGAATCCTAATTCTGTCATGTTCTTTCTGAAATATTGCGTGTTTTCTTTAAGTTTTTTTCTAAGGTCATCGCTTTCTCTCAGGATTTCTAAAGCTTTTATTGAAGCATATGTTATCACTGGTGCTAAAGAGTTGGAGAACAAGTAAGGCCTGGATCTTTGCCTTAAGAATTCTACTGTTTCTTTCCTGCTGGCAGTAAAGCCCCCTGACGCTCCGCCTAATGCTTTTCCCATCGTGCTAGTTATAACATCTATCTTGTCTAATACTTTCAGTTCTTCTGCTGTCCCTTTGCCTTTTTCACCTACGAATCCGGTAGCATGGCTGTCATCTATCATCACAATAGCGCCGTATTTTTCTGCTAGTTCACAGATTTCTGGAAGCTTGGCTAAGTCTCCGTCCATGCTGAACACTCCGTCAGTTGCTATCATTTTCATCCTGAAATTCTTGCTTTCCTCTAACTGTTTTTTCAAATCATCCATGTCAGCATGCTGGTATACTTTCCTTTCAGCCTTGCAAAGCCTTACACCATCTATTATGCTGGCATGGTTTAAAGCGTCACTTATTATCGCATCGTCTTTATTTAGTAAAGTCTCGAAAAGCCCTCCGTTAGCGTCGAAACAAGAGCTGTAAAGTATCGAATCTTCTTTTTCCAAAAACCTTGCTATGCTCTCTTCCAATTGTTTATGAATAGTCTGTGTCCCGCAGATGAACCTTACAGAAGAAAGTCCGTAGCCGAATTTTGTAAGACCCTCTTGGGCGGCTTTCACAAGCCTCGAATCATTAGCCAATCCTAAATAATTATTAGCGCAGAAGTTTATCACTTCCTTATCCTTAACTTTTATTTTAGGTCCTTGAGGAGTTTGCAATACCCTCTCATCTTTATACAGTCCAGAATTTTTTATTTCTTGAAGTTGTTCGTTTAAAACTTTTTTTAGAATTTCATACATCTTTTATCACCTTGTTTTTAAGGATATAATACTACTTTACCGCACTCTCCTTTTTCCATCAGTTCCATCCCTTTCTTATACTCTTCTAATTTGAACTTGTGGGTGATTATTGGTTCGAGGTTAAGTTTTTTTGATTTTAACAACTCTGCTGTCTTCTCCCAAGTCTGCCAGATCTTCCTGCCAGTAATCCCAATTATCCTCCTGCCGCTGAATATTACATCATCATTAAGGTCTACTTCTATCCTCTTGTTGAAAAGTCCGAATACAGTAAGCCTGCCACCCCTTCTTGTAGACTTGATAGCGGATTGGAAAGCTTGAGAATTACCGGACATTTCCAAGACTATGTCAGCGCCTACACCTTTGGTGAGGTCTTTTAATTTTGATACTACATCCACGTCTTTAGGGTTAAGCAAATAATCAGCACCTAATTTTCTGGCTATCTCTAACCTGTAAGGGTTGACATCAGAAACTATTACCTCTTTAGCATCAGATGCCTTGGCAATAGCAGCAGCTAACAGGCCTGTAGGACCGCAGCCGAATATTGCAATAGTCTTGCCATCAATGTTTTTGTCATCAGCGAATAATGCATGTAGTGAATTGCCGAAAGGTTCTTGTATAGAAGCATATTCAGGGTTTAAACTCTTATCATTCTTCCACAAACAAGAAGCAGGAACTGCTATATACTCTGCAAAACACCCAGGAATGTCAACACCTATTATCTTTACATTATTGCAGATTTCTGCCTGCTTATGCAAACATTGATAACATTTGCCGCAGATTATATGTGTCTCTGCAGAAACGTAATCCCCTTTTTTAAAATTAGAAACGTTCTTATCAACTTCTGCTACTTCTCCGCAAAACTCATGACCGAATATCAAAGGAGGCCTTATCCTATTCTGAGCCCACTCATTCCAATCATAAATGTGCAAGTCTGTCCCGCATATGCTGGTCGCTTTGACCTTAACAAGAACTTCATCATCCTTAATCTTAGGTACAGGAACATCTACAAGTTCAGCTCCTGCGGATGCGCTATTCTTGATTATAGCTTTCATCACGTAAAACCCAGTAATCCTAAATTTATAAGCTTAACTCTTGTCACCAAAAGCTTATTCCAGGATTGCTTTGATAGTCTTTGAGGACGAGCTTTGCTATCGCTTGCTCTAACATCTCTGGAGTCCCTTCACCTATTAGCGTAAGCCATGCGTCCCTTAAATGGCGTTCAACATTCGACTCTAAGATGCAGCCGTGAGCAGCATGAATAAACTTCGCTTCTAACGCACAGTTAAGCGCAGTCTTCGACGCTAATAATTTTGCCTCGTTTGCCAACCTTGAGAAAGAATTATTCTTTTCACACGCAGCAGCGTGGTATGTCAAAAGCCTTGCAGCATCTATACTAGTCGCCATGTCAGCTATTTTCTTCTGGATCAACTGGAAATCTGCTATTGAGCTTCCATCTTTAAGCTTCCTCTCAACAGCATAATGTAATGATTTTTCAAGAGTAGCCTGCGCAATGCCTACCGCTAAAGTAGCTATTCCTACCCTTCCCTTGTTCAACAGTTCTATAGTATATTTCGCACCTTTGCCTTCCTCACCTAACAATGCGTCTTTTGAAACTTTACAATCATCAAGTATCACATCTGCAGTCGGTGAGCCCCTGACGCATTCCTTATCAAGCTGCTTGTCAACCTTCAATCCAGGATTATCAGCATCTACCATAAAAAAAGTCGGCTTGCCTTCAAGATTTGCAAGCACAATATACGCTACAGACATTCCCGCACTTGTAATATAAGCCTTTGAACCTTTAATGACATAACCATCACTGTCTTTCTTGGCTGTCGTGAGCATCTCTTTAAAAACGTTAGAACCGCTGTTAGGCTCGGTAAGGCATATAGAACATATCTTACCTTTCGTAACAAAGTCTGGCAAGTATTTTTCTTTCTGCTCTTTACTACCATAAGTGATTATCGCTTCGCAGCAAGTATTATGCACAGCCATAGCCACTCCAGTACTAGCACATGCCTTGCTCACCATTTCAAGAATTCCGATATGCACAGGGTATGGCGAGGCCAATTCTTCATATACTTCTTTGCAAGATGAAACTAGCATGTCTAAACTTGCCAGCTTTTCTAAATTCTCTTTTATAGGCATTTTTTCCTTGTCAACTTTCTCAGCTAATGGCAATATTTTTTTCTCGATAAACTTAGAAGCACCTTCTATAATACTATCATACTGGTTGCCGTATAAAACGTTCAAAATATCCTTCTGTCCTTTAGCGTAAAAACTCATTAAAACCACCGAGATTTGGTTTAACAAATGGGTTAATAAACTTTGCCTTCAAATGGCTTTTAGGATATAAATCTTTAAAAAAAGAAACAAGTTCTAAATCTTGAATGGATGAGACTTTATTCCCCCATGATGAAAAAAGAGATGTTCAGGACTTGTTCTTGCAAGACATAGCTAAAGCCTTGAATAGTGAAAAACATTTCCTGGCTCACGCACCCACCGGACTTGGAAAGACAACAATCCTAGGGCCGGCATTATTCTACAGTTTGAGAAAGAAAAAAACATTATTCTTCCTGACACCAAGGCATACCCAGCACAAGATAGCAGTAGAAACTTTAAAACTCATCAAGAAAAAACACGGAATAGACTTACTAGCAGTAGATTTCATAGGGAAGAAATGGATGTGCCAACAGCCAGGCGTACAAGCCATGCACTCTTCAGAATTCGCAGAGTATTGTTCTGATATGCTGGAAAAAAGAAACTGCGAATACTACAACAATATAAAGAAAAAAGGCAAGCTCAGCGCAGAAGCTCAAGGACTGTTAAAACAATTAAAATCTTCAAACCCATTAAACGTAGAACAAGTCTGCAAGACATGCGGAGATGCTAAACTCTGCCCTTATGAAATGTCCTGTATACTGGCTCAGAAAGCAGACGCTATAATCTGTGATTATTACCACATACTCAGCCCAGGAATAAGGAATATTTTCTTAAAAAAGATGAACAAAGACTTACCAGAAACCTTGCTAATATTCGACGAAGCACACAACCTACCATCCAAGACGAGAGACTTGTTAACCGCTAACCTATCATTACTAACTTTAAGAATAGCTTTCAAAGAATGCAAAAGCTTAGGTTATAAAAACGTTTCAAAAAAGATTCGACAAATAGGCCGAGTGTTAGAAAGTTTTGTAAAAAACAAGATACCAATCGACAAACAAGAATCATTAATGCTCAAAGACGAATTCAAAAATGAGATAGAAAAAATTGATGAATACAAACCTTTAACATCACAGTTGAACCTGATAGGCAACCAAGTGTTAGAGCTTAAGAAAAGAAGCGCTACGAAATCATTAGCAATGTTCCTAGAATCATGGCTCGGCCCTGACGAAGGATTCGCAAGGATACTAAGAAAAGGATTCAACAGGAAAGGAGAGCCTTACATAAGCTTGTCCTACCGTTGCTTAGACCCTTCAATGATACTAAAGCCTATCGCTGAAAAATCCAGGATAATATGCATGTCAGGAACTTTGATGCCTACACAGATGTACAAAGACCTTTTTGGTTTTGAAGCAGAAACAAAAGAATACAATGACCCTTTCCCGATGCAAAACAGGCTTAACATAATAATACCAAAAACTACTACTAAATTCACAGAAAGGGACCCTGAGATGTGGCAGAAAATAGCATCAGTAACGTCAAACATTATCAATACCATACCTGGGAATTCTGCAGTGTTCTTCCCAAGCTACTACATAAGAGACAATGTCAACGAGTACTTCCAGACTATGTGCGAAAAAACCACTTTCTCAGAACACCCTAACATGAGCAAAGAAGAAAGAGACAAGATGCTCGAAAATTACAAAACTTACAAAGACCAAGGAGCGGTACTGCTAGGAGTAAGCAGCGGAAGCTTCTCAGAAGGAATTGACTTACCAGGAGACTACCTGAAAGCGGTCGTAGTAGTGGGACTACCATTAGCCAAGCCAGACCTAGAAACCAAACAATTGATAGAATATTACGACAAAAGGTTTGGCAAAGGATGGGATTACGGTTATGTATATCCTGCCATGATCAAGACGATACAAAGCGTCGGCCGTTGCATAAGAAGCAAAGAAGACAAAGGAATAAGGATATTTCTGGACGAAAGATACCAGTGGCAGAACTACCATAAATGCTTCCCGAAAGACTGGCAGATAAAAACCACAAGAACACCTATAACATTAATAGAAGAGTTCTTCAAAAAATAGTCAATCTTTAAATACACCATACCCCCTTATTCTTAATAATGTTTGTAGACTTAGTATTATGCAAAGAACAGTTCTCAGGATTAGGTTTTGATAAAGTGATGAATGTTAATTTGATAGATTTCAGCACTAAGAAAGACTTGCAAAAAAAACTAAGCCAAGAAAAAGGACTAAGAGTAGTATTAGGCAGCAGAAACAACAGGACAGCAATAGAGTCAAAAAAGATAGACCTCCTGTTAAGCCCGGAAAGAGGGATAAAAAAAGACTCATTCCATCACAGAAACTCAGGATTAGACCATGCAATATGCGTCTTAGCTAAGAAAAGCAATATAACAATAGGCTTTAACTTCAATGATATCCTAACTAGCCAAGGCATACTAAGAGCTGAAAAGCTTGGAAGGATGATGCAAAACGTCAGGCTCTGCAGAAAGCACAAGATAAGGATGCTGATAGGAAGCTTTGCAAAAGACAAATGGCAGATGAGATCTAAAAATGATTTAATAAGCTTCGGAATAGTGTTAGGAATGCATCCGGAAGAGGCACAGAAATCATTACAAGTGATAAAAGAGATAAGCAAAGAGAGGAAAGAAAAAAAATTACAAATAAGCGAAGGGGTAAAACTTTTACAGCAATAAGATTTAAATAATTATAACACTTCTTCTTTTCAAGAGAAAAATGAGGAAGATAATACTATTATTCTTAGTCCTAGCAGTATTAGTTTTAGCATATTCTTTGAATGCTGGCATCACAGGATTCTCCACAGCTTCAGAAAAAGTAATCGTTGACAAACAAGTAACAGAAGACTTAGAAGAAAACGGTAAGGCACGAGTAATAGTAATCCTAAAATCGCCTAAGATAGTTTCAAAACAAAACATACTATCAACGCTTTCTGAAGATGAGTTCAAAAACAAGCATGAATACTCGATAATAAAAGGATTCTCAGGAGAAGTAACACCTAAAGGATTGAAAAAGCTTAAACAAAACCCTAACATAGAAAGAATATACTTCGACAAAGTTTACACATTATCCCTTACAGATTCTGTTCCTTTGATAAACGCTTCACAACTACACACTTACAAGATTAATGAACAAAACATTACAGGCGTAGGAGAAACTATCTGCATACTAGACACAGGAATAAACTACACCCATGAAAGCTTAGGCGGTTGTTCAACAACAGACTTCTTGAACGGAAACTGCAACAAAGTAGTCGGCGGTTATGATTATGTCAACAACGACAATGACCCTTATGATGACCATGGCCATGGGACTCATGTTGCAGGAATAGCATCAGCTAATGGTAATATAATCGGCGTGGCGCCAGGAGCTGGAATAGTAATGATAAAAGTTTGTGACTCAGGAGGAACTTGCTCATCATCAAGCATACTTTCAGGATTCGAGTGGTGTACTGCTAATAAAGACTTGTACAATATTTCTGTAATAAGCATGAGCTTCGGAGACGGAGGACAATACACTAGTGCTACTTGCCCTTCAGACACTATAGACGTGGGCATAGCTTCAGCTTATAGTGCCGGAATGTTCATAACAGCAGCATCAGGAAACAACCATTACACTTCAGGAATATCACACCCCGCATGCAACGAGAACGTGACAGCAGCAGGAGCAGTAACAACAACTGATACTATAACATATAATCGTGGAGGAGACTTATTAACAATACTTGCTCCAGGTGTAAATATAAACTCAACATGGATTAATGGAAATACTGCAACTTTTTCAGGAACGAGCATGTCAACCCCTTACATAGCAGGCGCCGCAGCTATCCTGCAACAATATGCTAAAGCCAGCACCTCTATTGCTCTAACGCAAGCAGAAATAAGAACAGCCTTAAATAACACGGGGAAGATAGTTTATGACGCGTCTAGCGGAGGAACTTACTCAAGAATAAGTGTTTACGAAGCAATAGAATCATTAACAACAAACCCGACTTTATTATTATACTCTCCGACTAACTCAACTTATGAAACAAACACGTTGCTTTTAGAATACGAAGCAACAGATATTGACGGGCTAGACACAGTATGGTATAATACTGGCGGAGAGGATGTTACACTATCAGGGAATACGACTTTTAACACAACATCAGGCTCTAAAACGTTAAACATCTATGCTAATGACACGTGGGATAATCAAAATTCTATAACAATCTCTTTCACGATAGACTTAAGACCAAGGTTAACATTAATTTCCCCGCAAAACACTACTTATAACACTAACACGGATTTAGCATTTGACTTCTCAATAATAGGCCAAGACTTAGACAGCTGCTGGTACAAACTAGACGACGGAGACAATATTGTCATTGACAGCTGCGCTAATCTTACATTAAACGTAAGCGAAGGCTCACATAATCTTAAACTGTTTATTAATGATTCAGAAAACAACGAAGTCATGGAAGAAACTTCTTTCACAACAGACTTGACAAGCCCGACAGTCTTATTAGAATCACCTTTGGATAATTCATTCTCCAACTCTAACATACAGTTCAAATTCAAAGTAATAGACATAAACTTAGACAGTTGTAAACTCTATGGTAGTTGGGATGGCTGGCATGTCAACCAGACAAAAACAGGATTAGTAACTGATACATTAACAAGCTTTGACGAAATAATACTAGAAGATAGTAATTATACTTGGAATGTAGAATGCACAGACTTAGCAAATAATGCCGCATCAAACAATACTAATCATACGCTAACTATAGATATTACAAATCCTTTACTTACTATCTCTTCACCGACTAACACTACTTATAAAGAAAATACCATTTTAGCATTAGACTTTTCAGCAATAGATGTTAACCTTGACAGCTGCTGGTATGACCTAAACGATGCAGGAAACACTACGATCACTAACTGCGAAAACACCACATTAAGCTTATCATCTGAGCAGAATAATCTGAAAGTATACGCTAAAGACATGGCTGACAATAAAATAATGGCTGAAGTTAGTTTTGTAACAGATCTTTCCTACCCGTTAATCAGCTTATCATCACCAACTGAAGGACTATCAATACAATCACCAGCAAGCTTCAACTACACAGTAAACGATTATGGAATACTCAATTGCAGCTTGTTAGTAAACGGCACTGTCAACCAGACTGATAATAGCATAACAGTCTCAACATTACAAGACTTCACAACAGAACTAACCCCTGACAAGTATTACTACAACATAAGATGCACTGACCATGGCAATAGGGAAAACACCTCAGAATCGATAAACTTTATAGTATGCAATGAGAATTGGAACTGCACAGACTGGACTACATGTTCTAACAGCCAACAAACAAAGACTTGCGCAGACATTAACAACTGCGGAACCACTTACAATAAACCTTCTGTTTCACAAACATGCTCTAGCCCAACTACAGGAACCGCTGCTGGTGAATCTACAGGAGCAGCAGGCTCCCAAACTATAACCTCAGGAGAAGAACCTGAAGAAGAGGAAGAAGTTGAAACACCAACACCTCAACAACAATCAGAAACAAGCCCTATAGAACAACAAGTGCCTCGATTACCAGAAGAAACACAACCAACCAACCAAACATTAGAAGAAAAAAAGGGTTTCATAAAGAAAACGCTAAACTGGCTAAAAAGGATCAAAGACAATGTTTCCAGCCCTAAACAAACAATCACCAGTATAAGCGCAAAAGTAGTAGACGATGCGAAAAACAATAAGATAACCGCTGTAGGGTTTGGTTTCGTAATCTTTATCATGGTATTCATGCAATTTTACTTACTAAAAGCCTACAGGAGGAGAAAAATCTCAGAAGACCTTCCAATACCATTACCGCCAAAAATAGGAAAAGTTAAAACCAGCAAGAAAAAAAAGAAAGAAAAACTATCACCATCAATACCGCCAATACCTCCAGAGATTATCAAAAAATTCGGAAACCCAGCAGACTTACCCCCTAAAAAGACGATATTAGACAGGATTAAACTATTTAAAACGTATAAAGAGCTTCTCGAATCATCAAAGCCAAAAGAAGGCAAAGGTTTATAAACCTAAAATATTATAATGAATAATTGGACGAGAGAAAGGAAGAGAAGCTAAATTCTCGTTATTGAAAGGTGATATTACATTGGAAATAAAACCGGTACTACCGAGCCTTAGAGAGAAGAAAAGATATATAGCCTATGAGATAAAGGCTGAAAAACAGTTAACATTCAAAGAAGTGAAACCAGAATTGGAAAAGAAAATGCTACAATTTTTAGGAGAACTAGGATACGGAAAAGCAGGAGTGATGATAACAGACTTATGGGAAGAAAACCGGGGGATAATAAGGACTAATGTAAAATCAGTAGACCATGTAAAAACAGCCCTGGCACTAGTAGAAAAGATAGGAACACAAAACGTGATGATAAAAACAATAGGAGTATCAGGAATACTCAACAAGATGAAAAACAAGATCCTTAAAGGAGGGATATAAAAATGGAACAGATGGAACACCAGATGATGGGCTACGACAGGACATCCGCGATGTTCAGCCCAGACGGAAGACTATTACAGGTAGAATACGCCAAAAAAGCCGTAAGGCAAGGAATCACAGCAGTAGGAATAGTATGCAAAGACGGAGTAGTATTACTAGCAGACAAGAGAGTGACAGAAAAGCTGATAGTCGCCAAATCAGTAGAAAAAGTAGTCCAGATAGACGATCATATAACAGCGGCATCATCCGGATTCATGATGGACGGAAGAGTATTGATAGAAAGGTCGCAATTAATAGCACAACAGCACAGGGTAACAAACGACGAACCTGTAGAACTGATAGAGCTAGTAAAAGAAATAGCAGACCTGAAACAATTCTACACCCAATACGGAGGCGCAAGGCCTTTCGGAGTGTCAATGATATTCGCAGGCGTCGATGACAAGCCAAGAGTATACGTCACCGACCCTACAGGAATATTCTTCGAATACAAAGCAACAGCGATAGGAGAAGATGAAAACGAGATAAAAGCGATACTAAACAAAGAATACAAAGAAAACATGACAATAGAAGACGGAATAGAATTAGCAATAAGCGCGTTGAAAAGAGTCTTGAAAAAAGACTTCAGCATGGACAGGATAGACGGCGCATACGTGACAGAAAAAGACAGGCTATTCACAAAAATAGAAGGTAAACTTTTGAAACACAAAAAGGAAAAATAAAATGGTAGGAATAGACCAAGCTGTAATCGCAAGATTAAAACTACAAGGACAGACGTTCGAAATCCTGGTAGACTGCGATAAAGCAATAGACTTCAAAACAGGCAAGTGCAGCCTAGCCGACGCTTTAGTAACAGACCATATTTTCAGTGACGTCAAACAAGGCGAAAGAGCTCCTGAAAAAGACATGAAAAAAATCTTCGGAACAGAAGACGAAAACAAGATAGCTGAAGAAATAATCAAGAAAGGAGAGATACAACTAACGACAGAACACAGAAACAAGCTAAGAGAAGAAAAAAAGAAAAAAATACTGGAGATAATCCACAGGAACGCCATAGACTCGAAAACAGGACTGCCACACCCTTTACAAAGGATAGAACTAGCCATGGAACAGGCAAGGGTAAGAATCGACGAGTTCAAAAAAGCAGAAGAACAAATACAAGACGTCCTAGAAAAACTAAGACCGATAATCCCGATAAGATTCGAAATCTGGGAATTAGCAATAAAAATCCCAGCCAAATACGCCGCTCAAAGCTACAGGATCTTGAAAATGTATGGCACCTTAAAAAAAGACGAGTGGCAGAACGACGGAAGCCTAATAGCAGTTATAAACCTGCCAGCAGGCATGAGCGAAGAGTTCGAAAACGAACTTAACAAGCTCACTAAAGGAGAGAGTGAAACAAAAATATTAAACAAGAAATAAGGAGTTTTTTAAGAAAATGGAAAAAATTAATGTTAAAGACAAAGACCTTGTAGTGCCAGGCGAAATAATAGCAGAAAGCATGGACTACATACCAGCAGCAGGAACATACCGAGACGGAAATAGTATAATAGCATCACAAGTCGGAATAGTAAGCATAGAAGGAAGACTTGTAAAGCTGATACCATTATCAGGAAGGTACGTTCCAAGATCAGGAGACACAGTAATAGGAAAAGTGACAAGCGTAGGATTCAACAACTGGTTCGTAGACATAGGATACGCCAACGAAGCAGTACTGCCGTTGAAAGAAGCGACATCAGAATACATAGACAAAGGCGCAGACTTAAGCAGATATTACGACTTCGGAGATTACATAGCATGCCAAGTGATAAGAGTGACGAGATCAATGGCCATAGACCTTTCAATGAGAGGGCCAGGCCTGAGAAAACTAAACGGCGGAAAAATAATCTATATAACACCATCCAAAGTGCCGAGAGTGATAGGGAAACAAGGAAGCATGATAAACCTGATAAAAGACAAGACAGGATGCAAAATATCAGTCGGCCAGAACGGGTGGGTATGGATACAAGCAGACGATCCTAAATCAGAAATGATCGCGACGAAAGCAGTAGAAGAAATAAACAAGAAAGCACAAAATTCAGGACTCACTGAACATATAACAAGCTTATTATCAAAGGAGACAGGAAAATGACTTACGAAAAACGAAGCGACGGAAGAAAATTCGACGAGCTAAGACCGATGGAAGCAAAAGTAGGAGTAATACCAAGAGCAGACGGCTCAGCAATGTTCAAGACGGGAAAGACTATAGCATACGCTGCAGTCTACGGTCCAAGACAATTACACCCTTCACACATGAGAAACCCAGAAACAGGAATACTAAGATGCAACTACAACATGATGAGCTTCTCAGGAAGTGGAGAAAGGGTAAGGCCGGGGCCATCAAGAAGGTCAAAAGAAATAGGGCTGGTCATGGAAAAAGCATTACTGCCAGTACTAGACCTTTCAGGATTCCCAAACTCAGTAGTAGACGTCTTCGTAGAACTCTTACAGACAGACGCCGGAACTAGATGCGCTGGAATAACAGCAGCATCACTAGCGCTAGCAGACGCGGGATTCATGATGAAAGACTTAGTCGCGGCAGTCAGCGTAGGAAAAGTAGGGGACAAGTTAGTAACTGATGTGAACAAAGAAGAAGAAGACTTTGAAGAAGGAGCTACAGATGTTCCAATAGCGATGCTGCCAAGAACAGGACAAATAACCCTATTACAATTGGACGGAAAAGTATCAAAAGACGAACTCAAAACACTGCTAGAAAACGCTAAAAAAGCGACAAAAGAAATATACGAAGTGCAAAAACAAGCGCTTAAAGAAAAATACGGAGCGAAATAAAAATGGTTAACGGATCAAAAAAATACATTAAAGCATTACTGCAAAAAGGGCTGAGAGAAGACGGAAGAAAACTAGACGAATACAGAAACGTAGAAATAGAATATGGGGTGTCTGCCAAGTCCGCAGAAGGAAGCGCAAGAGTCAAGATAGGCGGAACAGAAGTAGTAGCAGGCGTAAAGATGGAAGTTGGAGAGCCATTCCCAGACAAGCCAGACCAAGGAACAATAGTGGTCAACGCAGAACTGCTGCCATTATCATCGCCGGACTTTGAATCAGGACCGCCAGGAGTAGACTCTATAGAACTATCCAGAGTAGTAGACCGAGGAATAAGAGAATCGAAAACTATAGACTTCAAGAAACTATGCATAAAATCAGGGGAAAAAGTATGGCTGTTATTCATCGACATATACCCTATAAACAATGAGGGTAATTTGTTCGACGCAGCAGCACTAGCAGCATTCGCAGCGCTAAAGGACGCTAAATTTCCAGTATACGACGAAAAAACCGAAAAGGTTAAATACGATGAAAAAACGGAAAAACATGTGCCATTAGAAAACCTGCCGATGGCGTGCACAGTGCTAAAAATAGATGACAAGTTCATAATCGACCCATTAATAGCTGAAGAAAAAGCAGCAGACGCCAGGGTAACGACAGTATCAATCGAAGACGGCAGCATATGCGCTATGCAAAAAGGCGGCGAAAAGCCATTAAACTCGGAAGAATTAGTAAAAATGGTTGAACTCAGCCTTTCAAAGGCAGCAGAGTTCAGGAAGGCGTTCAAATGAAATATACAAAATACGAAAAAGCACGAATAATCGGAGCAAGAGCGTTGCAACTAGCAATGGGCGCCCCGGTTCTGTTAAAGCTGGCTGAAAAAGACTTAGAAAGTATAAATTTCAACCCTATAGAGATAGCCAAGATGGAATTCGAGAAAGACATACTGCCAATAACAATAAGAAGGCCTTTGCCGACTAAATCAACAATAGAATAAAGTTTATATAATCTTTTTTCTCTTATTATTCTTTATAATGAGAATAAAAAGGGTGAAAGCTGAGAAGATACTGAATTCTAGAAGACAGCCAACCATACAAATAACAGTAAACGGCAAATACTCTGCTGCGGCGCCTTCAGGAGCGTCCACAGGAGAGCATGAAATACAAGCCTACCCAAAAGAAGGGATAGACTATGTAATAAAATTCATCAACAGTTACAAAGGCTTCGAAGGTATGAAAGTAGAGAGGTTTGAAGATTTACAAACCATCGAAGACTTCCTGCCGATACTCAAAGGCAACCCTGTAATAGCATTAGAGTTCGCAATACTAAAAGCAATAAGCAATAATAATGTGTGGAAGTTCTTAAACCCTAACGCTGACAGCATACCAATGCCTTTAGGCAACGTGATAGGCGGAGGCGCACATGTCAAAAGCGGAGAAAAGCCAGACATCCAAGAATTCTTACTATTACCAAGGACTAGGAGTTTTAAAGAAGCCAAATTCGTAAACGAGTACATACACAAAACAGTAGGCCGTAAGCTAGGCATACGAAAAATGACTGACGAAGGAGCATGGGCTCCGAAACTAGACACTATAAGCATACTAGCCCTATTACAAGAAGTAGTTGAAAAAACAAGAACAGAACTAGGGATAAAAGTAAGCTTAGGATTAGACGTCGCAGCATCAGAATTTTTCAAAAACAGCCAATATAAATACAGCAATTATTCAAAAGAAAATGCTAAAAGAAGCCTGAACAGGAAAGAACAAATATCCTTCATAGAATTATTAATAAAAAAATATGACTTAAAATTTGTTGAGGATCCTTTCCAGCAGAACGATTTTGAAAGCTTCAAAGAACTAAAAAACAGGACAACAGCATTGATATGCGGAGATGACTTAATAACTACTAACATGGAACGCCTACAAAAAGCTAAAGACTGCATTAATTCGGTGATAATCAAGCCAAACCAGATAGGATCATTACTGAAAACTAGAGAGGCAGTTATGTTCGCCAAAAAGAATGGCATAACCCCTGTGATAAGCCACCGCAGTGGAGAAACTATGGACGCTACGATAAGCCACTTGGCAGTAGCATGGGGTATACCAATAATCAAATGCGGGATACACGGCAAAGAAAGACAAGCCAAGCTTAAAGAACTTCTCAAGATAGAAAAAGAAAAATTATGAACGCCATCAAAATAGTGACGAAGAAAAAATACGAAGTGATAGACATAACAAAAGAAGTAGAAAAACACGTCAAAGAAGTCAAGGAAGGAACTGTATTAGTATTCACTCCTCACGCGACAGCAGGGATAATCATCAACGAGAACTACGACCCAAACATAGGATTAGACATAATGGAAGCATTGGATAACATGATGCCGGAAGGCAAATGGAGACACGACAAAGTAGACAACAACGCTGCCGCGCATATAAAATCAGCCATCATCGGTCCTTCAGAAACAATACCTGTAAAAGACGGCAAGCTACTTCTAGGAACATGGCAAAGCATCTGCTTATACGAGTTTGATGGTCCAAGAGAAAGAAAAATAATAATCAAAACAACAAAAGATTAAGCATCAGGTATGATATTAGTAGCGAATTTAACTTCTTCATCAGCGTACACTAACGTCTTTTGAGCTTCTTGCACCTGATCGAGAACATCAGTCAGTATCTTGTTATGAAGCGCCATATCAGTAATGTCAGAAGATGAGGAGTATTTCTCATTCGCTGCGGCAACATAACCAACTGCTTCTACATAATGATTAAACGCGCTTGTATAATACTTATGGACAGTTTCAAAATCTTGAGGGGCTTTCAAACCAGAAACTTTGTCTTTTAAACCAGTAATATCTGCTAAGTCTTTTTTCGTAATAGACTTCCAATTATCTGTCTTAGAAATAATAACCTTCGCTTGTGTCAACAAGTCATTAATACTTGCTAAGTAATCATTTTTCTCTTGCCGGCATGCGCTATCACAAGTAACAACTATATCATCAACCGTGACATCACTTGCAACCTTTCCAGTCGTAGGTGATTTACAACCAGACAAGAAAAGTACTAACATAAAAATTATAGGTATTATTACTCGTTTTTTCATAATCATAACACACTTACTGCTTATATAAAAAGTTTTTTATTATATAATTAGCGACATAAGTAGTTGGACACTTTAAGCATAAAGTTATTGTTGTTTAGGTGTTGTTCGATTGCTGTTTGCAGGTGTTCTATTGTGGGGTAGTATGTTGAGTTGGTTACGTTTTTTCTTATGATTTTCCAACATGTTTCTATTGGGTTGAGTTCTGGGCTGTAGGGCGGTAGGTATTCGATTTTGATTCTGTGTTTGTGTTGGTTTAGCAGTTCTCGTATAGGGCTGGTCTTGTGGTATCCTACATTGTCGAGTACGAATACGAATTTTTTTCGAGGGTGTTTTTTGAGGAATCTTTTGAGGAAGAAGTAGAACGTTACCGTGTTTAGTGAGTTGCTCCATTCGTAAAATAGTTTTTTACCGTCGATTAGTGCGCCGATTATGTTGATTTTTTTGCTGCTCCAGAAGAAGATCCCTTCTGGTGTTTTCCCCTTGAAGAACTAGACTTTCCTGTAAACTGGCACGAGCCTGAAGCTTGCTTCATCGAACGTTACGATTGAATAACCCAAATATTCTGTCTCAAGTTTTTTTTAAATTCCCTACGGAAATTTTCCTGAGCTCCTTTATCTCTTTTAATGTGGCTGGCTCTTGGTGTTGTCAACGATAAACCTACCTTATGAAGCACCCTTTGTGTGTGGCGCAACGTATACTTCGCACCAGTTTTCTGCTCTATAATCGCTAAAACCTCTTTAGACGAAATACCTGCTTTTTTTCCTTTATCAGATAAGATTCGAGATTTTATATCGAGGAAAATTCTGTCTAGGTTCTTTTTTGTTAAAAGAGTAGGTCTGCCACTCCGAGGTTTGTTCTTTAAAGATCCTGTCTTTTCATAACGTTTCATCCAAAAACCTACTTTTGATTTACTAACCTCAAGAAGATCAGCAATTTCCCTCACAGTCTTACCTTTCTCACGAAGACTAACAATCAACTCACGTTCTTTTTCTTTAGCAGACAACATAATCAAATCACCTCAACAAAGAAAAAGAACAAACTAATATATAAACTTTGTCCTATAACTTATGTCGTTTATTAATACTTAAAATAATGGCTGTAGTAAGCCTTATAAATGAACAGCTTATCTCACTTTTTATGGTAAGAATAACAATCCCAGACTGGTATATCCGTCTGAAAGAAGCTGATCGTAAACTGCCTTATATTTATGATAATATTAAGAAGGTTTTAAGAGAGACCAGCATAGAGGTTTACATCTGCGCAGCGCTAGGGCTGGCAGTAGCAACAGGCATTTCTTATAAGATAGAGTCTAATAGGGAAAAGACTATACCCTTAGCATATTCTGAAGTGAAACAGGCAGAAAACATTGACCCTGTGACAAAATACTTAGCAAATTCAAATGACCTGCCTATGAAGATATTCGAATGCTGGAACAGGTCGCATGAAGGGATAAAAAATGACTTGAAAGCGTTCGCAGAAGAGCTTGAAGACGTAATGATCTCGACTTATAGTTACACAAAATATTCAGAATTACTAAGAAACATGCCTAGGCAGTCAGAAGAAGCGTTAGAATACCTTAAAGACTTTACAAACATGGCAAACAAACTAACCTATATAAACCAGAAATTCGATGCTGCATGGTACGACAGGCATGTTGACAATTACAGGACAGAAACATACTTAGACACAGAAACTTACACCGACGCTGAAGGACGCGTACAAACTCAAACAGTAATAAAGACAAGGCAGGTTTATGAAGACACAGACCATTATTATGATTATTACAAAAAAGAGGGAGAAGAAGCCTCAAGAAGCTTAGATGAGTTAATACAAGAACAGCATATATTAAAAAAAATAGAAGTCAAAAGAATACTAGAAGTAAGCCCTGAACAGTAGATGACCTTTTACTTTTTTAATTCTGTTTTGTTGATTTGTATGTTGTATGTTTTTATTTCTGTATTGTGTTTTTTTAGGAGTTTGATTACTTTTTGATGGTCTTTTTCTTGTATGATTAGTGTCCCATTGGCTGGTTTGGCGTATGTTATGGTGTCTAGTAGGCCTTTTCTGTAGTATTTGTATTTTCCGCCGTGTGAGGCGTCGTTGTGTCCGGATAATTCTTTTTTGAGCTTTGTTTTTTGTTTTTGGTTTAGTTCCTTTTGTGAGTAGAATATTATTT
>Ga0194112_10004122_pt1 | contig 19993 bp, 18 predicted proteins | sample TA2MahC400mmetaG_FD_146191 | JGI IMG/M metagenome (GOLD analysis project Ga0194112, IMG submission 146191) | Freshwater microbial communities from Lake Tanganyika, Tanzania - TA2015016 Mahale Deep Cast 400m | ecosystem: Environmental > Aquatic > Freshwater > Lake | place: Tanzania: Lake... | reverse complement strand
TCCCCGCTTGCACCTTAGCCCCGATTAAGCAAGGTTAGGGCTCTGTTGAGACCCTCGAATCACCAGGGTTGGGCAAGACGCTTTTCCTTTAAGAGAATTGCTCTATAAGAGCTAACAAAACACTTGACTCGTATCAGTAGTAGTATTAAGGGGTTCATGAGTTATCCACATTCTGCCGGAGTTATGAGTCTCCCCCCAGACCCCCCTCATTACTACTACGACGGCGAATAATTTACTTGACAAAAATAAACCAGGGTAAGGGTGGGGGTGAAATTATCCTCTAACTAATACATAACAGTGATCCACGATCTCCTTTGCCGCCCAAGGCCGCCCAACACGCTGAATCGCCTCTTCCATTCTGCCACGCTCCTCTGGATGGCCGTAAAGATGGAGAATCGTCTTTGCCAGTGACGGCCCATTCAATTCCTCATCCCGGATCATCACGGCTCCACCCAAGTCGGCCAATTGCTTCGCATTGATGAGCTGGTGATTGTGAGCTGCATAGGGGTAAGGGATGAGAATAGCGGCCTTTCCACAAGTTGCCAATTCAGCCACTGTGCTTGCCCCTGATCGGCAGACAACCAGATCAGAAATCTGGTAACGCATTGCCATTTCTTCGAAGAAGGGCCTGACCAATGCATCAAACCCTCTCTCACGATAGCCTTTCGAAACGAAATCGACATCCTCCCTTCCTGTCTGATGAATAAATCTAAAGCGGGATTTCACCGCCTCGAGGGAGCTCAGGGCCTCCATCATAGCTACATTGATCCGATGAGCACCTGCGCTTCCTCCGAAGACGAGGATGGTAAATCGATCGCCCTTGCTTTTCTTCATCCCTTCCAAAATCTCCTTTCTGACAGGGTTGCCGGTTACAATGGTCTTCCCCTCAGGAAAATACCTCTTCGTCTCTTCGAAGGAGACAAATATCCGCTGGCTAAACCACTTCAGGATACGGTTGGTCATCCCAGGCACCACATTCTGTTCATGGATTGCCCTTTTCATCCTGAGAAGGGAGGCGGCCAAAAGGGTTGGGCCAGAGGCATACCCTCCTACACCCAATACGAGTTGAGGTTGGAATTCCTTCAAGATGGAAAAAGCCTCCGAAATGACCTTCGGGATGGACCAAAGGGCTTTCAATTTTCCAAGCAAGGACCTTCCTTTGAGAGGCTTGGCCTTGATCGTCCTCAGAGGAAATTTCCCTCCTGCTAACACCTTGGTTTCAATTCCCCTTTCTGTTCCGATGAACAGGACCTCGTTCCCCATCTCTCTTTCAACAAATGCCTCGGCAATGGCTATGCCTGGGAAAAGGTGACCTCCTGTACCACCACCAGCAATTACCCACCTCATCTCCGTTCCATTTGGGTCGAAAGATGAAGAAGAATCCCCAACCCGACTAAATTGACGATTAATGACGTCCCTCCGTAACTGACAAAGGGGAGGGTCAAGCCTTTTGTCGGAAGCAGTCCCAAAACTACTCCCATATTGATCACTGCTTGAAGAGAGATCATAAAGGTGATTCCCAACGCCAAATAGGTACCGAAGCGGTCTTCAAGGGAGAGACCAATTTGGATTCCCCTTAGGGTCAGAATGAAGAAGAGGAGGACCACAACCATTGCGCCGACCAATCCCAATTCCTCTCCGATAATGGAAAAGATGAAGTCCGTATGAGGAGCTGGAAGGAAGAAGAGTTTCTGTCTTCCCTCACCCAGTCCCAATCCGAAAAGGCCTCCCGAGCCAAAGGAGAGAAAGGATTGGACGATCTGAAAACTGGTGCCGGTGGGATCCTCCCAAGGACGAACGAAACTCATCAACCTCTTATAACGGTATTCCGCATTCATTAAAAAATAAAAGGTCACGGGTGCGGCGAGCAAAAGGGAACCGAGAATATAAATCACCCTGGCGCCACTGATGAAGAGAAGAAGAAAGACCATTGTGGTCAGAAAGAGAGCTGCCCCGAAATCGGGCTCCTTCATCACCAGGGTAATGACGAGACCGGAGAGGAGAACGATGGGAAGAAATCCAAAAGAGAAGCTCCGGATCTTCTCTTCTTTCTTTGTCACAAAATAGGCCAGAAAGATGATCAAACCGAGTTTGGCGAACTCTGAAGGTTGAAAGGAGAAGCCTCCGGCCTTTAACCAGCGCATCGAACCACCTGCTCGATGCCCAATGCCAGGGATCAATACAGCGATCAAGAAGAGGATAGAAAGAATGAAGATGGGATAGGCAAATCGTCTCAGAACGTCAGAGGAGAAAAATATCATAAGGATCATCAAGATAAAACCAACCCCTGCATAGAGGGCCTGTCTCTTCAAAAAGTAGTAAGGGTCTCCGAAACGATCCCCTGCTATGATGGCACTGGTGCTGTAGACCATGACAATTCCGATTCCCACCAGAGCAATGGCCACAAACAATAAAATATAATCAAACCTTCTTTTACCTTTCACCATTTTGACCTAACTTTTGGCTCGGCCTAAGAACCTGCTTTAAATCTTAAATCCCAAATGACCCCCTCACCCCATCCCTCTCCCCTCGGGGGAGAGGGCTTCGTCGTGAGCTCAGCCAAACGGGAAGGGTGAGGGACGAAGGCTAAAGGTGTCTCACTGCCTCTTTAAAAATCTCTCCTCTTTCCTTGTAGTCTTTGAACATATCGAAACTCGAACAGGCAGGTGAGAGGAGGACTACGTCTCCCCTCTTCGCCACCTGATGAGCGAGAAGCACCGCCTCTTCCAAAGTTCCCGCCATCGTTGTATCCGCCAAGTCTCCGAGCTCACGGCCCATTCTTTCCTTTGCTTCTCCTATGAGGATCAATCGTTTGACTCGACTCTTAATCCCTTCTCTGAGGGGGCTTAAGTCACCCCTTTTATCCTTTCCGCCCGCGATCAGGATCACAGGCCCTTGAAAACTCTGGAGGGATTTGACGACCGAACCCACATTTGTCCCTTTGGAGTCATTGTAGAAGCAAACCCCATTGATCTCCCGAACGAATTCAAGACGGTGTTCAAGACCTTCAAACCGATTGAGCACAGTTTGAATTGCTTTTTTGGAAGAGCCAAAGATTCTGGCAGTCGCAAGGGCTGCCATCATATTTTCCACATTGTGGATGCCCTTCAGAGGGGTATGGACTAAAGAATAGTTTTCTTCTACTCCTCCCAGCCTCAGGAGAATCTCCTGACCATCGGAAAAAGCACCTTCGTCGACTCTCTCCCTAAGGCTGAAAAGAATTTTCTTCGCCTTCAACCTTTCTCCAGACTTCATCACAATAGGATCATCTCCATTAAGAACAGCCACATCCCCGGAATTCTGATTTTTAAAGATTCTGATCTTCGCCTCGATGTAGTCTTCGTACTTAGGATAACGATCCAGATGATCCTCTGTGATATTGAGAAGAGCAGAACATCGAGGTCGAAAGTCCTCAATCCCTTCCAACTGAAAACTGGAGATTTCAGCAACCAATATTTCCCATCGGTCTTTGCCCTCTGCAAAAAGGATGAGTGGGTCTCCTACATTTCCTCCCACCCCTACCTTTTTCCCCTCTTCTCTTAGCATCTCACCGATGAGTAGAGTAGTCGTCGTCTTTCCATTGGTTCCTGTCACGGCAATGAGAGGAATATCGAGAAAATGATAAGCCAGCTCAATTTCACTAATGACCCGTATCCCTTTCTTTAACGCCTTCTGAATGGGTCCAATCCTCAAGTCAACCCCTGGGCTAACCACAATCAGGTCTTGTCTAAGAAAGGTCTCCGTTCGATGGCCACCCCATTCCATTGGAATTTCCATCCCTTTTAACTCTTGAACGGCCTCTTCCATCTCCTCCTTCGGTTTCGCCTCTGTGGTACTTACGATCGAACCTTTGGTCTTAAGAAATTTTGTCGTAGCCAATCCGGTTCGGGCGAGCCCCACCACCAATACCTTTCTTCCATGAAGATCCATAAATACCGTTTTCCGTGCCCGTAGACTTGTAACTCAAGGCTTTAGCCTTGATTAGGATCAACCCTGAAGGGTTGAGTTACTGCTATTACCTCAACTTCAACGTACTAATGGCTACCAGCCCGAGAATGATGCCGATGATCCAGAATCGAACAATGATCTTGGGTTCAGCCCATCCTTTCAACTCAAAATGGTGGTGGATGGGGGCCATTCGGAAGATCCGTTTCTTACGCAGCTGATAAGAAAAAACCTGGATGATGACCGAAAGGACTTCGATCACGAATATCCCCCCCACAATGACCAAAAGGAACTCTTGTTTGGTAATCATCGCAATCGTTCCTAAGGCGGCCCCCAGGGCTAAAGAACCGACATCGCCCATAAAGACCTGAGCTGGAAATGTATTAAACCAGAGAAAACCAAGCCCAGAGCCGACCAAAGCTCCACATAAAATGGTCAACTCTCCGCTCCCTTTGACGAAGGGGATCTGAAGATAACTGGCGAATCGATAGTGACCTGCAAGGTAGCAAAAAATCATAAATGTCCCACTGGCGATGAGCACAGGTCCGATCGCCAATCCATCCAGGCCGTCTGTCAGATTGACAGCATTCGCTGTTCCTACAATGACGAGCATTCCAAAAAGGATGTACCAATCGCCCAAGTCTGGCATCACCTTTTTAAAGAAAGGAAAGATCAACCTCGAATCATGGTCAATCGAATAGAACAGGAACAGGCTGACCACCAGGCCCATGGCTACCTCAATGGGAAACTTATATCGAGCCTTGATGCCAATGCCCTTCTTATCCCGGATCTTTTTATAATCATCCAAAAAACCTAAGATTCCAAATCCCAACGTGGTCGAGAGAACAATCCAGATATATGGATTGGTCAGGTCAGACCAGAGAAGAGTGGGTATGAGAAGGGCAGCAAGGATTAGACTTCCTCCCATGGTGGGAGTTCCATTCTTGCTCATGTGCCGGGATGGAACATCCTCCCTGACCACCTGTTGAATTTGAAGCCTTCTCAATTTTTCGATCAACCAAGGTCCGATGACGAAACTGATGAGAAGGGCAGTCAAGATTGAATAGATCGTCCTGAAGGTGATGTATCGAAAGACATTTAGAAAAGAGAAAATATCATGAAGAGGATAGAGAAGATGATAAAGCATCCCTTCAGGCCCTCCTCTCCTTCAAACCCTCGACGATCTTCTCCATCGCCATCCTCCTTGAGCCTTTCACCAATATCCAATCTCCCTCCTGAATCATTCGCCTTAATATCGAAATCGCTTCTGAATGGCTCTCCAAAACGATTGCCTTATCCGGCCTAAATCCATGTCGAATGGCTGATTCTACGAGGACGGGTGCCTCCTCCCCTAAGGCAAGGAGGATGTCAATGGAAAGTTCATTGATCTTTCTTCCTAAGTCTCGATGATACTCCTCTGTAAAATCTCCCAGTTCCAACATATCGCCGAGCACAGCGATCGCCCTACCCTTTCCCTTCATCTCTGCCAGTGTTTTTAAAGCCAACTCCATCGATTTAGGGTTGGCATTGTAGGCATCGTTGATCAGGGTCTTTCCACCTTCGAGGTGGACGATTTCCATTCTCATCGGAAAAGGTTGAAAATACTCCAGGGCTTCCTTTATCTTCTTCACCTCGATATCGAAGAGGCTGGCTACAGCAATGGCTGAAAGGGCATTGGAAACGAAATGCCTTCCCAATAATGGAAGATGGATCTCCCTCTCCTCTCTTTTTAAGATCAAGGTGAACGAGGTTCCCTCCGCCCCTCTGAGGCGAACCTCTCTGGCCATCACCTCGGCAGGTGTATCCATCCCAAAGGTAATCTTTTGACCTGGGAAGTCCTTGGCCAGATGGACCACCCGCGGATCGTCTTGATTCACCAGGATCGTTCCGTCCCTTCTCATCCTTCGGAAGAGTTCCCCTTTTTCCTCCTCCACCTTCTCTAAACTTCCCATGCCTTCAAGATGGGCCTTCTCAATATTTGTAATCAATCCGACATCGGGTTCTGAAATCTCGGTCAGCCTGCGGATTTCGCCTGGCACACTCATCCCCATTTCGAGAACCACCACTCTCTCCCTCTCTGTAAGGCCAAGGAGGGTAAGGGGAAGTCCAATGAGGTTGTTCAAATTCCCTCTGGTTTTAAGAATGGGAAAAGTGGTTTCAAGACAAGCGGAGATCATCTCCTTTGTCGTTGTCTTCCCATTGCTTCCGGTCAATGCAACGACGGGCGTACGGTATTTCCACCTCCTCTCACGGGCGATATCTCCTAAAGCGCGGAGGGTATCCTTCACAGCGATCACTGCTTTGGGGCGATATCCATTCCACCGAATATCGCCCATCTTATCCTCTTCGATCACCACGCCTCCTGCCCTTTTCTCCAGAGCGGTTAAGGCAAATTGGTGACCATCGAAACGAGGGCCTTTCAGGGCTATGAAAAGTTCTCCTTCGTTCACACTTCTCGAATCTGTCGAGATCCCCTGAAAGAGGGCATCCTCCTTCCCTTGGAGAAGTCTTCCGTTTGTGGCTCTTAAGATCTCTTCAATGGGGAAGATCACGCTTCCTCCAATGCCTTCCTGGCCTCGATCAGATCATCGAAAGGAAACCTCTTCCTTCCAATGATCTGATAATCCTCATGTCCTTTACCAGCGATCAGAACGGTATCCGAAGGTCGGGCTAATTGAACTGCCATCCGAATGGCTTCTCTCCGATCCGGGACTTTCAGATACCCCCTCTTGGATCTCCAAGAGCCCATCTCATCTCGATGCCACTCTTCTAAGGGAAGGGTTTTCAGTCCCTTCTCCACCTCATCTATGATAGCCAAAGGGTCTTCTGTCCTTGGATTGTCTGATGTGAGAATGGCAAGATCGCTATACCTCCCCGCCACTTCTCCCATCAAGGGCCGCTTGGTACGATCACGGTCTCCTCCACAGCCGAAGACGGTGATGATCTTCCCATCGCTGTGAGACGAACTCCCTAAGATGTCTTTCAATCCCAATAGAACCCGCTCCAAGGCATCATGGGTATGGGCATAATCTACGATCACATGAATGCCTTTTTGATTCATCACCTTTTCAAATCTTCCAGAAATCCCTTCGAGTCCTTCCACCCCTTCTTTGAGGATCTCCAAAGGAACATCCATCGCTATCCCCGTTGCAACAGCGGCCAATATATTGTAGAGATTGAATCCACCGGTCAACTTCGAATGGATGGGGAATTTCCCTTTCGGGGTTTTAATCCAGCAGGAAAGACCTTCAAAGGTGGAGGAAACCTCTGTGGCAGAGATGTCACAGGAAGGACTCAAACCATAACGGATCACTGGGAGATCAATCCCTTTTACGATCTCTTCCCCTCTGGGATCGTCAACGTTCGTCGCTGCAAACCTTCTTGCCTTATGGCTCTTCATCAAAAATTCCGAGAAGAGCTTCTTCTTACTCTCAAAGTAATTTGTGATAGTTTGATGGTAATCGAGATGTTCAGGGGTGAGATTTGTGAAGAGGGCACCATCAAATTGGCATCCAAAAACACGATCGAGGTCGAGCCCATGGGAGGAGACCTCAATGATCACATGAGAAATCCCCTCCCTGACCATCTCCCACAGGATTCTCTGAAGATCTAAAGATTCCGGAGTGGTGTTGGGTGCTGGGACTGCTTTCCCACTGAAGCGATAATTGATGGTCCCGATGACCCCCACCGTCCATCCCGCTTTTTTGAAAATTGATTCCAAGAGATAGGTGGTAGTGGTCTTTCCATTAGTTCCGGTGATGCCGATGAGGTTGACCTCAGAGGAGGGGTTTCCATAAAAATTTGAGGAAATCTTTGCCAGGGCTTGACGGCTGTTTTTCACTAAAATCATCGTCTTGCTGGGAAGATCTTGTGCTTCCTCAAGGATCACAGCTTCAGCACCCCTTTCGATTGCCTCTACAATAAATCGGTGTCCGTCCACCTCCATTCCTCGAAGGGGTGCAAAAAGAAAATTTTTCTCCACCCGAAGGGAATGGTAAGCAATCCCCTCAATCTCTTTTGTAATCTCACCGGTGATTTTCCTAACCCCAACTCCTTCCAATAATTTCCTAAGTTCCATAATCTTAAAAAATGCTATGCGGTGTAGGGAACGGTTTGAAACCGTTCCCTACCATACGCCATCCGGTTTTGTGAGTTCATGACGGGGACTGAAATTTCAAATAGCAGATATCCCCTTTCTCAATCATTGATCCTGCCTTGGGTATTTGCTCCACCACTTTCCCATTCCCAGAGACCTTGATGATCAGACCCTTTCCCTCGATACGACTCAATGCATTTCGCATGGACAATCCAGTGAGGTCCGGCATCATGACCTTCTCCAACCCCTTCCCCACCTTTAGCCCTTCGATCAAAGGGTCACTTCTAAATGCCTCTCTTTTCGTGACGGAGTCGGATTCGTTTTTCACAATCAACGTTCCCTTCGGAAGGACATTGAGGCAGGGAAGCACCTTTTCTACGATGGCCCTAAATACAGGAGCAGCGACAATCCCTCCATATACGGCCCCCCGAGGTTCATCGATCAGGACTAAAAGGGTGATCTTCGATTCCTCGACAGGAGTAAATCCCATAAATCCACTGAAATAGCGATCTTCAGAGTAACCACCCAATAAAGTATCTGCCTTTTGCGCGGTCCCTGTTTTCCCTGCCACCTCATATCCTATAGGCACCGCCCCTTCCCCTGTCCCTCCCTTCTCCGTAGCCATCTTAAGCAGCGCGGTTACCATTTTAGCCGTCTCCTCTGAAATCACTCTTCTGACCACTTCTGGTTGGAAGGACTGGACAACCTCGCCTTTCTCATCGGTGATCTTTTCGACTACATAAGGCTTCATCAGAAATCCACCGTTGGCGATCGCCGATAGGGCAGTTACTATCTGAATCCCTGTGACGGAGATACCTTGACCAAAGGAGATTGTGTCCAAGGCAACTGGAGGCCAATATCTTGGGTGACGGACAATTCCTTTTGCTTCTCCTGGGAGGCCTATCCCTGTTTTCTCTCCAAATCCAAAAGCGGAAATATAACGATAGAAGCGCTCCCTTCCTATCTTCTCGCCCACTTTTGATGCCCCGATGTTACTTGAAAATTTGATGATCTGCTGAAAGGTGAGCCATCCATGTTTAGATGTATCGTGGATCGTTCGATCATAAACCGTATAGGACCCATTTTCACAAAAAAAGGAATCCGAGGGCCGAACCAACTTTTCCTCCAGAGCAGCCGCTGCGAGAAAAGCTTTAAAAAGAGAACCTGGTTCAAAAACATCGGAGACGGCTCGGTTCCTCCAAGACTTCGGTCGGTATTGAATAAACTGATTTGGGTTGAAAGAGGGATGGGACGCTATGGCTAAGATCTTCCCTGTTATAGGGTCCATGGCAATGACCATACCTCCCTTGGCTCCCCATTTCTGAACGGACCGATTCAATTCCGTCTCGGCCACATGTTGAATATGTTTGTCAATGGTGAGAAAGATATTCCGGTAATGATCCTCTTCCTTAAAAGGGCCATCGCCTATGATGATCCCTCGGCCCATTGCGTCTTTTTCCATCGTCCAGACATTATTCTTTCCGTTGAGCAAGGCATCATAATGTAATTCTATCCCCTCCAGACCTTTGGAATCGAGGCCGACAAAGCCGAGAACGTGAGCAGCCATTTCTGAATTGGGGTAGAACCTTTTATTCTCCTTTAAAAAATGGATTCCGTGGAGACGAAGGGCTTTAATCTCCTCAACCTCCTTCGGAGAAATTTTTCTTTGAATCCATTCAAAGGATTTACGGCTCTTAAACTTCTGTCTTAATTCCTTTCGATCAATATGGAGAATGGAGGCCAGATCATTGGCCGTCTTCTCCACCTCCACAACCTTTTTTGATTCAGCATAAACCGAATCGACTTCGATGCTTACCGCCAACTCATTTCCGTTTCGATCGTAGATCACTCCCCTTTTGGGAACCAGTGGGACATGACCATATTGTTGCTGAGCCGCCAGTTTATAGAGCTGTTCCTTTTTCAGCACCTGAAGCTGGAACATTCTCCCCACGATGAGTACAAAACAAAAGAAGAGAAGACAAGAGATGAAGATGATCCTGATTTTGAACCAATTGATAGATTTCCGTTTCATCGAATCACGATTACTTGATCGGTTTTGGGTTTGGTCATTCTCAGCTCCTCCACTGCTATCCTTTCAATCCGTCCATAGGATTTAAGCGTGGCGATCTCCAACCTTAACTTTTTATTAACCTCGGTGAGGGTCCTCCCTTCCTTCAAGGTGTTTGAGATTTCATATCCGAGCTGGATCACCTGAATTCTCGACCAAACATAGAATAACGAACCCCCGATCAATAAAAGGATGACGAGACTGGAAAAGAGGAAGAGGCGCGGTTTCAAAGTGTTGGATTTCCCCTTTGGACCCTCATCCATCCAGAGGACTCGACCCCTGCTTTTATTTAAACCTCTCTCCATCACCAACCCTTATACCCTCTCTGCACACCGCAATTTGGCACTGCGAGATCGGGGGTTTCTCCTCCGTTCTCCCTCAGAGGGTGTCAGAGGTTTCTTGGTAAGAACACGCATTACCGCTTCTTCTTTTTCCAATGTTCTGAAAACCTCTTTGACCATTCGGTCCTCCAGGGAGTGAAAAGAGATGACGCACATCCGTCCTCCCTTTCTTAAATACTTCCACCCGATTTGTAATATGACTTTCAAATTTTCAAGCTCGTTATTCACCTTGATGCGAAAAGCCTGAAAGGTTTTGGTGGCAGGGTCGAGCTTCCAGGAATAAAATCTTTTTGGAATAGCACGATGAAGGATCCTCCTTAATGTTTGGGTTGTCTCGATGGGCGCTCTGGCTCTCTCTTGTACGATCGCCTCTGCAATCCGCTTAGCCCATCTCTCCTCCCCATATTGGGAAATGGTATTCTCCAGTTCTTCGAGGCAAAGGTGGTTAACGAGATCGGCTGCTGTATAATCCATCCGATTATCCATCCTCATATCTAAGAAACTGTCCCCCTTAAAACTGAACCCCCTCTCCTCCTTTTCTAACTGGATGGAGGAGAGGCCTAAATCGAGCAAGATCCCATCAACGCATTCAGTCTCCAACCTCTTGAGTATGTTAGGCAGGTGAATGAAATTTTCTCGAAATATCTTTACTCGTTCTCCATATGGCATCAGCGCCTTTTTTGCTTCGAGGATGGCGTCTTTATCCCAATCAATTCCGATGACGATTCCATCGGGTGCGGTTCGCCTTAGAATCTCCTGAGCATGCCCGCCACCTCCTAAGGTCGCATCGACATAGGTCTGATGGGATGCACATCTCAATAGGGTCATCACCTCTTCCACCATGACTGGAATATGTTTTAACTCCATCATTCGTGATTCGTGTATAGTGGCTCGTGATTTTTATAAATTCACGATTCACCAATCACGATTCATGAGTAACGATTTAAATGCCAAGATTGGCCAGAGTTTCTCTGATCTGGTCAAAACCTTCTTCAGCCTTCTGTGCCACCTCCTGCCAACGCTCCTTCGCAAATATCTCAATGAATTTCCCCTCTCCTACTAAGACAACATCTTTTTGAAGATTGGCATAATCCCTCAATGTCTGAGGGATGAGAAGTCTTCCTTGCTTGTCGATGATGCAATCGATGGCACTTGAATAGAAGAACCTCAAGAAGGCACTCGTCTCTTTTCTCAGGAGGGAGAACGTTCCAATCTTTTGTTCAACCAATATATTCCATTCATCGATGGGGAATGCGACGAGGCAGTGGTCAAAGTTGGTGATGACTAATCGATCATCATATTTTTTATTGAGGATCTCCCTAAATTTTGAAGGGATACTGATACGACCCTTAGAATCTATGGTATGTTCATATCGACCACGGAACACCTTTCCACCCCCATCAATTTAAATAAAACATACCACCTTTTTCCACTTTTTTCCACTTAGACATAACAGATATACTTAAAATTCAATTTTGTCAAGTAAAATTTTATAGTTATTTTAAATTTTTTACTTTTACTCCTTTGATCCCACAAAATCTATCCCAAGGAGGTTGCCTTAACACAATATTTAGTTATATCGTACATATATTCCTGTATATTTTGAATAAAAGCCTCTTTACGTCTCTTAATCAATTTGACATGTTAATCCAATATGTCTAAAATGGATGTGATGGTTACAGAAGCTCTAAAAAAGAGGGTTGAAAAACTCCGAGAGGAGATTGAGTATCATAATTATCGTTACTATGTCCTCGATCGGCCGGAAATCTCTGATTCCCAATATGACCGCTTGCTCAGGGAGTTGGAGAAACTTGAAGAGCAATACCCTGAATTCCGTTCCCCAAACTCGCCTACCCAGAGGGTGGGAGCACCTCCCTTAGAAGCTTTTGAGATTGTCCGACATTCCATCCCCATGCTCAGCCTCGCCAATGCCTTTGACGAGTCTGAAGCAAGGGAATTTGATAAACGTGTAAAGAAATTTTTAGGGGTCTCTGCAGATATCACCTATGTAGCAGAACCCAAACTCGATGGCTTGGCTGTGGAACTCGTTTATGAAAGAGGCCATTTTATAGTAGGTTCTACACGCGGCGATGGAATCAATGGTGAAAATATTACCCAGAATCTTCGCACTATCAAGACCATCCCCCTTCAACTGATTCGCAGAGAGATCCCTGCTCCAGAACGCTTAGAGGTTCGTGGCGAGGTGATCATGCAACTCGAAAGATTTAAAGAACTGAATCGAAAGCGTGAGGAGATGGGGGAATCTCTTTTTGCAAATCCAAGAAATGCGGCTGCAGGATCGGTTCGACAACTTGATTCAAAAATAACTGCGGAGAGACCTCTGGAAATCTACTGCTATGGCCTCGGAGAGGTGGGGGGTCGAACTTTTAAAACCCAATGGGAGATCCTCCAGACTTTTTCCAGATGGGGTTTGAGGACCAATCCCCACATCCGGAGATGCCAAAATATCGATGAAGTCCTCGAATATTATCACGAAATGAACGAGAAGAGGGAGAGCCTCCCTTATGAGATTGATGGGATAGTGATTAAGGTGGATCGCCTTGATCTCCAAGCAAGGCTGGGCGAGATCTCTCGAAGCCCACGCTGGGCAATGGCCTTCAAATTTCAACCAAAACAGGAGACGACAAAAATATTGGACATCATCGTCCAAGTAGGAAGAACAGGAGCCCTTACACCAGTGGCTGTGATGGAGCCTGTGAAAGTGGGAGGGGTTGAGGTCAGTCGAGCCACGCTCCATAATCAAGATGAGATCGACAAGAAGGATGTGAGGATAGGGGATACGATCATCATCCAGAGGGCAGGAGATGTAATCCCAGAAGTGGTGCAGGTAATTACTTCAAAACGAAAAGGCCAAGAGAAGAAGTTTAGGATGCCTTCAAAATGTCCGGTGTGTGGATCCGAGGTGATCCGAGAGGAGGCGATCCACCGCTGCATTGGTTTAGACTGCCCTGCACAATTGAAAGGACGAATAAAACATTTTGCCTCCAAAAGAGCTATGGATATTGAGGGGTTAGGTACAAAGCTGACGGATCAATTGGTGGATAAGGGCCTGGTTAAGGATGTAGCGGACCTTTACTATATCAAAAAAGAAGACCTTATAGCTCTGGAACGTATGGCAGACAAATCAGCCCAAAACATCATCGATGCCATAGAGAAGAGCAAAACGAAACCATTATCAAAGTTTCTCTATGCCCTTGGTATCCGTCACGTAGGTGAAACCACTGCAGAAGACCTCGCTCGTCATTTCCAAAAGTTAGACGATTTCTTCTACCTCTCGGAAGAGGATCTCATGATGGTAGAGGGAATAGGTCCTGAAGTAGCAGCCAGTTTCCATCAATTCTTCAGGGACAAAAAGAACAAGGAGTCCATCGAACGGTTGAAAAAGGCTGGGGTAAAGGTGATTGAACCTAAAGTGAAGGAGAAGGGGAAACTGGCAGGAAAGACCCTCGTCTTCACAGGAACCCTTAAGGCTTATGGAAGGGATGAGGTTCGGAATCTCGTGGAATCTTTAGGGGGCATGACTGCATCCAGCGTCTCAAAGAAGGTTGACTTTGTGGTTGTTGGTGAAGATCCTGGCTCCAAATTCGACAAGGCCAAAGAACTGGGGATCAAGACCCTTACTGAAGAAGAATTTAAAAAGATGATTACCTAAATGGCTGTTGTCTGTGGTCAGGGGTTTGTTGTTTATTCTCTATTGTCCTTCGTCCCCTGTTGGTCCTCCATCGTTTATCGTCCTTTGTTCATTGTATTTAAAAAGCTCCCCATTCTTGTTTACCTGGAATATAATAACTCGGGCAAATAAAACGGAACATATGAGCAATTTTTTTAGCCCGTTTTGCTTGCTCTTCGCTTTCTGCATGAATTTTAGCGAGCTTTTTATTAAAAACTTCTGAGAAATATGCTTCTGTTGCCTTTATCCTCTTTTCTTCTGTCTTAAATTCCTTACGTATCTTAGCCAATTCACCCATATCTAACCAGTAACCCTCACAGTCAGGACATTCGTCTACCTCTACTCGTCTTTTCACGCTGAAAAAATGGCGCAACATGACCACATTGTCACATTTGGGGCATCTTAACCTTTTACGATGGTCAATGCGGATTCCCTTCTTCTGCTTAACATCCAGGAGAACTTCACCTACAGATTCGTGGGGCTCATCAAACTTTTTGAGCTCAAAGTTATCGAACCAAATCCCCCCGCATCCTCTCTCGCAGACATCTACGCTCACTCCTCCAACTACCCTCTGAGTCAACTTATTCCCACAGGCTGGACATTTCATCTTTTTCACTCCTTTCCAATAGATCTAATTTGCTCCGATATACTCCTTCCTCTGGCTTTACCTCAGAAAATATATATTTTTATGATTACCTTGAAAATAAATTTGTCATCCCCAGCAAAGCTGAGGGTACTCTGGCATATTTTAATAAAATTATATTAATGCGGAATAAATTTATGGTCAAGGGATTTTATGTGTTAAAATGATTGTGTCATATAAGCAGAAATCTTTAGACGAATTAAAAATCTTGTATCAAATCAATTTAGCTTTTTGAAAGACTCCACCAAATAGAGCGTCTAACGGGGTTGTCATTCCTGCGAAAGCAGGAATCCAGTATCTTTCAAAGCCTTTCTGGGTTCCCGCCTGCGCGGGAATGACAGTCAAAAAGATTTTTCAAAAAGCTAAAATGTTACAAAATCGCTTTTTTGATGGTTCAACCCTTATGGGAGGAGACAAAACCATGGCAAAGAAAGTGGTGATCGATTGTGATGTGGGGGTAGACGATGCCTTTGCCTTAATCCTTGCTTTTCATTCACCCGAACTTGAGATAAAGGCTGTCACAGGGGTGAATGGAAATGTCCCTCTGGCACAGGTTTTTGAAAACATTAAGAAGGTTCTCTCCCTCATCCAACCCAAGGATAAGCCCCTTATTGCCCGTGGTGCGGATCGGCCTTTGAAAGGGAAACCCATTTACGCCCATTCTGTACACGGGAAAGAAGGATTGGGCGGAGCTAAAATAGATCGAAGGGAAGGAGAGGAATGGTGGGAGATTTTTTCTGGTAGCGCTGATGAGCTCATCACAAAGATGTCGCGTCAGTATGCGAATGAATTAACTTTGATTGCTACAGGCCCTCTTACGAATTTGGCTTTAGCACTTCAAAAGGATCCAGAAGGAATGAAAAATTTGAAAGAAATAGTAATCATGGGAGGAGCAGTTAGAACAAAGGGAAGAACCACCCCTCACGCCGAATTTAACATCTTTTCCGATCCCTTGGCCGCCAAGCAAGTCTTTGAATCTGGACTATCCATCACGCTGGTTCCCCTTGATGTGACTCATCAGGTCTTTTTCACTCCTCAGATTATTGAAGAGAGGGTCAAACCCATTGACAATTCTTTTTCTCAATTTGTCATCGAAGCGATTGGATATGATCTCACCATTCACCGATTTTCAAGAGGGACCGAGCTGATCTATCTTCATGACCCTTTAGCCGTGGGTGTGGTGATCGATTCCGATTTGGTGAAAAAAGAGAAATTATCCCTTGATGTGGAGACCCAAGAAGGGGAGTATTTTGGGAAAATATCCGAGATTTCAGGAGACAAAAGGATTGATGTCTGTTTGGACGTCGATGCACGGGGATTTTTAGAACTCTTCTTATCAAGATTGAGGTGAATCCATGGCAAAGAAAATTCTGGTCCTCGGTAATTCCAACGTAGATTTCATCTTCGAGATCCCAAGATTCCATCATCCCGGGGAGACGATCTTGGCAGATAGTCTGGTTACTGTCTTTGGAGGGAAAGGGGCGAATCAGGCCATCACTTCAAAACGCTTGGGTGGAAATGTCCTCTTCGTGACTAAACTGGGAAGCGACCATTATGGAAAATCTTACCGTCAATATTTGATCGAAAATGGTTTCTATCAAAAGCTGATCCTTGAAGATAAAAAACTTCCAACAGGAATGGCGGTGATCGAATTGACTCCAAAAGGGGAGAACCGGATCATCGCCTCTTTTGGGGCAAATGGAGCACTTTTGGAAGGCGATCTCATAAGACTCCACCGATACTGGAAAGGTATTGAGATTTTCGTCACTCAATTGGAAATCCCTATCTCTACAGTTGAAAAAGGGTTGATGATGGCAAAAGAGCAGGGAGCCTTCACGCTTCTCAACCCATCACCTCCGGTTCAACTTCCGTCCAATATCCTGTCTTTGGTCGATTTTATTGTGCCTAATGAAGGAGAGGCGCAGCTTCTGACAGGGATGAAATGGGAGAAAAGAGAAGATATTCGTAAAATTGCCAAAAAGTTACTCAGGATGGGGCCAAAGTATGTGGTCATCACCTTAGGCTCGAAGGGTCTCTTTTTTAAAAATGGTAATGAAGAAATTTGGATGAAGGCCTTTAGGGTGGATGTAGTCGATACTACAGCAGCTGGGGATGCCTTTATGGGAGCCCTTGCCTGTGCCCTTTCGAAAGACAAACCGATTCGGGAAATTTTAAGATTTGCAAATGGTGCTGGTGCCCTTGCCACTACAAAATTGGGTGCCCAGCCTTCACTTCCGTCAAGAAAAGAACTCGATATGTTCCTTAAATGTAACCAGGAGGGTAAGGCAAAGAGCGTATAATTACTTTCATGTTTTCTATTCGACTATGCGGAGATGGCTCACATGGGGCTTTCTAATGGGATAAAGATTAAGGATTGATGAGATGGGGGAAAAGCGCTATGCAAAGGACAATGAAAAAATATGCTGAAAAGATCGAGCGAAATGAAGTCGATCCCCATCTTAGATACGATGGCCAAAGTAGTGGCCTGATTTTGGATCCCCGGTGGGAAGAGATTCCCCTCGAACTCCTTGGATTTGGAATTTATCAGTTGAGGTCCAATTTCATTACAAGAGAAACAAAGGAAAAGGAGATCGTCCTCGTCCCCCAGGACGGCGAGTTTGAAGCAGAGGTGAATGAAAAACGGTTCTCTGGAAATAGAAAGGATGGCCCCTTTTCAGTGGAACCTGGGAAGACGAATGCATCTGCCCTTTACATTCCTTGCAACGCTCGACTCCGAATTCGGGGAAATGGAGAGGTTGCCTTTTTTGAAGCTCCTGCCCTGAAGGAAAAAACTCCACTCTTTCTTCCAAACGAGGAGGTAAAGGTATTCTCAAGGGGGGAGTGGATTTGGCGAAGGGATATCACTCCTCTAATCAGCCCGAAAGATGCCAGTTCAAATCTTGTGGTTGGAGAAACTTATAGTCCTCCAGGGTTCTGGTCAGGGACCCCTATCCATCAACACGATAAAGATGAACCCCTTTCAGGAGAGTCGGATCACGAGGAGATCTATTACTACCGTTTTAATTGGAAAAAGGGGCCTGAAGATCAATTTGGGGCTTATGGCGTCCAACTGCTGATGGATGGGAAGGGATTGATGAAATCCTTTCTCATTGGGGAGAAGAGCATCTTTGCCATTCCAGGAGGTTGTCATCCTGTAGTCGCTTCCCCTGTCTCCGATCTCCTCTATTTATGGGGTTTGGCGGGCTCGAGTGGGGAACTCGTAATGAGGGATATCCCAGAATTCGCTCATCTCAAATCCTTTGAGGTGATTTTTAAGACGTTAAAGGGGGACCAAACAAGAAAGGTCATTTCTAAAGATCAGTTTAAAATTCTATGTGCCCCCTATCTCTTTACAGAAGAACAGAAAGATCTTTTAGAATTAATGCTAAGGGGAAAAGGTTATGAGGTGAGATAAATCAAAGAGGCCTATGTGGGAAGAAGATAGATCCTGACTATCTTCATGATCAAAAGGGAGGCGATCGGCCTCATCTCAAAAGGACTTTTCCCCGTAGAAAAGTTTATTAACCACAAGCTCCCCTTTGAAAAATGGGAGGAGGCGTTCCATTTATTAGAAAACCTTCAGGCAGTAAAGGTAATCTTGATCCCATAAGTCTCTATTAATTTTTAAAAGACTGCTTATGGAAAAGGAAGAATCAAGGATGGGTGAAGGACGCTGGATGATCACTGTCGGTGCATTCATCTCCATGAGTTTTCTTGGTATGTCAAGGACTTTCCTCGGAACATCCCTTCCTTGGATCCGTTCTTCATTTGATCTCAGTTTTTTCCAGGCCGGAACACTAACAGCCCTTCTTCAGTTCGGCTTTTCTTTAGCGGTCTTCGTTGGCGGACCACTCTCTGATATCTTCAAAAAGAGTTCGATATTGATCGCAGGTTGCCTTTTAATGGGAATCAATCTTATTCTATTTGGATTTTCAAATTGGTTTTGGGTCAACCTCATTGGAATGAGTCTAATTGGAGTGGGAGGGGGACTGATCGAAGCAAGTTCAAATCCCCTTCTCATCCAACTCTATCCAGGCCGTGAGTCCACAGTGATGAATCTCCACCATTTTTTCTTCGCTACAGGATCCCTTGTAGGACCTTTGATTATGGGGACATTATTGGCAAAATCGATTCCCTGGCAATGGGCCTACATGGGCTTTGGCCTCTTTGTATTGGTCATTTTTTCTTTCCTCTCATTTCAGAGGATCTCTGCTCCAAAAGGTGATCAAGGATTCGAAATGAAAGTGATCGGAAGGCTGATGCAAGAAAAGGTATTTCTGGTTCTCTTCTTTTCGTCCTTCTTTGCTATCGGGGTTCAAAATGGAATAAGCTACTGGATGGTGACATTTTTAAAGGAAACAAAATATTTCTCTATTGCTCTGGCCAGTGCTTCTCTCTTCCTTTTTTTCGCATGTCTGGCGGTAGGAAGACTTTTTTCAAGTTACTTGATCACCAAATTCCATGAAGTGATCTATCTCTTAGCTCTGATATCCCTTCTTTTCGTTGCTTTATTAATCTCAGTATTTGCCCCTGGAAAATGGACTATTCTGTTCTTTGGGTTATGTGGCTTTGCCCATTCAGGGATCTTCCCATGCCTCTTGGGAATGGCAGGGAAAGTATATTCAAAAAATCCTGGAACAGCTATGGGGATGATCGCAACCGGTGCAGGACTCGGAGCAATGATCGTCCCTTGGTTGATGTCTTTGGTTTCTCAGTTAGTAAACCTTCGGGCAGGTTTTCTTTCCTTCGAAATTTTTGTAATTACCTGTTTCATACTGATGGCCACCAACTTTAAAAGCCTGAAATTTGCTGGAAACCCGACTTCGTTTTGAGGATCACAGGAGCTCAATTCAAATGGGTCAGAAGGTGTGAAAAAATTGGCCTTCTGTAAATTTGGCCCAAAGGATGGGCCACTTTCCGAAACTTTAGAATTGCGACATTAGGCCCTTAGCACCACAACATCGACAAAAAGTTGTCGATTTTCGAACAGGGAAATGGTAGGCGCAGCCTTTAGGCTGCGTGAGGAGCTCGAGTAGAGCATCTACCCTTTACGCAACCTGAAAGGTTGCGGCTACTACCAGAAAAAGCTGCCCCGAAGGGGCCACCTCTTCCGGGCGAAGTCCCGGAAGAGGCGTAGATTCTTACCCAATAAATCTGAGAATTTCCTTCTAACACTTTTGACCCCCTCACCCCCTCCGTTCGGCTGAGC
>Ga0194112_10004121_pt1 | contig 19994 bp, 24 predicted proteins | sample TA2MahC400mmetaG_FD_146191 | JGI IMG/M metagenome (GOLD analysis project Ga0194112, IMG submission 146191) | Freshwater microbial communities from Lake Tanganyika, Tanzania - TA2015016 Mahale Deep Cast 400m | ecosystem: Environmental > Aquatic > Freshwater > Lake | place: Tanzania: Lake... | reverse complement strand
CCTCCCCTCCCAATCCACTAATAATAAGCATTCACTAGAATAAGATTATTTAGGTAATCCAAAATATATTCCCAATTACACATATAAGCCCATCAATAACCCACGTCAAAGCTTAATACATACCAAACCAAGATAAAGTCAACTAAACGTCACTTTTAAATATCGTAGACTTTTAAGAATCTCTTTAGCTCGTTCTTTAGAAATTGGCTTAATACCCGTATTTACATATATGTCTATCAAAGGTCATACAGCAGAATTGACACTGTCGCTTAAAAGAGTAGGACATGGTATGTATTCTAAATGAAGCCTTTCAGCCAACTTTTTAACAACCTGAATATCACCGCTTTTAATATACAGTCCATAAAACTCGATAAGCTCTTTAACTGCTTTCTTTTCAAGTGCTTTCATTTTTTCCTCATGTCACTTTTTAAGTATTCGACAAGCTTCTTCCACACTTCTGTATCGAACTTTTGAATCCTTTCTTCATCATCATAATTCGCCATTGTCTTAGGGTCGCCGTCGACTATGAATATCGTGTCAAATCCGATTCCGAACTTCCCGTCTTCTTTCTCAGAAATACTTCCGTAAGTGTAAGCCTCGAAAACCACGGGCTCTTTCCCATACTCGCAATACGCTAAAGCATCTTTGTAGTAAGCCTTCCGATTCTTCACGCCTTCCATGAGCCCGAGTATGTCTTTTGCTTTCAAGCGCTTCTCAACATAAGCCGAATAAACCCCTGGGAAGCCGTTAAGCGCCTCGATGAAAAGGCCTGTGTCTATCTTAACAACAGCTTTTTTCAAAATATCCGATGCTGACTTCGCGAAAGCCTTAGCCACTTCACAGACATCATCCGCCTGGATCTCAGGAATGTCAACCTTCTTAGCAGTTAAATCAAACCCTGTGCCTTCAAGAGCTAGCCTAGCAGCTATTATCTTCTCCTTGTTGCCTGTCAGGAATAAGATTGTCTTTTTCATGTCATATTTTATTGTATTTTTAATATAAGTTTGACTTTATTAAAACATTCCGGAGACTCAAACAGTACTGTTTGCATGCCTAGTTCTTGTGCAGCACGTATGTTGCTCTCTTTGTCGTCTATGAAGAGTATCTCTGAAGGGTGAACGCCTATGCTTTTGATTGCTGTGGTGAAAAACCTCTTATCTGGCTTAGCGGCCCCTATCTTGTGTGAAAAAAACTCTTTAACAAAGTAATTGCTGAACCCGAATTTCTTATACGGCTTTTCTACAAGTTCGTAAGAGCTGTTGGATAGCAGATACGCGGGGATATTATTCTCTTTTATGAACTCTAAAAACTCGATTGCGCCTTCATTAGGCACTTGGACTTCTCTTATCTTTTCTATGAAAGGCTTGTAATGCTTCGCAGGTATGCCTAACTCCTTGAAGACTCCTTGCTCGTAACCTTCTATCTTAGAGCCTAGCCACATCTCTTTATCCGTAATCCTTCCTGTTTTTGTTAGCATCCAATACTTCTGCTTCGTTTCTATCACCCTGCCCATGTCAAGATTTGTTAGGCTCTTCAGTTCTGAGTCTATGAATGTGGCCGCTTCCTTGAGTATCACGCTGCCTGCATCGGATAATAAAGCTTTGATAAGTGGCATGTTCAGCTCCCAAAAGACAGGATAGCAGGGTTGCTTAAAAACTCTTCCTTCTTCAAGTCATCTATTATGTAAAACACCTGCTTAGACTTAACTCCGAACTTCTCGTCTAAAACCTCTAGGAAGTCTTCCACTTCTTTGATGTTCGTGAACACTGCTTCTATTAGGAAGTCATAGCCGTTGTTTATCTTGAAGGCGGAGTTTATGCTCCCGTGCTTCATCAGGAAGTCTTTGACTCCTTCCCTGTCGCCTTTTCCGACTTTCAGTATTATGTTCGCCCTGGTGTTGTAGCCTAGCTTGCTGAAGTCTATCAAAGCGGTATGCTTCTTTATCAAGCCGTTTTCATGCAGCTTGATCCTGTCAAATATCGTCGACACTGGTATCCTGGTCCTTTTGGACATCTCTGTAAGCTTCTCCCTAGCGTTCTGTCGCAGGCTAGAGATTATTAACAAATCTGTTTTTTTCATTTTGCAATACCTCCTGAAACTTGGTTTATATAACCTAAGAGTATACCTTTGTCAAAGCTTATCCTTCCATGCTCTAAGTCTTTCTGGTAGTTGTAAACGTCGTTAAGCAGATGGTTTTTCCTCAACTCTAAAACTTCCTTGTAAGTCATGACCTTGCTTCCGGAAAGGTAGGCTTTTGCAAAAGTCTCATAGCTTAAAGCGTAAGCCAGGCTTACGATTGAGTTAGCGAAATCTCCGAATTCGAAGTACTTCTTTGAGTTTTCGAGGAGCCTGATGCCCTTCCTTGAAAGGTTCTTACACACGCTTGGATCAGGTGACTTGTTTTCAACTCGCTTTTTTAACGATTTGAACTTCTTCTCGTCTCCTGTTACTAGCTCTCCCGACAGTATAGGTTCGGTTGCAAAAACCTCAAAATGTTCAATATGCTTCTCGAAATCGGACAGGTTATACTGGACGAGGTCTATGACTCGTGAATGGTTATACTCATCAGTTTTAGCCCCGTCTTTCAGTATCGCGCATAAGTCTATATCACTGTACGGCTTTTTTGACCCGCCGAGTATCAAAAACTCTAGGCTGTTGAACCTTTCTGCAAGCTTCTCCTTGGCGATGCTTGTTAGGGTTTTCTTGTCAAACCTTTTTGGAAATCCGATGGAGTACCATAGCTCATAAGTCCCTTTTTCCTCTTCGAACTTTTTTAGCATTGAGTAAGCGTCGAAGTAGGAATGCTGGCAGTCTATGGGCATGCGCTTGGATTTTTCTTTTCTTCCGAGCCATAAGTCCTCTCTGCCTACACTTTTTAGCAGGAACTCTTCCATCCACATCGCGAACCCTTCGAAGTAAGGCTTGATCATTTGGAAGTAGGCTGAACATTCATAAGCGAATTTAACCTTGACGTCGCCTTCTAGCTGTGAGAACGTCTTCTCATCTTCGACCAGCTTCCTGCCCTGTATGGTGTGCTCGCAATAATTCCCGTGGCCTTCTAGCTCATGATACACTAAAGGCAGGATCTTGTCCAGGTTCCCTTCTGGAAGATGAGCGCTCAGGTCTTTTGGAAAAAAAACGCTTTCCCCGTAGACGCTTAACCCGTTCGCTCTTGCGAAAGACTCCCAGTTTTCATGGCAGTAAATCTTGCTACGCTCGGGCTTTATCCCGAATTTGGTCTCTAAGACTTCTTCAGCCTTTTGTATGTAATGGCTTAACATTTTTTTAAAGCTTAAACTTCCTCCGTCTTTTTCCTGTTACATCTTTTAGCTCTTGGATTAGGTACCCTTCGCGCTTTCCAGTCTCCCACTTTCCAGTTATCTTGTTTATTATTACGGAAAACTGGTATGAGCATGGAACACTCTTATTGTTTGATACTAATATCATGTTTAATGTTTCTAGTATCTTCTCATCTTTGATATCAAATTGTATTTCGGATTTTTTGTTTTCTATTCTGAAGATAATATAATTCCCAAAGGTGAGAATTATTTCTGTTTTTTCATTGTAAGGGCTTGATGATTTGTGTAATCCTAAGAACAAGCTTAAAGTTTCTACGACTTCTTCTTTAGGTCCGGATGATTCTAACCTTGAGTTTATTGATGACCCATCTTCTAATAAGCTGATTCTTATATTAGCTCCTTTTTCAATCAGTTGTTTTATTATCCATCCTTCAAGCCGGCTAATCTTGCTTCCGGAGTGCATTAAAGAGGTAATGGCAAGGCTTATTCTTTCTTCAGGTATGATCTGTTTGATTACTTTGATTAGTAAATTTTCTCCATCAGAAGAATATATTCTTACTCTTTTTGGGTGGATATCTACTCGTATGAGATCCCATTTACCTCGTCCTAAGCCTTTTAGTACTTTTCTGTCTAACTTTTTCTCCTCTAGCACTAACTTTTTGATACTATCTGTTAGTCCTTTCTTGTCCATCATTGGTGTTTGCGTTTCTTTCATTCTTGTTGCCTCCAATTTTTAAAATAAAAAAATAAAAATTTTATTGTTTAATAATTCTTGTCTATCCTCCACTCGTTCATAGGCCTGCTTATATCACAGATGGGCACGCCGTATTCTATGCCTGTGCTATTATCAAACACTTTAATCTTGCCTAACCCTGTGGAATGATGGCTTACACCTATATTATACTGTTTATCAAATCCCAATGGGGCGTATGCAGTATTCTTCGAAAAATTGAATGGGTTAGGACTTTCATAAGGCCCTATTGTCGCTCCTGCTAAAGGTGGGAACCAGTTGCCTATTGTTACCGGTTTGTCGTTTATCCCAAAGCTGTACATTACGAATAAGCTTTGCGGCGCTTGGTAGCCCAGCATGACTTCTAATGGCGCTCTTTCGAAAGGCATTTCTGGTCCCGGGCAGTTTATACTCCCTTCTATCCCGATGCCTGGTAGCCCTACTGGGAGTCTTATCTCGCTAGGGCTGGACATCCTGTAAAGCCCTTCACCTATTTTTGTTTCGTATATTCTTTCTGTTAATGTTCTCATTTTCTTTTCCTCCTTATGGTTTGCTTTCGTAACTTGTTTGGTTACTATGATCTTCGTACTGCTGTGTTGCTTGGTAGATGCCTCGTTCTTGCGTGTAGAAGTTCTCAGTTATGGTGTCGTATCCGTGGAAGGTTTGTTCTTTTTCTTCTGTGTCTTCTTCTATCTCTTCTTGCGTGTCTTCTTCCAGGACTTTTTGCTCTAATTCTTGAAGATGGAGCTTTTCTTCTATCTCTTCTTTGAGTTTCTTCTCCAGGTCTTCTCTTAGTTTTTTAACGATGATTTCTTCGGTGAGTTCTTGCATCTTGTTTGCCTCCTGTTTATGGCTCTCGCTAGGTTGGTTAGCGGTTGTTTTTTCAGAGTTTGAAAGGGGTGGGTGGGCGCTGCCGTTTCGGTCTTACGCGCTTTTCAGCCCCTGTCGAATTTTTTTTGTGTTGTTCCGTAAGTTCTTTCCAACTTTCGGAATTACTACTTACATTGTCGGATGTTTTATATAACCCTTTGCGATATAAGTTATATAGCGCTATATAATTCTAGAAATCCTAACTTTAACCTAAAAAAATAAGAAAAAAAGAAAACGCCGCTCTAGATGAACAGCGGTGCCAACACAAGAGTGATTGTGGTCAGCAGTTTTATGACGACGTGCAGGCTAGGCCCTACCGTGTCTTTGAACGGGTCTCCGATAGTGTCGCCTATTATAGCTGCTGCGTGGGCTCCTGTGCCTTTTCCTCCGTGCTCTCCGGATTCTATGTACTTCTTAGCGTTGTCCCATGCTCCGCCGCCGTTGTTCATAAGCGTAGCCACTAATACCCCTACGATAGTCGCCACCATCAGGAACGCCCCCATAGCCTCTGCCTTTAGGACCATGCCTGTGAGTATAGGGAATACTATCACTACGACTCCTGGTAGTATCATCTGCTTCAACGAGCCTTTAGTCGTTATGTCAACGCATCTGGCATAGTCCGGCTTTTTCTTCCCTGAGAGTATGGCCTTGTCCTTGAACTGCCTTCTGACTTCTTCTATTATGTACTGCGCGGCCTTGCTCACAGCCATAAGCGTCAATCCGCTGAAGAGGAATATCAGCACCCCTCCAAGCATGGCTCCTCCGAAGACGTTGACATTGGCAATATTGATAGCGTCGAACGCTTTTCCGGTGAGCTTCGCGACGTTCTCCATATAAGCTGCGGTCAAGAGGAACGTGGCTAAAACTGCTGTCCCTATCGCATAACCCTTAGTCAATGCTTTGGTCGTGTTGCCAAGGCTGTCAAGCTTGTCTGTCTTCTTCCTCACATGATGAGTCTCTCCGCTCATCTCAACAATGCCTCCTGCGTTATCCACGATAGGGCCTAAGGTGTCCATAGCCAGGATGTAGGCGGCGCAGATCAGCTTGCCCATAGTCGCGATAGCAGTCGCATATAATCCGAAGATTATAGGGTTCATGCCTGCTGGAGTTCCTTTGACTCCGCAGATAAATGCCAGTATCAGCGCAGCAGTTATCGACAGTATAGGCGCAAGTGTCGACTCGAAAGCTACTGCAAGCCCGGAGATTATGTTTGTTGCTGCTCCGCTCACAGAAGACTTCGCGATAGTCTTGACCGGCCTGTACAGGTGCGTAGTATAGTACTGCGTTATCTTAACCAGCAATATGTTGGTTATTATTCCTATGATTCCTGCGATGAAGAACCAGAACCAGTGCTCGCCTAAGAACATCCGAGTTATGAAAAAGAATGCTACAGCGCCTACAGCGTCGGTGATCAAGTATCCCCTGTCAAGCGCTTTCATAGGGTCCTCATCTTCGTTCTTCATCTTCACAAACATTATGCCTATGATTGTGGCTAAGAGCCCTACTGCTCTCATGACCAGCGGGAACAATACCCATGCGATGTTGTTAGTGACTAAGGTTATCGCTACTCCTAGTATCATCGCTCCTATGTTCTCGGCAGCTGTGCTTTCGAAAAGGTCAGCGCCTCTTCCTGCGCAGTCCCCGACGTTATCCCCTACAAGGTCTGCTATTACTGCAGGGTTCCTTGGGTCGTCTTCTGGTATTCCTGCCTCTACTTTCCCTACAAGGTCTGCTCCTAGGTCAGCTGCTTTTGTATATATGCCTCCGCCTAGCTGGGCGAACAATGCTACGAAAGACGCTCCGAAGCCGTAGCCTACGAGTATGAAAGGCGTCTCAGTAGGGTTGTGGCCGTATATTATATATAGTCCTACGATGCCCACCAGGCTCATCATCACTATGACCAAGCCAGATATCGAGCCTCCATACATAGAGATCTTCAACGCTTCGTTGATGCTTTTCCTGGCAGCGCTGGCAGTCCTTACATTAGCCCTTATGGAAATCCACATCCCTATGTAGCCTGCAAGGCCTGAGCATAACGCTCCTAGGACGAACGCGATGGCGGTCTTCAGCCCGAGGTCGAACTGCCCTGTCATGTAGTACAGCCCGAATATTATCGCAGTGACTATGACTCCGATAAGCGCTATGGTCGTGTTCTGCCTTTTGAGGAACGCATTGGCCCCTTCAGTTATCGCACCAGATATTTCCTGCATCTTCTTGGTGCCTGTATCGCACTTCAGCAGGTATTTTACTAAGTAGACGACGAACCCTGAGGTTATCGCCACCAGCAAAAGTATAAATCCTATAAAGAATTCTTGTGTCCCTGTTATTCCGCTCATTTTTTTATAAGCCCCCTAGTTTTTTTTGAGAATTCTTTGGATTGGCGCTTAAAATAGTTTTCGGTTGAGGTCTTTACAGAAAATATCAACTTTTTCGGGTTAGAACTTCAAGAACTGCATGGTCTTAGAGATGTCCTTCTCATCGATGACCAGGATGGTGTCGGTCCAGCAGCTCATTGTCTCTAAGATGTTGACGTTATTGTCTGAGAATAATGAGTATATATAGGAGACTACGCCTGAACAGTTTTCGATATCAGGCGGGCTTTTGATGATAACCATAGCTAGGTCTTCTTTTGTTTTCAATGTTTCTTCATGGAACAGCTTTTTTATCTTTTCAGAGTATTGTTTTGAAGTGATTATTGTGAAGGTTTTTGACCCTTCGATGATATAAAACGTGCATCCCTCTTTCTTGGCATCTTTCTCAAGCTCGAAAAACTTGTCAGTATGCCTTATTTTCTCGGTTATGATTATCACGATCTTGTTCTTTATCTCAAGCTCGCCTTTCCTTAATATCCCTCTTATCTTTTCTTCTCTTGAAGCCTCTTCTTTGAGCTTCTTGGCGAAGCGCCTGGCTGCTATGAGTATCGCTTCTTTGCTTGTCTTTTTTTCTATGTCTAGATCTTTAGCGATGGCTCTTGCGAGTTTAGAGTAGTTCAAGACGCCTTTCTTGAGGCAGTCTTTGATGCTCGGGTGTTCTGAGATATATCTTTCTGTGAGTTCGGCTGTTGTGACCATATTATACTATTAATTGGTAGGGGTATATAAATGTTTTTTACAGGACAAATATGTTTTTTTATTTGTATATTGTTCTAAATGGAACAAAGTTTAGCCTTGAAGTCCTGAAAACGCAATCAAGACTAAATATTCTGCTGTTAATTAATGTTAAGTAAGATTTGGGGCAAAAATGAAAAATCTCAACAAAAACGAACTGGAAGATTTGATTAACAATATTAGTTATGGTATCATAGCAATGCCGGAAAACCACGATGCGTTGATAGAAGAAGAGTATGTGCTCGGAAAGAAGATACTTAAGCTGGACGCATTATCAAATAAAGAACTAGCAAACGCCTACTGGAAGCTGGACAGCAACGCCTTCGACAACCAGCCTGCACCGATATTCATGAAGCTAGACGCGCTGATTCTCGGCGGCTGCCCGATACTTATGATGCTGCCAAAAGAAAAAACCGACCCGCAATTAGTAAAATGCCTGGAAGCGGAAAACTTAGATTATATACCTATAGGATTCCTCGACTTGCACAAGATAGAAAACGGCAAGTTCACAGCAAGTGGGCTAGGAATCGCCAAGCCTTACCAAGGAAAAGGGCTCAGCAAGTACATGATATACGGTGGGGCAAAGATTGCTGGCATAAAAGAATTGTACATACCAACACAGCTGAGCAACAAACAAGTACAGCTCGCATGGGCTCATCTGGCACCATTAGAGATAGTATCTTCAAATGTGTTTCATAACAAACCAGACACAGTAATATACAAAACAAAAATACCCGAGATAAAAGAAGAAATCCTTAAGCCCATAATTAACTGCTACTCATCATCCGTGCCATGACTCATGTTCTTCAAATAATCCTTCAAGACGGGCCTGAGCTTCTCCTTGACGTCTTCACCTATTATTAGGTTGTCAACTTCAGCATCCCAATCTACTTCGGGCATCTTGGTCAAGGTGCTTGTGAACTTCCTGCCAGATTTCTCAATGCCTTCTTCTATCTTCTTGGCCGCTATGCTTCCGAACTTCTTAGTAGCCGGGAACTTGGTGACAGCATTAGCGCCTGCAAGCATTAATAATTTGATTTCATCTTTAGTGTCACAATCATCCTCGCACATAATCCTCTTGTAAGTCGTGCCTGCGATGATCTGCAGCTTCGGAAACCTAACCCTAGTCTTGGCTATCCACCAAGCGTAATATTTAGAGTCCGGGCCGTGGGTGTAAGGAGTACCTTTGACAGGCTTTAAGGCGTAGAAAGTTATGCGGTCAAGCTTATGCTTCTCAATGAATTCGGCTAATAATTCGAAATCTTCTTTCTTCTCGCCAAGCCCTATTACTATAGTGATGCTCTTCCTTAAGTCTTTAGAGTATGAGAACATCTCTTCGTAAGGCTTTATCGGCTTGTTAGGACAGATCTTGTCATGCAGCTCTGGATTAATCGTTTCTATAGAGCTGACTATACCTTTGATGTACGGCTTGAAGCTTTCAAGCTCCTCTTCTTTCAAGGCTCCTAAGTTGAGCCATACCTTCTCGCCGTAGACTTGAGAGACAAGCTTAGCTATGTTAACAAGGTCTTGCAACGGATAAATCCTGTACCCGCCGGTCAGGAACTCTACCCTCCAGCCCATGTTCTTAGCGATTAACGCTTCTGAAAGTATCGAAGCTACGCTTCTTCTGGCTCTTTGTGCGAAACCTATCCTGCTCTTCTGGGTAGACCTGAAGCAGAACTGGCACGTTCCTACGTCGCAGTACCAGCTGATGAAGATGCATTTGCCGAACCATACTTCTGGCTTGAAGTTCTCCAGAAAAGTTTTGTTCGACTCTTCCAGCAGTTGGTTGAAGTCTTCCATGGTGTTAATCGTGTTGTTATACATGCTTTTAAGGCTTCTGTCATAATTATTGTAACCACCATAAAGTAGTAATAAAACGAAAGGTTTATAAACAAACTACCCAATTAATATTCTAATATAAACCGGAGGAAAAAATGTTCAACCAACTAAGAAAGAGTAAAACCACAAAAGGGCTAGTCGGACTGTTATCACCACTAATCTTAGCATCAGGAATATACTTCTCAACACCTTCATACACGCAAGCCGCACAATGTGGCAACGGAAAATGCGAAGAAGGCGAAACACCTCTAAATTGCCCGCAAGACTGTAGCAGCCCGATAATCAATGGGCTGGCAGAATCAACATACGAAGAGGGGCATCACAAGAGTGATGATGGTCGATATATTGGTAGATGGCGGGTAGGGCAACGTATTTGGGCATGGTCACAAGGCAAAGGTGAAAATGACCTTACTAGATATGCGATTAGGGATGCCAATTGTGATGGCATCTTTGAAGAAAAATACTCCCCTACAGAAGAGTTTGAAGTTCCACCTTGTGCAAAGAATAAGTAAGGAGACGAACAAAATGAGAAACTTGATAAAAAAAACATTACCAGCGCTATTAGCACTGGCGCTAACAGCAGGATGCTCTACAAGCATTTCTAACATAAAAACAAAAGTCATAGGAACAAAATACGAAATGCCAACTTACGACGGAATATTCTCAGCTAAAAGCTCAAGCTCAAAATCAGAGAACGGCTTGGAAGTGTTCGCAGCCAAGTACAAAGACAAGAGCATGTACGAGAAAATGCCATTCTACAAGGCACCGATAAGCGAGCTGACATTCGGATGGGAGATAATGCTCAAGAGAGGAGACCGGCTCCAAAGATTGACCAATGATTCTGTACAAGACTACCACCCAAGAATAAGCCAAGACGGAACATTAGTAGTGTACGAAAAATGGGACAAAGAAAACAAGAAGTCAGACATCTACAAAATCGAGCTTTCACAATCATTCACGCCAGGAACTTCCCCATCAGCCGGTACAAAGCTGACAGATCAAGAAGGCTGTGAAAACCCAGCCATAAGCCCGGACGGAGAGATAATAGCATACAACTACAAAGGGAACATATGGATAATGGACAGAGAAGGGAAGAACCACAAAGAGCTAGTTAAGCTAAACGCCCCTACAAGGATCTCAGACTGGACAGATAAAGGCCTGATATTCCACGTTAACAACTCAGTAGGACCAAACGCGATAATAGACTTCGAGAAAAAAGAAATAAGAGACTACCATATAGGCGAATAAAAAAATGGATCACGATACGATACTAGAAGATCTTGTAAAAAAACTTGAACAGTCATCATCCAAGAAGTTAGAAGACTGGAAAAGCCTCAAAGAAGACTTAACAAAAAGGAAACTGAAAGAATGCGACCAATACATTCAAAAAATAAGCTTAGATGAAGCAGAAAAAATACTCCCAGTAATCAAAAAGCTTGAAGAGCGATTCGGCTATGGGCAAATGCTTTCAAACATAGAAATAACCGGCGGATCACAAGAACAGCTTGAAAGAATACGAACCATCTCAAAAATGAGAGGCGACGCATGCGCTATGCTTGACTCACTAGCAGACGCTGGCTATATGCTACACGAATATATGGATACTAATTCTAAAACCTTGATAAGATACATCACGCCAAACGATGTCCTGCTTTTCACAAATCTTTTAGAAAAAGACAAGCACGAGAAATTCTACACAATACTAAAAACACTCAAAACAGTGCTAGGATACGACAACAGGCAACAATCATCACAGCATCATAAAGAAATCGAAAACCTGATAGAACTCACGAATCTAAAAGGTGACGTGACAGGAGCGATATGCTTACTAGCAGAACGCGGCTACAAGATAAAGAAGGAACTTGGGCTTACAGAAAACCATGTAGACACGATAGACTTCATCACAAGGATCATACTACAAGATCCTCTAACAAACACGCTGTTCTTATACAAAACTTTGAAACCGGACTTGTTCAAAGAATACTTCACGAGCATAAGCGTTGAAAAGAAGAAAGAATCTATCGGAAAAATATTCGAATCAGACTACCAAAACGAGCAAGTCACGAAATGGCTGGAAGAATCCTATCCGGACATACTGAGAGAAGTAAGCTTCAAAGATTGAACTATTAACGATTTCTTAAAAAATAAGCATAATACACACCTTTCACGAAAAACATTATAAACCAACCTGCATTCTTAATATAAAAGATAAGATGATAAGCCTCACGTACAAAGAGAATGTGGAAGCGTATATCGGCAACAACCTAGGGATCCTAGAAGATTCTTTGGACAAAGCCGCACAAAAACACCTAAAGCTGAAGGCTAAGAAAAAAAGTCTAGATTTTGGGCAAGCATTAACTCCAGAAAACTTATACCAGACCTCTTTGAAATCAATCTCGAAAACCCGAGGCTTCTTAGAAATCAACAAGACAATAGACATACACATGAGCATGTTCTCTTCATTAGAGCAGTTCAAGAGAAGCTTGAGAGTGGCAGCAGGCACTTTCGCAATATCCGGACTGATACAATCTATTGGCGGGTTAACGTTCAGAGGGCTCATGATATCCGGAATGTTAGGCGTGTGGTTCGGAGCAGGAACATTCGTTTTCGCAATGCAAGACTATGCCACGTCGTCATATAACCCAGACGATGACCATATACGAATAGGCGCTCAGAACACTGTCAACGCTGCAGGAGCTGTAGCCCACGAGTACACCCACTGCTTGCAGCACAACTTCACAAGCATTGACGTAACCACGCGAAACCCTATAGTGGAAGGCCATGCTAGAGGATTAGAAGGTATAGTTTCGGAAAGATTCGCACAAGAATCGAATAACGAAGCGTACGTTTTCGTGCACTCTCAAAGGGTAGCACAAGAGCTGAAAGACGCTTACCTGTACGCCTGCGGCAAGAAGAATGTAACACCTAAGAAATCACTCGAGAAACTGCCGATACGTAACGTAAGAGGATGGTTATCCTCCTATGCAGGCCATCATTACAGCATCGGTGTGGCAGCCATGACACTAGCCAGCGCCAAATACGGCGACAACGTCTATAAAGACGTGATGAAGAACGATTTCAACTTCTTGAAAACCTGATAGATCACTGGTTCCTTAATAAGGGACTGTTATAGGGGCTTAATATTGGTTATCCAATATATACTCGAAGAAAAAAAGGCGAAGAAAAGAGAATGCTTGAGAAAAACGCATCGCTCAATCCTCCGCCTTTTGAATGCTTATTCAGCTGATTTTTCGCTACTCATGTTCTCCGCAACCGCAGCTTCTGCTTCTTCCTTGTTGTACTTGTCCAGGTTGTTCTGGAACTCGTGAAGCCGCTTCCAGATGCTCCTGAGCTCAGTCACAGTAGTCCAGTTCTGGATGAAAAGGCTGAAGCTACCATGGACTTTTCCAAATGCGTTAGAAATCTGGACAACAACTCCGAGGGTGATAGCTGTGGAGAACAGTGCAGGCCCTGCGATGAGGTAAGGCACGATGACCATGAACTGGTCGTACGCGTAGACCCAGAGGTCGAAGTAGCCGTAGTGCAGGAACAGCTTGTTGTAGTTGAACTTGATGCCTGTGAACAGCTCGGTCACGGTTGGTATTGAGCAGTACTTCTGCTTGTCATCCTCTCCTAGGACGAGCTCTTTCCTGAACGCAGCCTCAACCTTCTGGTTGTTGTACTCCAGACCAGGTAGCTTAATCCCAACAAACCATGAGATTACCATACCGCCTATGCTGATGATCAGAGCTGTCCATACCAGGTTGCCTTCGCCTGAGCCGATGAAAGGCACAGCAAGTCCTTTGCCAAGATACCAGAGGATAGGAAGGAACGCCACGAGGGTCATTACCGCCCGGACTACCTGAAGCCCTAAAGACTCAACAATCCTTGCCCACCTGTAAGCGTCTTCTTGGATTCGCTGGCTAGCGCCTTCTATCTCATGCTGGACATTGCGCCATCTTGGGATGTAGTCAAATGTTATGGCCTCCCTCCAAGCGAGCGAGTACTTCCTGGTGAACCAGCCGGTGAACGTGCCAAGGACTACGGATATCATCGCGATCTTGGTGAAGTAGAACAGGCTGCCCACAAAGTCATTGAGGGAGTACTTCTCAACCGCTTGAAGCATGTCATAGAACCGACCGTACCACTTGTTGAAAAGGACTGACATGTAAACCTGAGCGTAGAGGGAAAGCAGCAGGAATGCGAATCCTCCCCATGCCCATAAGAACCATTTCTTACTCCAAAAGAATGCCTTAATCATAACATCATCTCCTCTCTTTTTTTTTGTTAGATTTTTTTATATTTTCAACTGCTTTTTTTTAGAACTAGAATTTAAGCAGGGTGCACAAAGTAGGTGTTCCTGAGAAACGTTATATTGTTGATACGACGCTTTTCCGAGGGTTTTTCACTAATTTTAAGATTTTCCAGCGTCGGTGTTTAGGTTTTTAAAATCCTCACTATGTTGAAGAATTCCTTTGTTTTTGCCCGTCGATCTTTTTTCCAAAGCCTTAATACTTTTTTTGAGTGCTAAGACTTTATACCTTGTCCAAAAATTGGAAAGGCTGATTTACGGGTCACCATTAAGGTGAAAGTTTTTGTTATTTGGTTATTAGAGAAAAGCAATAAAGGATTAGTATATAAACATTCCTATAATCACCACTTCAGAGTAATCAACCATCATTTTAGGTTTAGGCATTACATCTCAAAAAAGAAGGTTTTAAAAACTTATAGGATATTGTAAACGTCAAGAATGGCCAAACAAATAACACTACCTGGGAAATTGGAGCTTACAAAGCTTAGAAAGCTGGAACTCGAGCAAAGCGCGATAAAGTTCGAAGTCTTAACTAACGAGCAACTCCTTAGCATGAGAAAAGACTTAGAAGCGCTAAACCGTTTGAGCCTAAGCCTAGAGACAGTATTCCAGAATAAGCTTGATAAACTCGAGCAGATGCAAGCAGAGCATGAGATCAAACATACCATGTTCAGGCCTGAGTTCGAGAACCACCTGAAAGGTCTAGACAAGATAGAACAAGGAAGAAGCCCATTAGGCATAACAGTAAAGAAGAAGCTCAAGCTCATCAAAGAGTTTAAAGAAAGAGAGAACAAACAGCTCTTACACTGAATTTCTTAGTCCATTTGGCTATACAAAGCGGCTTAGTAAGGTATATAAGCCAAGGAATGCCTTAAGAAGTTATGGAACCGCTAAAACGTATAATCAACACTACATCAGATTTGATAAAGTTTCAAACAACAAAAGACAATCCTAAAGAGCTGAAACGCTGCGTAGAATTCGTAGCCAAGCAATTCCCGAAAAACATTCACGTGACAAAAGGCATAAACAAAAACAAGCCTTACGTGATAATCTCTGTAAACAAGACGAAAACTCCTAAACTCTTGCTAACTGGCCATCTGGACGTGATCGAAGCAGAGCAAGACCAGTACGAGCCCAAGATAAGGGGCGGAAGGATATACGGCCGAGGCTCAGCAGACATGAAAGCCGGAGCAGCCATAGGCATGCAGGTCCTGAAAGAAGAGACAGAAAAAGACATCGCACTGATGCTGACCACTGATGAGGAGATTGGAGGAGCTGACGGCATAGGATTCCTATCAACCCAAGGCTGGAAGCCAAAAATAGTCCTTTCAGTCGAGCCTTCAGAGCAGAAAATAAACATAAAAGAAAAAGGAGTCTTATGGTTAAAAATAAAAACAACCGGAAAAGCGGCCCACGGCTCAACACCATGGAAAGGAGAAAACGCAATAGACAAGGTCATAAAGAAATATTTCGAAATTAAAAAAATGTTCCCAAAGCCCAATCCTAAGAAATGGAGAGTCACCATGAATTTGGGCTTGATCAAAGGCGGACAGGCGTACAACAAAGTGCCAGACTGGGCAGAGATAGGAATAGACATCAGGTATACAGAAAAGGACGACGTAGAAGAGATACTAAGGAAGATAAAGAAGGTAAAAGACATCAAGATAGAGATAGCCCAGAAGCAGCCGATGCTCGACACCGACGAGAAAGACATTTACATGAAACGATTAAGGAAGATAGGCAAGACACGGTTCAGAAAAGAGACAGGCGCGTCAGACATAAGATTCTTCGCCAAAAAAGGAGTACCGGCAGCAGACTTCGGGCCTGTCGGAGCGAACTACCACGGCAAGAACGAGTGGGTGAGCATAAAAAGCATGGGCAGCGTTTACCAGATACTGAAAGAGTTCATCAAAGGATTATGACAAAGCAACAATACCCTGAGCCGGTCTGCGGAGCGTTGATATTCAACCCTGAAGGAAAACTCTTCTTGATGAAATCCCATAAGTGGAAAAACAAGTACGTCGTTCCCGGCGGACACGTAGAAGTCGGCGAAACTATCATAAGCGCTTTGAAACGAGAAATAAAAGAAGAGACAGGGATGAAAGTCTTCGACATCAGACCAGTAGGGTTCCAAGAGGTCATATTCGACAAGGCATACTGGAAGAGGAAGCATTTCTTATTCTTCGACTTCGCTTGCAAGACTAGATCGACAAAGATAAAGCTGAACTCCGAAGCCCAAGCGTACGTATGGGTAAAAATTGAAGAAGCGTTAAGGCTCCCTATGAATGTCTATACGAGAAAAGCTATCAAAGAATACTTAAAAGAGGATAAGAAAAAGATATTCTAAGAAAAAATCCGGAAAATCTTCACAAAATCCGTGCGAGCTAATATATACTGGTTAAGAATCCTTTCTTCTAAAAAAAGATGAGGTGTTAAAATGAGGTGTAAAAAAACAGTTCTAGCTACGATAATAGCTGCAAGCTTCGCAGCAGGAGTTTTAATGTCGGAGCCGATAAAAGACCTGAGAAAAAACTTCAGGTACGAAGCGGCGGAAGGTTTCTACGAGCGGCCGTACAACCTGAAAATCGAGACAAGGAAAAACATGAAAGGGGAAATAGAAACATACCTGTACGACGACGAAACCAAGCAATACCATAAGATAGGCCAGAAGATGTACGTCGGGGACTACAAGCACAGGATAAAATCAGTGACGAGCATACCTAAAGAGCTAGCAGAAAAACATAAACTGCTAAAGTTTATACTTGATGCTTATAGCCTTGTTTCGGATAAGGACTAAGCATCCAAAAACAGCAGCACTCCATCCTTCATAGCGTATAGCTTCCCATTTCTGCAAAGACCAGTTAAGCGCAGAGCACATGCCAGTAGGACTTATTATTATAATCACACCAATCACTGCAAGCCCTAAGAAAGCCATTATTTCCGGAGCAAAAGCCACACCAGCAGCGTAACCGATATCGATAGGTGCGGAAAAGTAAGGGAGGGTAGCGACAATAGCTCCAGCGAGCATAATGCCCGGTGTTGCGAAAATCCTCAAAGCCCAATGAACCCTATCATCAACCCAGAGTATGAAAGCCCAAGCCAGAGCAGTGATAGGCGCGCCAGCTATGCCGACACCGACGCTTAAGGCAGTCCCTATGAAAGGTATCGCGCCTAAACTGTCAATGAGGAGATTAACAGCTACAGGGACGCATATTATGAGGAATGCCCTGAGCTTTGCATTCTTAACCATCATAGCGAGTATCGTAAAAAACAGAATCCACTTCAAAGTAGATATCAAGTAAGGTATCTGAGTATCAAAATATCCGCCTCTCCAAAGAAGGGTGATATCACCGAATAATACTCTTATTATCTCAAAAAAAAGCCTTATCAAAGCCTCGACACAAACTTGCAACGCCATTATTATTTCAAAACCTTTTTATATTAATAAAGCCTTTGTTTTTTTAAACATATGGCACAGCAGCAGCAAGTTCCGGTAATGGTTATGCCGGCTGGAGAGAAGAAGACTTCAGTAGGTCAGATAATACTATGGATTATACTAATAATAGTCATACTCACTCTATTGTTCTATGTTTATTTCTGGTCGACTTCAACAATAGGAAGCCAAAAAATTTCAGGAGCCTGGCAGTCGTTAAAAACGACTTACAACCCTCTAAGCTGGTACGGGAATCAGTTGAAAGAAGCTAAAGATATAGGAAGGATCTGGGAAACCTCAGAAAACCAAACTGCAGAAAGCTTAGGGGTGAAATTCTTGGCTTTCGAATCAGTCGGAGGAAAGATAATGCCTCAAGGCGCCATGCTCGTGTTGAGATACAAGCTGGATTTGGGAGAAGGCGTTAAAGAATTACCGCTAGACCTTGAATGCAAACTTAAAGACCCGTCTGTTAAAGAAAAAGAGATAGAGGTAGAGTCTAAGACGCTATTGCCTGTGGATAAGCCTAAAGTATCTACAGAAGACCCTCAGAGCTATTCAAGCATAACCTGCCAGATAGTCACGAAGACATCAACCCAAGACAAGACAGTTACTGCTGAAGGGACTGTAAAATTCCCGATAAACAACCAGCGAGGATCGCTCAAAGTCTACTTTACCGAAGATAAAGTGAATAAAGGAAAGGCTTTCTTCCAAGAACAAGGGCTTAAAGAAACTCTGCCGATAATGGCCAAGTATAACAAAGAGCCTGTTGAGTTAGGAATCGGCGTAGGCTATGAGAACGTACAGCCTGTGATAGTAGGCGAAGACCAGTTCCCGTCAGTAGGGATAAGCCTGAAGAACAGGTGGGATGGCAGGGTCAAGAAGATAAGAAGCTTGGCGCTGATACTCCCTAAAGGGATACAAATAGACGAGGAGAAAAACAAAAACCCTACGATAGTATGTCCTTTCGAAAGCGCAGGAAACGTCGGGACTGGAAAGTATCAAAAATACTCCGCGAAAGAAAGCGTGCTCGCGCAAATAACCGAATTTGGAAAAACGTCAACATCATTAGACCTTAGTAGGAGCTTCTTCTGCTGGCTGAAACCAGTACCTGCAGAAATATTAGGGAATAACCCTTTCATAGACGACGAGTACTCAGTAGAGGTAAGCTATGATTATGAGCTTCAGCCGAGAACAGAGACTATAACGCTGAAAGGAGTCCCTCTTGGAGAGACTGCGCAACCAACAACTCCGCAATCTGACAAGACCCCAACAACGACCACAGAAAATCAAGGCACACAAACAAGCTCGACCACCCCGACCGTAACGAAATACTACTTATGCGAAAACCCTGCAAGAGGAGAATTCAGCTGCGTAACACAATGTAACCCGACTGATTGCGAATCTAGTTGTGAAAAAACATTTTTTAACACACAAGGAGAATGCGACACGCAAGCAATAATACTAAACCAAGCAGTATACGGCACATGAACAAAAAACTAATCATAATAATATCGCTGGTAGCAATCCTTATCCTAGGATGTCCTGGTATAAAACTTAAACTGCCAGGCAAGTCCACTACGGCTTCTGGTAAGCAAGACTTCATCGGAGGGCCTAAAGGCGTAGACGCAGAAGTGGTATATCCTTTGCAAGGCGGGAAAGCGTACCTCGCTCAGCCGTTCAGGATATCTGTCAAAGCAGTCAACAACGGCGAGTCAGACTCTGACGGCAAAGTATGCGCTTTCGGAAGCTTCTCACAATGCGAATGCCAGCCCTTCACTCTGAAAAGCAGGACAAGGGTGGATAAAGAGAAATTAGAAGGCGAGCAAGCAACCGTGACTTTCGAAACAGGGAAGATTAGTCAGGAAAACCTTGTAGGGTCATCGCATTTCGTCACAGCAAGGACGAGGTATAAGTACAACACTTACGGCATAGCCACGGCTTGCGTGAAAAAAGACTCTTACTCAAAAGAAGGTTGCCAGCTGACCCCTGCGAAGAACATCCTGAAAAGCGTGTCTTCAGCGCCTTTGGCGATACAAGAGGTCAACGAGGCAATAACGCCTTCAGAGGGCGGCGAAAGCGTAGACCTAAGCTTCACGATAAAGATCAAGAACATAGGGACAGGAGACGTTTACAACGTAGCTAACACCCTGGATTGCAAGACAGAGGACTCAAGCGGCGGTGACAAGAAGATAGGCATAAGGATGCTGAACGCTCCAGGACGAGCCACTTGCACGCCTGTAGAGCTGAAAAAGGAAGGAGACGCGACCACTCATTGCACGATTAACGGAGTGAAGCTCTCAACAGACGATTACGAAACTGAGATAACGATAGAACTAGAATATGCTTATGAAACAGTCGATTCAAACACTTTCGAGGTGGGATAATGAAAAGAATAATGACA
>Ga0194112_10004116_pt1 | contig 20019 bp, 15 predicted proteins | sample TA2MahC400mmetaG_FD_146191 | JGI IMG/M metagenome (GOLD analysis project Ga0194112, IMG submission 146191) | Freshwater microbial communities from Lake Tanganyika, Tanzania - TA2015016 Mahale Deep Cast 400m | ecosystem: Environmental > Aquatic > Freshwater > Lake | place: Tanzania: Lake... | reverse complement strand
GTGCATCTGTGGCGGCTGGCGCTCGATCAGGAAGGTGAGAGCCAGGTCAACTGTTTCGGCCTCAACCAGGTGGTAGTCGTCCAGGACGAGGATGAAGCGCTGCCCTGAGTCTGTCGAAGGGTTGTCCGGGATGGCGGTGATCTCGTTGATGAGGGCAGTCAGGAGCGCCTCGGCTGGCGGCGGCTGGGGGGATTCGAGCGCCGCCAACACCTCGGCGCCGATGCCGGCAAAGATGGTCTGCAAAGCCGCAACGAGATAAGCCAGAAAGCGGGCGGGGTCGCTATCCCCGGCGTCCAACGACAGCCAGGCGACCGGCCGACCGCAGCCGGCGACCCATTCGCTGACCAGCGTAGTTTTGCCAAAGCCGGCCGGGGCAGAGATGAGGGTCAGTTTGCGCCCCACAGGGAGTCCCCCGTTCAGGCGCTCGATCAGGCGCGGACGGAGGATGACTTTGGGCCGAGATGGGGGAATATAGAGTTTGGTGGCTAAGATCGGCGTGGACACAGATCAGTTGAGTCCTTTCGCAGCGCACGTTTGGCGCGGATTGTAGCACTGGGGGGATGGGGCGTCAAGCGGGCGGCGGGGGCCGCATCCGCGGCCGCTATTGTTAACACCCCATAACCCGGTCTTGACCTGCTCTTAACTGTCTCATAATGCACCCTTAACTCCTCAGTTGTATCCTGGCTCAGCGGATCGGATCGGGCTACAGAAGTTCGGAAGGCCGATTCACACCCTCTTGAGGAGAGTATCCACGTGACGCGGACCGGGAGCATACCTTGCGCCCAGCCTGAGCCGGATCGCCGCCTGCCGACAGGCAGACTGCTGCTCGCGGCCTGGTTGTGCCTGATGCCGGCGCTGCTGGCCGGCTGTGCGCTGCCAGCGGATTCGGCCAGCGCGGGCGCGCCGTCTATCGCGCTGACCATCCAAAACAAAGGCTCAGACACTCTGGTCAACCTGGCGCTGGCGTGGGCCGAGGCGTACATGCCCGCCCATCCCGAGATCAGCATCTCTGTGACGGGCGGCGGCACGGGAACCGGCATCGCCGCGCTGCTGAATGGCACGGTGGACATCGCCAACGCCTCGCGCCAGATCAAGGCCGAGGAGTACACAGCAGCACAGGCAGCCGGCATCTTCCCGGTCGAGTTCACCGTGGCCCGCGACGCCATTGCAGTTGTGGTGAACAGGGCCAACCCGATCACACAGCTCACCCTCCAGCAGATTTCCGACATCTACACCGGCAAGATCACCAATTGGCGGCAGGTGGGCGGCCTCGATCGGCCCATCGTGTTGCTCTCGCGCGAGTCGAACTCGGGCACCTACGTCTACTTCCTGGAGCAGGTGATCCGACTGGGGAAGAAGAGCGACCTGCTCTTCTCGCCGGACACCCTGCTGATGCCCTCGTCCGAGGGGATCAGCGCAGAGGTGCGCCAGAATCCGAACGCGATCGGCTATGACGGGTTGGGCTATGTCACCGCCGATCAAAAAATGATCGCGCTGGCGCGCGACCCTCACGGTCCCTACGTGCTGCCCGCGATCGCGACGGTCAACGACGGCTCCTACCCCGTGTCGCGGCCGCTCTACATGTACATCGCCGGCGAGCCTGCCGGCACGATCAGGGCGTATCTCGATTGGGTGTTGGGCGATGGCCAGGAGCTGGTGAGCAAACTGGGTTTCGTGCCGCTAGAAACCTATAGACCTTTAGGGTCTCGCAGACCCTAAAGGTCTGCGAGATCCTAAAGGTCTGATGTGGAGTCTGATGAGCAAATTGGCAACCATACGCTGGCGCGAATTCGCCATCGAGTCTCTCGTGCGCGTGGCTGGGGTGTCCACCATCGCGTTCGTGGCATTGATCTTTCTGTTCCTGCTGCGCGAAGGCGCGCCGGCTTTCTTCCGCATTCCGCTCGACAACCTGTTCGGCGTGCGCTGGTATCCCACCTTCGACCTGTACGGCGCGTTGCCGCTGATCCTGGGCTCGGCGCTGGTGACGATCACTGCCATCCTCATCGCGCTGCCGCTCGGCGTGGCGACTGCTGTATTCGTGCGTGAGGCCGCGCCGCCCTGGGCGCGCGAGATCCTCAAACCGATGATCGAGGTGCTGGCCGGCATCCCCTCGGTGGTGCTCGGCTTCTTCGGCATGACGCTGGTCGCGCCCTTCATTCGCTCTGCGTTGGGCGCGCCCACCGGGCTCACTGCGTTCACGGGCGCGCTCATCCTGGCCTACATGGCGCTGCCGACGATCATCAGCGTGGCCGAGGATGCCCTGGATGCTGTGCCGAAGAGTTATCGCGATGCCGGGCTGGCCATGGGCGCAACGCAATGGCAGACGATCTGGAGGGTAGTCGTTCCCGCGGCTCGCTCTGGCATCTTGACCGCGGTGATGCTCGGCATGGGCCGGGCCATCGGCGAGACGATGGCCGTGATGATGGTGACAGGAAACGCTGCTCGTATGCCGCTCAGCCTCGACTCCCTCTTCCGGCCGGTGCGCACCATGACCGCGACCATTGCAGCCGAGATGGGCGAGGTCGCCCGCGGCAGCACGCATTACCACGTGCTGTTCGCCATCGGCATCGTGCTCTTCGTGATCACCTTTGCCATCAACCTGAGCGCAGCTTCGGCCATCTTCCAGAAGCGCCGGCGGGGAGGTCTGCGCTGATGGCCGCCCAACCTATTTCATCTCGGCGCTCCACGACGCAGCGCCTTGGCTTCGCGCTGCTGGCGGCCGCAGCGCTGCTGGTCGTGGCGCCCATCCTGTTGGTCATCGGCACGATCATCGTGCGCGGCATCGCCGCGATCACCCCTGAGTTTCTGACCGCCATGCCGCGCGACGGCATGAAGGCGGGCGGCATCTTCCCGGCCATCGTCGGCACCGTGCTGCTGACCCTCGGGGCCGCGCTGGCCGCGATCCCCATCGGCGTGGGCGGCGCGATCTACCTGGCTGAATATGCGCGCGACACCTCCCTGACGCGCGCGATCCGGCTGGCCATCGTCAACCTGGCGGGCATCCCTTCGGTGGTGTACGGCCTCTTCGGGCTGGGGCTGTTCGTGCTCTTTCTGCGTTTCGGCACCTCCATCCTGGCCGGCGCGCTGACGCTGGCGATCATGACGTTGCCCATCATCATCAGCACGGCCGAAGAGGCGCTGCGGGCCGTACCGACCGAGTTCCGCACGGTGAACGCCAGTCTGGGCGGCACGCGCTGGCAGGGGATACGCCAGATAGTGCTGCCGCAGGCGCTGCCCGGCATCATCACCGGCGTCATCCTGGGGCTGTTGCGCGCAGCCGGCGAGACCGCGCCAATTCTCTTCACGGTGGCCGCGTTCTATCTGCCGCGGCTGCCGCGCTCGCCGTTCGACCAGACGATGGCGCTGCCTTATCATCTGTACATCATCAGCACACAGGTGCCTGGGATGCCCTTGGAGATCCAATACGGCACGGCATTGGTGCTGCTGGCGCTGGTGCTCTCTCTGAACGTGACTGCAACCGTGATCCGGAGCCGCTTCCGGCGGCGGAGGCAATGGTGAAACCGCTTGCGCAGCCCAAAATTCGCATCGAACAGGTCACGTATGCCTACGGCGACCAGGTCGCCTTGCGCGATGTGACGCTCGCCGTGCCCGCACGCGCGGTGACCGCGCTCTTCGGACCGGCCGGCAGCGGCAAGACGACCCTGCTGAGGCTGATCAACCGGTTGAATGATCTGGTGGAGGATGCGCACATGACGGGCCGGGTTCTGCTGGATGGGCAGGACATCTATGCGGCCACGACCCCGACGTCTGTCTTGCGCCGGCGGGTGGGCATGGTCTTTGCCCTGCCGTTGCCGATCCCCGGTTCCATTCGCGAGAACGTCCTGTATGGCCCGAAGCTGGCCGGCGTGCGCGATCGCGGACGCCTGGAGGAGCTGTTGGTGCAGAGCTTGCATCAGGCTGCGCTGTGGGACGAGGTGCAGGATCGGCTCGACGGGCCGGCCAACGCGCTCTCCGGCGGCCAACAGCAGCGCCTCTGCATTGCGCGCAGCCTGGCGCTGGAGCCAGAGGTACTGCTCCTCGACGAGCCCACTTCGGGGCTGGATCCGATCTCCACGGCGAAGGTCGAAGAATCGCTTCACGAGCTCAAACAACGCTACACCATCATCATCGTGCCGCACAGCACCCAGCAGGCTGCTCGGGTGGCCGATCACGCGGCGTTCCTTCTGTTGGGCGATCTGATCGAATCCCGGCCGGTCAAAGAGATCTTCACCACCCCGCGCGATCGGCGCACCGAGGATTACATCACAGGGCGATTTGGGTGAGAGGCGCGACCATGAACGACAAGCTGCAGGTGGAAAACCTCAGCTTCTACTACGGCGAGAAGCAGGCGCTGCGCGATGTTTCGATCACGATCCCGGAACGCCGGATCACCGCGCTGATCGGGCCATCAGGCTGTGGCAAGTCCACTTTGCTGCGCTGTCTGAACCGGATGAACGATACCATTCGCGGCGCGCGTGTGATGGGCAAGGTATTGCTCGACGGTGAGGACATCTACGCGCCTGGCGCGGATGTGGTGGACCTGCGGCGTCGCGTGGGCATGGTGTTTCAGCGGCCGAACCCGTTCCCGCAGTCCGTTTTCGACAACGTCGCGTTTGGCCCGCGGGTGCTTGGCCTGGCGCGTAACGGTTCGCTGGCCGACATGGTGGAGGCCAGTCTGGCCGCGGCCGATCTGTGGGACGAGGTCAAGGACAACCTGCGTCAGGATGCCTTGCAGCTCTCGCTGGGCCAGCAGCAGCGGCTCTGCATCGCGCGCGTCATCGCGGTCAAGCCGCAGGTGATTCTGATGGATGAACCGTGCTCGGCTCTCGATCCCATCAGCACCCTGCGCATCGAGGACCTGATGCGGGAGCTGGCGAAGGAATACACCATCATGATCGTGACGCACAACATGCAGCAGGCCGCGCGCGCCTCCGATGTCACCGCCATGATGATGCTGACGGACGATCGCAGCTCAGGCACGGTGATCGAGGTGGGGCCGACGAAGACGGTCTTCACCAGGCCCAGAGACAAACGCACCGAGGATTACGTGACCGGCCGATATGGGTGAGGTTGAGGTTAAAGTTAGGGTTGAGGCTAAGGTTGAGGTTGAGAGGAGTGAACGATGCCAGCCAGCCTGCGTGCGCATTTCGGAAAGCAGTTGGCGCAGTTGGACGAGGACGTCCTGCAGTTGGGGAGCCTGGCGCGCACCGCGGTGGCCCGCGCGCTCGATGCGCTGACCAGCGGCGACATGGACCTGTCGCGCGAGGTGATCGCCGCGGATGCCTCCATCAACCGCCTGCGCTTCGATGTGGAGGCTGAATGCTATGGACTACTGGCGACCGAGCAGCCGGTGGCCCGTGACCTGCGCGCGATCGTCTCCGCGCTGACGGTCTCGAACGATCTCGAGCGCATCGGCGATCACGGCAAGAAGATTGCGGGCACGCATCTGCGCATGTTCCAGTCCCCCATGTCCATGTCGCTTTGTGACCTGCCGCGCCTGGGCCAGATGGCGCTGACGATGCTGGATCGCGGCCTGCACGCCTACGCGACCCATGATCGGGCAGAGGCGGACGCCGTCTGCAAAGCGGATGACCAGGTGGATGCGCTCTACAAGCAAACGTTCAACGTCATCCTCAGCTACATGCTGGAGAACCCGCGGCTGATCGGCTTTGGCACCTATCTCTTGCAGATCGCTCACGAGATCGAACGCGTGGCGGATCGGGCCACCAACATCGCTGAACGCGTGATCTACTCAGCCACTGGCGAGCTGGTGGATCTGAATGTGTAGCCTCGCCGCCGGTCAATCCCACAGGGAGGCTTCCCCTGGCTTCGCCAGGACAGGGCACTATCGCCGGGTCTGGCGGGGATAGGGACGGAAGGGGGTGCGCGGCTCCAGGCTGATCCACGCCGCCGGGCCGCCGAGCCGAGACAGCGAACGCAAGATGTCGAAGCTCACCCAGCGCGACGCCTGCGGCCGGCTGGCATATTCCCACAGCCCATAGGCCCCCTGGAGCTTGCCTACGAAGCCTGCCAGATCGGCCACGCGATCATCTGCGGCCGATGCGCCGATCCGCCAACACAAGTCCAAAAGCAGCGCGCTGTCGAACCGAGCATAGTAGGTGAGAAAGCCGCGCGTCGGCTCCGCGCCGATGATGCGGGCGACCTCGAAGCCCACAGCGTGCACCTCGCGCGTCTCGCGGCCGAGCAGCAGATCGAGGCTGCGCCGCGCCGCGGGGTCGCTGCGCCGCGTGGGGTGCAAGGCCAGGCAGATGAGCGCGCCCGTGGTGTTGGAACGACAGCCCCAGCGCGAATGCGCCAGCCTGCGATACCCGGCCACGTAGCCGTGCACACCCGCGGCGATCCCCGTGGGCCAGGCGCCGTCAGGCAGTCGCTGGGCCAGCAGCCACTCGAAGCCCCGCTCGGCTCGCGGGTCGGTGGCCAGGCCGCAGGCAGCCAAAGCGCGCAGCGGCAGCGCGGTTTGGAGTGGGATCATCGAGTAGCGTTCGCCCTCCTCCTCATCGTCTGCGCCGGGCAGCGGCCAGGAGCCATCCAACTGCTGCGCCGAGAAGATGTATTCGGCTCCGCGCTGCACGGCCGGATGCTCTTTGGCGAAGCCCAGGTAGCCAAGCCGCAGGAGCGCCTGCGTCGTGGCGCGCAGGGGATCGCTCTGCATGTCCAGGTCTGCCCCCTGCCAGGAGCCATCGGCCTGTTGCCGCGCCAGCAGGCCGATGGCCAGCCGGTCCGTCTCCATCGCTCCAGTCAGTTCGTCAATCTCCGAGATGAAACCCGCCAAGCGCCCCGCACTTGGCGGGCGGTTTTCAGGACAGTCGTTCATGCCGGCCGCGGCGCCAGCCTGCCCTGGCTGCGCCATGCAGTCCAGGGTGCGAAGCCTCCCTGTGGGACGGCGCATGACAAACATGCGGGGTGGATTCGAGGCTTTAGCCGGTTTGGTCGTCGGCGGCAGAGACCGGCTGATCCTGAAAGGAGGCTTCGCACAGCCTCGATACCGGAGCGGCGGGCGGCGATTTTCAGGACGGGCTGGCTGCGCCTGGCTCAGCAGCTCGACCAGGACGAGCCGGCGGAGGCAGGGCGAAGGATCGGCCAGCAGGAGCGGCGTCCATGCGGGGTTTGGCGCGGTCATGATGCATCCTCCGCCAGGATGGGGCGCAGGTAGGCCGCGATGGGGGTGCGGCCGCGGCTGATCGTTTCAGGCGGGCCGCTGGCGATCACCCGGCCGCCGTCTGGCCCGCCGCCGGGGCCCAGCTCCACCAGCCAATCGCACGCAGCCAGCAGATGGGGATGATGCTCGATCACCGCGACGGTGTGACCCTCCTCCACCAGCCGGTGCAACACCGCGGCCAGCCGCTCCACATCCTCCAGGTGCTGACCCACGGTCGGCTCATCCAACAGATAGAGCGTGGCGGCCGGGGCCCGGCGACACAGCTCGGCCGCGATCTTGAGGCGCTGCGCCTCGCCGCCCGAGAGCGCGTAGCCGGGCTGCCGCAGCGCCAGATAGCCCAACCCCACCTCGCGTGCGGCGGCCAGCGGCCGCGCCAGCCCTGGCTCGTCGCCGAAGAGCGCATAGACCTGATCAATCGTCAGCGCGAGCGCCTCTGGCAGGCTGACCCCACGAAGGCGCACTTCCCAGGCCTCGGCCAGAAAGCCGGAGCCGTGACACGCCTCGCAAGGCGTGTGAATCGGCGGCAGGAAACCCATGTCGACGCGTAGAGCGCCCTGGCCGCCGCAGGCCGAGCAGCCGCGCGCCAGCCGCCGTTCGTCCAGCCCCAGGCCGCGGGCGTCTTCGCTGTCTGCGAACAGGCCGCGCAACGGACGCTCCAGGTCGAGGAACGCGATGGGGCTGGCCGATCCGCTGCGCGTCTGATCCACCACCAACGCGCGTGACGGCGCGGCCTCGATCGCCTCGTGGCGGCCCGGCTCGACCGGCTCATACGCGACCGAAGTGGTTTGCTTCTTGGGGGCCAGCGCCCGGCCCACGGTGTCTATCAGCAGAGTGCTCTTGCCAGAGCCGGACACGCCGCACAGCCCGACCAACACGCCCAACGGCAGGTGCACGTCCTCGCCGGACAGGTTGTTGGCCCTGGCCCCGCACACGACCATCCAGCCCGACGGCGTGCGCCGGGATCGCCGTGCGTCGGCCGATCGTTTGCCAGCCAGCCAGCGCGCCGTGACCGTATCAGCCTGGGCGACCGCCGCGGGCGCGCCCTGCGCAACGATCTGGCCGCCCTCGACTCCGGCCCCCGGCCCCATGTCCACCAGATGATCGGCCGCAGAGATTGCCTGAAGGTCGTGCTCGACCATGATCACCGTGTTGCCTTCGTCGCGCAGCGCAGCCAGCGCGGCCAGCAGCGCATCCACCTCCGAAGGGTGCAGGCCGCGTGTCGGCTCGTCCAGCAGCACCGTAAGCGAGGTCAGGCCGCTGCCCAACAGCCCTGCCAGCTTCACCCGCTGCGCCTCGCCGGCCGAGAGGGTCGCCGTGGGCCGCTCCAGATGCAGGTAGCCCAGGCCGACTTGCAGCAGAAAGCGGAGACGCCGCTGAACGGTCCGCAGGGCCGGCCCGACCAGTCGGGACTGGGTGCTCTCGCCCACGTTCAGCGGTTCGTCGTTGACTCCGGCCGGATCGGCCGCGGGAGGGGCTTCGGTTCTGGATAGCTCGATAGTTGGCGACAGCCCAGCCACGACGCGGTGCAGCGCGGCCAGCGGCATCTCGCTCAACTCGTGGACGTTGAACCCGCCCAGTGTCACGGCCAGATATTCGGGCCGCAGGCGTGCGCCCCGGCATTGCGGGCAGGATTGAGTGTCGGTGTACGTGCCGCCCACATCCCAATCGCGAATCCACCCGTAGAAGCCGGGGAAGGTCGCTTCGCGCGTGTGCATCTGCGACCGGCTGCGGAAGGTGACGGACATCGGCTTGGGGTCGCCGAACAGGAAGGCGTGTTGCGCTTCTGGCGTCATGGCATTCCACGGTGTGGCAAAGGGGTCGAAGCCGTAGCGCGCGGCCAGCGCCTGCACCAGGTCGTAGCCGCTGTTCAGCGGCTCGCCCAAAAAGCCTTTCGGGAAGAAGCCAGGCGAATACATGGCCCCGGCGCACAGCGGCTTTTCGGGATGGATGATCAATTTGCTGGGGTTGGGCTTCTGCAGCGTGCCTACGCCGTGGCACGTCAGGCAGGCCGCGGCATAGGTGGAGGAGGAAAAATGCCTGGGCTGCGCCACAGGGGCGGTCGCAGCGCAACGCGAACAGACCCAGGTCTGCGTTGAACCAGCCGGGCCGCGGCCGGTCGTCCGGTGCAACGCCGCGCCGCATTCGGGGCAGGCCCGCTCCCCGCGCCAGCTCAACAGGACGGCCAGACGATGCGCGATCTCGGTGGCTGTGCCCACGGTCGCGCGGCGGTTGTACATCCGTCTCTCTGGCCCGATCGTGACGGTGACGCCCAGGCCCGAGAGGCTCTCCACCGGCGCTTCCGGACCTTCGCGCGTGCTCTGCCGTTCGTACATCGAGAGGGTGTCCAGGAAGCGCCGCCGGGCTTCGGCCTCGAGTACGTCGGCCACCAGGCTGGATTTGCCCGAGCCTGACACGCCGGTGACGACCGTGAGCCGGCCTTTGGGGAAGTCAACATCCACGCGCTTGAGGTTGTTGGCAGCCGCGGCGCGGATGCTGATGACGCCGGCGGGTTGACCTCTCTCATGGCCCTGGTCCCCCTGCCCGGGCAGCGAAAGAGGTTTGGGGGGAGCGGACATTGGACGCACCGCCGCCTCATCGCGCAGGCCGCGGCCCGTGACCGATTCCTCGACGCGCTCCAGCCCGTCGGCCGGGCCCGCGTAGAGCAGGCGTCCGCCGGCCGGCCCTGCGCCTGGCCCCAAATCCACCACCCAATCGGCCGCCCGGATGATGTCAGCGTTGTGCTCGACGATGATCACGGTCGCGCCGCGGCGCGCGAGCCGGTCGAGCACGTTCAGCAGGCCGGCCACATCCTGGGCGTGCAGGCCGGTGGACGGCTCATCCAGGATGATCAGCCGGCCGGCCAGCGACCCGCGGCCCAGGTACTTCGCCAGTTTGACGCGCTGCGCCTCGCCGCCCGAGAGGGTGGGCGAGGGCTGGCCGAGCGGCAGATAGCCCAGGCCGACATCGCACAACGCCTGGAGGATTGACCGGCCGGCGCGACCGATGGTCGGGGGCAGGTCGCGCGTCTTGGCCAACAGCTCCGCGACCTGGCTGACGCTCAGCCGGTAGAGATCGGCGATCGAAAGCTGGTTGCCCCCCAATGTCGCCTGGGCAGATAGCACCTCATCGGAGAAGCGTTGGCCCTCGCACGCGCTGCACGGCATCCAGGTGGAGGGCAGATAGCGCATGGTGATCTCGACCGCACCCATGCCTTCGCAGGTCGGGCAGGCGCCTTCGGGACGGTTGAACGAGAAGTGGGAAGGCGAGAGACCGGTCGCCGCGGCGAAGTAGTCGCGGATGGCGTCGGATAGCTTTGTGTAGGTGGCGGGGTTGGAGCGCGGATTGACCCCGATCGGGTCCTGGTTCACCATGAGCGCTGCCACGTGCGGCCCTTCGATCGCCCGGCAGCCCACCGGCCGCCGTTCCTGCAGTGAGGCGGCCAGCACATCCTCCACCAGGGTGCTCTTGCCTGACCCGGACACGCCGGTGATGACGGTGAGGCGGCCCAGGGGGATGCGCACGTCAATCTCGCGCAGATTGCGCAGATGCGCGCCGCGCACGACGAGGAAGCGATCGGGTGCAGCGCGTTGCGGCGGCCGCGCGACCCGCTCGGTCAGACTGAAGTAGCGGCCGGTCGGCGTGTCCGCTTCCCATAGACCGGCCGGCGGGCCGCTGAAGAGCAGCCGGCCGCCCTGACCTCCCGCGCCTGGGCCGAGATCAAGCGCCTGGTCGGCCGCGGCCGCCGCCATCCGGTCATGCTCGACATAGATCGTCGGCCCTGGGAGTTGTCGAAAGGCCGGCAGGAGCCGGGACACATCCGCGGGGTGCAGGCCGATGGTCGGCTCATCGAGCACGTGCAGGACGTCCTCCAGCCGGCTCGTCAGGGCGACGGCCAGCAGCACCCGCTGCGCCTCCCCGCGCGACAGCGTGGGCGAAGGACGATCCAGCGCGATGTAGCCCAGCCCGACGGTCGCCAGCGCGTCCAACCGCCGGCCGATCTCGTCCGCCAGCCGGTTCGCGGAAGCCGGCAGTTCCGCATCTGTGAAAAGCCGCTGCGCGTCTTCGACAGAGCGAGCCAACAGGTCGGGCAGCCGCAGGCCGCGCCACCGGACGGCCGCGGCCTGGGGGTGGAGGCCGGTCTGCGAGCATTGCTCGCAGCCCGCGCCGGCGCAGATGGGACACGGCATCCTGAAGTGCACCGGCGCAAGGTCGCCAAACCAGGCCCCGCAGACTGCGCAGACCGCCGCGCGTGAGAGCACGGCTTCGCGGCCGTCGCTGCGCACGACCAGCGCATTCACTCCGAGCATGGCCGCGGTTTCGCAAGCCGTGCGCGCTTCACTCGCGGCGACCGGGCCGTTCCAGCGGCTGATCACCACCTCGACATCATGCGGTTTGTCGGGGGCGAGGCCGCGAGGGGTCGCGTGAAGGGCCGCCAGGCCGCGGCCGTCCACCAGGATGTCGTCCCCGGCGAACTGCTGCGCCAGAAAGCCGAGGAGCGCGCGATGGCTGCCCGTCACCCCGCGCAACAGGGGCGCGCACACGGTCAGGGGACCGCGTTCGGCCGCAGAGGTCAACCGCTCCACGATTTCGTCTGCGGTCAGCACGGCCAGCGTTGCGCCGCAATGCGCGCAGCGGCGCTCCCCGAAACGGGCATAGAGCAACCGGAAAAACGGATGCAGCCCTGACGCTGTCGCCAACGTGGAGGCCGGGTTGCGGTTGAGCAGATTCTGCCCTACAGCCACGGCTGGCCCCAGACCGGTGATCGTCTCCACATCAGCCGGCGCGAGCTGCAGCTCTGGCGAGCCGAGCGAGAAAACCTCCAGGAAGCGCCGGCGGGCTTCGTGGTACACGGTATCGAAGACGAGAGAAGTCTTGCCGGAGCCGGAGACCCCCGTGACGACCGTCAGCCCGTCGCCGATCTCCGCGTCTATGCCTTGCAGGTTGTGCTCGCGCGCGCCGCGGATTTGGATTCTCATGGCGGTCATTATACCACGAACCTGTGGACGCGCAGACTTGTCAGGATACTCAGAAACATGAGAGGTCTCCGCATTCAACGCTTTCTGGAGGTTCATGGTAGAATGTGGAGGAGGAGCGCGACCCATGCGCAACCAACAACTCTCTTTGCTCGCCGATTGGGCGACGCCGGCGCAGCCGGATGATCTGACGGTAGATGGCTTCTCGCATGGCAGGATAAGCCGTGACGATGCGCGCCTGGATCTGGAGCGGCGATTCGGTCATCTTCTCGACGAGACCGATCTGTTCAATCGCCAGTTGGTCAGTTTTCAGGCCAACAAGACTGAGATGCTGCACAGTTGGGTCAGCTATCGCGAAGGCTTCTCAGCCACGTTGGTTGAAAGGCTGATGGGCGAGTTCGGTGTAGCACCTGGCGAGGTGGTGTGCGATCCCTTTGCAGGATCTTGTACGACGCTTTTGACAGCCAAGATGCTCGGCTTTGATGCTGTCGGCATCGAATTGCTGCCCAATTGTCACCTGGCATGGGAGGCCAAATCCCGAGTCTTTGACTATGACCTGGCGGAACTCAGGCGCGTGCGCGGCCTGCTTGACCAGGTGCGAGGCGAGGACCTGGCCTGGGATGCTCAGCAACTCGCAATCTCAGAGAAAGCCTGGGCGCGGGTGATTCATCGGGGTATCAAGCCGGTATTGGTCTTCGCGCATCCCCAGATCTTGACTACTCTCCCTCGCGTCGTTGGCTACTATCGGATGCTGGCGCTGGTGTCGCAAAAATCCATGCTCCGCATCGGTTTGGGCGTAGCGAGTTACGAAGACGGCAGCAGTTGTCCACCAGCCGAAGTCGCCGAAGCGTTGGCGCAACGACTGAATCGCATCATCAGCGACCTGGTAGAAGCCGATGCTGTCGTGGAACCGCGAGAATTCGATCTTTGGCGGGGCATGTCCGCTGGATCGCAGGCGCAAGGTTCTTGGGGAAACACGAAAGGAGACCGCGCCGAAGCCGTCGTCAAAAGTCTTCTGCAGCGCCGAATCAAGGAGAGCAGAACCCGCCAGATTCGAGTACAATGGCGCCGGGTAATAATCCACAGCTCAAGAGGAGGACGAGCATGAATCGCAGGGTTCTTCTGGCGCTGATGTTCTGCGCGTTGCTGCTCTGGCCGGCGGTCGCTTCGGCAGGGAAGAGCTACAGCGCCGACCGTTTCGACGCGGAGTGGATCGTGCAGGAGGATGGCTCGCTATTGGTGACGGAGACGGTGGTGTTCCGGTTCAGCGGCGGGCCGTTCACCTATGTGTATCGCGAGCTGCCGACCGATTACTGCGACGGCATCGGCGAGTTCACGGCCAGCATGGACGGCCGGCCCATGACGCCGGGCAAAGGCGCCGGTCGCTACGAGATCAAGGGCCGCGATCCGATCAAGATCACGTGGAGCTTCGAGGGCGTGTCCGATTCGGTGCACACCTTCGTGCTGAGCTACCGCGTGCGCGGCGCCGTGCGGCAGGAGGCCGATGCCGATCTGCTCTGGTGGAATGCGCTGCCCACCGACTACGAGTATCGCATCGCGTCGAGCACACTGCGCGTGACCTATCCACGGGCTGCCAGCCTCATCGCCGCGCCGGAGGTGCGCCGGGGCCAGGCCGATGGGACGGCCGGGGCGGGGCAAGTCCTCTTCTCGACGCGTGATCTGAAGTCGGATACCCCTCTGACCGTGGCATTGCGCTTTCAGCCCGGCAGCCTGATCGCCGCGGCGCCGCAGTGGCAGGTTCGCCACGCCGAGGCGCAGAAGTCCGCGCCCGGTTTCGGTCTTGCGGCGCTGGCTGTGCTGCTGGCGGGCGGAGTGGGCCTGACGGCCGCGTGGACGCGCGGCCGGCGAGAGCGGCCCTTGTCATTGGATGGCATGATGCGCCTGACCGCGCCGCCCGACGATCTGCCCCGGCCATTGCGGGCGCGATCAATGGCAGCGCCGGCCAGCCCGCGTGGCCGAATGCCCTGGCCGCGCTGTTCGACCTGGCGCGGCGCGGGGTGTTGGTCATCGAGGAGACTGCCGAACGGACCTGGTATCGCCGGCATAACTTCACCATCCGGCTGCTCAAGAGCCCTGAAGAGGCCAGCTTGCGGCCGCATGAGCGCGGGCTGCTCGACCTGCTCTTCGCGACCAAGACCGGCCTGGCGACCAGCGTCAAGCTATCTGATTTGAGCAATCGGCTTTCTTCGCGTTGGAAGCTGTTTGCGGAGCCGTTGAAAGCTGACATGCAGGCCGCGGGCCTGTTCGACGCCGTGCGCCAGCAGACGCGGGGCCGCTTTCTGCTCTGGGGCGCGGCGCTCCTGGGCCTGGCGCTGGTGGGGATGGCTGGCGCTATCGTGCTGGCCGTGCGCGGGTCCTTCGAAGGCTGGCCGTTCCTGATCGTGGGGAGCATCTTCCTGCTGAGCGTGGCCGCGTTCGTGATGGCCGGCGTCTACTCGTCGCTCTCCGATCGCGCGGCCGAGATGGCCGCGGCCTGGCAACGCTTCTACAACTATCTGAAGGACGTCACGAAGGGCCGTGAGCCGGCCTGGGATGTGTGGCAGTTCGAGCGGTATCTGCCCTATGCAGCCAGTTACGGCCTGGCCGTAGGATGGGCCAAGGCCTTCCAGCAACGCGGCGGCGCGGAGATCCCCGAGTGGTTCCATGCCGTATCTGCCACAGGGCCCGAGAGCATGGGCGCATTCGTGGCCATGACCTCCGCGGTCCATGCCTCGGGCAGCAGCGCCAGCGGCGGCGCGGGCGCGGGCGGGGCAGGCGGCGGCGGCGGCAGCGGCGCCGGATGAAAGGTGAAATCTCGTGGACATCGTTTCGGTCTTGTTGAGTTTCTTGCCGCCCATCGTGATCCTCTGGCTGGCAAACCTGGCGGACCGGCGGCTCGCCGGCCCTGAGCCCGGCGCCGAGGGTCGCCTGCGAGTGGTTGCCAACTTTCCCAAAGTTGGCACCCCTGACGAGGGCCGGCGCATCTTATCGCTGTTGAGCTACGCGCTCATCGCCGGTCTTTTTGGCCTTCTGATCATGGGCGGGCTGATCGCATCGGCGGCCGGCTGGCTGTGGCAGCAGCCCGGCGCGGCCGAGGGCGCAGAGATGTATCGCGAGTTGGGGATGGACCCGGCTATTCTGCCCAACCTGGGGCTGGCTTTGTGGCTGCCATCGGTCTTCGGCATCGTGCTGCTGCTGCGACCGTCGCGCCGCTTGCTCAGCCGTCTCATTCCGATTGATCCGCACAGCGTCGTCCACGCGATCGCGCTCTCCTATACGATGTTGGTGACGACCAACCTGTTGGCGACCTTGGGATTTGGGCTGGGGAACGTGGCGCGTCAGCTCGAACAGCTCGGCCCCATCAACATCATGCCGGCGTTGTGGGTGCAAGAGGCGCTGATGGCGCTGATGGCGCTGGTCGGCGTCGGCTGGCTGGCGCGGCGCGGGTTGGCCTCAGCGTTGGCGCGACTGGCGATCGTGCGCCCCACGCTGCGCCAGGTCGCGTTGGGGGTCGGCGGCGGCGCGGCGCTGGCGGGTCTGATCTTGGGGGTGGAGCTGTTGGTCAGCCGGGCAGGGATCTCGGCCGGCGCGGATGTGGAGAAGCTGAGCGAGCAATTGTTGGGGCCGCTCATGAAGACGTGGGCTGGGATCATCACCGTGGGCGCGGCCGCGGCCCTGGGCGAAGAGCCGATCTTCCGCGGCGCGCTGCAGCCGCGCTTTGGGTTGTTGCTCACCAGCGTCCTCTTTGCGTTGTTGCACAGCACCTATGGACTCAGCATCGCGACGATCTTCGTCTTCGTGGTGGGGATGGTGTTGGGCCTGGTGCGCCAGCGCGCCAACACGACCACCACGATGCTCATGCACGCTGCGTACAACATGACGCTGGGGACGGTATCGTATCTTGGTTTGCTGCGGGACCTGTAGCTGTCACAAGAACATCAGTCAGGTAATCCCGGAGTATATTCCGGCGGCGTAATGGAGGTTGGAACGTCTTGAGCGCGCTGTGCACAGGTGTAGATCATCCGGCCCAGGCCGCTGTTTCCGGCCGCGGCCGTCTGCCAGGCTGGCGAGAGTGGCTGGCGCCGGCGGCCGTGATCGTGGCGGCCTTTGTCTTTCGGTTCTATCGGCTGGCCGACATGCCGCCCGGCCTCCACTATGACGAGGCCTTCGACGGCCTGGATGCTCATGCGCTGCTGACGACCCCGCTGCGCGATTGGCCGATCTTCTTCACGGGCAACTTCGGCCGCGAGCCGCTTTTCATGTATCTGCTGGCCGTCGCGCAGCTCACCCTCGGCCCGACGGCGCTGGCTCTGCGGGTCACGATCGCGCTGCTCGCCGCACTGTTGACCCCGGCGCTGGCCTGGCTGGCCTGGGAGATGGCGCCCTCTCTGCGCGCCAGGCGGTCTCGTCTGGCCTGGTGGGCTGGGCTGGCGGTCGTCGCTCTGCTCTGGAGCCAGGTCTATGCGCGCTATGTGGTGCGCGTCGGCTTGTTTCCCCTGCTCGAAACCCTCTGTTTTGCCTCCCTGTGGCGCGCCTGGCGCACCAATCGCCTGCATTGGTGGGGATTGGGCGGCGCGTTGGCGGGGCTCTGTTTCTACAGCTATCTGCCCGCGCGCCTTCTGCCGGTCGTCCTGGCGGCCGTGGCCCTGCTGGCGCTCTGGCGCGACCGGCCGCGGGCGACGCAGCGTCTCCGCGGACTGATCCTGGCGGGGGTTTTGGCCCTCCTCATCGTCACGCCGCTGGCGATCTACTATGTCCGCAATCCGCTGTCCTTCTCCACGCGCGTCGAGCAGGTCAGTGTGCTTGGCCGGGGCGTGACCGCAATCCTGGAGAACGCAAGAGCGGTGTTGGGCATGGTCCTGGTTGCGGGCGATGTGCACCCCCGCAACAATCTGCCGGGCCGTCCCGCGCTCGACTGGCTGACGACCGTTCCGTTCCCCTGGACCGGCCCCAGGGCGGGCTGGTTGGCCTGGCGTACTCGTTGTGGAACTGGCGGCGGCCGGCGACTTTCTTCACCTTGTGTTGGCTCGCAGTGATGGTCATGCCCACGGTGTTCAGCGAATATGCGCCGTCCTTCCAGCGCGCGATCGGCGCGCTGCCGGCGTTCGGGCTGTTGATCGCGTTGGGACTCGACCGGCTGGCAGCCTGGGCCGAGGCGCGCATTTCCCGCAGCCGTGTCTGGCCGACTGCCGTGGGTTGGGCTGTCTTGGGCGTCTCGCTCATCCTCACCTGGCGCGCCTTCGCCGTTTGGAGCGCCGATTCTGCGCTCTTCTACGCGCGCGATGCAGGTTTCGCCAGGCTCGGCCAGTTGCTGATGGACGATCAGTGTGATGCGCCGACCTATGTCAGCCCGCGCGGACACGACCATCCTACCGTGCGCTACTCGCTGCTCCAGAGCCCCCCGGCGATCTCGTCCCGCAGGGAGGCTTCGTACTTGCGCGGCTTCGACGGCCGCATCTGTGTGCGCGTGCCTGGCTCAGGCGCGGCCCGCTATCTGTTCCTGGCGGCCGAAGATTTCCGCGGACCTGGGCTGCTCCAAAGCTATCTGCCCGATAGCACGCTCCGGCCTGTCGTGTACGACGCCGAGGGCCGGCCCTGGGCATTGGAACTCCTGCAGCCGGCCGGCGGCCGCGTGCAGTTTCCCGAAATGATTCCGAACCCGGCGACGCTGGATGACGGCATTGACTTCCTGGGCTACTGGCTGAGCGAAACGCGCCTGCCGGCCGGCGGCAGGCTCTACGTCAGGCTGTTCTGGCGCGCGCACGAGCGGCCGCAGAGCGATTACACGACCTTCGTCCACCTGTCCCACAGGGAGGCTTCGCACGTGCAGGCCCAACCGTCCGCTGCGCTCCAGCGCGTGGCCGGCGCCGACGCGCCGGCCGGCCGCGGAAGCTGTCCCACCTCTGACTGGCGGCCGGCCGAGGTGATCGTGGACGAGCTGGAGTTGGCGTTGCCGGCCGGTCTGTTGGCGGTGGATCATTTCCTGGCGATCGGCCTCTATGCGCCGGGAGGCGGGCCTCGACTGCGCATTCCAGGCCACGCCGATGACCAGATCATCATCGGACCCTTTCCTGTTCGGCCGGCGCCTTGAGCGCCGGCCGCTGAACCTTTGACCAGCGGAGGACGGACATGACCATCAATACCGAGATCGTCCTTGTGCACGACGGCCGGGCGCTGCTCGGCGAGGGGCCGATCTGGGACGTTCGCCAGGGAGTGCTCTATTGGGTGGACATCCTCGGCCATGCACTCCACCTGTTCGATCCTGTCACAGGACAGGATCGGGCGATCAACGTCGGCCAGCCGGTGGGAACCGTCGTCCCGCGCACGGCCGGCGGCGTCATGCTGGCGCTGCGCGACGGGTTTGCCAGCCTGGACCTCGAGACCGAGGAGCTTCGCCTGATTTGTGATCCAGAGGCGCATCTGCCTGACAATCGTTTCAACGACGGCAAGTGCGATCCGGCTGGCCGTTTCTGGGCGGGCACGATGCGCCTGGCCGAAGATCGGACCGGTGCAGGCAGCCTCTACTGCCTGGACCGCGATCTGACCGTGCGCAAGATGTGGAGCAAAGTCACGGTCTCCAACGGCATCGCGTGGAGCCTGGACGCGACCACCATGTACTACATTGACACGCCGACCTGCGCGGTGGTCGCTTTCGACTACGACCTGGCGACCGCCGCAATCGCCAACCCCCGGCCCGTCATCAGCACGCCGGATGGCCCTGGCCGGCCCGATGGCATGACGATTGACGCCGAAGGGATGCTGTGGGTGGCCTATTGGGATGGGTGGAGCGTGGTGCGGTGGGACCCGCGAGACGGTCGAGAGTTGGCGCGCATCGCGGTACCGGCGGCGCGCACGACAGCCTGCTGGTTCGGCGGCCCTGATCTGGGTGATCTGTACATCACCTCGGCGCGCGCCGGGCTCAGCGAGACCGCATTGGCTGGACAGCCGCACGCGGGCGCACTATTCCGCGCTCGGCCGGGCGTGAGGGGCCTGCCGGCGTTCGAGTTCGGCGGATAGGGCGGCAGGGTGACAAGGTGACTGGGTGATGCGTAACTCCTGTCATCTCGCCAGCGCCGCGTCGAGTTCCGCCACCGAGGTGATCCGCGCGACGATGCGCACGAAATCAGCCAGGCTGAGTGCACGTTGGCGCAGGGCGCGCAGCTTGTCGCCGATGGGGTCGGTGCCGGCCGGGCCGACGGCATAGGAGCCATGGAAGGCGAAGTAGGCCTGGTTCAGCTTGCGGATGGCGTAGCCGTTGGCGACCAAGACCTGCCGCCGCGCCTCCATGTACTCCTCTGCCTCGATCACCTGGCCTTCGGCCAGCAGCTTGTCAACGGTCAGCCGTGTCTCGCGCATGAAGGGGCCGAACTGGAAGCGCGGCGGGTCGGGCGTGGGGGTGGGCGTGACGCCGCGTGCGGGCCGCGGCGGAGGCGCCAGCTCAGGGTAGAACCGCTCCAGCGCCAACCGGCCGATCTCATCGCCCACGATCGAGGCAACGGTCTCGTTCAAGGTGCGGGTATCGCGATTCTCGAAGTAGCGCAGGCCGAGCGGATAGAAGATCAGGTAGGTGTGCATCCACTCGTGCGCGATGGTGCTGAGCACCCACTCCAGGCTGGCGATCTCGACGATCATCGTGGGGTAAGATGAGATGCCTCCCGTGCCTTCCACCAGCGCGCTGACATCCAGCGCGGTTTCCACAGCGCTCTCGATCCGCTCGATCTGATCGAGCGGGACCGTCGGCTGCAAGAAGGCTTCTCCCTCGATCGCGATCCGGCGCCGCGGGGAGACGATCAGTTTGTGCGGGCTTTCGGTGAACTGAAAGCGCACCGGTGGCCACACCCGATTCAGGGTGGTCAGGCCAGCCTC
>Ga0194112_10004114_pt1 | contig 20020 bp, 18 predicted proteins | sample TA2MahC400mmetaG_FD_146191 | JGI IMG/M metagenome (GOLD analysis project Ga0194112, IMG submission 146191) | Freshwater microbial communities from Lake Tanganyika, Tanzania - TA2015016 Mahale Deep Cast 400m | ecosystem: Environmental > Aquatic > Freshwater > Lake | place: Tanzania: Lake... | reverse complement strand
GACCCAACTTTCAAATCTCACCCTGAATCACCGTCATAACCCGCGTAGTAAATTCCGAAAAGAAATAGGCCCTTCATGCCTTGGGGAGATAGCGTCCCAAATCCAGCATGTTGAACGCCTTCGCCTGGACTATGCTCATCTGCTCCAGGGCGAACCTTAATTTCTCTGTCTTCTTATCCTGCACCAGGATTACCCGCAAACGCTCCAGTTCTTCCCAAAGTTCCCTAGGGCTTACTCCCAGCTTCTTCAGCCGTCTCGCCATGTACCTGAGGAATATCATGCCGATCACGCAAAGAAACATATGGACCTTGATTCGATTCTCGCTGTAACTGTGATGATAGATGGGTGCAACGGACAGCAGTATCTTCTGGTGTAGCCACCTGAAATCGTCTTCGATGGCATACTTTCCGTGGTAGGTCTTCACGATTCGCTTCGTGGACCAGTCCGACAGGTCCGTGAAGATTACCGATTTTCCAAAAGCCCTCTTCATGGCTTTTTCTTTTCTCTCGTCAATGTCCCATGTGAGCCGACGCGCCTCCTGGTCGACCTCGAACGATACCACGGAGCGGTATTGCTTCTTCACGAGGTCGTGTATGGCCCCAGTCAATCCTTTCAGGGTCATGCGGCGTCCCTTGCCTTCTTTGCGGCCATAGGAAATCTCAAGTTCCTTCATTCCCGCCATGATTTTTCTCCGGTTCACTGCCCAGGTCCGCTCCTGCCTCTTCTTCGTCTCCTTGTTGAATGTCGCAATGACAGTCATAGGCCGGCCTTCCACCTCGCGCGTTGTCCGGTATCCTTTAATTACATGGTCCTTCTCATTTCTGTACAAAAACGAGAACTCCTTACGCGGTATCTCCAGAAGGTCCGGGAACTGGTTCTTCTTCAAACCACCTATAATATGCATCCTGTCGAGTATGCTCTCCAGGTTCTCGGGAGAATTGTTCCCGCGATCCATCACGAGTACCATGTCCTTTATCGGGAGGTGCATGCCAGCGAGCCTTTTCGTCAACCGGTCGATTATCCTGCTGAAAAGTGTTACGTCGCTCTCATTGCCCGGGGCCACTTCATGCAATACCGGTATGCCAGTCTCATCCGTTGCGAGGCCCATCCCGACGATGTTTTTGTCGTACCTCATATCCTTTGCTTTTCCCGGTTGAACGAGGCCATTTGCGTCCCACTGGTCCATGCAGGTCGAGAAGTTCGTAGGATCCCAAAAGATCGTCGTGGGCCTGACGCCCAGCTCGATAAGACGCCTTGCCAACCCCTCGGATATCTGGTCGATAGTGGCATCGGTGAGCTTGTTCATGTGATTGAGGAAGTTCTGGCAGGACAAGTCCTGACGGGGCGTCCACATGAGATTGAGGAAAGTCTTCTGGAACCATTCCCCGGTTGCGCTCTTGCTGAGGGGTCCGTGAGCTCTTCCAGCAATGATCATGAACATGAACTGGGCGGTCGAGAAACTTTTTACCATCGGTGTATCAGTTGACCTCGAGACTATCTCGAAGAATTTGAGTTCTTCCGCCATGGCCAGGAGCGCAGCGGGTTTACCAAAATCGAACGTGCCGAACTCCAGACTGTCCAGATCAGGGACGGCGTTCATAGCACGCGCAAGGATTTGGTGGGCGGTCCCGAGTGAATAAGAGAAGACGACCTTTGGCGTTCCGTCTACCCTCTGGGTTCTTCGAGCGTAATACCAGTTGCCCACCTTGACAAGATGGACAGGGAGGTGCTCTTCGATGGGCAAGGTTTTGTTTTCCGTCATACGCATGAGGGTACATTGACTACTGAGTAGATAATAGTGTCGTTTTGACTATTATATATTCAATTAATTTCCACTATTGACTACATGGCTCACCGATAGTAGAATGGGCTGTTTTTAAGTCAAATTTGAAAGTTGGGTAGGAATATACAAGAAAATCATCGTCACTGAGTTCTTGTGCGAGGACTGCAACGAGTGCGGCATGGTCTGCCCGGACAAGGCCATAAAGATCAAAAAGATCACCTTTTAGTTTTGAAAGCCGTCCGTGATACCCCGGGCTTCAGCCCGGGGAGGTTCAATTTTGTGAAGCCCGGTTGAAAGGCCGGACCAATGAAATCAGCCAACCAGCGCCTTACCACGCCGGAGGGTTTCACTGATGGGTTACCGTCTGATCAGAGTTTGAGCGCCCGGTTCACTATCTCCGCCAGGTCCAAGACCTGCACCGGGAGCTTGCGCTTGAGGAACGTGAACCTGAAATTTATGAAGCAGGTCGGGCAGCCGCTGACGAGCACTTCCGTCTTTGCGGGGAGCATGCTCCGCTGGAACTTCGAGTTGGCGACCTCCATGGCAATGTTGGGGTCGACCGACCACATGCCGCCGCCGGCGCCGCAGCACAGCGAGCGGTCCCGGTTGGGGGTGAGCTCCACGAGCGTCAGGCCCTCTATCGATTTGAGCACTTCGCGGGGCGGGTCGTAGACCTTGGCGTGGCGGCCCAGCGAGCAGGGGTCGTGGTAGCTGACCGTCATAGGTTTGTCCAGCTTCAGCTTGAGGTCCTTCTTTCCGGCGATGAACTGGGCGAAGTGCCGTATCTCGACGCCTTCCGGGGGGTTGACGCCCAGTACCTCGGGGTAAAGGCGCGTTAGGGCGTTGTAGCAGCCGGCGCAGGCCGTCACGACGCGCTTGGCGCCTGAGTCCTTGATGGCCTTGACAAGCTTTTCCGCGTTGGCCCTGGCGTCGTCCAGCAGGCCGACGACGATCATGGGCTCTCCGCAGCAGAGCTCGTCCTTCAGAAGGCGGTAGCCGCCCGCCGTCTTCGTCAGCACCTCGGCCATGGCCTTGGATATGTTGGGGGCCATCAATGGGCCTGCGCAGCCGGTGAAGAATAATGTCTCCGCGCTATCGCTGGGGGGTGGGGCGTCCTTCGCCCAGCTCGTCTTCGTCCGGTTTCCGGACTTGAACGGCGTCGCCGCCTCCAATATGTTCTTTCGCAGGGTGAGGATGGATTGGGGGGCATAGCCTGCCTTGTAGGCCTTCTGGCGCAGCTCCAGGACCAGTTTGGGGATGTCCAACCCGGCGCCGCAAACCTCGTGGCACCGGCCGCACTGGGAGCACAGCCAGGGGACCTTCTCGAGGAACTCCTTCTCGTCGGCCATCTCGAGCTGGACGGCCCGGACGAGCTTCCGGGCGTTGTAGTCGCTCACCTGGCTCGAGCCGCAGGCGGAGGTGCACATCCCGCACTGCTGGCAGATGTAGAACGCCTCTTCGAGTTTCTTTCTCTCGGCTTCGGCGGTCGTGCCTCTTCCCCCCTATCTCGTGCCCGCTACCCCTAATTTCAACTCATCTGATAAAGCTTTCCCGTCGGAGAAACAAATGCTGTTCCTCCGGTCGCGGGTCCATCAACCAACCAGGGTCTTGCCGTGGCGGAGGGCGTCTCGCACAATGCCTATCTGGCGGCATTTCTTCTCGAATTCCTCCGGGGTATAACAGAGGAAATCCACATCCGTGGCGAGGTCCCACAGGCGATATAGATCGGTCATCCGGTCCGTGAAGGGGACGCCCCGGTATTTTTCCGAGACCACGATGATGTCGTAATCGCTGGTGGGAATGGAGGTGCCCTTCGACCTGGAACCGAACAGTATCACCTTGGATGGGGAATAGCGCGCTCTGACTGCCCGTATGAACGATCTCAAGCCATCCCTTTTCTTGCCCATTGGACCACCTTCCGCGCCAGCCTGAGATGCCTCTCGGCGCTCTTTTGAGTGTATCTTTGGGACGGAGGACCGATGTCTCCGTCGGGATAGCGTGTCAGGACGTACTCGGGCGCCAAATCCGCGCATGCGTCGATTATCTCCCCGGTCGCCCCAAGGCCCCTGGCAAGGAGGACAAGGTTGTGCGTTTTCGGCGGGTTCTGCTTTTTCACATGGAGGAACAACGCCTTGAGGGCCTTTTCGGCCGCCTGCTGGGAAAAAAGGACGGATGCGTAGAAGATGCCTTGGCCCAGGTTGGACTTGGCGGTGGCCAGGTCGGCCTCGGCCTGCTCCCACCATATCCTTGTCTCTTCACGCATCGGTTTCAGCGCGAGCATGGCCGTATCGGTTGATAATAATTGCGGAACAAATATCGAGGACTTGTCGCCGGAGATGTCACAGTTCAAGTTCCTCCGCCAGCGCTTTCATCGTCGCCACGAACTTCGGCCCGTCCGCCGCCGAGAGCCATACGGTGCGTATCCGGTCGGCGGGCAGCCCCTTCTTGCCCAGGCTCTTTATCATGCGCTCCACGCGCTTTTCGGCCTTGTAGTTGCCGTCGATGTAGTGGCAGGTCGGGAACTCGCATCCCATTATGAGGACCGCGGCCGCCTTCAGCTCCAGGGCCCGCCGGACCCAGGCGGCATCGACGCGGCCCGAGCACATGACGCGTATGATGCGCACGTTCGGCGGGTACTCCGAGCGGTTCACGCCGGCCATGTCCACGGCGCCCAAGGCGCACCAGTGGCAGCAGAACGCCACAATCTTTTGCCCGGGGTCCTCCTTCAGCGCCTCCTCGACCTGGGCCCCAATCTGCTCGTCGGTGAAGTGGATTATCTGGATGCAGTCCTTGGGGCACTCGGCGGCGCAGGTGCCGCAGCCCTTGCAGATCGCCTGGATCACGTCGGGCGCCTTGTCGACCAGCTCGATGGCGTTGTAGGGGCACACCTTGGCGCAGAGGCCGCACTTCGAGCAGTTCCCGAGGTCGATGACCGAGACTATGCCCTCGGACTCGACATGGCCCTTGTTCATCGGGATGAGGGCGCGCATTGCGGCGCCCATGCCCTCCTCGATGCTCGTGCGCACGTCCTTGGGCGACCGGGCGCAGCCGCAGAGGTACACCCCCTCGGCGGCAAAGTCCAGCGGCCGGAGCTTGATGTGCGCCTCCTGGAAGAACCCGTCGTTGTCCGAGGAGACCTTGAGCAGGCCCTTGAGCTTGGGCGCCTCCTCGGTGCCCTTGTAGCCGGTGATGAGGACCACGGTGTTGGCCGGGAAGCGGACCTCCGGGCCGCTCAGGATGTCCCGGGCGGTGACGATGAGACCGGCGGCACCCTTTTCGACCGTCGGGTAGGCGTCGTCCGCGAACCGGAACAGCTTGAGCCCGTGGCGCCGGACGGCGTCTTCGAAGGCGGCGACGCCTGTCCCTTCGAGGGATATTTCGGGGTAGAAGTAGCCGACCTTGTTTTGCGGGAAACCGGTCCTAACCGCGGACGCTGCCTGGAGGCCGGCCATGCATCCGACGTTGCAGCAGCCCCGTTTCTCGTTGCGCGATTCCACGCACCCGATGAACGCCACATCGCCGGGGTTCCAGCCGGTCTTGAGCTTCCTTTCGAACTCGAGGAGCGTCATCACGGTCGGGACGGCCCCGTAGTTGAAGCCGGAAGGCCGGAGCTCCTCCATGCCCGTGGCGGCGATTATCGTGGAGATGGTGAACGGTTCGGCCTGGCCGGATATCCGGACCTTGTAGTTGCCGACATAACCCTTGATGTCCTCGACCTGAGTGGAAAGGAACAGGCGGATTTGGGGGTTTCCCTTCACCTTTTGCTCCAAATCCGAGACCAGCTTCTCGGCTGAATGGGTGTGCGGCGCCAGCATGTCCAGCCCGTTGAGCAGGCCGCCCAGCCTGTCCGTCTTTTCGACGAGCACGACCTTGATGCCCTGCTCCGCCAGCCCGACGGCCGCCGACATCCCGGAAACGCCCCCGCCGATGACGAGCGCCTCCTTGCCGACCGGGATGCGCACGCACTCTGCGGGCTCCAAAAGGCGCGCCTTGGCGATGCCCATCTTGACGAGGTCCTTGGCCACGCGCGTGGCCTCGGGCCTGTCGAACTTGTGCACCCACGAGGACTGCTCGCGGATGCTGACGAACTCCAGGAGGAATGGATTGAGCCCCGCCTCTTTAACGGTGGCCTTGAATGTCGGCTCGTGCGTCCGCGGCGTGCAGCAGGCGACGACGACGCGGTCGAGCTTCTGCTCCTTCACCGCGTTCTGGATGCGCGAGAGGAAGTCCACCGAGCAGATCCACTTGCCCTCCTCGGCGTGGACGACACCGGCCTGCTTCCTTGCGTCCTCGACGACCGCCGGAACATCGACAGTCGCGGCGATGTTGGAGCCGCAGTCGCAGACGAAGACGCCGATTCTGCAAGGCGCAGGGCGCAAGGTGCAGGGCGCAAGGGGCGAGGGCGCAAGGGACGAGGCGCAAGGAGCAGGGGATTGAGAGGGGCCGGCGTCCCCTCGCCCCTTGACCCTCGTGCCTTCCTCGTTCCCTCGCGCCTCGCGCCCTGCGCCTTGTTCCTTCCCCTGCGCCTTGCGCCCCGCGCCTTGCGCCTTCTGTCCGGCCATCTTCAGTCCCCCCCCGAGATGGCCTTGAGCGAGACGGCCGCCGCCTGCGACACGCTCTCTGATATGTCGATGGGGCCGCCGGCTCCGCCGCAGACGTAGATGCCCTTGACCGCCGTTTCGAGCGGTTTGCAGATGGGGTCCTTTTCCTTGATGAATCCGTGCTCGTCCAGAGGGAGCTTGAGCGCCTTGGCGATCTTGGCCGTGCGCGTCCCGGGGACGAGGCCTGTCGAAAGGACCAGAATGTCGACCTCGAGCTCCTCGACCTTGCCCTTGTCCAGGTCCTCGAAGACGATGGTCAGCGCCTTCGTCTCCGGGTTCTCGAAGACATCGGCGGGCCTCCCCTTGACGTACCGGACGCCGTGCTCCTGCGCCCGCCGGAAGAAGGTGTAGAAGCCCTTCCCGTAGGCCTTCAGATTGTTGTAGAGAATGACGGCATCGACAGACGGGTCGTGCTCCTTGGCGATGATGGACTGCTTGGTCGCTATCATGCAGCAGACCTTTGAGCAGTACTTGACCGGCGCGCCGGCCTCGCGGCCGACGCACTGTATCCACGCTATGCGGTGCGGGTGCTTTCCGTCCGAGGGCCGGGCGATGTTGCCGACCATGGGTCCGCCGGCGTTCATCAGGCGCTCGAACTGGTAGTTGGTGAGGACGTTTTGGAAAACGCCGTAGCCGTAGGGCCCCTCGGGCGGGCGGTAGGAGTCGACCCCCGTGGCGATGACGATGCTGCGGACCCTGACGTCGATGATGCGCTCCTTCTGCCAGAGGAGGACCGCCTCGGCCCCCTCCTTGCGGCAGGCGACCACGCACTTGGCTATCTGGCACTCCCGGCACTGGGAGCAGTCCACGACGCAGGAGCCGATGCAGGCCCCGTCGGCGCGCTTTTTCCCGAACCGGCAGGCGTTGTCGACGACGTAGGTGTTGGGCACGGCCTGCGGGAACGGAATGGAGACGAGCTTGCGCTTGCCGCCGATGCGCCCGTCGAGCTCGTCTTGGACCGTCACGGGGCACGCCTCGGCGCATTTCCCGCAGCCCTTGCACTTGGATTCGTCCACGAAACGGGGCTTCTGGACGAGCCGGACCTTGAAATCGGGCGCCGAGCCCTCGACCCGCCGGACCTCCGTGTTCGTGAGGAGCGTGATGTTCTGCTTCTTCTTGACCTCGTACATCATCGGGGCCTGGATGCATATCGAGCAGTCGTTGGTCGGGAAGGTCTTGTCCAGGCGGGCCATGAGGCCCCCGATGGAGGGCGTGTCGTCCACGAGGTAGACCGGCGCGCCGTACTCGGCCAGGTTGAGCGCGACCGAGATGCCGGCGATGCCGCCGCCCACGACCAGCACTGCGTTGGATGGTGGTCGTGTAGGCGAAGACGACTTGGGCGCGTTGGACTGGTCGTCTGGGCCGCCCAGAACGAGGACTGCCTTCGCCGGCTCCGGTCGACCAGCTCCCTCGGCTATCGCACTCACCGGTGACGCGGAAGATGTTCCTTTTATATAAGCAATATGGGAAAACGAAGGCAGGAAGGCAGGAAGGCAGCAAGGGAGCAAGGGAGGGCAGGAAGGCAGGAAGGCAGCAAGGGAGCAAGGGAGGGCAGGAAGGCAGAAAGGCGGCAAGGCAGGAAGGAAGGCAGCAACGGGGATATGGGGGCGGTCGTCGTCCCTTCCTGCCTTCCCTTTCTGCCTTTCTGCCTTGCTCCCTTCCTGCCTTTCATCCATCCTCTTCCGCGCACCGTTTATATATCATTACGGCATTCTTCCTATGTACCGCGATGCCAGGCTGGGGGTGGCCGAATTGGACGTCATCGTTTTGGTCAAGCAGGTCCCCAACACCGCCGAGGTGAAGATAGACCCCAGGACGGGCACCCTCATGCGGGAGGGGGTGGAGAGCATCATCAACCCCGACGACCTGCACGCCCTGGAGGCCGGGCTCCGCCTGCGCGAATCCCACGGCGGCAGGGTCACGGCCGTTTCCATGGGCCCGCCGCAGGCGATGGACGCGCTCAGGGAGGCGCTCGGGATGGGCGCCGACGCCGCCGTCCTCCTGACCGATCGGGCGTTTGCCGGCGCGGACACGCTCGCCACCTCCTACACGCTCGGGAAATGCATCCGGAAGCTCGGCCGCTTCGACCTGGTCGTCGCCGGCCACCAGGCCATAGACGGGGACACGGCCCAGATAGGGCCCCAGGTTGCCGAGTACCTCGACGTTCCCCAGGTGATTCGGGCTACGAGGCTCGAGGTCAGGGACGGGGAGCTCCACGCCGAGAGGACCCACGAGGACGGCGTCGAGGCGGTCCGGTGCGCGCTCCCGGCGCTCGTGACCGTGACGAGGGAGGCGAACAAGCCCCGCTATCCGTACATCCCGAGATTGATGGCCGCCTTCGACCCCAACGCCCCAATCAAGACGTGGGGCCCGAAGGACATCGGGGCCGACGAGAGGCTCATCGGGCTCAAGGGCTCCCCGACGCAGGTCCAGAAGACCTTCACCCCCAAGCTCGAAAAGAAGGTCGAAAAGCTCTCCGGCCAGCCGGCCGAGATGGCCAGGGCGCTGGTGGGGCGCCTGAAGGAAAGGAGGCTGGCGTGATGGCCGTCTGGGTCGAAAAGGACGACTGCGCCGGCTGCGAGACCTGCGTGGAGGCCTGCCCGCTCGGCGCGATCAGCATGCGCGACGGGCTGGCAATCATCGACGAAAAGTGCAACTCCTGCGGCGCCTGCGTGGAGAGCTGCTCGACCGGGGCGATAAAGAGCGACGCCGCCGCGGCAAAGGCGGACACATCGCAGTACAGGGATGTCTGGATCGTGGCCGAGACGAGGCACGGGAGGGTCAGGCCCTGCACGCTGGAGCTTCTGGGCTGCGGGCGAGGGCTGGCCAACGCGCTGGACCAGAGGCTTTGCGCCGTGCTCGCCGGAAAGGAGGTCAAGGGCTTCGCGGCCGACATGGCCGAGCACGGCGCCGATGTCGTCTATGTGATGGAGGACGCCGGGCTGGAGGAGGGACGGACATTGCCCCACGCCCGGGCGATAACGGACGCGGCGAGAGAGAAGAAGCCCGCGGTCGTCCTTTTCAGCGCCACGCCTTTCGGGCGGGAGCTCGCGCCTCGCGTGTCGCGGAGGCTCGGGACCGGCCTCACGGCGGACTGCACCGAACTGGGGATTGACGGGGCCACGAAGAACCTCCTGCAGACCCGCCCGGCGTGGGGCGGGAACCTGATGGCGACCATCTATTCGCCCGATTCGAGGCCGCAAATGTCCACCGTCCGCCCGGGCGTCATGAAGGCCCTGCCCCGGGAGCCGGGAAGGAAAGCGGATATCGTGGGTCTGAAGGTGAACCTCAAAGCGGAGGATGCCCGGCTGCAGGTCGTGGAGCTGAAGAAGGGACTGCGCAAGAAAGTGGACCTGACCGAGGCGAAGATCATCGTTTCGGGAGGCAACGGCGTCGGCTCGAAGGAAGGCTTCAAGCTGCTCGAAGAGCTGGCGGCGGTCCTGGGCGCCGAGGTGGCCGGGACCCGCATCGCCGTCGAGGAGGGCTGGATAACCGCGGACCGCCAGGTGGGCCAGACCGGCCAGTCCGTGTGCCCGGACCTTTACATCGCCTGCGGCATATCGGGCGCCATCCAGCACCGTTCGGGGATGGCGGGCGCCAAGACCATCGTTGCGATCAATACGGACCCCAACGCCCCCATATTCCAGATAGCGGACATCGCGGTCAACGCCGACCTCTTCAAGGTGGTGCCGGAGCTGATAGCGGCCCTGAGGGCGAGGGGGGATGAGTGTTGAACTCCGAGGAGATGCTCCGGCGCACGATCGCCAAGTTCGTCGACAACGAGATCATACCCGTAGCGAACGACCTCGACGAGAAGGAGACCTTCCCCCGGGACCTCTTCAAGCGGCTGGCGGGGATGGGTCTCTACTCGATCAGATATCCGAAAGAGGCGGGCGGGTCGGCCGCCGACAACACGCATTTCTGCATCATGTGCGAGGAGCTAGCCCGCGGCTCGATGTCCGTGGCGGCCTTCACGGCGATGCAGTGCCTCATGGGCACCGACTTCCTTTTCAAGTACGGCACGCCGGAGCTGCGCGAGAGGTACTGGAGGCCGGCGATGCGCGGCGAGAAGGTGGCTGCATTCTGTCTTACGGAGCCGGGCGGGGGGACCGACCTGGCGGCGGTCACGACCACGGCGAGGAAGTCCGCCGACGATGTCGTGATAACCGGCTACAAGACCTGGGTGACCAACGGCCCCGTGGCCGACTTCTACACCGTGCTCTGCCAGACCGACCGCTCCAAGGGCCCCAAGGGCTTCGGCTTCTTCTTCGTCCCCCGGGACACCCCCGGCGTGGTGGTCACCAGGAAGTTCTCCAAGATGGGCACCCGGGCCACCGAGATATCGGAGGTGATATTCCGGGACGCGCACGTGCCCCGGGAGCACCAGTTCGGCCCCGACGGCAGCGGCGCGGCGCTGCTGAACTCGAAGCTCGAGGAGATAAGGGTGATGACAGCGGCGCTGAGCCTGGGGCTCGCCCGGGCGGCTTTCGACGCCAGCCTCAGGTACGCCAACGAGCGGGAGGCGTTCGGCAGGCCCATCGGGAAGTACCAGGCCATCCAGATGAAGCTCGCCACGATGGCGACCGAGATAGAGGCCTCCCGGCTGATGATCTACGACTGCACGCGCAGGATGGACCGGGGAATCCCGGCGATGAAGGAGGCCTCCATGGCCAAGTACTTCGCCTCGGAGGCCGCCTGCCGGGCGGCCGACGAGTGCACCCGGATATTCGGGGCCTACGCCTACTCCAACGAGTACCCGGCCTCCAGGTTCTACCGGGACACGCGCTTTTTGCTATACGGCGGCGGGACATCCGAGATCCTCCAGGTGATAATCGCCAAGGAACTGGGGCTGTGAGAGATGGACGTCGACGGGCTCTGCGTAAACACCCTAAGGTTCCTGTCGGTCGACATGATAGAGCAGGCCCGCTCGGGCCACCCCGGATTGCCCCTCGGGGCGGCCCCGATGGCGTACGTGCTCTGGGACCGCCTCCTGCGGTTCGACCCGCGCGACCCCGCCTGGCCCGACCGCGACCGCTTCGTGCTCTCGGCGGGCCACGGCTCGGCCCTGCTCTACTCGCTGCTCCACCTCTACGGCTACGACCTCCCGATGGAGGAGCTCAGGCGGTTCCGCCAGTGGGGCAGCCGCACGCCCGGGCACCCCGAGCGCGGGCTTTCGCCGGGCGTCGAGGCCACCACGGGCCCCCTGGGCCAGGGCCTCGGGATGGCGGTCGGGATGGCGATAGCCGGGCGGTTCCTTGAGGACACCTTCAACCTTCCGGATGTCCGGGTCTTCGGCCACCGGGTGTACGCCCTGGTCTCGGACGGCGACCTGATGGAGGGCGTCTCGTACGAGGCGGCGTCGCTCGCCGGCCTTCTCCGGCTGGACAACCTGGTCTGCCTCTACGACGACAACGGGGTATCGCTCGAGGGGCCGACGGCGAAGGCCTTCACGGAGGACTTGAGGGGGCGCTTCGAGGCCGCCGGATGGAACGTCCTCCGGGTGGAGGACGGCAACGACCTTGACGGGATAGAGGGGGCGGTCCGCTCGGCCCTGGCGGCGAAGGGCAGGCCTTCGCTCGTGGCCATCCGGACGCACATAGGGTACGGCAGCCCGAAGCAGGACTCCCACTCGGCCCACGGCGAGCCCCTCGGCAAGGAGGCGGCACGGGCCACCCGCAGGTCGCTCGGGTGGAAGGTGGAGGAGCCCTTCCACGTGCCGGCGGAGGCGCTCGCCCATTGCCGGAAGGCGGTGGAGAGGGGCGCGGCGCTCTCAGCGGGATGGCGCGACGGGGTCGCCCGGATGCGGAAGCGGGCGCCGGAGCTCGCCGGCCGGCTCGAGCAGTTCCTCGACGGAAAACTTCCGGACGGCTGGAAGGCCGCATTGCCCTCCTTTTCGGCCGCCGACCCGCCCCTGGCGACGCGCGAGGCCTCATCCAAGGTGATGAATGCCCTCAACAAGGCCCTCCACGAGATGGGGCCGTACCACATCCTCGTCGGGGGCTCGGCGGACCTCAACCCGTCGGTCAAGACCTTCCTCTCCGGCTTCGGCGAGTTCGGCTTCACGAAGGAGTACCCCCACAACATCCACTTCGGCGTCCGGGAGCACGCCATGGGCGCCATCGCCAACGGGCTGGCCCTCCACAGCCGCTTCCGGCCCTACGCGGCGACCTTCCTGGTCTTCTCGGACTACATGCGCGCCCCCATCCGGCTGGCCGCCCTCATGAGGGCGCCGGTCATCTTCATCTTCACCCACGACAGCGTGTTCGTCGGCGAGGACGGGCCCACCCACGAGCCCGTGGAGCAGGTGATGTCCCTGCGCCTCGTCCCCGGGCTGACGGTTCTCAGGCCGGCGGACGCCAGCGAGACCGTCGAGGCCTGGAGGACCGCCATCGACCGCAAGGGGCCGGTAGCCATCATCCTGACGCGCCAGGCGGTCCCGACGCTGGACCCCGCAAGGTACCGGATACCGGCCGGCTTCGGGCGCGGGGCCTACGTCCTCTCCGAGGGGAAGGGGGCCGGGCCCGACCTCGTCTTGGTCGGCACGGGCTCGGAGGTCCACGTCGTGCTGGCGGCGGCCGAAGAGCTCGAGAAGAAGGGGGTTTCGGCGCGGGCGGTCTCCATGCCCTCCTGGGAGCTCTTCGAGGAGCAGGGAGAGCAATACCGGCGGGCCGTGCTCCCCGCCGGAGTCCCGGTGCTGGCCGTGGAGGCCGGCGTCACGACGGGCTGGCACAGGTACGTCGGCGAGCGCGGGGCCGTCATCGGCCTGGACCGGTTCGGGGTCTCGGCGCCGGGGAAGACCGCCTACGAGAAGCTGGGGTTCTCGGTCGAGGCGGTGGTCTCCCGGGCGATGGGCCTTTTGGGGAGGTGACGCCGGTGGCCGCTGGCGAAGCAGGGGCCGGCCACGGTCGCATGGTGCTCGATCTCGGGCGTTACAGGAGAGCGGTGGAGGCGCGCCTGGACCGGTGGGAGCGGGAGAGGTTCCTCCGCAGGATGCGGTCGAAGGACCACACCCTCTGGTCACCGGTGATCGCGCCGGAGCTCTCCGACCGGCTGGGATGGCTCTTCCTCCCGGAGACGATGGCGGGGGCCGTCGAGGGCCTGGAAAAGTTCGTCGACGAGGCGAGGGGAGAGGGGACGAGGAAGGTCCTCCTGCTCGGCATGGGGGGTTCCAGCCTGGCGCCGGAGCTCTTCCAGCTGACCTTCGGCAACCGGAGGGGCTTTCCAAGGCTGGCGGTGCTGGACAGCACGCACCCGGCGGCCGTGGCGCGGGCCGGGAGGGGGCTCGACCTCGAAAGGACCCTGTTCATGGTGTCCAGCAAGTCCGGCGGCACCACCGAGACCAGCTCTTTTTTCTGGTATTTCTGGAAGCGGGTCGCGGACATTTCGCCGGAGCCGGGGGGGCAATTCGTCGCGATCACGGACCCGGGGACCTCGCTTGCGAAGCTCGCCGCGGAGCTGCGCTTCCGCCGCGTCTTCTTCGGCGACCCGGAGGTCGGCGGCCGCTACTCGGCGCTCTCGCCTTTCGGCCTGGTGCCGGCGGCGCTCATCGGGATGGACGTGGCGCGCCTTCTGGGGCGGGCGGGCGGGGCGGCCGACGAGTGCAAGGCGGACCGGGAGGCGAGGGGGTCGGGCGGCCTGGTCCTCGGCGCCGCCATCGGCGAGCTGGCGCTTGCCGGGCGGGACAAGCTGACCTTTTTCGTGTCGCGCTCCCTCGCGGGATTGCCGGCCTGGCTGGAGCAGCTCGTCGCCGAGAGCACGGGCAAGCTCGGAAAGGGTATCGTCACGGTTTCGGACGAGCCGCGGATGCCGGCGGCCCGGTACGGGAAGGACCGGCTATTCGTGTTCATCGATCTGAAAGGTGACCGTGACGGCCACGGCGCGCTGGCCGAAAGGCTCTCGGGGATGGGCCATCCGGTGGTCCGCATCCATCTTGCGGACAGGTACGACATCGGCTACGAGATGTACCGCTGGGAGGTCGCCACGGCCGCGGCCGGGGCCATGATGGGAATCAACCCGTTCGACCAGCCCGACGTCCAGCTCGCCAAGGACATGGCGAAGAGGGCGATGGCGGCCGACGGCGGAGCTTTGGACCGGAGCGGGGCGGGTGGCCCGGGAGCGTCGGGCGCGACGGTCGACGCGACGGATGCGAAGGGGCTGGAGAAGGGGCTCGGGGCATGGCTGGAGAAGGCGCGGAAGGGGGACTACGTGGCGATCATGGCGTTCCTTCCCCCCGACGGAAGGACCACTGCGGCATTGCAGGGGCTTCGGGCCGTCTTGCAAAGACGGACCGGCCTGCCCACGACGCTGGGCTACGGGCCGCGCTTTTTGCACTCGACGGGGCAGCTCCACAAGGGCGGGCCGGACACGGGGCTCTTCCTCCAGCTGGTCGACGACGTCGGGGACGAGCTGGAGGTGCCCGGGACCGATTACACGTTCGGAAGGCTGGTTCGGGCGCAGGCGCTGGGAGATCTTGCGGCTCTGGAGCGAAGGGGGCGGCGGGTTCTTAGCGTGGTTCTGGGCAGGGATGCGGCCGGGGGAATCATGTCCATATCGGGCGCCATCCGAACGCAATGAGGATTTCCGGCGCGGCGTTCCGGGGAATGCCCGGGGGGATGACCCGTGTGCCGGGCCGCAGCAGTCTGGGGCCTGGCCGCCGATAAAAAGACCATTCTACCGCCAGCCCAAATCTCACGGCCGAAGCTCGTCAACAAATTTCAGCGCTTCCGCGAAGATGTCCTTTACCGATACCGGATCCGGAGGCTTCACCGTGAAAGGGCACCGATCCACGAAATAGAACGCGGTCAGCCTTTCGCAGAGGCGGTAGTGCCTGGCCAGCTTTTTATCATGGACCACGGCATCGTCCAGCAGCCGCTGGAGATCGTGCACCTTCGCCAGCCGCCATCCCTTCGAAAGGAACCATCCTTTGAGGTGTTTCTCGACCCCCTGCTGGATAAGAGCGGCCGCGACCTGAGGGTCCCCTTTGTTGGTCAACAATATCTCTGCGGCCGAGAGGTCCGCCTTGACGCGGGCGAACCAGTCATCCGGCAGCAATGATTCCCTTGCGGCCATAAAGAAGTCTCCCCCTTGAAATGACCTCGGCGATGAACTGGTCTCCGGCGTCGAGGCGCTTCTGAAGCTCGGACGGGCTTAAGACGAAAGGCGAGACGGCCCAGCCTCGCCGGACCTCCCTGATTATCGCGCCGACGTCGGCATACCGTTCGTGGAACGGCTTGCGGGTGCGCTTGATTATTAAAAGGTCGATGTCGCTGTCTATGTCCGGGTTGCCGTAGGCGTGCGAACCGAAGAGGATGATGCCTTCGGGACGGTACTTGAGCCGTATGCGCCGGACTGTCCTGCGGATGATCTCGTTTGCCTTCGCCTTCTTCTGATCACCGTTTCGGCCTGCCATCATCTGTGGGTCGGAGCGGAGGGTTTGGGAAGGCCTCATAACGGGGTCAGATGTGCGCTGGCGGACAGGAGATTCATTTGAACCCCGCCGCGGAACGCGCCACCGGGTATAACTTCGACACGCTCGCTACGGCCAGGCTGGACGCCTGGCCGTCGCTCGCCAACGGCAATAAAGATGAACGACGACAGATGGACGGTGGCCGGGGCACGGCTCGATGTTCCGACGCCCCTGCGTCAGGGTCCGATGTCCCCTTCCAGCCTCCAAGAGCCTGTTTGGGGAATATTTCCGGGTCCGAAGCTTGTCTGTCCCGGCGGTGCGCCGCCGGGGAAACTGAATTGCTGGCGGCGTGAAGCAGGCCGGTGCCGGCGCTCCCGCGCCGGCTAACGCGTTTGGCTGCGGTCCGTGTCCTTGACAGCAATGATGGTTTTGTGTCCGTGTCTTCATCCTAACAACCTGTCATGCGCGGCTTGCGGCATCCAGACTTCAATATCCGCATCATCTTCGAAAACCAGCGCCTGTCCTTTTTTCCAAAATAAGCGTCTGCCGGGATGTGGACGGTCGACTGGTTGCGGCGGCCATCGATGTGGAACATGTTGAATGCGTTTGGATTTGAGACGGAGGCCGGGAATGCCGCGCAGCCTGAACGCGCGGACGAGTCGATGCATATGCCGTTTGGAGATGTGCAGGACATCCGCCGCTTTCTGGCGAATCCAGCGAAACGGCGCTTCTAGCGTGGTTTTTATGATCGCATAATATCGATTCCTTACGTAATCCGGTTCGTGTTTCAGGATTTCAACATCTTCAGCTTTGGCGTATAACCGGGAATGGAACAAGTCGAGCACCGGATGTCACCCCCTTGGGATTATCGCCGGAGGTATTTGAGGATTGAGGGTGACAGATGTCCGTGTGTACAACAGTGTTCGTCCCGTTCACGGCCGTTCCGATGCCGGGAACCGTGCTGATGACACCCGATTCGAGGCCGTCCGGGAGGCCGTCGAGAACTACCCTGCCCGCTCCGACCTCGCCGTGGAATCCCCCAAGATCATCGTGATCGGGCAATCAAATCTCCGGGGGTCCTTCGCCCCCTTTCGGTCTTGTCGAAATGTGCATCCAGGCTGACAAGGGTAAGGCCGTATCTTTCGGCCATGACATACTGATAGGCGTCGTCGAAATCCAGGCCGTACCTATCACATGCCGCAATGAGGTTTCGCATATCCTCCGGCAATAGCCGGATTACGGTGATTCTTCCCCGTATGATGAGATCATCGACCATGTCAAGGAAGGTCTCAGCCATCCTTCGTTGCGAAAGGAAAATGCCCAGGGAATATAGAGAGAATTCGCTGATGTGCAGTTCTGAGGCGGGAACTGACTGGAGGAATCTGTCCGCATCCTCCGCTTTTTCACGCCCGAGTAGCAATTCGAGCAGTATGTTGGTGTCGAGAAGGTACATCACTTTGCCCAGCTTCGCGTGATCTCATGTTGCAGTTCGACGGAGGTGTATTGCGCCGCCAGGGCCTTTAGGGCGCCCTTCCAGGAGAGCCGGAACCCGCGTCCGGGTGTCCTGCGTCTTCGTGATATCAGGAAGTGGATAAAATCCTCGACCTCCTGTTTGAGGTCCGGCGGGAGGTCCCGGACGACCTCGTCGACGCTTTTTACCCTGACAGGCTCCCCTGCCATGCGATAACAATTGTCCGATGAGAATATCAATATTTCGATGCCGGCGCTAGTTTTCGATAGGACAGGGGGTTTTGAAAATACTGCATGATAGGGGAGCCTGTTTGGGACGGCCCCTGGAAGGGGGCCTAAGGCGCGCTGGCAGGGTTGGGTTGTCCTCCAGGACCCCGCTCCGGGACGCACCACCAAGTTTGTCGCCGGGAAGCTCGCCTCGGACAACCCGCAGGAATGGCCTCGCCATTCCTGCTTGCCTAAACGAGCTCGCACCGCTCGCTCGTTTGCGGTCTGGACGCTTGTCCTCGTCTCGCTCACGATATTAAAGATAGGCGACGGCAGGATGACGAAAGTCCGGGGTCCAGATCGCGGCCCAAACGCCCCAGCGCGGAGGCTCCTTTGAACCCTGCCGGCCGGCGGGAGCCTGCTTGGGGCATATTGCGGGCATCTATCTTCAGAGCCCCGGCGGTGCGCCGCCGGGGGAAACTGCTCTGCGGGCGGTCCGAAGCGGGCCGGTCCCGGCGCTCCGGCGCCGGGTAGCGCGTTGTCCGGGGGAGCCTGTTTTCGGACGGCCTCACAATGAGGGCTTTCATCGTGTGCCGGCGGGTGGAAGCTTCCGTCCAGACCCCGCTCCGGGACGCGCCACCTGGGTTCCAGAAGCTGCGCTCGCCCGGGCCGGCTTGACGCCGGCCCGAGGCTCGCGCAACGGCAATAAGGATTGACGCCTGTGGACAGACGGGTTCCGGGGTGCGGTCTCGGGGCCGGAACGCCCCGGCGCTGAGGCTCCCTAGAACCCTGTCGGCCGGCGGGGGACTTGCCTTGGACTTGTTGCTGGCCCCGAAGCCTACCTTTACCGGTGGTGCGCCGCCGGGGGAAACTGCCCTGAGGGCGGCCCGAAGCGAACCGGTCCCGGCGCTCCGGCGCCGGGTAGCGCGTTCATCCACCAGTCGAGTACCCGAAGCCGAGGATAATCTCCTGTCCATGTCTTCATCCTAACAACTTGCGGATAGCGGCTTGTAGCATCTCGATTTCAGTATGCGCATCATTTTCGGAAACCAGCGCCTGTCCTTTCTTCCGGAATAAGCGTCTGCCGGGATGTGGACGGCCATCCGGTTGCGGCGGCTATCGTTGCGGAACAGGTTGAATGCGTTTGGATTTGAGACGGAGGCCGGGAATTCCAAAAATCCTGAACGCCCGGACGAGACGCTGAATGTGCCTTTTGGAAATGCGGAGGAAATCCGCCGCCTGCTGGCGGGTCCAGCGAAAGGGCGCGATTATGGTTGTTTTTATAATTGCCAGGTAACGATCCATAACGTATTGCGGTTCGTTCTTCAGCGATTCCATATCGCTGGCTTTGGCGTAAATTCTGGAATTCTTCATGTCGAGCACCAAATGTCACCCCCCCGGGCCTTGTGCTCGATTAGATATGAATATTATCCACTTTTGGCTCAATTTTCCCTCGATAATATCTCATAGTTCTGGAATTGGTAATAGTCCGTTTAATTGCTCCTCCAAGTCTCGGATGGACACCTTCGAAAAAATAACGAAAAAACGGATAATATCACGACCCAATCAAGCATAAGGCCCCCGGGATTCGCGCCGAGGATATTTGAAGGCACAGGGTGACAAATGTCCCGATGGACCGCAGTCCCGGACCACAACACTCAGGTTAATTCTGTGACACAGTAGAATTAAATAAGTCATTATTAATCTGTCTTTTTAAAATGGGGATCATATTATGATTTTTAAATCCGATAGCAATAATGAGTCGCGATTTGTTATTAATTTTACAATGTAGTATTTCAATCCTTAATTTACATGAAATTGTGTCTGAAAATAAATTGAACATTCGAAGGTTTATGTCCGTTGCTAAATCTTTAAATTCATAGACTTTTCTTATATTCAGAATCAGGATATTATTGATAATTGTTTCATATTTACTTTTTTTTATGCTATTCATAATGATTGAATCTAGTGTTTGAAATTGTATTTGTTCTGGTATCAATAAAAAATCAAAAAAATTCTTATGGATTCTATATTGATGGCAATATGTAAAAAAAAGAATCGTCGGAGAAAATAACATAACGGATCCAAGAAAACCAATTATCAATAGATCTGTTGATGTTTCAATGAAAAACAATCCAATACAAAATAAAATTAATAATAATATGAGCATTACTCCCAATATAAATATCATTTTTCCTTTCCATATGAGAGCTGGATATTGTTGATTATTTTCAATTATCATTTTTTCACCAAAATTTTAGTCATACGAATAGAGAAGCTATTCCACTTATTATTGTCATACTCATTCCTGCAATGGCGAGACCCCTATCGAGTTTTTTCCATTTGCCCTGTAAATCTTTCGATATTAACAATGCTACTATTCCAAAGAATAATGAAAAAAGCCCTATCGGGCAAGACGACTGAAACCCCTCGATAGCCACATCTCGTCATCTGGATAATGGATAGCGGCTCTGTCTTGAACCCTCAGGTGATAACAGGCGTTCAGGTCTCCATTCTTCCAGTACACCGCCGCAACAAGCACCATCTCACGGC
>Ga0194112_10004112_pt1 | contig 20022 bp, 20 predicted proteins | sample TA2MahC400mmetaG_FD_146191 | JGI IMG/M metagenome (GOLD analysis project Ga0194112, IMG submission 146191) | Freshwater microbial communities from Lake Tanganyika, Tanzania - TA2015016 Mahale Deep Cast 400m | ecosystem: Environmental > Aquatic > Freshwater > Lake | place: Tanzania: Lake... | reverse complement strand
CGGGGTTGTTCAGCACGCTGAAGAAGTCGGCGTTGAAGCGCAGCACGGCGCTCTCAGTGACTTCCCGTTCGAGAGTGAGATTCCACTGCTGTGAGCGGGTGCTGGGCTGCTCGGGGTCGAAGTAGCTGGTGCGGAAGCCGCCGCGGGTGATGCCGCCGGGCTTGGAGGGGTCGATGGCGTCCCGGCTGTTGACGCCCGCGATTACGGCGGGGACGGACCGCAGACCCCAGTTGGGGCGGCCGTCGGGGGTCTGCGCGGCGCTGGTGATCGAGGTCGAGAAAGTGGCGTTGAAGGGCGCGTTGCTGCGGGTGCGCGCGTTGAAGTTGCGCAGCGGATTGGGGAAGGTGTACAGCGCGAAACCGCCGCGCAACACGGTGGAGCGCTTTCCGGCGGCCAGCTTGTAGGCGAAGCCGGCGCGCGGCCTCACGTCCCAGTAGTCAGGCTCGATGAGCTTGGGCGGCAGGCCCACCTGCTCGGGCGTGGCGAACCTCACTCCGATGCGCGTGAAGTTGCCCACAATCTCCGGCGTGGTCTTGCGCAGCTTGTAGAGATCCTCGAGGCCGCGGCCGTTGACGATGGACCTGGAGGCCGGGTCGAAGCCGGTGGACAGCCGGTCGGCCTCGTGGAAAGCGGGGTGGATCTCCCAGCGCAGCCCCAGATTCAGGGTCAGCCGGGTGCTCAGCTTGTAGTTGTCCTGGGTGTAGTCGTCGCGCAGGTTGGGCGAGGGACCGAAGAAGTAGTTGGAGGTGACCAAGGGGTTGCGCTCGGGGCGCGTGGGCAGGGGCGTGACGCTGTAGAGATACGTGGTAAGCGGGCTGCGGCGGTTCACCGGGATGCGGTTGTCTGGAAAGGGGGTGCGGCTCCAGGCGGAGGTGGTGATCGAGGGGCTGTAAAGCGTGTGGCGCCGGCGCCCGTCTTTGTCAGCGCCGCCGCAGCCGGCAGCCAAACGCCAGCCAGCAAGTAGTTCCGACCCCGAGTTTCATGCCCGGCTGGGAGTACCACTTTGCGCGGCGCCAGGCAACGCACCCGGCCTGTCCGTAATCCGTCCGTAGCGAGGGGGCGCCTCCGCCAAGCGCCTGTGCGCGCGGCCGAGGGGCGCATGAGCTCTTCACCCAGATGGTGAGCCAGCCGGGGGGCTGGCTCGCGAGTCTGGGGACCCGCCCCACGGCGGGCAGTGGTGGGGCGGTCCTCCTGGACCGCGTTCGGCCCTTGTCCGAACTCCTGGTTGCGGACGGATTACGGGCCTGTCACCCCCGTGCGGCGGTCTGCATCGTGTAAAGTGGAGTTGATAATGCCCTTATACGAGTACCGCTGCAAGGAGTGCGGTAAGCGCTTCGAGTTGATCCGCCGCTTCCAGGACGCCGACGGGGACCTGGATTGCCCGCACTGCCAGTCCGAGCAGGTAGAGCGGCAGATCTCCAGCTTCATCAGCCGTTTCGGGCTGGGGGCGAACTGTGGCTCGACCCGTGGATTCACTTGAGGGTAGCCTCAGGGCGGCGGTGCGCCGCCCCGGTCTGCCAGGCCGGCTGCCAGAGGGTAACTTCGGCCCGCTGGCGCACGCCTATCTTGTAGGTCCAACGTCCAGTAGACTGAGGGATTGATGTCTGCTTTCGGCCAGTCGGCCCCTAGAACACAAGCGCCTCCCGAGGCCCTGACCCCGGCGCCCGCGCCGACCGAGCCGCAGCGACCCCGCTGGATGTACGCTGTGGTGGTGGCGGCGGCCGTGGCGGCGATCGTGGCAACCTACCTGCTCTGGCCGAAGCCCCAGCAGAGGCCCGGCGCCGCGACCGCGGTCGGCGTTCGCACCTTCAAGGCCGCTGTGGGCAGCCTGGTGCGCACCGTGCGGGTCTCCGGGGTGAGTTCCGCTCGTAATTTCGCCGCCATGAGCATCCCGGTGTTCGTGGGGCCGGACTCACGCAGCAACCTGACCATCCTCAAGCTGGCCAAGGGCGGCACGCTGGTGCAGAAGGGCGAAGTGGTGGCCCTGCTGGATCCCCAGAGCCTCCGGGAGCACATCGACGATACCAAGGACGAAGTAGCGCAGTCCGAGTTGAATATCAAGAAACGCGAGGCCGAGCAGGGAGTGGATTGGGGCAGCCTCCAGCAGACCCTGAAGATCGCTCGCGCCAGCCTGGACAAGGCCAGGTTGGATGACCGCGCGGGCGAAGTGAGGACCGAGGTCGAGCGGGAGCTGCTCCGGCTGAACCTCGAGGAGGCCCAGGCCACCTACAAGCAACGGGAAGCGGACATCGCCGCCACCCGGGCCGGCCAGCAGGCGGAGTTACGCATCCTGGACATCTCCCGGCAGCGGAACCAGAACCACTTCGACCGCCACGCCATCGACATCGTGAGATTCGAGATCAAGGCGCCCATGGCCGGCCTGGTGGTGATGCAGCCGATCTTCCGCAGCGGGGAGATGGCACAGATCCAGGAAGGCGACCAGGTCTCTCCGGGGCAGGCCCTCATGAAAGTCGTTGACGTCACGAGCATGCAGGTGGAGGCGACCATCAGCCAGAGCCAGAGCAACCTCCTGCGCATTGGCCAGGCGGCCACGGTGGGCTTGGACGCGTTTCCCGAGCTGCGTCTGAAGGGGCGGATCCACAGCATCGGGGCCTTGGCAACGCGCGGCTTTCGCGAGAACTACTTCGTGCGTAGTGTCCCGGTGCGGGTGACCATCGAGGGCGCCGATCCGCGGGTGATTCCGGACTTGTCAGCGTGGGCCGACATTGAGTTCGAGCGCGCGGACAACGTACTGGTGTTGCCTCGCGAGGCCGTGCATACCGAGAACGGCCAGGCCGTGGTCTTCGTCAAGAAGGCGGAGCGGTTCGAGAAGCGGAACGTAGCCTTGGGGCTGGGCAACCACGTCCGGGTGGCGGTGCTGGAAGGGCTGAGCGCGGGCGAGGAAGTGGCCCTCTCGCGCCCGTAATGGGCCCCGCCTAAGCTCTCTCCCCGATAAGTATCAGTGACTGGCCCAAGGGAAACCCGAGCCCCGCGCCAATCCATTCGGCCTCGCAGGCCAGCGGCAGGTACAACAGCTTGTCCAGCCAGCCGGGCAAACCCTCTATGCCGCTAGCCGGAGGGCGTCGCAGCAGCGGCTCCCACAAGCGGAACTTGGCCAGCGCCACCGGCGTCAGCAGCGAGTTGGCGTAGGTCGAGCGCAGGACGCGAAAACCGCTGCGCTCGACCACCCGTGCCAGGCGGCGGCGCGTGAAGCGCTGGCGCTCAAAGGCGAATTCCGAGTGGCGGCTGCGCAGGATGTCCAGCGCCGACACACGTAGTACTAACAACCCTCCAGGAGAGAGGACGCGCGCCAGCTCCCGCACGGCGGCCTCTTCCTCCCCCCAGGGAAAGTGCACCAGAACGTCCAGGGAGAGGACCGCCTCAAACGCCCCCTCCGGGAAGGGCAGCCTCGAGATATCCGCCTGGACCATCCGCCGGACTCCCAGGGAGTGGCCGAAGCGCAAACCCTCCAGGCCGTAGTCCACCGGATGCACCCGCCAGCCGTAACGCTGCTCGAGGAGCCGGGCCATGTAGCCGGTACCGCAGCCGGCTTCCAGGGCGCACTCGATGCGGCGGGTCCGCGCCACCGGATCCAGCATCCGGTAAAGGATGCGGCGCATGCCCCGAAACCACCAGAAGCGCTGCTCGGAGGCGGCGATGTGGGCGAACTCCTCAGGGTTCATGGGCGTGGAGCCGGCATTCGCCGACCTGGACTCAGGTTCCGGCTCGGATTGCGGGGGGTGGCCGGCGGTCACTACCGGGCCGCCAGCAGGGCGCGCAGATGGCGGGCGCGCTCCGGCGAGCGGAGCTGCCGCAAGGCCTTGGCTTCGATCTGCCGGATCCGCTCGCGCGTGACGTCGAACTCCTGACCGATCTCCTCCAGCGTGTGCTCCCGCTCGCACCCGATGCCGAAGCGCAGCCGGATCACCTTCTCCTCCTTGGGAGACAGCGTCTTGAGGATGTTGGCGGTTTCGTCGCGGACATTGGAGTCGATCACCGTGTCCACCGGGGAGCCGATCCAGCGGTCCTCGATCAGGTCGCCCAGGGCGCTCTCGCCGTCGCGCCCCACCGGAGTCTCCAGCGAGACCGGGTCGCGGGAGATGGTCTTCAGCTTCTGGACCTTCTCGACGGGGATGTCCATGCGGCGGCTGATTTCGTCGTTGGTGGGGGCCCGCCCCAGCTCCTTCTCCAGCTCCCGGTTGGCCCGCAGGAACTTGTTCATGCTCTCGTTCATGTGGACCGGGATGCGAATGGTCCGGGACTGGTCGGCGATGGCGCGCGTGATGGCCTGCCGGATCCACCAGGTGGCGTAAGTCGAGAACTTGTAGCCGCGCCGGTACTCGAACTTGTCGGCGGCGCGCATCAGTCCGATGTTGCCTTCCTGGATCAGGTCCAGCAGGTGCAGCCCGCGATTGACGTACTTCTTGGCCACCGAGACCACCAGGCGCAGGTTGGCCTCCACCAGGCCCTTCTTGGCCTTCTCGGCCTCGACCTCGCCGTGGCAGATCACCTGGAGGGTGTGCCGCAGCTCGGCCAGGCTGGCGCCCGCCGCAACCTCGCGCTTGCGGATCTCCCGGCGCAGCTCCTTGATCCGGGCCTGGGATGCCTGCCCGTTGCGGTCCTGAATCCGCTTCAGCTCGCTCTCGATATGGCCCAGCTCCTCCGCCACCTGCTCGATCTCGCGGGCGAAGTCCTTCCACTTGGCCACCTGGAAGGGGATGCGGCGCATGGCCTGGGACAACTCGACTCGAGCACGCGCCAGCTTGCCCAGCCAGCGCCGGCGGAGCTTCTTGTTGCTCAAAGGGGCGGACTCGTACTTCTCGCCCACCTGCTGTGCCTTCTTGTGGAGCGCGCCCACATCGGCAAACGCCTGGAGGATCTCCTCCCGGCGCCGCTCGTCGGCCGCGAGATCCTGCTCGATCCCTCCCAGGTCCACGACATTGTCGAGGTCCTCAGCGCCCCGCTTCACATGCTCAGCCAGTTCCACCACCGTAGAAAGCACCAGGGGGGAGCGGCTAATGGCCTTCTGCATACGGAGCTTGCCGCGCTCCATCCGGCGGGCCAAGCCTACTTCACCCTCGCGGGTCAGCAGGGGAACGGCGCCCATCTCCCGCAGGTACACCCGGACCGGGTCGTCGGTGTAAATCGACTCTTCCGGGTGGACCGCGTGGAAGTCGTCCGCCGCGTGGATTTCCTCCGCATCGAAGAACTTCGCGGGCTCTTCGTCGAAGGGTGACACCAGGTTCTCGTGGCCGCCGTTCAGATACTGGTCCTCGAAGTGATCCACGCTCGAACTCACCTCCCCGCCGGATGCGGGCAAAGTATACCCCTGCCCTGCGGTAGATTAATAAAGCTCAACCTCCGGCCGCTGCCAGATTGAAGGCGCAAGTGGACAGGCCTGCTGCCGTTCCCAATCATAGCATTGATCCCGCCTTTTGTTAAGCCCTAATGTTGAAGATGTCTAGAGCTGATACAGGGTTTCAGTTGATTGCCGAAACCGGCCCGCCAACAAGGTAGTGTGCGCGGCCTGAGCTTTGTCTCAGCCTCGCTTCTTCCGGATCAAGTGCTTGATTTCGTTGAACAAATCCTCTTCGTCCTGGAAGTTGCGATACACCGAGGCGAAGCGCACGTAGGCGATCTTGTCGAGGCTGCGGAGCCGGTCCATAAGCAGCTCCCCTATATCTGTAGTAGGGATCTCTCGCTCCGGGCTGTCCAACAATCGACCCTCCACTTCATCTACCACCTCAGCCAGCTTGGCCATGGCCACAGGGCGCTTCTCGCATGCCTTCAGAAGTCCAGCCAGCACTTTCTGGCGATCGAACTTCTCCCTCCGGCCGTCCTTCTTGACGACCATGTAGGGAACTTCGTCGATCCGCTCGTAGGTCGTGAACCTCCGCTCGCAGGCCAGGCATTCGCGGCGGCGCCGGATGACATCCGCCTCTTTGCTTTCGCGTGAATCGACCACCTTGTCGGTCTTGTTGCCGCAGAAGGGACAGGTCACGGTCTGGTCTCCGCACCCAACTGCCTTATTTTCTTCCAGGTCAGGCCCTCATGCAAGGCCAAAGGGAGGCCTATGGGGACAATTACTACAAAAGCAATAATCCACATCATCACCGCCACGCTGCTGGCCAACTCGATGGGTACGCCGTGGATCTCCCGCAGTACCGCGACCGTTGCCACCTGCACCCCGCCTCCGATGCCGGGGACTTGCAGCAGGCTCCCAAACGATGCCAACCCCATGAACACCAGGATGTCCACCCACCCCAGACGTGGCATCTCCGGGTAGGCTCGCACCAACGCCAAGGTACAGAGCGTGATCAATAGCCATTCCAGAGCGGTGTATCCGACGAACCGGCTCACCGACCCCCAGTTACGCAACGCTCCGGCGCCGTCCATGAAGGCGGTGAGGAGGCCTTCGATCCGCTTCAGGTACCCCTCGGGCAGGAATCCCAGGGCATCCATCAGCCTGCGGCATACCCCGGCCGGCGACCGCCCCAGCAAAACCAGCAGGAGCACCAACACGGCCACCATGGCGGCCGCCACGTACCCGCCGACGCTCAGAACCCACGCCAGGCCGGGGCCGATGCCAGGACGGCCCGCGCCGAGCTGGCTCAGAGCGAAGCCGAAGACCAGCAGTATGGTGAGCAGGTCGGCGATGCGCTCCAGCACCCAGGCCCCGAGCTGGGAAGAGAACGGCACCCGCTCTCGGGTGGCAATCAGGTAGGGCCGGACCACCTCGGCGGGCCGCCCAATCAGCACCACGGAGGCGAACCCTACCGCCGTGGCGCTGAACAGCCCCCACAGGCTGGGGCGGGGGCGAAGCGGCCGCAACATCACGGCCCAGCGCAGGGCTCGCCCCCAGTAGGTAGCCAGGGCCGCCGCGATGGCCAGTGCCAGCCAGCGCCAGTCCAGGGAGGCGAAGCTGCGGCCGAAGGCCCGCGCGTCGAACTGTCGTCCCCAACGCTGGTAAAGCAGCCAGGCCGCCGCCGCAACCAGACCGGCCGACGCCAGCCCCCACGCCCACCGGCGAAGCCGGCAAGCGGGCGCCTTCTCGATTGGGCAGGAGGCGGCTTCACCGGCCGTGTCGCCGGGGGGGCGGGCTGGTAGTGGCAGTGGCATGGGTCGGGGGCCGCTCCAAAGTGAACTTTCCATCATAAGACTTCGTTCCTATAAGTGGAAGCTGTTGGAACGGCTTCCCAGAGGCGAGGACCAGAGTCCCATGGCCGCCAGTGCCACCATCGACGCGGGCAGGTTCTTCCGGCCGGTAACGGCGGGAGGCGCGGCGGCCGCGCGGCAGAGCGTTTGGGCCCCCGGCTGCGGTAGGATAGCTGGGGACAGCTTGGACCCGGATTCCAGTCTGGTGGCGCGTTGTATGGCCGGCGAGGATGCCGCGTGGGAGGAGATGGTCAAGACCCACACCCGCCGGGTATACGCTATCTGCTACCGCTTCACCAGCAACGACGCGGAGGCGCAGGATCTCACCCAGGAGGTTTTCCTGCGGGTTTTCAGGAGCCTCAAGAGCTTTCGCGCGGGCGAGGGTTCGTTCGTGGTGTGGATGACGCGGCTGGCGCGCAATCTGCTGATCGACCACTACCGGCGTACCCGACGGGACCGCCTGACTGAGTCGATCGAGGAGCAGTTGCCGGTGCTGGAGGAGCGGCACATGGTCGGCGGCCGCACCGACGGCCGGCTGGCCGGGCGTGAGGCCAGCGAAGCACTGCAAGCGGCCTTGGCCAAACTCTCTCCGGAACTGCGCGAGACCCTGATCTTGCGGGATCTGGAGGAGATGGAGTATCGCGAGATCGCCCAGGTGCTGAAGGTGCCCGAGGGCACGGTCAAGTCCAGGCTGAACCGGGGTCGAGCCGAGCTGGCGCGCATTCTGCGCCGGCGGGGGGTTCTGGCATGAAGTGTGCGCATCTGGAAGCCCTGCTCTGCGACTACCTGGACGGCGTTCTGCCCGCCGCGCAGCGGACCGAGTTGGAGCAGCACCTGACCGAGTGCGCGGCCTGCGCCCAACTGGCGCGTGACACCTCCGCCGCAGTGGCCTTCATGGAGACCGCCACCCCGGTGGAACCGCCTCCGGAGCTGATCACCAGGATCCTGTACTCGCTGCCGGCGGCGCGCGAGGCCCAGCGGCAGCCGGCCCCGGGGCTGGGGCTCTGGCTGGGGCGACTGTTCCGGCCCATGCTCCAGCCGCGCTTCGCCATGGGCTTCGCCATGACCATTCTGTCCTTTTCCATGTTGGGCAAGTTCGCCGGCGTGTCGCTGCGTCAGTTGACGCCCGCGGATGTGAATCCGGTCAAGCTGTGGCGGACGGTGGACCAGCGCCTGGACCGGGCCTGGGATCGCACCGTGAAGTTCTACGAGAGCCTGCGACTGGTCTACGAGATCCAGACGCGCCTGCGCGAATGGACCGACCAGGATCCGCGGGAGCCGCGCCGCGCGCCGGTGGAAGGGCCGGCCGCGGGCGTTGGAGAGCAGCCTTCCCGCGGGACCCGCAACGGAGGCCGCGCAACCAGCAGGTGAGGAGACCACGACCATGAATTGCCAGAGTCATCCCGAAGTGCCGGCGGTGGCCTTCTGCCGCACGTGCGGCAAGGCCCTGTGCCAGGCCTGCCAGCATCCGGTGGGAGGCACGGTCGTCTGCGGGGATCATGCCCCGGCCACGGCAGTGCCCCCGGCTCCCGTGCCAGGCCCTGAGGGCGTCTCGCCCGGTCTGGCCTTCGTGCTGGGCTTGATCCCAGGCGTGGGGGCGGTTTACAACGCGCAGTATGCCAAGGGCCTGATTCACGTCATCATCTTCGGCCTGCTGATCAGTATCGTGAGTTCCGACGCGGCCAGGGGTCTGGAGCCGCTGTTCGGGCTGTTGATCGCCATCTGGTACATGTACATGCCCTTCGAGGCCTATCACACGGCGCGCAAGCGGCAGCTTGGACTGGTGGTGGATGAGTTCTCCAGCATCCTGCCCTTGCAGGCGCCGCGCACCGGACTGCCGATCGGCCCGGTGGTGCTGATCGGGCTGGGCGTGCTGTTCCTGCTGAACACGCTCGACATTCTGCGGTTCCGGCATGTGATCCGCTACTGGCCCGTGGTGCTGATAGTGCTGGGCGTGTATATGCTTTACTGTCGGATGACGGGCGGCCCCACGCCGGAACTGCCCAAGGAGGAGGCGCCGAATGAACAGCCATAGTCCAGCATTGCTGCGCGCCGTCCGCGGCCCGGTGCTGTTGATCACCCTGGGGATGCTGTTCACGGCGGACTACTTCGCGGATTGGCCGTTCCACCGCACCTGGCCGGTGTTGCTGATCGTCTTCGGCATCCTCAAGCTGCTGGAGCGGATGAGCGTGCGCCAGACGGAGTCCTGAGGGAGGCAGAGCATGAGACGAGCATCCGTAATCGGCCCGCTGCTGCTGATCCTGATGGGGGCGTGGTTCCTGGTCAGCTCCCTGCGGCCGGACCTGCCCTTGCTGGAAGTGGCGGCCCGCTACTGGCCGCTGCTGCTAATCGGCTGGGGCTTCCTCCGGCTGGTGGAGATCCTGTTGTGGGCGGCGCGCTCGAAGCCGCTGCCGCAGGCGGGGCTGTCCGGCGGAGAGTGGACCTTGATCGTGCTGATCTGCCTGGTCGGCTCAGGCCTGTACCTGGCCAACCGGAGCCGCCCCTGGCACCGCATGGGTGTGATCACCTCCAAGCGCGTGGAGATGTTCGGGCAGACCTATGACTTCGTGCTGGCCGAGCAGCGCAAGACGCTGGGCAAGACCCCGCGGATCGTGCTTGAAAACCTCTACGGCGACGTGCGCATCAGCGGCGTGGACGGCGACGAGCTCCAGGTGAGCGGCCGCAAGACGTTGCGCGCCCTGGAGTCCGGTGACGCCGAACGCGCCGACCGCCAGAGCGTGGTGGAGATCTCCACGCAGGGCGAGCAGACGGTGGTGCGCACCAACCAGGACCGGGTGACCGGGGAACAGCGGATCACCACCAACCTGGAGATCACCGTGCCTCGCGGCGCCAGCCTGGAAGCGCGAGCGCGCTCGGGAGAGTTCGAGGTCAGCGACCTGGGCGGCGGCCTGGAGATTACCAGCGACCGGTCCCGGGTCCGCTTGCGCAACATCGGCGGCGGCGTGCGGTTGAACCTTCGCCGCAGCGACGGCGTCACGGCGCAGGAGGTCAAGGGCGGCGTCGAGGTCACGGGAGACCGCGGCGCGGACGTGGACCTGCAAGACATCGGCGGGCCGGTCACTGTCAACGGGTCTTTCCATGGCTCGCTGCAATTCCGCAACATCGCCCAGGCCGTGCGATTCCAGAGCGAGCGGACCGACCTGCGCGTCGAGAAGGTGCCGGGCCATCTCTACACCGATTTGCGGGAGCTGAGGGGACGCAATCTGGTGGGCCCCGTCCGCTTGAGCACGCGCTCCCGCGACATCCAGCTCGAGGAGTTCACCGAGGCGGTGGAAATCGCGGTGGACCACGGCGACATCAGCCTCCGCCCGGCGCAGAAGGCGCTGGCTAAGATCGAGGCCCGCACCCGCCGCGGCCGCATCGAGGTGGCGCTGCCGGAGAGCGCCCGGTTCCAGTTGCGCGGCTCAACCGCTCAAGGCGAGCTGAACAACGATTTCGGAGCAGCGCTCAAGGCCGAGGACGAGGGCCGTGGCGGCCGGATCGTCAGCCTCGTTGCCCAGGGACCGGAAGTCGTGCTCTCCACCGAACGGGGGTCCATCACGGTACGCAAAGACACCGGCACGCCCCTGGAGAGCGCGCCCAAGCCGCTCAAGCTGGAGGCGGAAGCCGAAGGCGGGCGCGTCCGGGTGGAGAAGTACTGAGCAGCGGGGCGCGGCGCGGTCTCGCTCTACACCTGGTGGACCAGGTCGTCCAGCGAGCGGCGCAGGGTTAGCTCCGGCGTCTCGGCGGCATAGCCGATGGGCAGCATGGCCACGGGCACGTGATCATTCTGAGCGCCGATGACCCGGTGCACGGCGTCATCGTCGAAGGCGCCCACCCATACCGAAGACAGTCCCAGCGCCGTGGCGGCCAGCATGGCGAAGGTGCAGGCGATGCTGGCGTCCTGTAGAGCGTACAGCCGGACGCCGCGCTGGCGGTAGCGCGCCGCTGAGCGCTCCGGGTTGGCGCAGAAGACCAGCACCTCCGGCGCTTGCGCGATAAAGCTCTGACGCAGCGAAGCCCGGGCCAGTTCCCGCTTCTGCTCCGGGCCGGTGACCCGGTAGATCTCGAAGGCCTGCAAATTGCCGGCCGAGGGAGCGGCGTTGGCAGCCCCCAGGATCTTCGCGAGCTTTTCCGCCTCGATGGGTTTGGCCGCATAGGCGCGCGTGGAGCGGCGCCGCTTGACCACCTCGAAGAAATCCATAAGGACGATAATACTCCTACAGTCCTCGCAAGGGAATGCTCGGCCTTGGAGAATTCACGGGCGCACTGCCTGGTTTGCGTCGGGCGACCCCATCCGCTCGCGCCGCCGGGCTAGGGAGGGCCCGCATCGGCAACCGGCATCTGCTGAGGTAGCGGCCGGAGTTGACTCGCCGCGGCGGCTGGCCAATACTAGGCTTCAAATGGCCAAGGCTACTATTCCCTACACCGACTACTTCAAGGAGACCATCCAGCGGATGCGTGAGGACGGGTTGCTGCTGGTGACCTGCGACGCATCCGGAACACCCAACGTGATGACCATCGGCTGGGGCGCCATCGGCTCGATCTGGGGGCGGCCCGCCTGGCTGGTGCTGGTGCGGCCCTCGCGCCACACCTACAGCCGCCTGGAAGAAGTGGGCGAGTTCACGGTCAACGTGCCGCCCAAAGAGCTGGCCGCCGCGGCGGCACATTGCGGCAAGGTTTCCGGCAGGGACCACGACAAGTTTCAGGAGATGAGCCTCACCGCCATGCCCGCGCGCCAAGTGCGACCGCCGGTGATCGCCGAGTGCGTGGTTCATTACGAGTGCCGGGTGCTGCACCGCAACGACCTGGCGCCCCAGACGCTGGCGCAGGCGGTGCACGATGAGTACTATCCCGAGGACAACTTCCACCGCATCTACTACGGCGAGATCGTGGCCAGCTACGCCGAGGAAGACGCGGCCCGGCGGCTGGGCGGTCCGACGGCCTTCGCCACGCTGCGGTAGCGGTGCGGCAAGGCCATCCGCCGCGGGGCTCGGCGCACCCGGCGGGTCGAGAAGGTCACGTAGGTGAACCTCTCTGGGATCTGCCAGTCGGAGTGGCCGTTGCGGTTCCAGGTCCAGTCGGCGGCGCGCTTGGGCCGGCCGTCTTTCGGGCCGATGTGCTGGAAGCCGGAGCAGTCGATGCGCCAGACATCGCTGTCGCGGGGTGGCAGCAGAACATTCGTGAGGAACGGGACCGGAGCGAGCCAGCCAGCCCGCGGCCGACGGGTCACCCACGGCCGGCTGCGCCTGGGATTCCGCGCCGCCTCTGCCGGATTCCTGGCCGCCCTCCGGGTCGCTACGGCCCATGCTCAGTGGCCGCCACGCTCGCAAGGGACTCCCGATCGGCACAGCCCCCTGTGGCAAACTGGGTGGGATGCGGTGGCTGTCCCGCCGGCCGAGCTTGGCGCTGTTCCTGGGGGCCTTCCTCGTCTACAACCTGAACCTGCGCCCGGTTTCGAGTGGCGACACAGCTCCGGCGGCACTGCTGCCGCTGGCTGTGTGGCTGGAGGGGAAGATCACCTTCGAGCGGTACGCCCCCCTGATGGAGAAGCGCTTAGGGAAGAGGGCCTGGTTCTTCGTCGAAAAGGGAGGTCGCCGCTACTCGTATTACCCGATTGCGCAGCCGTTGCTGCTCCTGCCGCTGAACAGCCCGCTGGCGCTGGTGCGGGGGCTGGGGGCCTGGCCCGTGGAGCGGCTGGTGATGCTGGCGCGCAGCCTGGAGAAGCTGGAGGCGAGCCTGCTGGCGGCGCTGGCCGTCGCGTTGCTCTATCGTCTCGCACGGCGTTACACGGGCCGGCGGGAGGCGGTGTGGCTAAGCCTGCTTTTTGCTTTTGCCACCAGCACCTGGAGCATCTCCAGCCAGGCACTGTGGCAGCACGGCATGGGGCAGTTGCTGATCATTGCCAGTCTGCTGTGTCTCGACCTGTGCCTGGCGGGTGAAGGCGGATTCCGCACGTGGGTGGGTGCGGGGCTGTGTGCCGCGCTGAGCGCGGCCGTGCGGCCGACCAACGCGCTGTTTGTGGCCGCCTGCTGTTTGGTGCTGATGGTTGGACAGCGCTGGAAGCTAGTGGCCTCGTACGTGGGGTTTTCGGCGTTGGTGGGAGGTGCGGTCGCAGCCTACAACCTGACGGTTTTCGAACGCCTGTCGGGGGGCTACCCGGGGACCCTGGGCGGCAACGTGCTCGCCGGCCTGGCGGGTCTGCTGTTCAGCCCCGCGAGGGGGTTGCTGGTGTACTCGCCGGTACTGATCTTCCTCTTGCCGGCAGTGTGGCTGTGGCCACACGGCAGGTGGGGGAGCGTGCCGCGCATCTGCGTGCTGTTTGCGGCGGCGCACCTGCTGGTGCACGCCGCCTGGCGGAATTGGTGGGGAGGAGACTGCTTCGGGCCGAGGCTGCTGACGGAGATGATGCCCGCACTGGTACTGCTCATGGCGCCAGCGGTCGCCTGGCTGGAACGCAACCGGTCGGCCAGGACGGCCTTCCTGGCGCTGACGGTGATCTCGGTGTTCGTGCAGGCGGTCGGGGCCTTCTGCTACCCCACAGGGCAATGGTACGCTCGTCCCCGGCTCGTTGACGCAAGCCCGGATCGTCTCTGGGACTGGCGCGACAACCCGGTCCGGCGCGACCTCTCCGCAGGGGTGGACAGGAGAGGCTATGCGGGTCTAGCGGAACTCGTGAGCGCCAAGTGGGGAGGCCGACGTTCGGATCTTGAGCGGATCAGGCTGCGTCGAGAGTGACGCCGCCGCAGGGATCCCGTCCCGGGGCAGCTCCCGCCCTGCTTCGCGCCACGTCTACCGACGATGGCGGCCACCTGGCCGCGCCGGCGCCATCCGCAGGACCGTCGGCGGGCCCAAGAGGGATTCAAAAAAGACTCCCCCACGTGCTCGCCGGCATCTGGAGCTGACTGCCCGCCGAGAGGGGCGGGCGGGGCATGTGATCGAGCCGCGAACGTCAGTGAGCGGTCGAAGTCTCACCGGCTGCTCGCGTATTCGTAGACCACCTTGCCGTGCACGTCGTGGAGCCGGAAGATGATCCTGCTATCTGTGCCCGCGCGGCGGAAGTTCACGGACAGGAATCCGCCTTTCACCAGGTGGAACTTGTGGTAGCGCGGATTGTGCCCGGGTGATCCCGCGGCGTGCTGGTCGCTGGCCGGGCCACTGGAGAATTCCTGCACGCCGGTGTCGGGATGCACCGAGTGGTATTGCCAGTGGCGGTCGCCGCAGGCCACGAAGAAGTTCTTGGGGAGGTTCTTTTGGACCCAGGCGCGGAACTCGTTGCCCTCGTGCGCGAAGGCGGCGTTGGAATGGTTGTCGGCCTTGTTGGCGCGGTCCGGTCCCACGATGGGCGTGGGGCTGACCAGCACTTTGAAGTCGGCGTCACTGGCCAGCAGGCTCTCCATCAGCCACTTCTTCTGCGCAGCGCCCCAGATGGTCTTCTCAGGCCCGTCCGGCGCCCTGTTGGATGAGCGGAAATCGCGTCCCTCGGTCAGCCACACTTGCAGGCCCCTGCCCCAGCGATACGTGCGGAAGGTCTTCTCGCCGATGAGGGGCACTTGTTCGATGAAGATGCGCTGGCCGTCGGCGAAGTTGAGTGGCAGCATCTGTGGGGGGTTCATGGTAGGCCAGCAATCGTCGAACAGGGTGTCGTGATCGTCTTTCTCCCAGTAGGCGGGGACTTCGAGGTAGAAGGCCACGTGGCGCGGGTAGCTGTACATGCGGTGCCAGTGGTAGCGGGCCAGCTCGACGGTGGTGGCGCGCGGATCCTCGCTGTCGTAGTAGACGTTGTCGCCGGTGGGCACGATGAAGTGCGGCGCCAGCCTGCGCATGGCCTCGTACATGTGAAAGCCTTCCGGGTGGTCCATGTCCCGGTACATCTGGCCGGTGACCACGGTGAAGGTGACGTCCGCATACTGCGAAGCGGGCGGAGCGGTCTGGAACTTGCCGCGGAGCGCCGCATGGACGGGTTTTCCGCCGGGCCCCGCGGTCTCCGCGGAGTAATAGTAGGTGGTGGCGGGCAGCAGCTTCGTCAGGCGGAAGTGATGGGTGTAGTCGCGGGCCGCCGAGACGTCCGTCCACGGAGTGGCCACGGCATCGGCGAGATCCTGGCGCGTGGAGCAGCGCAGGCGCACGCGCCCAGGCGCGCCGGGACAGGCGCCCTCCAACTCCTCGACCCTCTGGGTGAAGGGCTCCGCGGTAGCCTTACCGCGCCGCACGATGCCGTCCTGGTTGCGCCCGGCCTGGGCGGTGACGCGCATCCACACAATGGCCGAATCGGTGGTCACTTCGCCGACCCGCACGCCGGTGGCCTGCCGGGACTGCTGAGCGGTGAGCGGCAGGCAGACAAGAAGCGTCAGGAAGACAGGTCGCATGTACGCCACATTACCCCAATTTCGTCGCGCCCGCACAGTCCCGACCGCTCCCTGACGGTCGCGGCTCTGTCAGGTGCAGCGAAGCCCGTAACCGAGCCACGAGCGTCAGCGAGTGGTCACGGCGTGGCTGTGGAGAAAGTCACATAGGTGAACGTCTCCGGGATGTGCGAGTCGTAGTGGCCGTGGCGGTTCCAAGTCCAGCCCGCCGCACGCTTGAGCCGCCCGCCCTTCGGCCCGATGTGCTGGAAGCGGGAGCAGTCGATGCGCCAGACATCCCCGTCCCGCGGCGGCAGGGAGCGGCCATCGGCCAGCCACTTCAGACCCGCCCAGGGAAAGGCCAGCTCGGCGCTCCAGCCGCGATCGCGGTCGTCGCGCTGGTTCAGGGTGCCGTCCACATGCACCGCGTGGCGCAGGCCGGGGAAATCCCAGTCCAGGAAGCCGTTACGTGTCCCCCGCGGATGCACGTGCCCGCCCACGCCGGACAGAGGGAGCACCTTGCGCCCCGCCGTCTGCCACTCCGGCACGTTGTAGGGGCTGCCCGGGTAGTACATGTCCCGCCAGATCCAGAACACCTCGTAGATGGTGTTCAGCGCGTTGATCTCGAACTCGTAGTAGGCGTCCCGGCCGGCGATGAAGACCTCCAGGTCGTTGTCCCGGTAAATCTTCGAATCGCGCTCGGTGAGGGTGGCCCAGACGTCGGTCTCCTCGGCCTGAAAGCCGAAGTAGAGGTGCTGGTCGTCCCAGAGGATGGAGACCCGGGTGTCGAACCACGCGGGCTTTCCGGTGACGATATCAACGAAGGGCCCGGACTTGGGCGCCCGCCGCCAGTCGGGCTCGTCCAGGCGCCCGTCGATGCGCAAGGGCGCGGAGGTGCGACAGGCGGTGTAACGGGTCAGTTGCTGGTTAAAGCGGTCGCTGTAATCCATGGCGGAACGCTCCTGGGACAAACTCAGCGTACCCCAAGCCAGGCACACGCAGCCAATCCTGATCGCCAGTTGCATCTCCGCCACCATACCACCAACCGGAAGCGAACCGTCCGGCGCCCTCCCGGCGCGCCCTCGGTTTATCATGGTGTTAGAGATAAGGAACTGTGTTGACGCCCCTAGCGATCCCCGCCTTCCTGCTGCAACTGAGCATTTGGGACATGGTTAGCCGCAGCAAGCCGCTGCCCATGACGGTGCTCGCGATCCTGCTGCTGTTCAGTATCGCCTCCTGGGCCATGATCTTCTCGCGGTGGATGGTCTTCAGCCGCGCGCGCACCGCGAACGCCCGGTTCCTGCGGGCCTTCCGCCGGAGTGCCACGCTGGACGCCATGGCCTCGGCGGTCGAGCAATACCGGCCCTGCCCGCTGGCCACGGTCTTCGAGTTCGGCTACGAGGAGGTGGCCCGGCAGATCAAGAATAACGGCACGGTGGGCAACAAGGTGGCCCTGGAGCGCACCCTGCAACTGGGCATGAGCGAGGAACTGGCCAAGCTGGAGCGGCACATGAACTGGCTGGCCACCACCGCCACGGTCACTCCCTTCATCGGCCTGTTCGGCACGGTGTGGGGCATCATCGACGCTTTTCAGGGATTGGGCATGGCTGGCAGCGCCAGCCTGAGAGCGGTGGCCCCGGGCATCTCCGAGGCCCTTATCGCCACCGCCATGGGTCTGGCCGCCGCCATTCCCGCCGCCATCTTCTACAACTACTACGGGCACGTGATTCGCGAAATCGGCGCGCGCATGGAGGATTTCGGACTGGAGTTTCTGAACACCTCGGAACGGAGCCTGGGGGGCTGAGAGCATGGCGTTTTCCTTCAACAGCGGCGCCGGGCCCGGCCGCAGCCGGTTCCGCGGCATATCCTCGATGTCCGAGATCAATATCGTCCCGCTGGTGGACGTGGTGCTGGTGCTGCTGGTCATCTTCATGCTGACGGCGCACGTCATGGAGTTCGGCCTGGAGGTGGAAGTTCCCAAGGTCAAGCAGGTCAGGGAGACGGCCGAGGAGCTGCCCGTGATCACCGTTACCAAGAACGGGTGGCTGTACCTGAACGAGAAAGAAGTGAACATCAACGCGCTGGCCGGCCTGGTGCGGCAGCAGTTCGCGGGGGCCAAGGGGGCCTACGTGCGCGCCGACAAGGAGGCCGTCTGGGACGTGGTGGCGCAGGTGATCAGCGCGCTGGGGGACGCCAAGATCCCCGTCAGCGTGGTCACGCAGCCGGAGGACGAAGCCGACCGGGCGAAGCGACGGTGAGTCATGCCGGGACACGTGGACATCCTGGAGCAGCGCGAGTCCATCAGGAAGCCCTTTGTGGCTTCGCTGGCGCTGCACGGGGCGGTGTTCACGATGATCGCGCTGTCCACCTCGCTGGGCGAGCGCGGGCGGGTGCTGTGGGGCACCCCTCGAGCGCTGGGCGGCGGCAGCAGCGTGGGCATCACGCCGGTGCGGCAGATCCCGCTGCCCTTCCGCGCGGGGGCGAGCAATCCCCTGGCCAACGACACGGAGTCCCGCGTCCCGCGCCCCCCCAAACCCGAGGTGGAGCGCAAGGCCAAGCCAGCCCCCCCGGAGGCCATCGCGCTGCGCGGACGCAAGAAGCCCGCGGCCGAATCGCCGGTGGCCCGCCGCCGCCAGACCTACTCCTCGCGGGAGCCGCAGCGGTCCAACCAGCTCTACAGCGGGGCCGGCCAGGCGCTCTCCTCGCCCATGTTCGGCGCGCAGACCGGCACCGGCGGCGTGGGCCTGGGGCCCGGCGGGGCCTTCGGCAACCGCTTCGGCTGGTACCGCGACCTGCTGGAGCAGCGCGTGGCGCAGAAGTGGCGCACCGACGAGGTGGATCCCCGGCTTCAAACCGCGCCACCCGTTATCGTCGCCTTTGAGCTGCTGCGCAACGGGTCGATCCGCGACGTGCAGGTGCTGCAATCCAGCGGCAACCTGGCGCTGGACCGCTCGGCGCAACGCGCCATTTACGAGGCCAGTCCGTTCCCGGCCTTGCCGCAGGAGTACCATCGCGACGCGGCCCGTATCGAGTTCTGGTTTCAGTTGAAGAGATGAAACGCAAATCCACGCTGATGTGCCTGTGCGTGCTGGCCGGCCTGTTGCTGGCGGCGCAGCAGAGCGACGTCATCATCAAGATCACTAAGGGCGAACGGGCGGTCATCGCCCTGCCCGACCTGCGCGGCGCCGGCGAGGCGCAACGCTTCATGGACGCCTTCAACCAGACCCTGTGGAACGACATCGAGTCGTCCGGTCTGTTCAAGATGGCGCCCAAGAGCCTCTACCCGCTGGAGGTCCCTCAGCGCCCGGAGGATTTCCGCGCGCCGCTGGCGGCGCCCCCCGCGCGCAAGGGCCAGCCGCCCCCGTCTCCGCGGCGGCTGGGGCCCTGGCTGACGGACTGGTCCGGGCCGCCGGTCAACGCCGGTTACCTGGCCCTGGGCTACGCCGCCGACCAGGCCGGGCAGTTCGTCCTCCGCGGCTGGCTGTTCAATGTAGGGCAGCAGGACCTGACCAACGCCCAGGTCTTCGGCAAGATCTACCTGGGATCCTTGGATCAAGAAGGCGCGCGCAAGACCGCCCATGAGTTCGCCGCCGACATCCTGGCGCAGTTCGGCGGCGCCAGCCTGGCGGGCACCAAGATCTACTTCGTGACGGAACGCACGGGGCGGGGGATCAAGGAAATCTGGGCCATGGACCACGACGGCAGCAACCAGCGGCCGGTGACCAGCTACAAGTCCGTCTGCACCACGCCGGCGGTGTCGCCCGACGGCGCCACGGTGGCTTTCACCAGCTACGTGGGCGGCAATCCCGCCATTCTGCTGCACTCAACCGAGACCGGGCGCCGCCTGCGCTTCTACGGCCCGGTCTCTTCGATGGTGGCCACCCCGGACTTCACCCCGGACGGGCAGAAGATCCTGTTCTCCTTCACCATCAACGACTGGCCGCAGATCGCCATCTCCAATGTGGACGGCAGCGATTTGCGCCGCATTTCCTACGTGCGCACCATCGAGGTGGAGCCCAAGGTGAATCCCAAGACCGGGGCCCAGATTGCGTTTGTGTCCGGGCGCGGGGGGCCCCAGCAGATCTACCGCATGAACCTGGACGGGACCGATGTGCGCCTGCTGACCTCGGGCGAGGGCCAGGCCTCCAACCCGGCCTGGCACCCGGACGGGCAGCACATCGCCTTCGCCTGGACCAAGGGCTACGCCCCGGGGAACTTCAACATTTTCGTCATGGACGTGGCCACGCGGAGCTACGTGCAACTGACCCACGGCGCCGGGCGCAACGAGAATCCGAGCTGGGCCCCGGACGGCCGCCACCTGGTGTTTTCCTCGAACCGTAGCGGCGGCCCCCAGATTTGGACTATGCTAGCCGATGGGACCCAGCTTCACCAGCTCACTACCCAGGGCCGAAACACGATGCCAGTGTGGTCCAAATAGATGTAGAGTAGGAGTGAGGTCTTGAACTCTAGGAGGCCAACTTCAGGATGAGCAAGCGAAACATCAGTGTTGCAATGCTAGCGG
>Ga0194112_10004111_pt1 | contig 20024 bp, 14 predicted proteins | sample TA2MahC400mmetaG_FD_146191 | JGI IMG/M metagenome (GOLD analysis project Ga0194112, IMG submission 146191) | Freshwater microbial communities from Lake Tanganyika, Tanzania - TA2015016 Mahale Deep Cast 400m | ecosystem: Environmental > Aquatic > Freshwater > Lake | place: Tanzania: Lake... | reverse complement strand
TGCCTGGACCAGGTCGGCAGCGCTGCCGCAGCGCGCGCATTTGACCTTCGGCACAGAACCCCCCTGCCGGCGGCCGCGACCGGCGCCGCCCGGCCGGCCGGCATCCTACCGCGCGCACGTTCATCGTCAACGATTAATCACTTCGCATTGAGGCCGATTATTGACGGTCCGCGCGCGGGGCCTATAATGAGGCACGCCGGCCGCGCGCGAAAGGAGTCGCCAGGTGCTTTACTACGACAAGAACACGCAATCGTTTTACACCGACCTTAAGGCCCCGAAACTCCAGGACGTGCCGGAACCGAACCTGTACCGGGAGATTTTCCCGTACAGCCAGTTTCCGAAGATTCCGTTCACGCACGAGCGCGTGCCGACGTTCATTCCGCCGGACACGTGGATAACCGACACGACGTTCCGCGACGGCCAGCAGGCCCGCCCGCCGTACACGGTGGGGCAGACGGTGGACCTCTTCAAGTTCCTGCACCGGCTGAGCGGCCCGCGGGGCCTGGTGCGCCAGTGCGAGTTCTTCCTTTACTCCAAGAAGGACCGCGAGGCCGTCGATAAGTGCCGCGAACTGGGGTACGAGTTCCCGCAGGTCACGGGGTGGATACGGGCCGTCAAGGGCGACTTCAAGATCGTCAAGGAGATGGGCCTGCGGGAGACGGGCATCCTGACGTCGTGCTCGGACTACCACATATTCCTTAAGTTGCGGCGGACGCGGAAGCAGGTGCTGGATATGTACCTTGATATCGTCAAAGCCGCGATGGACGAGGGCATCACGCCCCGCTGCCACCTGGAGGACATCACGCGGGCCGACTTCGAGGGGTTCGTCATCCCGTTCGCAGCCGAACTGATGAAACTGGCCGAGCAGTACGAGACGCCCGTCAAATTGCGCGCGTGCGACACCCTGGGCTACGGCGTGCCGTACGTGGGCGCCCAACTGCCGCGCTCAGTGGCCAAGATCATCTACTGCCTCCGCCGCCAGGCGGCCGTGCCGCCCGAGTGGATGGAGTGGCACGGCCATAACGACTTCCACAAGGTGCTCGTCAACGCCACCACGGCGTGGCTGCACGGGTGCTGCGCTGCGAACGGCACGCTGCTTGCGATAGGCGAGCGTACGGGCAACCCGCCCATCGAGGGGCTGGTGGTGGAGCACGCCATGCTCTGGGGCGAGACGGAGGGCGTCGATTACTCGGTCATAAGCGAGATGGCCGACTACTACCGCACGGAGATCGGCTACGAAATCCCGCCTCTTTACCCGCTTGTGGGGCGCGACGTGTACACCACCCGCGCGGGCATCCACGCCGACGGGCTGATGAAGAATGAAGAAATCTACAATCCCTTCGACACCGTGCGGCTCCTGAAGCGCCCCGTGCGGATCGGCCTCACCGATAAGAGCGGTGCGGCTGGCGTCCTGGCCTACATCCAGGACCTGTACGAACTGCCCGAAGGCGTCGGCAAGGACGATCCGCGCCTGGCCCGCATCGCCGACTGGATCGTCAAGGAGTACGAGGAAGGCCGCGCGAGCGCCGTCAGCGATGAAGAGATGGACGAGCAGGTACGCCAGGCCTTCGGCGACGTGCCCCGCAAGCCCGCGGCAATGTAGAGGGACGGGGCACAGAGGGCGAAGGCCCGCCGCGCGGGTTATTTCTTCTCCATGCGGCGGCGCAAGAGGTCGGCCACGTCGCGGCGTCCGGCGGCCTCGGCGGCCGCCAGGGGCGTGCCCACGCCGGGGGCCTCGGCCCGCACGTCGGCGCCCTTGCCCAGGACCGCCTCCACCACCCACGCCGGGTACAGCCGCGCGGCCAGGTGCAGCGGCGTCAGGCCGTCCTTGCTGCGCACGTTTACGTCGGCCCCGCGGCCCAGGAGCAGGAGGAACATGTCCTGGTCCACCTCGGCGGCCAGGATGATGGGCGCTGCTCCGGCGGGGTCCCTCGCGTTCGGGTCGGCCTTGCGGTCGAGCAGCAGTTCGGCCACGTCGCGGTGGTTCCAGCGGACGGCCTCGTGCAGGGGCCGCCCCAGGTCGCTGTCGGCGGCCAGGTCGGCCCCTTTCCGGATGAGCAGGTCGGCCACGTCGCGGTGGCCCCAGCGGGCGGCCAGGTGCAGGGGCGTGCCGCCGTCGCACGGAGCGCGGACGTCTGCGCCGCGCGCGATGAGCAGGTCAACGACGTCGCGTTTTCCGACGACGACGGCCTCGGCCAGGGGCGTCAGGCCGGCCGCAGTCGCGCCGCCGCCGGCGCGGGCCCGGGCGCGGGCGCTCACGTCGGCGCCTTTGCCGACGAGCAGTTCAACGATGTCGCGGCGTCCGGACTTGATGGCGTCGAAGAGGGGGGTGCGGCCCTCGGCGTCGGCGGCCTTCACGTCCGCCCCGCGCTGAAGCAGCAGGTTCGCGACGTCGTCGGCGCCGGCGAGCACCGCTCCCTGGGCCGCCGCCAGGTGCAGCGGGGTGCGCCCGGAGCGGTCGGCGGCGCCCGCCTTCGCCCCCTTCGCCAGGAGCAACTTGACGACCTGGGAGTGGCACTCGGCGGCCACGTGAAGCGGCGTCGTGCCGCTTGAGTCCGCCAGGTTCGGGTCGGCGCCCTTCGAGAGCAGGAGTTCCACCAGGTCCGGGCGACCCCGCGCAGCCAGGCACAGGGGCGGGATGGTGTCGCGGCCGGCGGCGCGGCCGTTGACGTCCGCGCCGCGCGCAAGCAGCATGTCCACTATGCCGCGCTCGCCCGTCTCGACGGCGGCGGCCAGCGCCGTGAAACCGCGCTCGCAGGCGTTCGGGTCGGTGCCCTCCTTCAGCAGCCGTTCCAGCCGCCCGTAATCGCGCTCGCGGACGGCGTCAAAGAGCGGATCGCCCTTGTCGTCCGGGCGGGCCTCACTCCTGGAGCCCGGGCCGGCGAGCATGTCGGCCAGCGCGATGTGCCCTGCGGCCAGGGCCGCGCGGGCCGCCGTCAGGCCGCCGGAGTCCTTCGCGTCCTTGGCGGCGCCCTTCGCCAGGAGCAGGGCCGCCACGTCTTTGCGGTCCGCGCGGGCGGCGAAATGCAGCGGCGTCTGGCCGTCGCGCGCCCGCGCGCCGGCGGCCGCGCCTTTTTCGAGCAGCCGCTCGGTGCTCTCCTTGTCGCCCTTCCGTGCCGCGAGGTGCAGGGGCGTGACCTCGTCCTGGTCGGTGGCGGCGGGGTCGGCGCCGCGGCCAAGAAGGAGGGCGACGGCGTCGGCGCGGCCCTCGGCGGCCGCCAGGTGAAGCGGCGTGCGGCCTTCCTTGTTGCGCGCGGCCGGGTCGGCGCCGGCCGCCAGGAGGGCCTCGGCGACGGCCTTGTGTCCGCGCGCGGCGGCTAAGTGGAGGGGCGTGTTGGCGTCGCGGTCGCCAGCGGAGAGGCCGACGTGCCCGGCGATGAGGGCCTCGATGGCCGCCTGCCTGCCTTCGGCCGCGGCGACATGGGCGGCCGTCCGCCCGGAGGCGTCGCCGGCGCCCGGGTCGGCCCCCTGTGCCAGGAGGCGCCGGATCGCCTCGGCGTCGCCGGCCCTGGCTGCATCGAGGAGCGCGGCGGCGAGTTTTTTCGCCTCGGCGGGCGGCGGCGCGGCCGGGGGCGCGACGGGTGCGGTGGGGAGCGCGGCGGGCGCCGCCACAGGCTCGGATTTCACAGGCTCTTCTTCCCGCCTGCATCCGATAACCGCAGCGTACAGGCACACGGCCGCCGCTGCGCCCCCTTTCCACCGCCCGGCAACACATGGTCTGCTCATGCGGGCAAGTCTATTGCGGCGGCGGGCGGGAATCAATCCCGCCGGGGGCTCAGAATACCGTGTAGATGAACGGGGCGAGGCCCGTGCCGCCCAGGATCGCCAGAAGGGCAATGACGGCCAGCGCCAGCAAGATCGGCAGAAGCCACCACTTCTTGCTGTGCGCGAGGAAGTCCCACAGTTCGCGCACCAGGCCCACGCGGGGGGCCTCGGCTTCGCGCCGGAAGGCCTCCGTCTCGTCCGGTTTGCGCGACATGATTTTCGCCTTGACTGCCTTGTCGCCGCGCCATGTTTAGCCGTCGCCGGTACGGCGACGGCGAGTCGGGCGCGGCCACGACCGCGGCTGTACCGACTGCGGCTGGAAAACATGCACGGCGACGGCCGGCCCGTCAGAACTGCCGGAAGTACCTTCTCATATCGTCGTCGGGCGGGCGGTCAATCCAGTAACTCCGCGCGCGGCGGTCGAAGCGGCGGTGAAGCGGGTCGCGGCCAAGGAGGCGCATCGCCAGGCCGATGGGCGTCACGACGCCGTAATAAACGATCGCCAGCAGCACGTTGCCTACCGCCCACCCGACGGGCAGGGCCACGGCGCTCAGGGCCGCGTACAGCGGACGCAGGCCCGACGGCCAGGCGGCGGCCAGGAGGCCGCAAACGAGCGCCAGCGCCGCGAGCGCGGTTGCCGCCGGCCCGGCCGCCTCGCCCAGGTCGAAGCCGAAGAGCCGGTGGGCCAGGTGCGCCCACGCCGCCAGGAGCGCAAAGACCACTGCCGCCGCCAGGCCGAAGCCACGCAGGCGGCGCGCGTCGGGGCGCCAGTTGATTTCAATCATCGTCATAGCATCCCCGCGACCTTACGGAGAGCGGCTCTAAAACCAGTGCCTTTTCCCCCGTCGGCAGAGGAAGATGAGTCGAGCCGGGCGGCATGCCCACAGCCTGCCCGCCGCGGCGGGCCGCCGTTGCGTGGGCATGCATGCCCGCGGAACGGATGCCGCGCGCATGCCACCCCCCATCATCCCCGGCGGGACGGAGCACTAATCAAGGTCGAACTGCGCCAGGTACGCATCGACCTCGTGCCCGCCCGAGGCGGGCTGCTCCTCCTTCAGCAGCAGGAAGTCCTCCAGCACCAGCGCGTCCATGTTCGTGGCCGTGAAGCAGCGCCAGGCGTGCTCGGGCGAGCAGACGATCGGCTCGCCGCGTACGTTGAAACTCGTGTTGATGACAACCGGGCAGCCGCTCTTCTCCTCGAACCGCCTGATGAGGCGCCAGTAGCGGCCGTGGCGCTCCTGGTCGACGGTCTGAACGCGGGCCGAGTAATCTACATGCGTCACGGCGGGGATGGTCGAGCGCACGACCTTCAGCAGCCGGTCGACGCCCGCCGCGCCGCCCGGCGGTTCCTGCGGCGGCAGGCGCCTCTCCGGCCGCACGCCCGCCACGAGGAGCATGTACGGGCTCTCTCGCCCCGCCGCGAGCATGAACCACTCGCAGGCCCGCTCCCGCAGCGCGCTCGGGGCGAACGGGCGGAACGACTCGCGGAACTTGGTCTTGAGGTTCATCACCGACTGCATCTCGGGCGACCGGGCGTCGCCCAGGATGCTCCGCGACCCCAGGGCGCGGGGGCCGAACTCCATGCGCCCCTGGAACCAGCCGACCACCTTGCCGGCCGCGATGAGTCCGGCCGCGGCGTCCACCAGGGCCGCCTCGTCGTCGCACTCGCGGTACTTCGCCCCGACGCTGTCCAGAAACTCGCGCACCTGGTCGCCCGTGAACCGCGGACCCAGGAGCGACCCCTGCTGGCGGTCGTGTGCGCCGTCGGCCTCGCGCGGCCGGCCTAGCAGTTGATGCCACACGAACATGGCCGCGCCGAGGGCGCCGCCGGCGTCGCCCGCCGCGGGCTGAATCCACAAATCATCAACCACTCCGTCGGCCAGCAGCCGCCCGTTCGCCACGCAGTTCAGGGCCACGCCGCCGGCCAGCACGAGTTTCCGCAGGCCCGTCTGGCGCACCACGTGCCGGACCGCCCGGAGCACGATTTCCTCGGTTACCGCCTGGATGGACGCCGCAAGGTCCATCTCGCGACCGGTCAGCGGCGACTCGGGCCGCCGCGGCGGCCCGCCGAAGAGCCGCTCAAACCGCCGCGACGTCATCACCAGGCCGTGGCAGTATCCGAAATAAGACATGTCCATCCGGAACGAACCGTCGTCGCGCAGGTCCACCAGGTGTTTCAGAATAACATCGCGGTATCGCGGCTCGCCGTAAGGCGCAAGGCCCATCAGTTTGTACTCGCCGGAGTTCACCTTGAAGCCGGCGAAGTACGTGAAGGCCGAGTACAGCAGGCCCAGCGAGTGCGGGAACCGCAGTTCCTGGCGCAACTCGATGCGGTTGCCGCGCCCGAGGCCGCACGCGGCGGTGGCCCACTCGCCCACGCCGTCCATCGTCAGGATGGCCGCCTCGCGGAACGGCGACGGGAAGAACGCGCTGGCGGCATGGGCCTCGTGGTGCTCGGTGAAGACGTACCGGCCGCGGTACCGCCCGCCCAGGCCGCGGTCAAGGACGCGCGGCAGGTGGATTTTCGTCCGCAGCCACAGCGGCATCGCCAGCCGGAACGACCGGAAGCCGCGCGGGGCGTACGCCAGGTACGTCTCCAGCAGGCGCTCGAACTTCAGGAGGGGCTTGTCGTAGAAGGCGACGTGGTCAAGGTCTGCGGGGCCGATGCCGCCCTCATGCAGGCAGTAGTCGACGGCGTTCTGCGGAAAGCGGTCGTCGTGCTTCTTGCGCGAGAACCGCTCTTCCTGCGCCGCGGCGACGATGTGCCCGTCGCGCACCAGGCACGCCGCGCTGTCGTGGTAAAACGCCGAGATGCCCAGTATGTTCATCGCCCGAATGGTAGCCCCGCACGCAGGCGCAACATCGCGTGAGGAGAAGCTACGGCGCCGCGGACTGGAGTTTGACGTAATCCACGGCCGCCATGTACGACTTGACGGCTTTCTCGTTGGCGCCCGTGATTTCGAGCGTGAGTTTGTGCCTGCCGGCCCCAAGGTCGTGGACGCCCAGGTCCATCGCGCCCGTCGGGACGACCTCCGGGTTATAAAGGTCCAGCGGGCCGCCGAGTTTCTTATCATCGAGATATAACTGCACGATGCCGTAATCGCGGGCCTTCGTCATCTGCGCCGTGAGGCGGTACCGGCCGGCGCCGGCCACCGGGACGGCCAGGTCCAGCCTGTCGCCCGGCTTGGCGCCCGTCCACCAGAGATGCGCCTGGCCGCTCCAGGCGCCGGCGTACTGGGCGAGGTCCTGCGTCCGCGTCTGCCCGCCGGTCCTGGCGATGACCTCCAGGGTCTCGCCCTCCAGGGCGCCCGGGACGGTTACGCGCGGCCCGGCCGGCTTCGGGGGCGGCGCGGCCTCGACGGGCTCCGGCCAGTAGTTGAGCCGCTCGGCCGCGGGCGCAGGCTCGTACGGATCGCTGCCGCCGGGCGCAAGGTACCAGTACGCCACGCAGGCGTAGCGCGTGGGCTTGGCGTTCGGGTAGTACTTCTCGATGCATCCCTCGAACGACTTCTGGAAGGGTATGTTGTCGGCCATGTGCCAGCGGTTCACGGAGACGTGGCCGCGGTTGCCCGTGACGAGCGTCTGGTTGTGGTAGGCGTTCTCGAAGACCTGCGGGGTGCACCAGGCGTAGCCGAAGTAGTCCTCCGAGCCCGTGCCGATGGTGGATGGGAACTTCTCGCCGTCGACGAAGAACTTTTCGTCGCCCTCGCCCCACCAGCCGCCCTTGGGGTTCCACACGTGGAGCATGACGCCCAGGAACCGGCCGCGGCCGGCGGTCTTCAGGATGGTCCAGTCGATGGCCCGCTCCGGCTCGGCGGGCAGGAGGGCGTCGCGGTGCCACTTGGCGTGGAACCTTCCTAGCCCCTCCGCCGGGCGCGCGAGCGGCGCGCGTGTGACCCGCACCTCCACCTGCCGCTCGGCCGCGCCGTCGTTGGCAACCTCGATGACCGCGCCCTTGCCGTAGGGCATGTACCAGAACGAGTAGAACCCCTCGTCGGTCACGCCGAGCGGAAGGGATTTATACTTGTTGATGCCCGGTGCGGTTCCGAAGAAGTCGCCCAGCGGCGCCCATATGGCCGGCCGGGCCTCGCCGTCCCACGTTATGCGAAGCGCAAGTTCCCGCAGCGCGGCAATCTCGCCCTCGCGCGACGCCAGGCCGGCCACCTTCACGCGCAGGGCCGTGACGGCCCCTTCGCCCTCCAGCGCGGCGACGGTCTCGGCCTTGCCGGCAGCGACGGCAACCGTTTTGGCAAGCGTCTGCTCGCCGGGGCGGCGGCCGGCGGGGTCCTGGCCCTGGCGGCCGGAGAGAATCCCGTCGGCCGCCTTAAGCGCCGCCGTCTCCCCGGCCGACAGCGCACGGCTGAACGTCGGCACGGCCGTCCCCTTGGGGAACGTCTCGTACACGAACTGGAAGTACCGGCCCCAGCCCTTCTCCGCCACCACCTTGCACGACCTGGCGTACGGGATGGGCACGTAGTTGTTGATGCCCTTGGCGGTCATGTGCACCAGCGACGGGTACACGAACGGTTCGTTCTTGCAGTCAAAGTAGCCGGCGAACGGGAGGTCGACGGCGGGTTCGGCGGCGCCGTCCAGATATATCTTTACATGTCCGGCCTCGGCCCTGGCCGACCAGATGCGCCAGATGCACCCGGGGCCTTCCATCTCGGCCATGACCTCCAGGTCGCCCTCCCTGCGGATGATGCCCGTGCCGTCGCCGTTGGCGTCCCAGCGGACGTACTTGCCGGCGGCCTCGTCGAACTTCGACGCGCGGTCGTAACTCGACCACTGGGCGCACGTGCTGCCCGGCGGGGGCAGGACGGCCAGGCGCTCAAGGTCCGTCAGTCGTCTTACCAGGTCGATATACGTAAGTTTTTCCTGGGCTGCGGCGGGCGCGGCTGCGAGCGGCGCCGCCAGGGTCAGGACCTGCGCCACAAATGTCAGCACGGAAACTTTCATTGCGTCTCCTCCCGCCGCTCCCCTTCGGGTCGCGGCTAAACGAACGGTCCGACGGCGCCCCGCCGCTTCGGCGGGGCCCTGCGTCACGGCGGTCTCGGTTACTTCGGGTTCGAGAGTTTCGGCGGCGCGGGCGGGGCTGCCGGTGTAATCTTGAGGCGCTCGCGCTGAGTTTTGAGCCACACGTCAAGCATGCCCGCGGCGGCGTGCTCGCGCACCATGGTCACGCCTTCCTTGCGTGCGACCTGCTCAAAGCGGTCAAGAAGCGCCGCCGTGCCCGCGTCGCCCGGCTTGGACTGCATGATCTGCACATAAATAATCGGCAGCCGCGCCACCGCGACGCGGTGCGCAAGGACCGCGTCGCCCGCGACCGCCGCCTCGGCCTGGTCGAAGAGGCGGGCGGCCTCGGCGATAACGTCGGCGCCGAGGAACGGCGCATCGGGCTTGGCCCAGATTGTTGCGTGCCAGTCCTTGTGCTCGGCCACCTGGCGGTGCACGAGGTCGATGCAGCGGCGCAGCGGCCCCGCCGCCGGGCCGTAATACGCGGCCAGGAACTCGTCGATGGCCCGGTCGGTGTCATAGGCGGGGTCCCAGAGGGTCTTGGCGAGTATCCACGTTCTGAGTTCCGCCCACTCCGAGCCCTTCGTGAAGTAGCACGCCTCCTCGTATATGCCGCGAACCCCGTTTGCGGCGAAGAAGCGGATGTTCGGCGCCAGCACCCGCAGGTTCGGGAACGGCATGATGCTGTGGTGGTAGTCAATCACGTAATCCCATATGTAGAGACGGTCGCACAGCCGGTTCCAGCCGCGGATGTCGTCCACGAACGAGCGGTTCACCTCGCACCCGTCAAGCGGGTGGGCGAAGCAGCACTCTATGCTGCACAGGCGCACGCACACGTTCGGCCGCGGGCGCACGCTCCTGGGAGGCTTGCGGCTCCACTGGTACGCCAGCGTGTCGATGATCTTGTCCGGGAAGTCCCTGGCGATGTCGTCGGCGATGGCATTGATGAAATGGATGAGCGGCCCCGCCTGGCTGCCCTCGGCCTCAGCCAGCGCCTTGCACGAGGCGCACGTGCAGTAGTTGCCCCAGTCGTTCTGCGAGACCGAAAAGATGGTGGCCTGCGGCGCCTCCTTGATCCACCGGCGGACGGTCTCCTTGGCGATCCGCAGCACGTCGGGGTTCGTCAGGCACAGTTGCGTGCGATCGCCGATGCGTTTGCCCTTGACCTCCGAGAAGTATTCCGGGTGGGCCGCGAACTCCTTCGCCGGGTCCAGGATGCTGTTGAACGTGTGCACGAAGTGCGAGTATGCCACCTTGCCGCCGCGCTGCTCGTCCAGCCGCGTCTGCGTTCCGTTTATCCTGTTGCGGACCGCCCAGTCGGCGTCGCGCGAGCACGGGTAGTCCGTGGACCGCAACTCCAGCGGCGGCACGTACCGCACCCGCAGCGCCCCCACTTGCACCGTGCCGCGCGTGGGGACGACCGTGCAGTCCGCGCCGGCGGGGTCCCGCACGTCGAACTCCTTGCTGTGGTAGGCGCCCCCCTTCGGTGCAATCGTGCGGCCGGGGGTGAACCAGCGGCAGCCGCAGTAGTCCTCCAGGAATGTATATACGGCGTAGAGTACGCCGCGCTTGCCGCCCGCCAGCACAAGGGCCGGCCCGCGGGCCTCGATGGCGACGCCCTCCAGGCCGAGCGCGTCGAAATCGACGTCCGCGCCCAGGCGCTTCAGAAGCGCCGTGCACCGGCCCACGACGATGGGCGTCTCCTTCTTAAGCGCGCCCTCCGAGATGACCGCCAGGCGCTTGCCCGTCATCTTCTCAACGTGGGCCGCGAGGTCCTCGGCCGCGAACTTCTCCTGCGGCGTGGGCGCATCGGGAATGACGATGGCGTGCGTGGCCGGGTCAACCGTGCGGCCGCCGATGACCAGCGTGCGCGGCCCGGCGCCCTCAATCGTCACGGCCGGCTTACCCACGTCCGGCCCGCGAACCACGGGCTGGCAGCCCGCCGCCGCAAGCAGCACGCCCAGAAAGCCCGGAAGCACGACGCACACAGCCGCGATTCGCATGTCACAACCCTCCCATGAGCCGCGACGCTGCTACTTGAGATCCAGCGCGGCCTCGATGGCCTGGCCGCGCTCGGCCACGGCCGGCGCGGCCAGCGCGAGCACAACGGTGCGGCCGTCCTGCCTGGCTTCACTGGCGACCGCGCGGCCGGCGGCCGTGACGGCGGCCTTCGCGAGTTTCGCCCCGTCGGGCAATTCAAACACGAGCGTCTGCGCCCGCAGGCGGCCCCACTTGACGTCGATGCGATTGGTCTGGCGGCGGCCGTCGCGCTTCTGCACCAGGCTGCCCCACCCTTCCGCCGCGGCGAAAAACGCCTTGAAATCATCGGGCGTCACGCGCGGTGCGAAGCCGATGCGGCCGGCGGGACCGTCGTAAACATATCCCTCGGCCGCAAGGAGGCATCCCCAGGAGGCCATCGCGCGGGCGTAGTGGTCGCCGCATTCAACCTCGTTCCACGGGTTGTGCTTCGCGCCGTCGTAGCGCTCGTGGACGCCGCGGATGATGGCGAGCGCCTCGCGCACCATCCCCTCGTAAATCATGTGCCCGGCCGCCTGGTACTCGATGCCGGTCCAGACTTCGTCGCGGTAGAGGACGGGCTCGGCCGGCCGCCCGCCGCGAGGCCAGGAGCAGGTGAAGAGGCCCGCCTCGCCCGGCCGGGCGAACCAGCGCTGCGGCGGCCAGGCGGCGCTCCGCGGCCCGACGTCGCTCGTCCAGTTGTGTCGATAAACGGCCGCAAGCGCGCCCACAACGTTCTCGCGCGGATAGATATATCCAAGTCCGAGTTGATGCGCCCAGCCCTGGCCGAAGACCTGGTCGGACATGCACCCCTGGCCGTACTGGTGTTTGTCGGGCGCGCCCGGCGGGACCTGCTGGACGAAGTACTCGCCGTTCCAGAGTTTCTCAAGGGTGAGCGCGCGGCCTTTCTCGAAGACCGCGCGGCAGCGGGCGGCGAAGGCGGCGTCGCCTTCCAGCCGCGCCATCTCCTCGGCCGCCCTGAGAGCCGCCAGGTAGAGCGAACCCACGAACGTGTTCGGCCCCACGAAGTTGATGTCGAAGGTGTTGTGCTGCACGTCCTCAATCAGCCCGTCCTCGTTGCCGTCGTGCGCCAGGAGGAACTCCATCGCCTTCTTCGTCCTGGGCCACGCGGCGTCCAGGAACTTCCGGTCGGCCGACTGGAGGTGCTCGCGGTAAACCTTCAGGACCGTGCCGCACTGCCCGTCGGCGGCGTAAGCGCGGTTGCCGCGGAAGCCCACCAGGCCGCTGGCCTCGTCGAAGCCCGCCCCCAGGTCCTGCATCAGGCGCGTGGAGCGCGCCAGTTCCGGGAACAGCCGCCCCGACGCATGCTCGTAGTTCCATACATGCGTGCACGTGCCCGGGCAGCAGCCGACGCCTTCCCAGGCGTAGAAGCGGCCGTCCTTCCACCACTGGCACGTCTCGGTTGCCAGGATGGAGACCGGCATGGCCAGGCGCGCGGCCAGCCAGTAAGGCAGGGTCGTGTCGAAGTACGTGTCGCGGAACAGGCGCGTGTCGGCGGCGAGGCGGTCCAGGTTGGCGGCCGCGTAGTCGGCCGCATCCTGGCTGGACTTCAGCCAGTTTGCGTACATCCTGCCTGAGTTCGGGCGGTTCGGGAAGTACCACGCCACGAGAAAGGTAAGCGTTTTCTGCTCGCCCGGCGCAAGCGCGACCTGCGAAGCGACCGCCCCCAGGAGCGGCCGGCCGAGCGGGGCCGCGGCCTGGCCGCCGTCGGCGGCGCCGCCCAGGCCCCCGTCGTCGGCCAAGTCGGCCAGCACCGCGTCGGCCGACTCGTAGCCCGCCCCGGCCGACTGGCCGGCCGCGCCCCCCGCAAGCGCCGCCAGCGTCATGTCGCCGAAGCCGCGGTGCTGCTCGGGCGGACCCAGGTACGCCGCGGGCGGATGGTTCGTCAGGTGTATGTTATCTACGTTGACGTGCCCCCACGGGCCGGACTCGCGGTCCGCGATCTCAAGTTGCGCCTCCTGGCCGAGAAACTCGCGGACGTCCCAGGACTCCGGCTGGAGGGCTTCCTTGTCGCGCCCCGTGGCGGTGCGGACCACCTTGTTGCCCACGCGGAGGTTCAGGCACGTCTTGCCCGCGTGGCTGCCGCCGCCGATGAGGAACGCCAGGTACGGCTCGGTGATCTTCAGCGGCCGCGAGACGGCCGTGCCCTGCGGCCCGTCGCCGCCCCGGAACGTGTTCACGAAGTACTTGCCCTGCCAGCCGGTTACCGGCTGCTGGCGCTCGAGCGTGCCGACGGCGGGGGCGGGGCCGAAACAGTCGCCCGTTATCTGCCACTTGCCGTACGTGCCGTCCTCGAAATCGTCGATGACGGTTACGCGGCGCTTCTCGGGCGCGGGTTTGTCGGGGGCGGCCGTCGCGTCCATCTGAACGGCGGCGAGCGGAGGGCCGCGGACGACGCGGTTGCGGCTGAGAACGTCGGCCCGCGGGGCCATCTCGAGGCACACCCCGTTCTGGAGCCACCCCGCCACCGCCGCCTCGACCGGCTTGCCGGAAACGTTCTTCAGCGCCAGCCGCAGGACCGTCAGCGGCATGGCCGAGTCGCGGGCGCTGAGCGGAATAAAGGGCGAGAACACCTCGGCCGCCACGTCCACCGGCAGTGCCGGCCCGGCCTTCGAGCGGTAGCGGACCTCGGCGATGGGGTACTCGCCGATGAACTCGATGGCGTCGAAGTCATCCTGGCTTAGCCGCCGCACGACCGGCCGGCCGCCCTCGGCCGCGGCGCGGACGGCAAAACCCTGCGCGAGCGGGCTCGGCGGGCGGTACGTGCGGTAGCACCGGTCGCCGAAGCCCGTGTTCGGGACGTTGTTGGCGATCCACCACTGCGCCAGCGTTCCGTCGCCGCGGACGTAGAGTTGGCCTGCGGCGATGCCGCCGCAGGGCATGCCGATGGTCTCCAGTTCCGGGCCGCGGTAAACCTTGCGCTCCCCGCGCTGCGTAAGCGCGGCCAGCCACGCTGCGTCGGGCTTGGGGCCGGGACCGGCCGGGGGCGCGGGGGGCGCCGCCGCCCGGAGCGCCGCCGCGAGGAGTCCGGCGGCTGCCGCCAGTCCGATGATTGCCGCGTGCGAGTGGGTCATGGTCGCCTCTCCGTCCTGGCAGGGCAAGCCCCTGGCACGGCCGCGTGCCGTGCCGTGGCAGGCAGCCTTGTGACCGCCGGATGTGCCGGGAACGCCGCCCAGGCGCCGCCCATTGTGACCATGCCGCGTCCGAAAGAAAAGCGTTTCTCGTGCGTCCTTGACAGCGCCGCCGGGCCGACCCATAATCCAGCCCGGCAGGGCAGGGCGACCCGGGACAGGAGGAGAGAGAAATCGTGAGAGCGTTTGCCGCCGCCAGCGTCGTCGTTGCCGTCATGGCCGCCGTCATGGCTGGTTGCCACAAGCCGGAGCAGGTGGTCGAGCCGATTCCGCGAGCGAAGAAGAACTACGAGGCGCAGTTGCCGCCGGGCGCGCTTGCGCTGCGGAAGATCACGGACCCGCGCCAGATTCCGGACTTTACGCGGGCTTGCGGCGACACCGCCGGGGTCAGGGATGCCGTCGCAAACAGCCTCAATTACCTGGCGAAGCCTTCCAGCCGGGCGAATTTCCCCTACGGCGAGGTGACGCACGAGCAGGCGGCGGCGAGCCTGCGGGCCTTCGCGGCCCTGCTGGATTCCGGCAGGTCGCCGTCGGACCTCGCCGCCGCCCTGCGCGAACAGTTCGACGTCTATATATCCGTCGGATGCGATTACGCGGGCACGGTGCTCTTCACGGCGTACTACACGCCCATCTTCGACGGCTCGCCCGTCCGGACGGAGCGATTCCGCTGGCCGCTCTACGGGCCGCCGGCGGACCTCGTCAAGGGCCCGGACGGGAGCCCGGTCAGCCCCATGCCCGACCGGCGGACCATCGAGTTGCAGAACCTGTACGCGGGCCAGGAACTCGCGTGGCTGGCCGACCCGTTCGAGGCGTACGTGGCCCAGGTCCAGGGCTCGGCCAAATTGCGGATGCCCGACGGGTCGCTGGCCACCGTCGGCTACACCGCCAACAACGGCCACGATTACAGGAGCGTGCGGGCGGAACTGGTGAAGGACGGCAGGATCGGCCCGCGCGACGGCCTGCCGGCGATGCTCGCCTACTTCAAGGCCCGCCCCGAGCAAGTTACGGAGTACACGTGGCGGAACCCGCGGTACGTCTTCTTCGCCCCGGTCGAGGACGGACGGCCGCGGGGGTGCCTGAACGAGCCGGTCACGGCGTACCGCACGATCGCCACGGATAAGCGCATCTACCCGGCCGCATGCCTGGCGTTTCTTTCGACCACGATGCCCGAGCGCCGGGGCGGCACAATCGTGGATGCGCCGCTCTCCGGCTTCGCCCTGGATCAGGACGCGGGCGGGGCCATCCGCGCCGCCGGGCGGTGCGACCTGTACGTGGGCGTCGGCCCGGAGGCGGGCGAACTCGCAGGCCGCGCGCAGAACGAGGGGCGCCTCTACTACCTCTTCCTCAAGCCGTCGCTCATACCGCCAGGGACCCTGGCGCCGGCCGCGCCGTGACCGCCCTGTTCAGCCCCCGGTGGACACACCGGGGGCCGACGGGCCGGCGAGTGCCCGCGCGCTCGAGCGGGCCGCGCACCCGCCGCGCGGCCCTCGTGTGTTCGCGGAGGGCTGAATAAGGTTGGGCGCGCGGCGGAAGGTCGAGGGCAAAGGAATGACGAGAGCCGCGAGAATCCTCGTCGTCGTGGCGCCGGCCGTCTCGCTGGCCCTCCTGGCCGGGGCGGCTGCGGCCCGCGCGGCCGAGCCGCCCGAGCCCCCTCGGCCGCCGCGCGCGGCAAGGTCGGTGCACTTGTGGTATCCCGCGCCGGAGGCGGCCGTCTTCTACAACGAGGTGACCGTCGAGGAGTCGCAGCCGGGCACGTACTTCTGCGTGTGCGGCTTCCGGCACGGGTACTTCGGCATCCAGGAACTGACCGGCGGCCGCGGCAAGGTGGCCATTTTCTCGGTGTGGGACCCCGGGTCGCAGAACGACCCCGCCCGCGTCGAGGCCGAGAAGCGCGTGGAGGTGCTCCACCAGGACCCCGACGTCCAGGTCAGCCGCTTCGGCGGCGAGGGCACCGGCGGCAAAAGCATGTACAAGTTTGATTGGCAGGTCGGCCGGACGCACCGCTTCTGCGTCCGGGCCGACGCCCGGGACGGAAAGACCGCGTACGCCGCGTACCTGTACCTGGACGACGCCCGCAGGTGGAAGCACCTGGCCACGTTCCGGACGGCGGCGGGCGGCGACCTGCTGAAGGGCTGCTACTCGTTCGTCGAGGACTTCCGGCGCGACGGCAAGAGCCCGGCGGAGCGCCGCCGCGCGCGCTTCGGCCCCGGCTGGGTGCGGACGGCAGGCGGCGAGTGGTCGGCCCTGGCGCGGGCGACGTTCACGGCCGATTCGACGCCCCTTCAGAACATCGACGCCGGCGTGCGCGACGGCCGGTTCTTCCTGGCCACCGGCGGCGACACGGCAGGCGCGGCGAGGCTGGGCACGACCCTCAGCCTTCCGCCGCCGGCTGCGGCGCAGCCGCCGCCGCAGGTTCCGGGCGGATCGCCATGACCAGGGCAATGACGGGGATCGCGGCCGGCGCGCTCGCGGCGGTGTTGTGCGCCGCGGCGGGGGAAAGCAGCCGCCGCCCGCGCCCCGAACGCCCGCCGCTCCCGCGGCGGGCTTGAACGTGTCGCACGTCTCACTTCTTCGGCGCAATCGGCCCGATGTAGTCCGTGGCCACCACCACGTCGTCGAACCCGACGCGGTTGACCGGGTGCTTCGTCCAGCGGTCGGTGATGTAACTCATCAGCCAGAAGGCGTTGACCTTCAGGTCCGCGGCGGTGCGCCACTCGATGCCGCCGAAGTCGCCCACGAGGCGGCCGTCGATCCAGAACGCCTGGCGCCCGTCGGCCTGGCCGACCGTGTTGGCCTGGACCATCATCTCCATGGCGTACCACCGGCCGCGCTCCGGCACGGCAGGCGCCGCCGGGGCGAAACTGTTGCCCCAGTACTTGCCGTCGCCCGACCGTTTCATCTTCCACCAGTATGAATAGAAGTTCCACGCACCGGGGGGAGGCTGCCTTCCGTTGAAGCCGCACGGCTCAAGCCCGGTGCAGAACTTCTTGTCGCCGGGCGGGCACTCGCCGGCCCCGCCCGTGGGCCAGGGCGTCGGCGGATTCTCGGCCACGATATGGACAAAGTGGTGGACGTAGTCGCAGTCCGGGGCGAACTTGACGTAGAACCGCGCGTGCATGCGCTCCACGCCCGGCTTGAAGCGGCGGAACAGGTGCCCCCCCGTGTTCGCGCCCAGCCTGGCCGTGACGAGCAGGCTCTTCCTGCCCGCCGAGGCCGCCGGCACGTCGTCGGAGAACGACAGGGCCTCCGCCTTGTTCGAGATTTCGCTCCATCGAATCTTGTCCAGGGCGCCCGACTCGAAGTCTTCGTGCAGCAGAACGCGCGGGTCTTTGTCGATGGCGGCGTCGCCGGGGAACTTCGCGGCGATGCCCGCGGCGCCCTCGGGCAACCTCGCCGGCGCCGCCGCCGGCTCGGCCGCCGGGCAAACCGCGCCGCCCAGCGCCAGGCCGCATACCGCCAGCGCAGCCATCAGGTCTCTCATGGTCGTATCCTCCCGGCGGCCCCCGGTGTAATCACCGGGGCCTAAATGAGAAACTGCTTGAACCGCGCGACGGCCTCGTCAATCTGCTCGCGCGAAACGTCCAGGTGCGTCACGGCGCGGATGGCGTCCGGCCCGCTTGCCAGGACGAGCACCCCCGCCGCCTTCAGCCGCGCAGCCAGGTCGGCCGCGGGCATCGACGTAACGCGGAAGATGACGATGTTCGTCTCGACGGTCGCCGGGTCAAGGTCGATGCCTGGCATCGCGGCAATTCCTTCCGCCAGGCGCCGGGCGTTGGCGTGGTCCTCCGCCAGCCGCGCGCGGTGGTGCTCCAGTGCATAAAGCGCCCCTGCGGCGATGATGCCCGCCTGGCGCATCCCCCCGCCGAACATCTTCCGGAACCGCCTCGCGCGCTCGATGAACGCCGCCGTCCCCGCCAGGGCCGAGCCGACGGGCGCCCCGAGTCCCTTCGAGAAGCAGACGCTCACGGAATCGAAGTGTCGGGCGTACTGGCGCTCGGGCACGCCCGAGGCCGCGGAGGCGTTCCACAGCCGCGCACCGTCCATGTGAAGGGCAAGGCCGGCCTCCCTCGCGGCGGCGGCGACTTGCTCAACCTGCGCCAGGGGCCATACGGTCCCCCCGCCGCGGTTGTGCGTGTTCTCGACGCAGACCAGGCGCGTGGGCGGGAAGTGGTAGTTGCGCGGCCGCAGGGCGGCCCGCACCTGCTCCGCGGTGAACAGCCCGCGGCGCCCCTCAATCAGGCGGCAGGAGACGCCCGACAGCGCCGCGGGGGCGCCCGATTCAAAAAAGTACGAGTGGGCCATCGCCTCCAGGATGATCTCGTCGCCCGGCTCGGTGTGCGCCCGGATGGCAACCTGGTTGGTCATCGTGCCGGAGGGCATGTACACGGCGGCCTGTAGCCCGAGGACCTCGGCGGTGCGGCGCTCAAGCGCCTGGACGGTCGGGTCGTCGCCGAGGACGTCGTCGCCCACCTGTGCCTCGGCCATGGCCCGGCGCATGGCGGCCGTCGGCCGGGTGACGGTGTCGCTGCGCAGGTCGATCATGGGCCAACCCTTCCGCCGCAGGCCGCGTCCAGCACCCGCGCGCATCATTGTAACCTGCCGCCTGAAAACCGGGGCGCAAAATCGCCCGCCCCTTGACTTATCGGCCCGGGCGCGTATGATGGGCGTTGTTGCACCGGCAAGCGCCGTACTGCGCCTGCGGCCCATGGGAGTGGCCGCGGCATGCGGGGCAAGTTGGCAGCCGCCAACACGCCCCGTCGGGAAGGGGAGATCATGGTCCAGAAAGCCAGGCGTAAGGGTTACGTGCGTTTCAGCGTCGCGCCGAACGGCGCCGCGCAGGAAGTCATGCTCGCGGGCGAGTTCAACGAGTGGTGCCCGGCGCCGATGAGGAAACAGAAGGACGGCGGCTTCGCCCTCGAAGTCAAACTGCCGGCCGGAACGTACCAGTACAAGTTCCTCATCGACGGCCAGTGGGCGGCCGACCCGGACCACCCCGAGACGGCACCGAACCCTCACGGCTCAATGAACTCCGTGGCGCGGGTGCAGTAGCGCGCCGGTCGCGGCGACGTCCTCGACGCCGCTGTTTCGAGGCCCTCAACCGGCAGGCAAGCGCGGCGCGGTGGGCAGGATTGCCCACCGCGTTACCCGCCGGGACCGTGCCGCGACCGCACTACGGCGCGGGTGCGGTCGGACGCCGCCCCAGCCGCGCGCGGATCGAGAACACGTACAGAAAAATCACCATCGCGAAGCCCAGTTCGCGGAACTCCTGAGCCGGCCAGTAAAGGGCCAGCGCCAGGTACGAATCGTGCGCCAGGTGCGGCCCGGGTTTCAGCAGGTCCTCCGGCAAGTCCGAAAGAACGGTCACGGCCGCGGCCGGAACCAGCCGCCACGTCGGCACGACCCAGTAGAGCCAGTGCCTCGCGGCCTGCCACGCGGCGTGCCACCGGAGGGCCGCCAGCGGCAGCAGCACGCCCCCCACGATGGTCACAAGCATCATCAGGCGCCGCGGCGTGGCGTTCAGCCAGTACCGGTACCTCGCCAGGTTGTGCAGGTTGAACTCGCCCTGCTTATTGGCCTTGCGCACGGACTTGGGCGTGCGGTAGCCGAGCCAGTGCTGGCCCCAACTGGCCTCCTCGCCGGCGAAATAAAGCGAGCAGACAAACACCAGAACCAGCAGCACCCGCGAAATCGCCGGCAACTGCCGCCGCGCCATCAGCCCCCCGCAGACGACCAGCGCCGCCACGAGCAGCACCACCGTGCTGTTCTCGATGAACCCCGTCTGCTCGCTCAGCACAAGCGCATGCCACCGCTCGGCGCCCGCCAGCGGCGCAAGAAGGCACAGGACCACCGCCAGTGCGGGCAGCCCCGCCCAGAGAAGCCAGCCGAGGTCGCGCCCCTGCGCCTCGGCTTTCCGCGAGGACATGTCCATCGCGTCTCCCTCCCTTCCGGTTCGCGGCCGCCAGATTACCAGAACGGCCGGCCGCTTGCGACCAAATCCGGCCGGGCGTACCAGCGCCGCTGACGGCGGGGCGACCGCGCGGGGACCTTCAGCGGCGTCGCGCGTGTTTAGCCGCGGCC
>Ga0194112_10004109_pt1 | contig 20027 bp, 12 predicted proteins | sample TA2MahC400mmetaG_FD_146191 | JGI IMG/M metagenome (GOLD analysis project Ga0194112, IMG submission 146191) | Freshwater microbial communities from Lake Tanganyika, Tanzania - TA2015016 Mahale Deep Cast 400m | ecosystem: Environmental > Aquatic > Freshwater > Lake | place: Tanzania: Lake... | reverse complement strand
GACGCCGGCCAGCGCGGCCTGAACAAGCCCGCCGAGGAGGCCAAGCCGGAATCCCCCGCCGGCAAGGACGAGACGTACACGGTCACGCTGAATCTGGACCTCCAGGCCCTAGGCCTGGGCAAGGACGTCCGGGCCTACGACGCCGAGCAGCGCGCCCGCAACGTGGCCGCCAAGACCGGCAGGAAGAACCAGCCCCCCGTCGAGCCCAAGCCCACCGAACTGAAGCGCATCGCCCCGGGAGTATTCGATCTGACCATCAAGAGACACGACTTCTCGCTGATCCTGGTGGAGATGCCCCAGCCGACCGCGAGCAACGACCCTCAATAGGAGCCTTGCCCATGACGTATCCCTTTGACGCATCCCGTCGTACCCGGTGCGCGTGGGCATTGGCCGCCGTGCTGGCCGGGTGCCTGGCGATGTCGCTTACGCACTCTGCAATGGCCCAGCAGGCCCAATCTGTCACCCAAGACGCCGCCGCGATGCCGGAGTGGCTGGCCAAGGTGCAGCTCTGGAACTGCGGCGGCGTCGAGCCGACCGCCGACGGCAAGGGCGTGCTGCTCTACCGAGCGCCGAAAGAAGTTCGCGACCGGCTCGACGCCAAAACCCCCGAAGGCAAGGAGAGGGACGGGGCCAAGCAGATGCGGGTGGCGGCGCACAGCGAGATTCGCTTTGTTCTGAACGAAGGCACCAAGCCCGAGGATGTGAAACTGCATCTCCGTGGCAAGTCAGGGCCATCCGTCTTCTGGTTCTGGGGGGATATTCTCGCCGGCGAGGAAAAAGTGTCGGCGGGGGATCGCGCCAGGCCGATCACCCCGCATGGGCACGGGTTGATGTTCAGCCTGATGGAGCAGTATCCCAAGGGTCGCTTCGCCAACCGGGTCTGCCGCGTGGTGGTCCAAGGTCTCGATGTCGAGTTCCACGGCATCGAAGGCGACGTGCGGCCGCCCAAGCCCGAAGAACTTGCGCCGGTGATGCTCAGCTACGGCACCTCCATCAGCCAGGGCGCCTACGCCACCCGGTCGGACCTGGCATGGAATGCGCTCACCGCCCGGGCCCTCGGGTATGACTTCATCAACCTCGGCTCCAGCGGCACCGCCTTCTGCGAACCGGCCATCGCCGACTACATGGCGAGTCTGGACTGGAACCTGTGCGTGCTGGAGATCTCGGTGAACATGGCCGGTACGGGCTTCACGACCGAGCAGTTCAAGGTTCGCGCCGGCTACATGATCGACAAGCTGGCCAAGAGCCACCCCAAGGCCCCGATCGTCTGCATCAGCCTATTCCCGTTCGGCACGGGCGATCTCTGGAAGAACCCCAACACCAAAGCGTATCGGGAGGCCCTGAAGGAAATCGTCGAAGCCTCGGGCCACAAGAACGTGCACTTCGTCAGCGGCCCGGACCTTCTGAGCTTCACCGGCCTCAGCCGGGATCTCCTGCACCCGTCGGACCACGGCATGATCGAGATCTCGGCGAAGCTGTCGGCTCGCTTCGTGCATTCATGGAGCAAGCGAAGCACGGTCCAGGTGCAGAAGATGAAAGGCTGAAGAAGGAATCTGCCTCGCAGTGAATTGGGCCGTCGCGCTGACACTGGTGGCGGCAAGCATGGAGCAATCCTGGACCTGAGCTTACACCCATTGCAGGGCTCGACATCTTGAGGAGTGATCCAGATGCACACGAAGTACATGGCCAGCCTGTTCGTCTTGGGCGTCCTTTGCGCTGCCGCAGCGGCAGACCAGAAGGAATATCGGCATCCCACCGTTGTGATTCCCTACGCCCACAGCAAACCCACCATCGACGGAAAGGTCGATGACGCCGAATGGCAGGGGGCTCTCAGTCACGAGGCCGTGCAGTCTACCGGGCGGAAAATCAGCACCCGCCAGACGCGGTTCTGGATGATGTGGGACGAGGAGAATGTCTACGTCGCCATGCGCAGTCCGCTGAGGAAGGGAGAACGCCCCATCCAGCAGCACCGCCAGCGCGGCCAGGACGTGGACGCCATCTTTGACGACTGCTACGAGATCTGGCTGTCGGCCGGCGCGACCGACCCGCTGACCGGGCAGCTCAACTGCACCACGCACTTCCTGTCGAACTTCTCCGGGGCCGCCTACGACGTGCTGCACCAGCCCGACGTGGGCAACTCTCGAACCAGCAGCTACCAGACGAACCTCGAGCCCAGGAATCGCATCAACGACAGGAACGAATGGGAGATGGAGGTCATCATCCCGCGCAAGGTCCTCGGCGACACGCCCAGGCCCTTCCACGACGGCCAGCGCATCCGCACCCTCCTGGCCCGCGACTTCAAGCGGCCGTGGGAGCAGTGCTCCTTTGAGGGCACGTCTTCCTACACGGTCGTGGACACGCACACCGCGGCGGTGCTCTCCAAGACGCTGCCGGCCGTGCACCTGCTGAGCGTCGGCGACAGCGTGACCGGGAAGATCGGTCTGAAACTCGCGGCGTTTGGGCAGGCCGACGGCAAGTTCCACTGGCGATATGCCTCCGACGACGTCACGCGGGAAGGTGCGGCCGAGATCCGCAAAGGCCAGTACAAGCAGATCGCCGACTTGCCCGAACTCGATAAGGCCGGCGAGGGCAACGTGCGGATCACGGTGACGGCGGAGGATGGCACGGTCCTGCTGGATTGGTCGGCCCTGAGGGCCTTTGACTACAAGACGAAGCGCCAGGCGCGGGCCCCCGGGGCCAAGCCCGAGACAGTGCAGTACAACCCGGCCACCGATGTGCTTGACGACCGCGGGGATGTGCTGGCCCTCGGCACGAGCTTCAACGCCGAGCGGGACTACCTGCGTGTTTTCGGCGACCTGATCAACTACGACGACAGAGGCAAGATCGACCAGATCCTCGTCACCGTGACCGACGCCACGGCGAAGGTGATCCAGACCTCGAGGACGACGATCGACGCCCAGGCGTACGCCCGCGACGTGCTGCACTTTGACTCCCTCGCACCGGGCCAGTACAAGGTCGTTCTCGAATGCCTCGCCGCGGACGGGAAGGTGCTGGCGAGCAAGGACAGCGCCCTGGACGTCTCGATCCAGGCCCAGATCCTGAACCTCCTCAGGGACCTCCAGGAGCGGTTCCGGTTGACGTACCTCTTTATCACCCACGACCTGGGCGTGGTGGAGTACGTGGCCGACGAGGTGGCGGTCATGTATCTGGGCCGCATCGTGGAGCAAAGCGGCGCCGAGCCGCTGTTCGACGCGCCGCTTCATCCGTACACGCAGGCGCTGCTTTCGGCGGTTCCGAGCGCGGACCGGCGGCGCCCCAGGCAGCACATCCGGCTGGAGGGCGACGTGCCTTCGCCGCGCACGCCGCCTCCGGGGTGCCATTTCCATCCGCGCTGCCGCCATGCGATGGCCGTGTGCCGGAGCGTGTATCCGCCCGTGACGCGGCTGGAGGGCGGCCGGATGGTCCGCTGCCACCTCCACGGCACTGGGGACGGTTCGACATAGGGGATACGCCATGGCGTTGGCCGAGGCCGATGGGGGCGCGGGTCAGGGGGCGGGCGGTTCGGCGCAGGAGGCGCTCCTGCAGAACGATTTCCCGCCCGAGGAGTTTGCGGCGCGGTGGGCCCGGATCTTCGAGGCCATCGGTCCGGCAGCGCACGCCCTTCTTCAAGGCGCCCCGTCGGTCCGCGGCTTCGAGGTCTTCCGCCAGACCAACGAGTTCTACTACTGCTGCGGCGTGGAGGCGCCGCAGGCGTACCTGCTCCTGTCGGCGGCCGACCGCCGGGCGACGCTCTTCCTCGCGCACCGCCCGGAAGGGCGAAGCGCGGAAGGGGCGTCGCTTGCGGCGGAAGACGCCGACCTCCTGCGGCGGCGGACCGGCGTGCACGCCGTCTTCGGCATCGAGGCCCTGTCGGACCACCTGCGGGGCGCGGCGGTCCTCTACACGCCGCACAGCCCCGCCGAAGGAAGGTGCGGCGACCGGTTCGAGGCCACGCGGGCCGACCAGCAGGCGGCCGAGGACCCCTGGGACGGGCGGCCGCCGCGCGAGATGCACCTCGTCCAGCGCCTGCGGGCGCGTCTGGCCGGCGTCGAGGTCCGCGACCTCTCGCCGGTCCTGGATGCGCTGCGCGCCGTCAAGAGCCCCCGCGAGGTTGACCTGATGCGCCGGGCCGGCCGGCTCGCGGCCAGGGCGATTGCCGAGGCCATGCGAGCCACCCGGCCGGGCATGGCCGAGTACCAGTTGGGCGCCATCGCCCAGGCCGTCTTCCTGATCCACGGGGCGAAGGGCGAAGGCTACCGCTCGATTATCGCGAGCGGCAAGAACGCGTGGTTCGCCCACTACTTCCGGAACGCGAGCGTGATGAGAGACGGCGACTTGGTGCTCATGGACGCCGCCCCGGACCTCGGCTGCTACACGAGCGACATCGGCCGCATGTGGCCCATCGGCGGCACGTACGCGCCGTGGCAGCGGGAACTGTACGGTTTCATCGTCGCGTATCACAAGGCGCTCCTGGCCCGGATACGCCCCGGCGTGACGGCGGACGAGATTCTGGCCGAGGCCGCCGCCGAAATGGCCGGGGTCGTCGAGCGGACGCGGTTCTCGAAGGGAATCTATCGGGATGCGGCCCGCCGGGCCCTCGAGTTCAAGGGGCACCTGTCGCACCCGGTCGGGATGGCTGTGCACGACCCCGGCGGATACCGCGAGCGGCCGCTTGTGCCGGGCGTCGTGTTTGCGGTGGACCCCCAGATGTGGGTCCCCGAAGAGGAACTCTACATCCGGGTCGAGGACACCGTGGCGGTGACCGAGCGGGGAATCGAGAACCTTACCCGCGATGCGCCGCTCGAACTGGACGACGTCGAGGCCGTGATGCGCGAGCCGAGCGCGTTTCCGGCGATGGGGCCCTGATGCCCATTGCCGCCGGAGGGGCCCGGCCCTAGAATCATGTGCGCTCCGCGGCGCTGTGCGAGGCGGGCCTCTGGCCTGTCGCGGCAAGTGGGAAGACGCGGCCTCGCGTGAGAGCCGAATCCGAATGGCCGAAACCGCACGCAATTCGTCTGGAACGACGGCGAGTCCGTCCGACGCAGGGCCGGGCGGGAGCGGCATCGTTTTCGACATTCAGCGCTATGCGGTCCACGACGGTCCCGGCATCCGCACGACGGTTTTCCTGAAAGGATGTCCGCTCGACTGTTGGTGGTGCCACAATCCCGAGAGCCAGTCGGCCCAGCCGCAGATCGTCGTGATGGAAGGCCGCTGCGTCCGCTGCGGCGAGTGCGTGAAGGTCTGTCCGCAGGGCGAAGCGGGCGCCGCCGCGGCCGACAGGCCGCGCTGCACGGCGTGCGGCGCGTGTGTGGCGGCGTGCCCCGCGGGCGCCCGCAGGATGGCCGGCGCGCGGATGACGGTCGAGGAGGTGCTGGCCGAGGTGCTGAAGGACCGCCTCTTCTACGAGGAGTCGGGCGGCGGGGCGACGTTTTCGGGCGGCGAGCCGCTCTTTCAGCCGCAGTTCCTCCACGGGCTGCTCCAGGCGTGCCGCAGCGCCGGCCTTCCCACGGCCGTGGACACGTGCGGTTTTGCCCCGTGGGACGACCTGCGGGCCGTGGTGCCGCTGACGGACCTTTTCCTCTACGACCTGAAGGGCGCCGATGAGCAGAGCCACGCGCATCACACGGGGGTTCCGAGCGGCCCGATTCTCGACAACCTGCGGGCGCTGGGCGCCGTCCACGACAACATCTGGATCCGCATTCCCGTGCTTCCCGGCATCAACGACGACGATGCGCAGGTGGACGCGATGGCCCGCCTGGCGGCCTCGGCGGGCGGCGTGCGCCGGGTGAACCTCCTGCCGTACCACAAGACGGGCGTCCATAAGTTCCGGCAACTGGGCCGGGCGTACCGGCTGGAGCGTCTGGCGCCGCCGTCGCCGGAGCGCATGGAGGACGTGGCGGCCAGGTTCCGGGCGTTCGGCCTGCGGGTCCGGGTGGGAGGGTAGGGGCATGACGGAGCGAACGGCACGTCTGCGGCGCGCGAGCCTCGAGGCGGCGCCCGCCATCTCTCCGGAGCGGGCCGTCTTGGTGACGGACTTCTATCAGGCCAACGAGGGCCGCTACTCCGCGCCGGTCATGCGGGCCCGCTCGTTCCTCCACCTGTGCGAGCACAAGACGATTTACCTGGGCGAGGACGAACTCATCGTGGGCGAGCGCGGGCCCCGGCCCAAGGCCGTGCCCACCTACCCGGAACTCACCTGCCACAGCCTGGACGACCTGCGGATCCTCCACTCGCGCCCGAAGACCCGTTACGCCGTGTCGGACGAGTGCGTGAAGGTCTACCAGGAGCGGATCATCCCGTACTGGCGCGGCCGCAGCCTGCGCGACCGCATCTTCGAGGCCGTCTCGGCCGAGTGGCGTGCGGCCTACGATGCGGGGCTGTTCACGGAGTTCATGGAGCAGCGGGCGCCGGGCCACACGGTCCTCGACGACAAGATCTACCGCAAGGGGATGGAGGACTTCCAGCGCGAGATCGCCGAGGCCGTGGCCGCCCTCGATTGGCTGGGCGACCCCGAGGCCTGGGCGAAACGGGAGCAGTTGCAGGCGATGGCCATCGCGTGCGACGCCGCCCTCGTGTTCGCGCGGCGCCACGCGGACCTTGCCCGCGCGCGGGCCGCCGCCGAGAGCGATCCGCGCCGCCGGGCCGACCCGGAGAAGATTGCCGACGTGTGCACGCGCGTTCCCGCCCGCGCCCCGCGCGATTTCCACGAGGCCCTCCAGTCCTACTGGTTCTGTCACTTGGCGGTCATCACGGAACTGAACGGCTGGGACTCGTTCAGTCCCGGCCACCTGGACCAGCACCTGCTTCCGTTCTACCGGCGGGGCCTCGCCGAAGGGACGCTGACGCCCGAGAGCGCCCGGGAACTCCTGGAGGCGTTCTTCGTCAAGTTCAACAACCACCCTGCGCCGCCCAAGGTGGGCGTGACGGCGGCCGAGAGCGGGACGTACACCGACTTCGCCAACATCAACCTCGGCGGCCTGCTGACCGACGGCGCCGACGGCTCCAACGAAATCTCCCACCTTGTGCTGGACATCGTGGACGAGATGCACCTGGTCCAGCCGAGCACGAACCTTCAACTGTCGCGCAAGACCCCCGATGCGCTTCTCACGCACGCCCTCCGGGTCATCCGGAAGGGCTACGGGTTCCCCTCGCTCTTCAACGCCGACGCCGTGGTCGAGGAGCAGTTGCGCCAGGGCAAGAGCCTGGAGGACGCCCGTGCCGGCGGGTGCAGCGGGTGTGTCGAGACCGGCGCCTTCGGCAAGGAGGCGTACATCCTGACGGGCTACTTCAACTTGGTGAAGGTCCTGGAACTGGCGCTCCACGACGGCGTGGACCCGCGCACGGGCCGGCCCCTGGGCCCGCGGACAGGACCGGCGGACTCCTTCGCCTCGTTCGACGACCTCTTCGCGGCCTTCCGGGCGCAACTGCATCACTTCCTCGACGTGAAGATGCGCGGCAACCAGACCATCGAGCAGATGTACGCCCGCCTGATGCCGGCGCCGTTTCTGTCGGTCCTCACCGACGACTGCATCCGCAAGGGCAAGGACTACAACGCCGGCGGCGCACGCTACAACAACTCCTACATCCAGTTCGTGGGCATCGGGAGCCTGGCGGACTGCCTGGCGGCCGTCCGGCAGACGGTCTTCGACGAGAAGGCCCTGCGCCTGGGCGACCTCGTGAAGGCGCTCGACGCCGACTTCGAGGGCCAGGAGGTGCTGAGGCAGCGCTTCGTCCACCGCGCTTCCAAGTACGGCAACGACGACGACCGCGCCGATGCGCTGGCCGTCCGTGCCTTCGAGGCCCTCGTGGAGGAGGTCGACGGGCGGCCGAACACCAAGGGGGGCCACTACCGCGTCGAGATGCTCCCCACGACGAGCCACGTCTACTTCGGCTCGGTCACCGGGGCGATGCCCGACGGGCGGAGGGCCGGGGCGCCGCTCTCGGAAGGCATCTCGCCCGTCCAGGGCGCGGACCGGCACGGGCCGACCGCCGTCTTCAAGTCGGCCGCCAAACTGGACCACCTCAAGACGGGCGGGGCCCTTCTGAACATGAAGTTCACGCCGGCCCTCCTGGCCGACGAGGACGGCATGGAGAAGGTCGCCCGCCTCGTCCGGACGTACTTCCGGATGGACGGCCACCACGTCCAGTTCAACGTGGTCCGCGCCGAGACCCTGCGCAAGGCCCAGGCCGAGCCGGAGGCGCACCGCGACCTCATCGTCCGCGTGGCCGGCTACAGCGACTACTTCTGCGACCTGGCGCGCGAACTCCAGGACGAGATCATCAGCCGCACCGAGCACGCGGCCTTTCAGCCCGCAGGCGACGCCCCGTGACGATCCGCTTGACCGATCGCGACCGGCAGATGCTCGATGGCCGATGCGGGGAAGGGCCCCGCCTGGCCATGGCGATCATCGTGCGCATGGCCGGCGTCTGCGGCGCCGGGGAACTGATGGACGTCACGCAGGCCCACATCGACGGGTGCGGGTTGCTGAGCGACGCCGGCCTGGAGTTCGCCGAGACGCTGGCCGCCCGCGGCGCGCGGGTCGCCATCCCCACCACGCTGAACATGGGTCCCCTGGACCTCCAGAACTGGAAGGTCTTCGGCGTGCGCGAGGACTTTGCGGCCAAGGCGATCCGCCAGGCCAAGGCCTACACCGACATGGGATGCATCCCCACCTGGACGTGCGCGCCGTACCAGGGATACCTGGCGCCGCGGTTCGGCCAGCAGATTGCCTGGGGCGAGTCGAACGCGGTCGTCTATGCCAACTCCGTGCTCGGCGCACGCACGCAGCGCTACGGCGATTACATGGACATCTGCGCCGCCATCACCGGTCGCGTGCCTCGCCAGGGCCTCCATCTGAGGGAGAACCGCCGGGGGCAACTGCTGGTGCGCCTGGCGGGCTTCGATGCGGCCCGACTGGGCGAGGAGACGTTCTGGCCGGCGTTCGGCCACTTCCTCGGCGCGGCGGCCGGCGACCGCATTCCCGTCATTGAGGGCCTCCCCGCCGGCGCGACCGACGACCAGTTGAAGGCGCTGGGCGCTGCGGCGGCATCGTCCGGGGCGGTGGCCCTCTTCCACGCCGTCGGCCTGACTCCCGAGGCGCCGACGCTGGAGGAGGCCTTCCAGGGCGCCCGGCCAGAGGAGGTCCTGGAGGTCCGCCCCGCGGACATCGAGGGGGCCGCGGCCGACCTTTCGACGGCCTCCGACGGGGCCGGGCTGGACGTGGTCCTCCTGGGCTGCCCGCACTTCTCCTTTGCCGAGTTCCGGCGGCTGGCCGGGCTGGTCCGCCGCGTGGGCGGCCGGTCGCGCGTCGAGTTCATCGTCATCACGTCCGCGCAGTCGCACGCGCTCGTTCTGCGCAGCGACCTGGTGGCGCCCCTGGCGGACTTCGGCGTTCGCATCACGCTCGACACGTGCATGTTCCACACGCCGATGGTTGCGCCGGGAACGCGGGTCCTTATGACCAACTCCGGGAAGTGCGCGTACTACGCGCCGGGCGAACTGGGCGTCCAGGTGGCCTTCGGGAGCCTTGCCGACTGCGTCCGCTCGGCCGTCGAGGGCCGCGTGTGTCGTGCTTCGCCTGGGCAAGGCCGGGCTTCGCCTCGGCGTAGCCGGGCTGCGCCCAGGGCGAAGCCGGGAGGGCCGCCGATGACCTGGCGCCTGACTGGCCAGGTCCTTGTCGCCGGCTCCGCGGAGGGCCGGGCGCTGGTGTCTCCGGAGCCGCTCAGTTTCTGGGGAGGGTTTAATCCGAAAACGGGCGAGATCGTGGATCGGCGCCATGCGCTCTCCGGCCATCTCATCACGGGGCGGGCGCTCGTCCTGCCGGCAGGCAAAGGCTCCAGCACGAGCAGCGCCTGCCTGCTGGAGAGCATCCGCGCGGGCACGGCCCCGGCGGCCATCCTCCTTCTGAAGGCCGACCCCATCCTGGCCCTCGGCGCCATCGTTGCCGATGAACTGTACGGCCGGTCCGTGCCCATCCTCGTGTTGCCCGAAGAGGAGTTCCGCTCGCTCAAGGACGGGGACCGGGTTGCCGTCGGGCGCGACGGCAGGCTGACCGTCCGCTGCCCCGACGCTGGATAGAGGATGCGCCATGCTGGTTCTCGACGCCGCTGCCGTGCGGCAGGCGCTGCCGACGGACGCCGCCATCGAGGCCATGAGGCGGGCCTTCGCGGCGCTGTCGGCCGGTCGGGCCACCATGCCCCCGCGCTCGCGTCTTCCCATCCGGCGGCACGATGGCATCAGCCTGGTCATGCCCGCGTTCGTGGACGACGAGACGGAGCAGGCGCTGGCCGTCAAGGTGGTCTCGCTGTTCGACCGCAACGCCGACCGCGGCCTGGCGCGGATTCAGGCGGCGGTCCTGGTGCTCGCGCCCGAGACGGGCCGGCCCGTGGCGCTTCTGGAGGGGGCGACGCTGACGGCCATCCGCACCGGCGCTGCGAGCGGCCTGGCGGCGGATCTTCTGGCGAGGCCCGACGCCCGGACGGCGGCCATCCTGGGGGCGGGGGTTCAGGCCCGCACCCAACTGGAGGGCCTGTGCGCCGTCCGCCCCATCGAGACCTTCTGGGTGTACGACCCGGCCTTGGCCGCGGCGGAGGCGTTCGTCCGCGACATGGCGGGGCACGGGAAGGCGCCTCTCGATATCCGTCGCGCCGCCAGCCCGCGCGAGGCGGTGGCGCAGGCCGACATCATCTGTGCGGCGACCACTTCCCGTACGCCTGTCTTTGCCGACGCCGACCTGAAGGCGGGCGTGCACATTAGTGCGGTGGGCTCTTACCAGCCCGACGTGCGGGAGGTCCCGACCGAGACCGTCGTGCGCGCCCGCGTCTTTGTCGACAGCCGCGAGGCGGCCCTCGAGGAGGCGGGCGACCTGATCCAGCCCATCCGCCAAGGGGCGATAACGCCGGACCACATCCGCGCGGAATTGGGCGACCTTGTCCTCGGCCGTGCCGCGGGACGGCGGTCCGCTGCCGATGTCACCTTGTTCAAGAGCGTGGGCGTTGCCGCCCAGGACGCCATGGCCGCCCGAGCGGCGATTGAGCGGGCCTTGCGGCTTGGTGTAGGCCAGACGGTCGCCTGGTGACGGCAAGGCCGGTGGGGGGCCGGCGGGTATTCCAGGCGGGTGAGGCAAATCCAAAGGAGATCGTCATGAGGAAGTTCACTGTCGGCGTACTTGTTGCTTTGATCTTCGCGATGTCCGCACTGCCCCAGCCGGTCGCTGCCGGGCAGGCGGGCAAGGGACCCCTGAAGGTGTTTATCCTGGCCGGCCAGTCGAACATGGAAGGCCAGGGGATCATCAAAATGGACCCCAAGAGGAACGAAGGCAAGGGAAGCCTGGAGTACCTTGTCAAGACTCCCGCCACGGCGGACCGCTTCAAGCACCTCGTCGACAAGGACGGGAAGTGGATCGTCCGCGATGACGTATGGATATGGTACCTGGGTCGCAAGGGCGGGCTGACGGTCGGCTACGGGGCGAAGGACGACAAGATTGGCCCGGAACTTCAGTTCGGGAACGTCGTGGGCGATTACTTCGAGGACCCCGTGCTCCTGATCAAGTTGGCGTGGGGCGGCAAGAGCCTGGCCAAGGATTTCCGGCCGCCCAGTTCCGGCGGCGAGGTCGGGCCCTTCTACACCGAGGTCGTCAAGCAGGTGAAGGATGTGCTGGCCAACCTCAAGACACATTTCCCCGACCTGGGCGAGCGGGCCTATGAACTGGCGGGTTTCGGCTGGCACCAGGGGTGGAACGACCGCATCAATCAGGCCTTCAACGATGAGTACGAGAAGAACATGGCCAACTTCATCCGCGACATCCGCAAGGACCTTGGCGTGAAGGACCTTCCGTTCGTCATCGCCGAGACCGGGATGAGCGGACGCGAAGAAACCCATCCGCGGGCCCTCTCGCTGATGCGCGCGCAGGCCGCCGTGGCCGACTACCCCGAGTTCAAGGGCAATGCGGCCTTTGTCGGAACCAAGGATTTCTACCGGCCCAAGGATGTGTCGCCGTCGGGGCAGGCCTATCATTGGAACAACAACGCGGAAACCTACTTCCTGATCGGCGACGGCATGGGCAAGGCGATGGTGGGCCTCCTGAAAGGGCGCCCGTCGCAGGCCGGCTCATCCGCCGCCGCGACACCGCCCAAGTAACGTCCGGACGCCGGCGCCGGGGCGCGGACGCCGGGCCCGGCGCCGCACATGCCGGGGCGCATAGGCGCCCGTCCGGCGCGGAGGGACGCGTGAGGCCAGAGAGCGGTTGCACCCGAAGGGATTTTTTGAGAAGGGCGGGGCTTGCGGCCGGAGTGGCCTGCGGCCTGGCGCCAGCGGCGCGGGGCGCCGCCGGGGCCGCCCGCGCCGGCAAGAGGCCCAACGTCGTCTTCATCCTGGCCGACCAACTGCGCTACCAGTCTCTCGGCTACGCCGGGGACCCCAGGGCCAGGACGCCCCACATCGACCGGCTCGCCTCGCAGGGCGTCACCTTCCGGCAGTGCGTATCCACGATGCCGGTGTGCGCGGCCTACCGGGCGTCGCTCCTGACGGCCAAGTACCCGTCGAGCACGGGCATGGCCATCAACGAGTTGCGCATCCATCCCAACCAGCGGTGTCTTTGGCACATCGTGACCGAGGGCGGCTACGAGACGGGGTACATCGGCAAGTGGCATCTCTGGGCCAACGAGGGCGGCAACCACAATGCCATGAAGAACTCCTACATCCCGCCCGAGATGCGGAAGTACCGCCTCGGCTGGGACGGGTTCTGGGCCGCCTACAACTTCAATCACAACTATTACCGCAGTTTCTACTACATGGACGAGCCTGTGAAGCGCACGTTCGAGGGCTACGAGCCGGACGGCCAGACCGACATGGCCATCGACTTCATCCGGAAGCACGCCGGCGGGGAGAGGCCCTTCTACCTGACGGTGTCGGTGGGCACGCCTCACGATCCGTGGGGACCGGACGACGTGCCGCAGAAATATCTCCATATGTTCAAGGAGGCCGATTTCCCGCTGCCCGGGAACTGGTCCGGCACGCCCGACCCCTACATGGACCGCAACGCGGACCCGAAGGCCTGGCTGGCGCAGTGGAAGCCGAACCTGCCCGCCTACCAGCGCGTCTACTATGCGATGACGGCGAACCTGGACGACAACGTCGGTCGGATCGTCGGCGCCGTCGATGCCGCCGGCATCGGCAACGACACCCTCATCGTCTTCACCTCGGACCACGGCGAGATGTTCGGCGCCAACGGCCGGGTGTTCAAACTGACTTTCTACGATCCTGCGGCGCGCGTGCCGATGATCCTTCGGTGGCCCGGCACGATCCCCGGCGGGCTTGCCTGCGACGCGTGCATGGGCACGCCGGACATCCTGCCGACCCTGCTCGGGCTGATGGGCCTGCCTATTCCCGCCGCCGCCGAGGGGATGGACCGCAGCCACCTGGCCCGCGGCCAGGGCGGACCGGAGCCCGAGTTCGCCTTCCTTCAAGGCCTGGGGCACACCTGGCAATGGATCGACGGTTTCGAGTGGCGGGCCGTCCGCGACAAGCGGTACACCTACGCCGTCTATCGCCGCGATAAGGCGGAACTGCTGTTCGACCACCAGGCCGACCCGCTCCAGATGCGGAACCTCGCCCGCGACCCGGCCCACCGCGGCGCGCCGGACCGCCTCCGCAGCCGGATGGCGGAGAAGATGAAAGCCCTCGGCGACACCTTCGAGGCGTGCACCTGGTACAGGGACCACTGGACCGACGGCAACCGCAGCATCATCGCCTCGGCGAGGGGCCCGTTCTGAAACGCGGCCCGGCGCTTCGGCCCCGGCCCATGCGACCGCAGATGGACCCCGTCGCCCTCGCCGACCGGGGCTGGAAAGGGGAACGTCGAGCATGAACCGCCGCGCGTTTCTCAAGCAGGTCGCCCTGGGCGCGGCCGCGGGGGCGGCCCTGTCCCGCGCCTCGAGCGCCGCCGAAGCGCCGGGCCGCCCGCCGGCGGCCGCCAGGCCCAACATCGTCTACATCCTCGCCGACGACATGGGCTACGGCGACCTGGCGTGCCAGAACCCGAAGTCGAAAATCCCCACGCCGAACCTCGACCGCCTGGCCGCGCAGGGCGTCCGGTTCACCGACGCCCACGCGCCTACGGCCGTCTGCACGCCCACGCGCTACGCCATCCTGACCGGCCGCTACTGCTGGCGGTCGCGGCTCCAGCGGGGCGTGCTGGGCCCCTGGGGAGAGACTCTCATCGAGCCCGGCCGGCTCACGGTCCCGGCGATGCTGCGGCAGCACGGCTACGCCACGGCGTGCATCGGCAAGTGGCACCTGGGCTGGAAATGGGCGACCAAGGACGGCAAGCGCCCGCAAAGCGGCCCTGACCGTCTGAGCAACGTGGATTTCACGAAGCCCATCGCCGACGGGCCGACGACGCGCGGCTTCGACTCCTACTTCGGCACCGACGTGCCCAACTACCCGCCCTACTGCTTCATTGAGAACGACCGCACGCTGGGCATCCCTTCCAGGCTGAAACCGAACACCATGTTCGGCGTCCCGGGGCCGATGATCGAGGGCTGGGACCTCGTCCAGATCCTGCCGACCCTGACGAAGAAGGCGGTGGCGTACGTCGAGACGGCCGCGAAGACTCCGGATAAACCGTTCTTCCTCTACTTCCCGCTCACCTCGCCGCATGTGCCCATCGTGCCTGCGCCGGAGTTCAAGGGCAAGAGCAGGGCGGGCGATTACGGCGACTGGGTGCACCAGACCGATTGGACCGTCGGGCAGGTGCTTGATGCCATCGACCGTTGCGGCCTGGCCGAGAGCACCCTCGTCATCTTCACGAGCGACAACGGGCCGGAGGTCGCCCGGGAGGTCGGCGTCGGCGCCTACGAGCGCATCCAGAAATTCAGCCACGCCAGCATGGGTGACTTGCGCGGCGTCAAGCGCGACGCGTGGGAAGGCGGCCACCGCGTGCCGTTCCTGGCGGGCTGGCGGGGCAAGATCAAGCCGGGCGCCGCGAGCGACGAGACCATCTGCCACGTGGACCTGATGGCCACGTTGGCGGCCCTGCTGGGTGCTCGCCTGCCGGACGATGCGGCGGAGGACAGTTACAATGTCCTGCCGGCCCTCGTGGGCGAGAAGACGGAGAAGCCCATCCGCGAGGCGGTCGTGCACCACAGTTGTAACGGCAAGTTCGCCATCCGCCAGGGCCGCTGGGTTCTCATCGACGCGCCCACGGGCGACGACAACAAGGAGCCCGACTGGCTGAGGAAGGAGCGCGGCTACGAGCCGCACAACCAGCCGGGCGAACTCTACGACCTCGCGCAGGACCCGGCCGAACGCCGCAACCTCTACGCCCAGCATCCCGACATCGTCCAGCGCCTCAAGGCCCTGCTCGAGAAGTACAAGGCCGAGGGCCGCAGCGTCCCGCCCGCCCGCTAGGGGCGCGCGGCAGAAGGGGGCGAATCGATGCCAACGACCAATCGCCGGAGGTTTCTGACGTGGGCGGCTGGCGGTGCCGCGCTGGCGCTGCCGCGATGCCTCTCGGCAAGAGCCTCAGAAGCCGCAAACGGCGCCTCACGGCGACTGAATGTCCTCCTCATCACGGCCGACGACATGAATTACGATACGCCAGGGGTGACGGGATGCAAGACGCCCGGCGTCACGCCGCATATAGACCGCCTGGCCGGCCAGGGCTTACGCTTCACGCACGCCCACGTCACAGTGGCCGTCTGCCAGCCCAGCCGCGAGTGCCTCATGACCGCCCGCTACCCGCATCGCAACGGGGCTACGGGTTTCTACCCGGTCCACAAGGACGTGCCGACGCTTCAGGAGTTGCTGAAGGCCGCGGGCTACCACCTGGGCATCCTGGGCAAGGTCGGCCACCTGCAGCCGGCGGAGAAGTTCCCGTGGGATTTCCAGCGAGACCAGGGCGACCTTGGCATGGGCCGTGATCCCGCGATCTACTACCGGTACACGAAGGAGTTTCTTCAGCAGGCCAAGGACGCCGGCAAGCCGCTGTTTCTGATGGCCAACTCGCACGACCCGCATCGGCCCTTTGCGGGCAGCGACGCCGAGAAAGGCAAGGAGGCGGGCGGGCGCGCCGGAAAGAAGGGTGCGGCAGGCAAGGGTCCCGAGCCGGCCGACAGGGGCGAACCCTCCGCCCCCGGGCGTTATCCGCCCCCCAACCGCGTCTACAAGCCGGAGGAGGTTGTCGTCCCGGGTTTCTTGGCTGACCTACCCGATGTCCGCAAGGAGATGGCCCAGTATTACTCCTCGGCGCACCGCTGCGACCAGACCGTGGGCGAGGTGCTCCGGGCCCTCAAGGAGTCTGGCCTCGACGACAGCACCCTCGTCATGTTTCTCAGTGATAACGGTATCTCCATGCCTTTTGCCAAGAGCAACTGTTACCTCACAAGCACGCGCACCCCTTGGATCGTCCGCTGGCCGGGCAAGGTCAAGGCCGGTGTCGTCGACGAGGAGAACTTCATCTCGGGTATCGACTACGTGCCGACGGTCCTTGATGCGGCCGGTCTGCCGCTACCGCCCGGCATGGACGGCCGGTCGTTCCTGCCGCTCCTGGCGGGCGGCAGGCAGGATGGCCGCGACCGTGTCTTCACGTGCTACAACGACACCTCCGGCCGCAAGGCTTTCCCGATGCGGTGTCTCCAGACGTGCCGCTTCGGCTACATCTTCAACGGGTGGTCGGACGGGAAGACGACCTACCAGGCCGAGCCGATGAGCGGACTTACGTTCAAAGCGATGAGGGAGGCCGCCGCTTCGCAGAAGCCTGTGGCCGACCGCGTCGAGATGCTTCTCCATCGCGTGCCCGAGGAGTTCTACGACTTTCAGGTCGATCCGGATGCCCTGCGTAATCTGGCAAGTGATCCGAGATATGGGGATAATGTCCAACGGATGCGCGCCGACCTGCTGGCGTGGATGGAGCGCACGGCCGACCCGCTCGTCGGCGCCTACCGCAAGCACCTGTCCGACAAGCCGCTTTGAGCGGGCGCGGGGCGCCAGGGCGCGCCGCGCGAGGCGTTCGTCGCCGCTCCCGTTGCTGCAGCGACAAAGGCCGCCGTGATCCTCTTCGGCAATCTGGGCTGCGGCGGGCCCGTGGCTTTCCGCCAAGGTTCGGCCTTCAAGATGCCGGACCTCGATCGCTCTGGAAACGACGGGGCTACTTCGCGGGGGCGAAAACGCCCAGGATGAACCGGCCGTTCTCGAACTTCACCGTCTGTTTGCCGACCGCCAGGCCGTCGCCTTCGGCCCTAACCTCCGGGTGGCCGCCGGCGCGGGCCGCCAGCGTCATCACGCTGTAGGTCGTCCGGCCCGCGGCGACGGTCTGGACCTTGACCTTGTCGCCCGCCTTGGCGTCGGTCTTGGGCGTGCCGCCGCCGACCGAGATGAGCAGGGCATCGGCGCCCGAGGCCCTGCTGTAATCGACGGCCAGGGCGAAGTCGCCCGCCGTCAGCGTGCCCGAACCGTCGGCCCCGGCCGCATAGTGCGTCACCTTGGCGCCTCGCTTCGGCTCGCCGAACGGGTTTCGCGTGCCGAGGCCCCACACCAGGACGTCGCGCGGCTTCGTGCCGTCCGGATAGTTGATGAGCACGGTCGTCACGATGTCGTCGGGCCCGTTCCACCCGTTGCGGAAGACGAAGTAGTCGTACAGATGGTCCGCGCTGGTCCGGGGCATGACCTCGGCGGGGTTCTTCTCCTCGATGCCCTGGAAGGTGGGCCAGTTGATGAGGGCGAGCATCGGCCGATGCGGATACAGGCTGCACGTGTCGAAGTCGCGCCGGGCGGCGTCGGGCTCGACTATGTGGTTGTAGGTCCATAGGAGCGCGGGCTTGAACCGGTCGGCAATGGCGCCGAAGCCTTCCGAAAAGTGGCCGCCGTGCGAAAAGCCGTCGCGCTCCCGGTGAAACTCGGCGCTGCCGTACGTGCCGCCCATGTTCGACCGGTACGGCAGGACGGCCGGCGGTCCGATGAGCATCAGGCATCGCGGCACCAGGGTGACGTAGGAGGCGTTCAACCGCTCGACGTTCAGGTAATCGCGTCCGGCGGCGGTCTTCAGGGCCTGGAGGAAGCAGAGGAACCCGCCCTGCGTGCCCACGGTGCTCGCGCCCCAGCCTTCCTTATAGTAGCCGCCGTTGCCCCACCCGGCCGACAGATGCCGCACCACCTGCCGCTCTAGGACGCCGGCGTACTTCCCGAGCAGGTCCTTGTCGGCGCCCGGGTCGCCCTGGATGGCGAGCACCGCCAGGCCGCAGCCCCCCACGACCGCGCCGAAGTGGTTGGAGCCGGGTCCCTGCCTGGGCGTGAGGACCATCTTGGCGAGGGTGATGCCCTCGTCCTTGTTCCACTCGCCGCCGCCGCGCCCGTCGTAGTTCTGGATCGCCAGGGCGACCTTGCGCCGGAAGGCGTCGTCCCAGGCGTCGTAGCAGAGGTCGTAGGCGACGGCGTACCAGCCGATGCTCGGCCCGGCCCGCAGTTCCCCGCCGGGCGCCACCCAGGCGTAGCGGTCGTCGAAGTTGCGTTGTCCGGCCCAGGCCTTCTCGACGCACTGGCGCGCCAGGTCGGCGTACTTGCGGTCGCCCGACAGTTGATAGAGGAAACCGAAGCCTGCGGCGTGGGAGATGGAGTACGCGCCCGGCGCGGCCCGGAAGGTGTTCTTCTCGTAGGCCTGCTTGGCCGGGTTGTACGACGAGGGCATCGACTCGCCGTCGGAGCCGTTGAGGAGTTGCCGGAGGCGGGCGACGATCTTCTTGCCATCGGGTGTCTCGGCCCGGCGTTTCAGTTCCGCCAGGTCGGCCTTGCGGAAGAACAGGCGCGGATGCTCGCCCGGCGCGGGCGCACGGAAGTCCTTGACCGCGGCGAACCACGGCCGCGCGTCCTTCGCCTCCGCGCTCTCATAGGCCCCCGTCCGCAGGTTGGCGCGGAAGAAGCCTTCGCGCGGCTCTTCCTTGCCGTCCGCGTGGACGACCTTGCCTTTCCATGTGCCGGCCATCCATGCGGCCACCCGGACGCCGGCCAGCGCGAGCGTGAAGGTGGCCTGCCCGCCGTCGAGCGTGTCGGTCGAGAAACTCACCGTGCCCTTGATGCCGTCCTGGGTGACCTCCATGCCCTCGGGCGTGTCGATGACGACGTAATCGTAGGCGTTGTGGCGGATGTCCATCTGCCCCAGGCGGGCCGAGACGACCTTGCCGGCCTTGACGCCGAGCGACAGGGCGCGGCGGCGGTGGTAGTTCTCGCCCGTCTGGCCGGGCACGAGGTTGTAGATCGCCATCTGGACGTCCACATCCGCCAGGTTGAGGTCCTGCGAGGGCTTGAGGCCGCCGACGAGTTTCCCCTCGCGCGCCGCTTCGAGGGTGGCGGCCGCAAGTTCGGCCGCATCGCCGGGGACCCGCGACTTCCACGTGCCCGCCAAGGCGGCCACGGGATCGGCGCCGCCGGTCGGCGTGGCCGCGGCATCAATCGCCACGGTGGCCACGCGGGCCTTCTGGTCCAGGGGAACCCACGGGTCGGGCACGAGCGTCACGAGCGCCGTGCCGGCGACCCGGCCGTCCTTGACCGCCAGGCCTGCCGGGTCGACGAGCATGATGGCAGTGTTCCAGACGGGTCTGCCCTGGACGGTGGGGGTGCCGATGGCGGCCACCCAGCGGCCCTCGCGGCGCGCCAGGTACAGGTTCAGGTTCTTCGGGACGCCCCGCTTCTCGCCGGGGAAGAAGGCCTCCAGCGTCATGGCGTAGAGGGCATTGTCCGCGTCGGCCTTCGCGGCCAACTGGATGGGCGTGCCGGGCGTCTGCCCGGGGGCAGGGGCCGCAGGCCGCATCATCGCAAGGCAGGCGGCGAGAACGGCCCAGGCCATGCAGCGGGGGAACCTCGCGGTCATTCCGACGCTCCTTGAGGTTGGTGCTATTTCTTTCCGGCATCAAAGACGCCGAGCACGATCTTTCCGTTTGCCGCGGCGACCGTCTGGCGGCCGACGGCCACCTTGTCGCCCTGGACGGTCGGCTTCGGCGTCTCGCCCCTGGCGAGCAACAGGAAACTGAACGCC
>Ga0194112_10004105_pt1 | contig 20029 bp, 13 predicted proteins | sample TA2MahC400mmetaG_FD_146191 | JGI IMG/M metagenome (GOLD analysis project Ga0194112, IMG submission 146191) | Freshwater microbial communities from Lake Tanganyika, Tanzania - TA2015016 Mahale Deep Cast 400m | ecosystem: Environmental > Aquatic > Freshwater > Lake | place: Tanzania: Lake... | reverse complement strand
GTCGGTGTGTTCGCCCACGCGGTACGGCATTCTCACCGGGCGCTACGCGTGGCGGACGCGGCTCCAGGCCGGCGTGCTGGGGCCTTACGATAAGCCGCTCATCGCCCCCGGCCGGCTGACCGTGCCGGCGCTTCTCGCGCAGCACGGCTACCGGACGGCGTGCATCGGCAAGTGGCACCTGGGCTGGGACTGGCCGCGAGAGGGCGCCGCGGCGCCCGACTTCACCAGGCCCATCGCGGGCGGCCCGACGGCCCGCGGTTTCGACCGCTACTTCGGCACCGACGTGCCGAACTACCCGCCCTACTGCTTCATCGAGAACGACCGCACCCTGGGCAGCCCCACGGCGCAGAAGACGGAGCAGAACCTGGACGGCCGCCCCGGGCCCATGCTGCCCGGGTGGAAGTTCGACGCCATCCTGCCGGCCCTGGCCGAGCGGGCCGTGGCCTGGCTGGGCGATCGTGCGGCCGAGAAGCGGCCGTGGCTGCTGTACTTCGCCTTCACGTCGCCGCACGAGCCCATCGCCCCGTCGGAGGCGTTCCGCGGCAAGAGCGGCATGGGCCCGCTGGCGGACTTCATCATGGAGACCGACGCGGTCGTCGGGCAACTCCTCGACGCACTCGACCGCCGCGGCCTGGCGGACAATACTATCGTTATATTCACAAGCGACAACGGGCATTCCACCTACACGGGCCTCCAGGAGTTGCAGAAGGCCGGACACGAGCCCAGCGCGCACCTGCGCGGATACAAGGCCGACATCTGGGAAGGCGGACACCGCGTCCCCTTCATCGTCCGCTGGCCGGGCAAGGCGCCGCCGGGGACGCGATGCGACCAGACGGTGGGCCTCACTGACCTGATGGCCACGTGCGCCGACCTCGTGGGCGTCCGGCTGCCGGACGACGCCGGGGAAGACAGCGCGAGCATCCTGCCGCTCCTTACGGGCCGGGCGGACCGGCCGGTCCACGAGGCCGTGGTCCATCACTCGGCCCGCGGGCAGTTCGCCATCCGGCAGGGCAACTGGAAACTCGTGCTCGGCCCCGGCCCCGGCGGCGGAAGCCCGGCCAAGGACGGCGGCGCGGCCGCCCAGGGGCCGCCGCCCGCGCAACTCTATGACCTCGCCCGCGACATCGGCGAGAAGCAGAACGTCGCGGACCAGCAGCCCGACGTCGTCCGGCAGATGACCGCGCTCCTGCAAAAGTACGTCGCCGACGGCAGGAGCACCCCCGGGCAGCCGCAGAAGAACGACGTCGCAGTGGACATCTTCAAGGCCGGGCAGACGGCGCCATCCAGGAAACCGGCCGGAAAAGCCAAGGCCTGAGCACGCACGCCGCACGCGCTTGGCGCGCACCGGGCGATTGGCACGACCAGCCCACTGCGTGAGCAGGAGGCCGGCATGACGCCGCGCGAAGAAGGAGAACTCTCATGAAGAGCCCCAAGCGTCGTGACTTCCTGAAGTGGTGCGCGGCCGGCGCGGCCGCGGTCTCCGCGGCACGGGCGCAGCGGACCGCCCGCGCGGCGCCCGCCCCCGCCGCCGCGGCTTCCGGCTCGCCCCTGGCCGGACGCCGCCCCAACATCATCCTCATCATGACCGACGACCAGGGCTACGGCGACCTGGCCTGCACCGGCAACCCCGTCATCAAGACGCCGAACATCGACCGCCTCTACGGCGAGGCCGTGCGCTTCACCGACTTCCACGTCAGCCCCACCTGCTCGCCCACGCGGGCGAGCCTGATGGCGGGCCGGCACGAGTTCAAGTCCGGCGTGACGCACACCATCCTGGAGCGCGAGCGGCTGAGCCCGAAGGCCGTGACCTTCCCGCAACTCCTGACGGCCGCCGGCTACGCCACCGGCATCTTCGGCAAGTGGCACCTGGGCGACGAGGCGGACCGCCGGCCCGACAAGCGCGGCTTCCAGGAGACGTTCATCCACGGCGCGGGCGGCATCGGCCAGACGTACGCCGGCAGTTGCGGCGACGCACCGGGCAACAGGTACTTCGACCCCGTCATCCTGCACAACGGCGTCTTCGAGAAGACCCAGGGCTACTGCACCGACGTCTTTTTCGCCCAGGCCGCCCGGTGGATCGAGGAGAGAAAGGGCAAGCAGCCCTTCTTCGCCGAGATCACCCCCAACGCGCCGCACGGGCCCCTCGTGTGCCCGGAACAGTACGAAAAGATGTACGCTGATAAGGTCGATGCGAACGTCGCCAAGTTCTACGGCATGATCACCAACATCGACGAGAACGTCGGGCGCCTGCTGGCGAAACTCAAGGAGTGGGCCATCGAGAAAGACACCCTCGTCATCTTCATGACCGACAACGGCTCGGCCACCGGATCCCGCGTCTATAACGCCGGCATGCGCGGCGCAAAAGGGTCCGCCCACAACGGCGGAACGCGCGTCCCGGCCTTCTGGCGATGGCCCGCCGCGCTCCGACCCGGCGACCGCGGCCAACTGGCGGCACACCTCGACATCTTCCCGACGCTGGCCGAACTGGCCGGCGCCGCGGTCCCCGACGAGGTCCGCGCGGGGCTCGACGGCTTCAGCCTCCTGCCCGTGCTGGCCGACGCCGCGGCGTCCTGGCCCGACCGCTGCCTGGTAACCCACGTCGGCCGCTGGGCCAGGGGCAAGGCGGCCGAAAGCAAGTACGCCAACTGCTCCATCCGCCGCGGCCCCTACCTCATGGTGAGCAGGGGCGGCCCCAACGCCTGGGACCTCTACGACCTGAAGAGCGATCCCGGCCAGGCGAAGGACATCGCCGCCCAGCACCCCGACGTCGTGAAGGAGTTGGCCGCCATCTACGACAAGTGGTGGGCCGACGTCCTGCCGTGCCTCGAAAACGAAGACGCCGTCGGCCCGGCCGTCAATCCATTCAAGGAACTCTACTGGAAACAGTACGGCGGCCCCGGCCCGAACAACGCCCCGCCGGGCGAGGGCCAGGACGAACCCGCCCCGCCCAAAAAGGCAAAGGCCGCCAGGAAGGCCTGACCTCACCGGCACGCTGCCGCGCCATGCCGATGGCCCACCGCCGTCAGCGCGTGCCGGAGGCAACGGATGCCGCAGGCTCCTCCGCCACCACGCGCAGCCCCACGTTGAACACCCGCTGCCACGGCGGGTAAGACAGGCGGAACGCCGAGCGGCACCGCACCGGCCGGTCGTGGAACGAACCGCCGCGCACCACGCGCGGCCCGTCGCCCGCCGCGTCCTCCCTCCCGTCCGCCGCGACGTACGGGTACGGCCGGTAGAGCGTCCGCGTCCACTCCGCCGCGTTCCCGTGCATGTCGGAGAGCCCCCACGCGTTGGGCTTGTAGCGGCCGACCGGGGCCGTCACCGCGGCGCCGTCGTCGAACTCCGGGGCCGACACGTGCAAGTGGTGGTGCTCGATGCCGCCCGTCACGTTCTTGACGGCGGCGAAGGTGTTGTCGGCCACGTTCGCCCAGGGCGAAAAGTCGGCGCCGGCCGCACCGTAGGAAAGCGCCGCCGCCGACCCCGCGCGGCAGGCGTATTCCCACTGCGCCTCGGTCGGCAGGTTGAACGCCATGCCCGTGCGCTGCGTCAGCCAGCGGCAGAACGCCATCGCCTGGCGCCAGGAGACGCGCACCGCCGGCTGATCGGCGCCGTCGAGCGGCAGGCCCTCGTCGTCGGCGCGGGCGTGAAGTTTCGCGAAGTACCGCGGGTCGTGCGACGGGTCGAACCGGCGGAACTGCGCGTTTGTCACCTCGCAGGCGCCCATCCAGAACGGGCGGCCGATGACCACCCGCGCGAGCGGCTGCTCGTCGGGCTCGCCGTCGGCGTCGCCCATGTCGAACTCGCCCGCGGGGATGCGCACCAGGCGCATCGTTACCCCGCCGCCCAGGTCGATTGTCTTCTCGCGCGGCGGCGGCGCCTCGGCGCGCGGGGGCGGCGCTTCGGCGCGCGCATGCGGCGCTTGCAGCCGCGGGCGTAAGCCCGCGGGTATCTGCGGGGCGCGCACAGGCTGCGGGGCGGGCGCTTCGGCGCCGGCGGCCGTACCCACGACCTTACGGTCGGGGCTCGGCACGGGCGGGGGCACGGCCTCGGGGTCCTCCGTCGGCCCGCCGTAGAGCAGGCGCATCTCCATCCGCCGCCGGGGCGCATCGGTTGGCGGCGGAAACACGTCGCCCCACGTCCCGTGGCACGGGGCGTTCAGGTCTATCCAGGTGACGAGGCGGTCCCACGCCTCGGCGTCCAGCCGCACGCCCTGGTGGCCCTTCTTAAGCATCTGCACGAGTTCGCTGGTGTCGGCGTGGTACTCGCCGGGCACCAGAAGGCTGACGTCGTCCTCGACGCCCACTCGCCGGATGTAAGGCAGCAGGGCGTCGTAAGCGGGCGTGTAGCGGATGAATCCGCCCGTGGCCGCCTTCATCGCCGGGTGCATCCGCTGGACGCCCAGGTCGGCGATGAGTTTGCCCTTGTAGCCGGGCGCCTCGCGCTCGCTTCGCAGGTCGGCCGTCCGGAGGCCGTCGGGGCGCGGACGGCCGTCGTGGCAGCCCGCGCAGTGGCGGTCGAGCACGGGCTGGACCTCGCGCTCGAAGTCGAAGCCCCTGGGCGGGCCGCGCCAGGGCGTTATCTCGACCGCCCCCCGGGCGAGGGCGGCCGGTGCGCCCGGCGCAGCCGCCCCCCCGCGCGCGGCCGCAGCGGCGGTCGGCAGGCCCGACGCGGCGACCGGCGGCGGTGCGTCGCCCGTCCGCTCGTGGCACCCGATGCAGGCCACCGTCTCGCCCGGCATGGCCGTGTACCAACTGCGCATCAACTGGACGGCCTTCCCCTCCGCGTCGAGCGCCTGGATCGCCAGCGGCGTGTCGGCCGGCACGCGGAACAGGGCCGACCCGTCCTCGGCCACCGGAACCGTGCCCAGGATGCGCATCGCCTCCCACGGACCGCCGTACCCGATGAGGTCCGGCCCCGCAAGGCCCGGATACCCGAAGTGGTACGCCGCCAGCCGCAGGCCCTTGATCGTGCCGCGAGGAACGCCCGCCAGCCCCCTGCCCGCGTACACGTCCTGCACGAAAACGACGGCGTCCTTGCGGCCGAGAACGACCTTGTCGGGAATGGCCGGCGGCCGCGGCCGCGCCTGGAGCGGCACGGGCTCAAGGAGCGCGCAGCCGGGCTCCTCGCGGATAAGGACGAGGTTGTCGAACACGTCGGCCAGGTACAGGCCCCAGCGTCCCTTCGGGTGGAGCCACGCGGCCGCGAGGAAGTACCTGCCGCTCAGCGGCCAGGGCGTCAGGAACTTCGGCCAGTCGTCGTCCACCAGGTTGTCGCGCACGGCGCGCGGCAGGGGCCTGCCGCGACCGGGTATCCGCTGCACCAGGCCGTCGGTCTCGTACCAGCCGCGCGCGGTGTCCACCAGCACCAGGTTGCCCATGCGCGGGACGCCGTGGTACCCGGAAAGGATGCATATGAGTTTATCGCGCTCGCCCGGCACGGGCCGCGGGAAGTACAGCGAGTTCGGATACCACGAGTTGCTTCCGTACACGGCCCGCTGGCCCGTGCCGTCGGGGTTCATCACCATGAGTTCCCTGAGGTAGATGTGGCTGATGCCGGTGTAGTCCCAGCGGCTGAAGACGACCTGCCCGTCGGCCAGCACGCACGGATGCAGGTCGTGGTCCTGGTCGAAGCACAACTGCCGCACGCCCGCGCCGTCGGCGTTCATCAGGTAAAGGTTGCTCACCCGCCGCAGGCCGTGCCAGCACGGCACGGACTGGAACGACGCCGTGCAGCCGAAGACGATGCGGCCGTCGGGCAGCCAGCAGGCGTCGAAGCAGTCGACGTCGTCCGGGGCGCGCGACACCTGGCGCAGGCCCGTGCCGTCGGCCCGCATCTCCCAGATTTTCCAGTTGACGGCGTCGGACTGCGTAAAGAGCAGCCGCCGGCCGTCCCAGTCAAGGTCCGCCTCCCCGACGTATCCGCCGCCGGGCGGGCGGTAGAGCGTCCGCAGGTCCCCCTCCGGCCGCACGGGCGCAAGGACGGCCAGTTCGTTCTCGTACCCGCTGCGCGCCAGCGACGTGTTGCACTCGTGGTTCGTCGGCAGGCCCAGCGCCTGCGGGTTCTGGTACCTGCGCTTCACCAGCAGGAGGCCGCCGAAGTCAAGGAGCGGGTTCGCCAGCAGCGCCTCGCGCTGGAGCCGCACGAGCGCATCGCGCGCCGCCGCGCTCCCGCCTTCCTTGCGGATCGCATCCAGCCGCGCGAGGTACTCCGGCCCGTTCGGATAGCGCGGGCCGAACGTCTCAATAAGGTCCGCGATCGCCAGCCCCACGGCCTCCGCGTCCGGCTCGGGCGCCGCTGCCGGCGCCGCGGCCGATGCAGCGGTCGCGGCGGCCTTCCGGGCAGCCGCCCCGGCCCCCGGCGCCGCGGCGGCGGCCTTGCGCGCGGCAGCCGCCGCGAGGCTGACCGGCCCGGACGTGGCCGGCGCCTCATCGCGCGGCGCCGCACGGCCGGCTTGCCCGGCCGCGGCAGAAGCCGGCGCCTCATCGCGCGGCGCGGCACGGCCGGCTTGCCCGGCCGTGGAAAGCATCGGCGGTGCTCCGCCACGGCCGGGCAAGCCGGCCGTGCCACAAGCGTCGTCCTGGCTTGCGCCAAGAACGCCAAGGACGCACGCCGGCAACGCGGCCGCAAGCACGCTCACGAGAAGCGGCAATCGACATCGCATGTTCATACCTTCTACGGCCCGTCGCGCACGAGGAACAGCGCGTCCTTCGGGCCGAGCGTCACCTTGCCCGCGACGGCCGAGCCGTCGTTCGTCTTCGGGTCCTGAAGCGCGCTGCCCTGAATCCTGCGGAACTTCCCGCCGGGCGCCAAGGCGGCAACGTCGAACTCGTACGGCCGCGCCGACGGGTTCGCCAGCACCAGGCCGCGATCAAACTCCCTCACAATCGCGTCGGCATGCGCGTGGGCCGTGACCGCCGAGATCAACACCGCCTCCGCGCCCTCGATGCTGAACTCCACGTCCGCTTCCCCCGCGCCAGCGTCCGGAAAGTAGAACGCCGACGCGAAATCCTCGCGGCCGACGAATGTCATGAACCGCTGCGGCGGCGTCAAGGGCCGCCCGCCGCAGCGCGCCCGTGCGGTCGCGGTAAGTCGGCTGAAAGGTTCTCATCCCTTCGCCCCTTTCTTCGGCTATCCGTTTCTCCGCTTGAAGATGTGCCCGGCGCGCTCGGTTGTCCCCGATTGCGCTTGCCCGCGCCCACCCACCGTCAAGGCAGCGTCGCCACGGGCTTGCCCGCCGCGTCCAACAGGGCCAGGCCAGGCCCGTGGGCCGTCAGGCCCAGGACGGCCTGCGGCTTGCCCACCGCGCCGTACAGGGCCAGGCCAGGCTGGTCGTCCCTCACGGCCAGGGCGGCCCGCGTATTGCCCGCCGCATCGGCCAGATCCAGGCGGGGGCCGTGGCCCGCCGCGTCGAGCATGACCCGCTCCTTGCCCGCCGCGTCCAACAGGGCCAGGCCGGGCCCATCGGCCGTCGCGCACAGGCGGGCCTGCGTCTTGCCCGCCGCGTCGAACAGACTCAGAGCGGGCCCGTAGGCCGTCACGCCCAGGCCGGCCCGCCCCCTGCCCGCCGCGTCGTACAGGAACAGGCCGGGCTCGCCGGCCGTCGTGTTCAGGGTGACCCGCATCTTCCCCGCCGCGTCGTACAGGCGGAGGCGAGGCCCGTCGGCCTTCACCTCCAGGCCGACGTGCCCCTTGCCCGCCCCACCAAACAGGACCAGGCCGGGGCTGTCGGCCGCCACGGTCAGGCCGGCCTGCGCCTTGCCCGCCGCGTCGCACAGGGCCAGCCCAGCCCCGTCGGCCGTCACACCAAGGCCGACCCGCTCCTTGCCCGCCGCGTCGTACAGGGTCAGGCGAGCCCCGTCGGCCGCCACGCCCAGGCCAGCCCGCGTCTTGCCCGCCGCGTCGTACAGGGCCAAGACGGGGCCGTGGGCCGTCAAGCGCAGTCTGGCCCGCACCCTGCCCGCCTCGTCCACCAGGCGGAACTCCCTCGCATCCAAGACGCCCTGAGGCGCGGCCGGCGCTGGGCCGCAGCCCCGCGCGCCGGCCAGCAAAAGCGCCGCCAACCCCAGCGCCCACGGGCCGCCCGCAAGCAGCGCCCGCCCGAACCCGCCCTTTACCCGTTCCATTGTCCGGCCCCTTTCTTACGATTGCCCTTGTCTTGCTGCGCCTGCCTGCCGCAGGCAGGGCGGCACGTCCGCCGCGCATAACTTTGCCTTCTGCCACGCCCCGGCCGCCGCAACCGACGTGCAAAGCCGGACGCAGGCCGCAAACGCTGCTAACATCATCCGTGTCATTTCTGTTTCCCCGCCGGCGCCGCCTTCTTGGCGGCAGGACGCGGGCTCTGCCAGAGCGGCGCCACAAGGCCGCCGTTCCAGTCGTCGTACCGCTTCTGCATCTGCCGCACGCGCTCCGGCTGGGCGGCGGCAAGGTCGGCCCATTCGCCTATGTCGGTCTCCAGGTCGTAAAGCGCGGGCTCCGCGCCCGCCGCCCGCTTCAGGAGTTTGTATCGCCCCGTGCGGACGGCCCACGCCGCCCCGCCGCCCGCGCGCCAGAAAAGCGTCTCGTGCGGCGGGGCGCGGTTCTCCCCCGCAAGGTGCGGAAGCAGATTCACGCCGTCGATGCCCCGCCCGGCCGGCATCGCCGCCCCCGCAGCGGCAGCCGCCGTCGGCAGAATGTCAAGGCAGATGACCGGCTCGCTATAGACCGCTCCCGCGGGCAGGCGCGACGGCCACCGCACCACGAACGGCACGCGGATGCCGCCCTCAAACACCGAGCCTTTCCCGTTGGCCAGCGGCGCGTTTGACGACCCGTTGCTCGCCTGCCCCACCGGGCCGCCGTTGTCGCTCAGGAAAAAGATGAGCGTGTCGCGCTCCAGGCCCGTCTCCCGAAGCGCAGCCAGGACGAGGCCCACGCCGTCGTCCACGGCGCTGACCATGGCGGCGTAGGACCGCCGCCTCGGGTCATCAATCGAGGCAAACCGGCCGAGGTACTTCTCCGGCGCCTGGAGCGGCGTGTGCGGCGCGTTGTACGCCAGGTACAGGAAGAACGGGCGGTCGCGGTGACGCCGGACCATCGCCGCAGCCGCCCCCGAAAGCGCATCCGTCAGGTACTCCGTCAGCGCCGCGGGCTTGCCGTTGCTTTCTATCGGGATAAGGTACTCGCGCGCCTCGCCCTCGGCTGCGGCCTTGAAGTAATCGTGCCCGCCGCCGACGAAGCCGTAGTACTCGTCGAACCCCCGCTTCAGCGGATGAAAATGCGGCGCCGCGCCCAGGTGCCACTTGCCCACCATTCCCGTCACGTACCCGGCCTGCTTCAGCACCTGCGGCAGCGTGACCTCGCCCAGCGGAAGCCCCAGCCCCGTGTCCTTCGGATCATAGACCGGGTTGTTCTCGTGCCCGAAGCGCTGCTGATAGCGGCCGGTCATAAGGCCCGCCCGCGTGGGGCTACAGAACGGGTGCGACACGTACCCCGCCTCGCACCGCACGCCCGTCCGGGCCAGGCTGTCGAGGTTCGGCGTGGGGATGTCCTTGCAGCCCTGGAACCCCACGTCGGCCGAGCCCATGTCGTCGGTAAGGATGACGATGATGTTCGGCCGCCGCGCGCCCGGCGGGTTCTCCGCCCGCGCAGACGGGCGGCAACCCGCCAGCCCCGCGCCCCACGCCCCTGCCGCGCCCAGCGCGGCACTGCGGATAAACTGCCGACGGTTCATCGCGCTGCCCATGACGGCCGCCTCCTTTGCCCCCCGCCCCTCAGGCCCCGACCGCAATCCCATCTTCGCCGCAACGTTCTTGCAAAGAAGCGGCCCGACAGTTTACCCTGTGGCGCCGCAGGAGGCAACGGAATGGCCCCGGCGTCGCAACCGCTCGGTAATCGGGGCAATCAGAGCCGCGACCGCAAGGGAGCGGCGCCGTGTCAGGGCCGCGACCGCAAGGGAGCGGCGCCGTGGTCGTCGCCGTGGCAGCCCAGGCCAACAACACCGCTCCCTGACGGTCGCGGCTCTGACAAGAAACAGCACGCAGGCCGGGATGAAATCCCGGCCCCGCCAGCCATGAAAGGATGTTCATGCGTGCCGTCATCCAGCGCGTAAGCGAGGCGAGCGTAACGGTCGAAGGCAAGGTCGTCGGCGCCGTCGGCAGGGGCCTGCTGGTCCTCGTGGGCGTCGGCCACGCCGACACCGAGGAAACCGCCCGCGCCCTCGCCGCAAAAACCGCCAGACTCCGCATCTTCCACGACGCACAGGGCAAGATGAACCTCTCCGTCCAGGACGTCGGCGGCAGCGTCCTGGCCGTCAGCCAGTTCACCCTGCTGGCCGACACGCGCAAGGGCAACCGGCCCAGTTTCACCGACGCCGCCCCGCCGGAGGCCGCCAACCGCCTCTACGAGATCTTCTGCCAGGCGCTGGCCGGCCTCGGCCCGCCCGTGGCTCGCGGCGTCTTCGGGGCACACATGGACGTGCGACTTACCAACGACGGGCCGGTCACGATTGTCCTGGAAGGATGAACTGCGCCAGGTGAAGCAAGAAGTCATCGCCCCCCGTCCTGCTGCATGATACGCTGCGCGCGGCGCCGTCGGGCCGGGGGCTTATGCGGAACCAGGTGGTCAATTGCCGGGAGGCCGCCATGTCGCGTCGCGATCTTAAGAGGCAGGCAAAGAAGCGTCGAGCCCGGCTGCGGCGGGCCGCCCGCAGGGCCCTCATGCGGCGAGTTCAGGAGGAACATTCCCTCGAAGAGATCCGCTTGGGCCCCTCGGCGGACGGCGTGAAAATGTCGGAAGTGCTGGAGGAATTCGTCGAGCCGTACGGCGAGTTCGCCGAGACGAAGGAAGCGTATCATCGCTTGTTGACCGTGGCGACCCTCGCCTGGAATGCGTCGTTGCTTCCCAGGAACGACCCGATGGCAAACCCTGACGAACTCGTTCGCACGTTGCCCGCGGACGTGCGAGGCATGGCAGCAGACATGATCCGGCAACTGATGCTCAGGAAGGAGGAACTGTTCCCCCAGCAAAGGAGAATGATCATCGACTTCGATCTGGCCAGTCTCGGAACAGGTTGGCATCTTACCGTCGTCTCGACCCCCGACGCGGTGCCAACCGCGCCGAACCCGCCGCCGTGAGTCGGTCTTCGGCAGCACCGCCTGCACAAGGCGCGCCTGGTAAAGCGGCGGTTCGGGCCCTGGGCCGCCGCCGACTGCCGGACTGCGATTCCCGATTTCCGCCACAGCGGCGGTTCCAGGTTGCAGGCGCCAGGTTGCAGGTGCTGCCGGTTGTCGCTCTTGCTCGCATCCCGCGTCTCGTGTCTGGTGTCTCGTGTCTCGTGTCTCGTGTCTCGCCGTTGCCGTTGTCGCTCCGCACCCCGCACTGGGTCCGCCCATCTTGCCCATCTTCTCCGGCCCGCCATATACTATAGTATATCTCTCGTCGGCCCCCAGGAGTTATGCACCACGGCTTATGGCCATATGTTCGATGCCAGAAGCGGTCAGAAGGCGTCAAAAAAGCGCAAACGGAGAGCAATTCCGGTCAGAATCGGTCAAAAACGTTCAAAAAGCGCGCGATTTTGCCTTACCCATCTTAACATTTTGCCCGCGCGCCCCCTCTGGCGCTAGCGCCAGGGCCGTTTTGCCCCTCCGGAAGGGGCCAAAACGGGCATTTTCGGGGCGCGCCGGGGCGGGTCAAAAAGTTATCCACAGGTAACGCAAGGGAGGGAGCCGGGAATCGGGCATGGTTCAAAGCCCCCGGCACCGCCGGGGGATGATCGGCCCGCACCATCCATCCCCACGCGGTGCGTGGGGCTTGTTTGAACCATGCCGGGAATCGGGATTCGGGAATCGGGGAAGGGCAGCGGGGAGTTCAGCCAGCCGCCTTGGCGGCCGCGCGGTTGGGGGTGGCCGCCGGGCCGGGCGGCACGGCCGGGGCGGCCGGGGCGGCCGGGAGTGTCGGCACGGCCGCGGGGGCGGACGCTCCACCGGGCACGGGGGCGGGGGCCGGCGGCGGGCCGGTCTTCGGCGGGCCTTCAGGCGCAGGCTCAAAAAGCGTGCGGGGAACCTCCGCCATATCGGGAGCCGCATGCCTCAGAAGGTCCATCGCCAGCCGGATTTGTTCGTGCGGCCAGTACGTGGCGACGCGAGCGGTCGGGCCGTCGGCCCGGAAGGCCAGACCCGCCAGTTCGCGCCCGGCGCTGACGGGTCCGAGGCGGTCCTGCGGCGTGCCGCCGCGGACGAGCGCCTGGCCGATGAACATCGGCAGGCTCGTCGCGATGGCCACGTGCTGGTTGGTGGGCAGGTTCTCCCGGAGGCGCTCCAGGGCCGGCGAGGCCTCGGCCTGCTTGCCCGCCTTCAGCCGCTCGACGGCCTCCGCCAACAGGCCCGTATCGCTGCCCGTCGAGACAACCGCATGGTCGCCCACGACGGCCACGCGGTACACCAGCCCTTCCGGCCCGTAGAGCGACTTCATGCGTTCGCGGAACTCGATGTGCCGCGCGGCTATGCCGAACCGGAGCCGCGGCACGAACCGGGTGACGGGCGCGCCGGCGACGTCCTCCGCATCGGGCACCGACTGGAACCGCATGTAGAGATTCAGTTGGTCGGCCAGAGATTCCCACGCGGCCGCCAGCAGGTCCAGGCTCTTGCGGAACTGCCCGGGGTCCTTCAGTTCCAGGATCGTCAGGCCCGTTTCGCTGCCCATTCCGGGGGCGGCCGGGGCGGAGATGAAGGTCATCTGCGGCCCCAGCGACTCGGCGAACATGCGGACGGCCTCTTCCACCTGCTGCTTGGTGGTCTCGGGCAGAGGCTCGGGCCGCGGCGCCTCGGCCAGGAAGAACCTGGCCGCGCGCAGGACAAGGTCGGTGCGCGCCTGCGGGTCGAGGCGAATCGTGGCCGCGTTCTCAATCGGCCGCCCTGAAGGCAGCGGCAGCGCCGCCGCGCCGGGCGCCTGGGCCGACAGGAACCGGGCCACGCCGCCGCCCTCGGCGAATCGCACGGCCAGGTCGGCCCCCAGGCCGTCGGGGCCGAACTTCACCGACGCCTCCAGCGTCTCCGTCTGGTCGATGAAACTCGCGATGCCGAAGAGGTACGCCGAGAGCATATCCGCGTACGCCAGGGCCTCCGGCTGATGGTACAACTGTGCGCTTGCGGCACGGAACCACGCGGTGATGTCGTCGGAATAGACGGCCCGCAGGCGGCGGACGTCCAGGTAAACCATCGGGCCGGGTCCGGCGGCGCGGGCCCGCGTCTCGTCGGAAAGGGCCGCGGCGATGCCCCCGGATGCGGCCACGGCGTCCATCGTGCGGACGGAACTGGTGACCACGGCGAACCGCCCCCGCCGGGCAACGTAGCGCGCCCCGGCCGTGCCCGTCAGCGCGTACAGGCCGGCCGACATCTCTTCGCCGGCGGTGGACTCAAGGAGCGCCTGCCAGTCGGCCACCGGCAGGACGTACACGCTGTAGCGGTCCTGGAACCTCTTCGGGTCAAGAAAGCCGATGGAAGCGCTGCCGCCGGGGTCGATGCCCTTCTCGATGCCCGTGCGCATGGCCAGGAGGTCTGCGGCGGGGCGGTCGCCGTGGCCGACGGCCAGGCCCGTCTCGCGGCCAAGGCGCTTGAGGTCTTCGTCCAGGCCGCCCAGGCGGGGGATGTGAATGAAGCCGACCGCCTCTTTCGGCACAAGCGCGAGCGACCCGAGGGGGTCGGCCGCCTCGCCCGCGCCCGCCGCCGGCGCGGACGCGGCCGCAACGGGGCCGGCCGTCCCGCCCCCGGCAGCCGGAGCCTGAGCCGCAGCCGCGTCCGGCGCAGGAGGGGCCGCAGCCGACGGAGCCGGCGCCGCGAGCACCCCCGCCGACAGCGCCGCCAGCACGGCTGCCATGAGAACAGCGCGAGTTGCCATCGAGCCTCCCCGTCGGTTGCGCCGCTGCCGCGCGAAGCCACACACATTATCGGCCGCCCGCCGGCGCCGGTTTATTATATCGCCGCGGCGGGCCGAGCGAGGCCGGGCAACCGCAGGAACGGGCAACCGGCAGCAGGAAAAATGCGGGGACAACGCAGTTCATGGCCGGCGGGCGTGATCGAGTCAGTTGCCGGGGCTATTCCACACCTAGATATTTACGAATATGCTTCGCCAGCGCGTTGTCTAATTCCGTGTGGCGGGGCACGGGCTGCCGCATGCCCGTCTTCGGGTTGACGTAGATGTCGTGGCGCGAGCCCCGGCGCAAAAGGGTGCACCCCTCCTGCTCAAGTCGGCGGACAAACTCCTTCCTTTTCATATGGCGATGGCCTTCTCGCGGTGTCTTTCCGGCACCTCGGAAATCGCCATCATCTTGTACGCGTCGCGAAGGTTCTCTTCGAGTTCCTTCAGGGTGCGTCCCTGGGTCATGATCTGGGGATGCTCCTTCAGTTTACCCAGCCAGAACTTCTTCCCCTTCCAGTAAATCATTGTCATTTGGCCGCGCATGGCAACCTCCGCTTGCCTCACTCGCGATGATGATACGCAGAAATCCGCCCAGTAGCAAGCGCATTGTCTTGCGGCGGGCGTGCGTGCCCGCGAGCCCGCTGGCGCGAGTGCCGAAGGCACGATTGAGGGCAGCCACGGGGCGCAAGCCCGTGGAAGTGGATGGTTGAGGCATATCTCCTGTTTTGGCTGTTTAAGCCCCGCCAGGGGCGCGTGAGCGGCGTCTGAAGCGCCCCTGATGGAACTTGGACAAAAAGGAGGGGAAGACACCTGCCGCTGACCCGCGGTTTTTCGGATAGGCCCATCGCTGCCGGTAGCAACGCTACAGTCTCATGAGGACTTCTATTTTGCACCCCCTGCCAGCCGCGAGAAGTTCCGTGCGTGCGCGAGAGGCTGCCCCCTGCAATTAATGTTGGCGGCGATCAAGATCAATGGCACAGGTGGCACGACACGAGGTGGTCGGAGGCGGAGGGCATGGGCAGAAGGAGGGGGACTTCGGCAGGGCAGCGGTCGAAGGCCCAGGGGCAGCGGGGGTGGAAGGGGCAGCCGGGGGGCGGATTGAGGGCGCTCGGCACTTCGCCGCGAGGCACGATGCGATCGCGCGGCCGGTCGGGGCGGGAGCGCGGAATGGCCGACATCAGGCACTTGGTGTACGGGTGCAGCGGGCCGGCATAGAGGCGGTCGGCGGGGGCCTGCTCGACGATGCGCCCCAGGTACATGACGGCCACGTCGTCGGAGATGTGGCTGACGACGGCCAGGTCGTGGGCGATGAAGAGGTACGCCAGGCCGAGTTCGTCCTGGAGGCGGTCCAGGAGGTTCAGGATTTGCGCCTGGATGGACACGTCCAGAGCGCTTATGGGTTCGTCGCAGACGATGAACTTGGGTTCCAGGGCGAGTGCGCGTGCGATGCCTATGCGCTGGCGCTGGCCGCCGGAGAACTCGTGCGGATAGCGGTTGCGGTAGGCGGGGCTGAGGCCGACGTGCTCAAGCAGGCGCGCCACGCGGTCTTCCAGGTCGCGGCCGCGGGCCAGGCGGTGGACCTTGAGGGGCTCGCCGATTATGCCGCCGACGGTCATGCGCGGGTTAAGGCTGCCGTACGGGTCCTGAAAGATTATCTGCATATGTCGGCGCAGGCGGCGGAGGTCGGCGGGCGGCAGGGCGAAGACGTCGCGGCCCTCGAAGCGGACCGCGCCCGCCGTGGCCGGGATGAGCCTGAGGATGGTGCGGCCGGCGGTGGTCTTTCCGCAGCCGGACTCGCCCACGAGGCCCAGGGTGCGCCCGCGGCGCAGGCGCAGCGAGATGCCGTCCACGGCCCGCACGTAACCGACGGTGCGGCCGAGGATGCCGCGGCGCACGGGGAAGTGCGTCCTTAAGTCCCGCACGTCGAGCAGGAGGTCGGCGGGGGGCGCGGCGGCGGGGGCGGACGGCGCGCCGGCCGGAGGCGGGGCGGCGCGGGGGGCGGAATCGGGGGCGTCGGGGGCGGTCATTTGTAGAGGTCCTCCCCGCGCGTGCGCATGTCGGCCGCGCGGTCGGCGTACCAGCATGCGGCGGTGTGGCCGGGGCGCTTTACTTCAAGCGGCGGGCGCTCGGCCGCGCAGCGCTTGCCGTCGGCGAGCGGGCAGCGCGGATGGAAGGGGCATCCCGGCGGAATGGCGAGCGGGCTGGGCACGGTTCCCGGAATGGCGGCAAGGGCCCCGCGGCGCTCCAGGGTGGGGCGGCTGCGGAAGAGGCCCACGGTGTAGGGGTGCAGGGGCGAATCGAAGAGTTCCTGGATATCGGCCTCCTCGACGATTCGCCCGGCGTACATGACGGAGACGTGGTGCGCGATTTCGGCCACGACGCCCAGGTCGTGGGTAATCAGGAGGATGCTCATGCCGATGTCTGCCTGGAGTTCGCGCAGGAGGTCGAGAATCTGGGCCTGGATGGTCACGTCGAGGGCGGTGGTGGGTTCGTCGGCGATGAGGAGTTCCGGGCCGCACACCAGGGACATGGCGATCATCACGCGCTGCCGCATGCCGCCAGACATCTGGTGCGGGTACTCGCGCAGGCGCGACTGGGGGTCGGGTATGCCGACCTTGCGGAGCATGGCGGCGGTCTCGCGCAGGGCGGCCGCGCGGCCGACCTTCTTGTGGAGCGAGACGGCCTCGGCGATCTGGTCGCCCACGGTGAAGACCGGGTTGAGACTGGTCATCGGCTCCTGGAATATCATGGAGATGCGGTTGCCGCGAACCTGGCGCATGTCGGCCTCCGGGAGGAGCAGGAGGTCGCCCTGGCCCATGCGTACGGCCCCGGCGACGATGCGGCCGGGCGGGTCGGGCACGAGGCGCAGGACGGACAGGGCGGTGACGGTCTTGCCGCAGCCCGACTCTCCGACGAGCGCGGCGGTGCGGCCGCGAGGGATGTCGAGGGAGACGTCTTCGACGGCGCGCGAGACGCCTTCGTCGGTGAAGAAGCGGGTGGTCAGACCCTGGACCCGCAAAAGAATGTCATTTGTCATTTGTCACTTGCCACTTGTCACTTGCCACTTGTCACTTGCCACTTGCCACTTCCTGTTCTTGACTTTTCACTTTTCGTTCGCCGTTAAATCTTCAGGCGCGGGTCGATGGCGTCGCGTATGGCCTCGCCGAGGAGGTTATAGACAAGCACGGTGATAAAGATTGCTGCACCTGCGGCGCCCCAGACCCACCAGGTTTCGGCGTGCTGGCGTCCGTCGTTGAGGAGTTCGCCCCAACTGGGTGTGCTGACGAGGCTGAGGAACGCGAGGGTGGCCTCGAGGAACACGGCGCCGGCAATGCCGAACGTTGCGCCGACGAGTATGGGCGCCAGGCCGTTCGGGATGGCGTGGCGCAGGAGGAGCCGCCAGGAGGGTATGCCCAGGGCCCGGGCGGCGGTGACGTAGTCCTCTCCGCGGATGCGCAGGAGTTCCGCCCGCATCAGGCGGTAGAACCCGGTCCAGTTGGTGACCGCCAGGACGCCCACGACGGCCCAGAGGGGCGGGACGCTCGAAGGAATCACCGCCAGGATCATGATAATCAAGATAAGTTGCGGAATAAACATGACGACCTCGACCAGGCGCATCAGCGCGAGGTCGATGCGGCCGCCGAAGTAGCCGCTCACGGACCCCAGGGCCACGCCGATGGCCGAGCCGATGCCGACGGCCACGAAGCCGATGGCCATGGCCGTGCGCGCCCCGTACAGGAGGCGCATCACCAGGTCGGCCCCCAGCCGGTCCGTGCCGAGGGGATGCCGCCGCGAGGGGGGGCGGTCGCGCTCGGCCAGTTCGGCGTAACCCGGCTGCCGCGCGGTGGCAATCAGGGGGAACCAGGCGGCGTCGGCCTCGCTGCGGCGTTCCAGGAAGAAGCCGTATCGCCGCTCCGGCTCGCGGAGGGCCACGAGCGCCCCCGCCAGCAGCAGCCAGGCGGCGCCGTGGATAAGGAGGGCCCGCCCCCACGGGCTGCCTCCGGTGCGTTCGGCCCGCGGCCGCAGGAGGCGCACCGAGAGCGGCAGGGCCAGGCCCAGGACGAACGCGGCAAAAGCCGCGTACTCGCCGTTTGAAAGGTAGCGGAAAATGGGCCAGGAGGCCTTGCCATCCTGGACCCAGCGGACGGGCACCTCGCCCGCGATGAAGGGGGCCATGAGGGCGGCCAGCGCCAGGGCCAGGATTACGCCCAGGCTTATCATCGCGCTGGGGCGCTTCTTGAGTTGGCCCCAGACTATTGCGCCGTAGGTGCGCGGCTTGGCGGTGAGCGCGGCATCGGCGGTCGGGGGGACGCTACTCATAGCGGACCCTCGGGTCGGCCCAGGCGTAAAGCATGTCGCCCACCAGGAGGAACAGGAGCGTCAGGAACCCGTAGAAGAGCGTCTCGGCCATGAGGACGGAAAGGTCGTACGCCTGGGCGGCGCCGTAGAAAAGGAGGCCCGTGCCCTGGATGCTGAAGATGGTTTCCACGATGATGCTTCCGCCCAGAAGTCCGGGCAGCGCAAGCACCATGACGGTGATCATCGGCAGCAGGCTGTTGCGGAGGGCGTGGACGTAAACGACCCTGCGCTCGGGCAGGCCCTTGGCGCGAGCGGTGCGGACGTAGTCGGCCCGAAGGTTCTCAAGAAGGCTTGCCCGGCCGAGTTTCGCCAGGTACGCCAGCCCGCCGTACACCATGCAGGCGACCGGGAGCGCGGCATGCCAGAGAAGGTCCAGCAGGTACGGCCCGTAAGCCATCTTCTCGTAATCCGTGCCGTGCAGGCCGGCCACGGGGAACAGGCCCCATCCGACGCCGCCGCGCGCCAGGAAGGCCAGCAGCAGCGACCCCGCCAGGATGACGGGAATGCTGTAGAGCGCCAGCAGGACGAAGGAAGATGCGCGGTCGAACCAGCGGCCGCGGTGCCTGGCGGCCACAAGGCCCACCGGGATGGCGATCAGGAAGATGAGCGCCTCGGCAATGATATTCAGCGTCACCGTGACGGGAATGCGGTCGGCCATGATCCACAGGGGGTTGCGGCTGCCGCCGGTGCGGAGGTCCTCGACGGCCTGCCAGATGCGTTGGCCGATGGTGAGACGGGTTTCCTCGCGCGCCGGCGGGGCATCTTGCGAGGCTGCGGCGGGGATGGGCGCCGGGGCATCCGCCGGCACTGCACCATCCGCCGCCGGGGCGTCCGCCGGGGCCGGCATATCCGGCGGGCGCAGGCCGAGGTACTTCTCGCCCCACGCCCGCAGCGCAAGCAGGCGGTCAACCACGGGGCTGTTCTTGGGCATCTTGAAGACGATGCTCTCGCCAAAGTCGCCGCGCGCGAGGTGGCCCACCCAGCGGGCGTAGCCGTAGAAGACGTTCATCACCCGCTCGGCCGGGTCGATGAGGCGCTTGCCGAAGGTGTAGCGGTTGGCGCTCCACCACGCGCGCCAGGCAACGGGGTCGGCCGTAAAGTCGCAGCCGGTGGAACACCGAAGGTCCAGGGCCGCCTGGGCGCGCTCGGCCTCGTCGGGGCTGCGAAGGCGGGGGATGAACGGCTCGGCGCTGGCCAGCAGTCGCCGGGCGTCTTCGGTCATCTGGCGGCGAGCGCCGGGGCTGAGGTCGTAGCCAATAACCTTACGGAGTTCATCAGCGGCGGCGGCGCGGGCGGCGGGATCGTCGCCCTCCAGCGATTCCAGGTCGGCGAGGATCTTGCGCACCGCGTCGGCCCAGGCTTCCCAGGGTTCGGGCGCCTGGTTGATGTCGAGGCCGGTGATGCGCTTCAGTTCCGCGGCCGCGCGGGCGCCCAGTTCAACAGGGGGGGCGGGACGCGCCCGTGCTGCGGCGACGCGCGTGAGTTGTGCGGCTGCGCGGACGCGGGCGGCAAGGTCGGGGTTTTCAACGTGCGGCAGGAGCGATTCGGCGTCGTCGCCCCAGAAGTTCAGGTCGTTCAGGCCGAGGCGTTCGCGGATGCGGTCGGCGCTTTCGCGCATGGCCTTCGGGTCGATGTTGCCCGACTGGTTGCGGATCATGGCCTCGATGGGGTCGCCGGGGGCGAGGCGCACTATGCCGTACACCAGGAGGGTCATGCCGACCAGGGTGGGTATCATCAGCAGGAGGCGCTTTATGACGTAGGTTCTCATCGCGCGGCCACC
>Ga0194112_10004102_pt1 | contig 20037 bp, 22 predicted proteins | sample TA2MahC400mmetaG_FD_146191 | JGI IMG/M metagenome (GOLD analysis project Ga0194112, IMG submission 146191) | Freshwater microbial communities from Lake Tanganyika, Tanzania - TA2015016 Mahale Deep Cast 400m | ecosystem: Environmental > Aquatic > Freshwater > Lake | place: Tanzania: Lake... | reverse complement strand
GCAGATTGCAGAGGGACGCGTAGATGTGAAGATGACATTGACGGCGATGGGTTGCGGCATGGGGCCGGTCATTGCGATGCAGGCGAAGGACAAGCTGCTCACCTGTCCCGGCGTGAAGGATGCCGACGTGCAGATTGTCTGGGACCCGCCGTGGAACCAGAACATGATGAGCGACGAGGCGAAGAAGCGGCTCGGACTTTGGTGACGCCTACCTGGTCAGGAAACCAAAATACCAGTTGATAAGCTCGCGCCCGAAGAAGATCCACACCAGCGCCGCCAACGCGATGTAGGGGCCGTACGGAATGCGGCTCCCCCACCCTTTCTTGCTGGTCAACACCAGCAACAGGCCGATGACACCGCCCAAGACTGAAGAGGCGAAAATCGTGAACAACGCCGCCTGCCAGCCAAGAAAAGCGCCGATGCCGGCGATGAACTTCACATCGCCCATGCCCATTGCTTCCTTCTTGAAGATCTTTTCACCGACCATCGCAATCAGCAGCAGCGTCACGCCTCCGGCCAGCGCGCCGATGAGGGATTGCAGGAACGATGATCCGATGCCCTCGACCGCGTGCAGCGGCGGATAGAGCAGGCTCAACGCAATGCCGACAAGGACGCCGCCGTACGTGATTTCGTTCGGGATGATGTAGTGCTCGAAGTCTATGAAAGTCGAAACAATCAGGCCGCCGACAAGAATCCAGTAGATCGGCGCGACCCATTGGAACTCGTATTTCAGCCAGACGGCGAGAAACAGCGATGCCGTCAGCAGCTCGATGAACAGGTAGCGCGGGCTGATCAGCGTTCCGCAGTCGCGGCATTTGCCGCGCAATACCAGGAAACTGAGCAGCGGAATGTTGTCGTGCCAGCGGATCGGCTTGTTGCACTTCGGGCAGTGTGACGGTGGATTGACGATGGATTCTTCACGCGGCATCCGATAGATGCAGACGTTGAAGAAACTCCCAAACGCCGCGCCCAACATGAAGACGATGAAGTCGAAGTAAAGTCGTAATTCGAAGCTCACGCGGGTTTCTCCGGATAAACGGTGGCACGCAAGGCGCGGCGCATCACGGCCAGCGGCGCCTTGCGCCGCGTCCAGATTTCGAACGACTTGACTCCTTGGTGGAGCAACATGCTCAGCCCGTTCGCCGTTCGCGCGCCGGCGTCCTCCGAGGTCTTCAACAACGCGGTTTCAGGGGGACGGTAAATGGTGTCATAGACGAACAGTTGCGGCGTGAACAGGCTCGCGGGCAAGCCGAGCGTTTCACCTTCCTTCAATCCGATAGAGGTCGTGTTGATCATCAAGTCAACGTCAGGCATCACCGCCGCCAGCGCGTCGGGCGACAAATCCACGGCGCGGCATTCGGATTTGGTCTTCGCGATTTCCGCCGCAATCGGCTCGATCTTTGACGCCGTGCGGTTGGCGACATAGACGCGCACCGCGCCGTCCAGCGCCGCCTTCACCGCCACGGCGCGTCCCGCTCCGCCGGCGCCGAGGACGAGGACGCGTTTCCCCTTGAAGCCGAAGTTGAACTCCTCGCGGATGGCCTTCGCGATGCCGTAGCCGTCGGTGTTGAAGCCGCGCAGCCTGCCGTTCTCGATGGAGACGGTGTTGACCGCGCCGAGCTTGCGGGCGTCGGCGTCCACTTCGTCCACGATGTCGAGCGCGAGGATCTTGTGCGGCACGGTGAGATTGACGCCTCGCAACCCCATGTCGCGCGCGCCGAGCAACGCGGAGCGGAGGTTGGCGGGGTCAACATCGAACGCGAGGTACGCCCAGTTCATTTCCAGCGCGGCAAACGCGGCATTGTGCATCGCCGGCGATGCCGTGTGCGCAATCGGATGGCCGAACACGCCGACCAATGTAGTTGAGCCGTCTATGTGCATGGGGGCTGACTATAACCGAACGACCAGTGCCTTGAGAAGCGCAAGTATCGGCTCTGGAAAAACGCCCAAGAGCACGACGCCCGCGGCACAAAACGCCAAAGCCATCTTCAGATGCCCCGGCGTGGCAATGCGTGTTTCGTCCTTCGCCGGCAGCACGTACATGTGTTTCATCAGGACCAGATAGTAGTACAACGACACGGCGCTCATCACGATGCCGAGCGCCACCAACCAGAGCAACCCAAACATCTCGGCATCGCACTCCACGGCGGCGGCGAACAGGTAAAACTTGCCAAAGAACCCGCCCAACGGCGGAATGCCGGCCAAGGAAAGGACGAATACCAACATCAACAGCGACAAGAACGGCGCCCGTTTCGCCATGCCATTGAAGTGCTCCAGGTCGTCGCCACCCGCGCGGGATGCAAGCGCCGCCACGACGCCGAACGCGCCGAGATTCGTGATGGCATAGACAATGACGTAGAACAACACAGCGGTTGCGCCGGTGCTGCTGGCTGCGACGAGACCGACAAGAATGTAGCCTGCGTGCGCGATGCTGGAGTAGGCCAGCAGGCGTTTGACGTTGCGCTGGACGATGGCGGCGCAGTTGCCAAGCACCATGCTCGCCGTGGCCGTCAGTCCCAGCACCATTGCCCAACCTGACTCGAACGCTCCCCAGTACGCTGATCCCACCGCGCCGGCGAAGGCGACCATCAACACTTTCACCAGCACGAAGAAACTCGCCACCTTCGATCCCGTCGCGATGAACGCCGTCACCGGCGTGGGCGCGCCTTCGTAGGCGTCCGGCGCCCAAAGGTGGAACGGCACCATTGCCACCTTGAAGCCGAGGCCGACGAGCACGCACAACAGCCCAACGCCCAGCAACGGATCCGTCCCCTTCTTTGCCAGCGCGGCGCCGATGTCACGCAAGTTGGTCGCGCCGGTCAGGCCGTAGATGTAGCTCAGGCCGAACAGCAGGAATGCCGTGGCAATCGCGCCAAACAGGAAATATTTCAAGGCCGCTTCCTGCGAACGCAGCGAATTCTTGTGAAATGCCGTGAGGACATAGAGGCTGATGCTGGTCAGTTCGAGCGCCACGAAGATTGTCAGGAATTCTTCCGTTCCCACGAGGAGCAACATCCCGATTGCCCCAAACAACAGCATCGCAAAATACTCGCCCACGTGCGTGCCGATGTCATGGTCTATCGAGATCAACACGGTCACCGCCGTCAGGACGATCAGGACGAACTTGAAGATAATCACCAACGGATTCACCACAAGCGTTTCACCGGGCAGCAGGACGTTCGTCATGCCAACCTGCCCGACCAACGGCACCGCCGAGAGCGCCAGCCCGAACAGCGCAACCGCGCCCACCAGTTCCCGTCGTTTCGCAACCTCGCGTTTGCGTCCGATGATGAAATCGAGCGTCAACACCGCGAGCGCCACCAGCACCAGCGCCGTCTCGCTCCCCAACGCGCGGACAATCGGTGCGTAGGCGACGCTCATCGCATTCCTCCGAGAAAGCTGTCCACATTCGCCTGAATCATGTTCAACAACGATTGGGGATATAATCCGACAATCACCAGTGTCGCCATCAAGATCACCGCCCCCACAATCTCGGGCACGCTGATTGGCGGCATTGCTGTCGCGGACTGAACGTCCCGCCCGTCCTCTCCGTAAAACACCTTGTGCAGCGCGTTCAGGATGTAGGCGGACGTCACCGCGATGCTCAACGCCGCAAGCGCCGCCAGCCACGGACTCATCTTGAAGGCGCCAATCAACACCTGAATCTCCGCCACAAATCCGCTGAACCCCGGCATCCCCATCGAAGCCGCGCCGCCAATGACAAATGTCACGCACGCAAACGGAATCACTTTCGCCAGTCCGCCCAACTCATCCAGTTGCCGGGTGTGCGTCCGGTCATAGACCATCCGCCCGACCACCGCGAACAACAGGCTGGCGACGATGCCGTGCGAGAACATTTGCAGAACCGCGCCGGACATGCCGTCGCGGTTGAGCGTGGCCAGGCCGAGCAACACGAAACCCATGTGGCTGACGCTGGAGTAGCCGATGATGAACTTGAAATCCTTCTGCACCAGCGCCACCGCCGCGCCGTAGAGGATGCCGATGACGCCGAGCCATGCGATCCACCATTGCCAGTGCGCCAGTCCTGACGGGAACAGGAGCATCGCCGCGCGCAAGCAAGCGTAACTGCCAAGTTTCATCACCACACCCGCCAGCAACATCGAGGCCGCCGTCGGCGCCGCGACATGCCCGGTCGGCGCCCACGTGTGGAACGGCCACATGCCAGCAAGCACGCCGAACCCGGCGAACACCAGCGGGAACACCCAGACTTGCACGTGGCGCGCGATGGGATTCTTTGCCATCTCCAGAATATCAAACGTCTGCCCGCCGCCCGCGAAGAACGCCGCCAGCACGCCGATGAACACCGCCGCGCTGCCGACGAACGAGTAGAGCACCAGCTTCATCGCGCCGTACTCCTTGCGGGTCGAACCCCAGATGGCAATGATGAAGTACTTCGGCACGATGGCCAGTTCGTAGAACACGAACAGCAGGAACAAATCCATCGCCATGAACACGCCGTACACCCCGGCAATCAGCGTCAGGAAGAACGCAAAGAACTCCTTCACCCGCTCCTCGATGTTCCAACTGAACAGGATGCCGGTCACGCAAACGATGCCGTTGAGCAACACCAACGGCAGGTTCAACCCGTCCACCGCGAGGTGATACCGGACACCGAGCGACGGAATCCAACTGACATTTGCCAGATGCACGAAACCGGTGCCATCGTAAACGATGCACCCGTGCAACCCCAGCGCCAGGCCCGCCGCGCCGGTCAGCAGCGCGACCCAGCGGATCAGGTTCTTCGCGTTGCGCGGCAGGAGCATGATCAGCCCCGCGCCGAGGAACGTCAGATAAATTGTCCAGTCAGTTCGCATAATCAGCGTTCGTAGTCAGCCACGCAGCGAAGCGGAGTGGCGTTCCGTTCGAACAATCCCACGGCACTCCGCTTCGCTTCGTGCCTAACGACAAACTTCCTTTTCATCGCGCCACCTCAAATAGCTTCACGAGTCCCATCACCGCATCGTTGGCCGCGTCGAGCAGCGGCGCGGGATAAATCCCAATCCAGAACATGAAAAACATCAGCATCGCTCCAATGAACTGTTCGCGCGCCGTCATGTCCGTCAGCCCATTCCACTTCTCGTTGAGCGGGCCGAAGCAGACCTTCTGCATCATCTGGAGCAGGAACACCGCCGTCACCACCAAGCCAATGGTCGCCGCAATGGCCGTCTTCGTCACAACCGGGAACGCGCCCTTGAACACAAGAAACTCGCCGACAAACCCGTTCAGCCCCGGCAATCCAAGCGACGAGAACATCGAGATGCCGAGGATGCCCGCGTAGATCGGCATGATCTTGCGCAACCCGCCATAGTCGGCCAGCGCGCGCGTGTGGGTGCGGTCGTAAATGACGCCGACCATGAAGAACAACGCCGCCGAGCTGATGCCGTGGTTGAACATCTGGAGCACCGCGCCGTTGAGCGCCGCCGCCTTGTCGTTGAACATCTCCGGTCCCGCCGCCGCGGCGGTGGCGAAAATGCCGAGCATCGCGTAGCCCATGTGGTTCACCGACGAATACGCGACGAGCCGTTTGAAATCAGTCTGCGCCAGCGCGGCGAACGCGCCGAGCACGATGCTCGCCAGCGCCAGCAGCAACAGGATGTCCACGTGCGCCGCAACCTGCGCCGGGAAGATCGGAAGCACCACCCGCAGGAAACCGTACACCCCCATCTTCAGCAGAATCGCCGCCAGCACCATCGAGCCGCCTGTCGGCGCTTGCGTGTGCGCGTCCGGCAACCACGTGTGAAACGGCCAGATCGGCACCTTGATCGCAAAGCCGACGAGCGTCGCCCAAAACAACACCGACGCGAACGTCGCCGGGTTCCAGTGCCAGCGGAGTGCAAACTCCGCCAGTGTCCTGCCGAGTTCGCCATTGGCAGCCAACGCACGTAGCTCGATGAAGTCGAATGTGCCCGTTGCCATCCAGAGGAAACCGAACGCCACGAGCATCCCGATGCTCCCGCCCAACGTGTAGAGGAAGAATTTGAAGGACGCGTAAGTCCGGTTCTCGTGGCCCCATATCTTGATGAGAAAGAACATTGGGATCAGGCCAAGTTCCCAGTAGATGAACCAATGGAAGAAGTTCAACGCCGTGAACACGCCGAACATGCCCGTCTCCAGCAAGAGGAACAGGAAGAAGAACAGCTTGACGTTCTCTTTCAGTTTCCAGTGCGCCAACATCGCGAGCGGAGTGATGACCGCCGTCAACAGCACCATCGCCACGCTCAAACCATCCACGCCGACGTGGTAGTCCACGTTCAACGCCGCAATCCACGGATGCCGCTCCACCAACATCATCCCGGCGCTCGGCACAAACCGCGTCCACGCGCAGAACGTCAACAGCAACGACGCCACGCTCGCGCCAAGCGCAGCAACCTTCATTGCGCGTTCCTGCGTCTTCGGCAACAGCAACACCACCAGCGCCCCCGCCAGCGGCAGGAAGGTTATCAAGGAGAGATATGGGAGACCGGGTTTCATTTCAGGTACCAGATCACCAGCAGAATCACTGTGCCCAGGCACAAGATGCGCAGGTAACCTTGAATGCGGCCGGCTTGGAACTTCGCGAACTCGCGCCCCGACAACCGCACGCTCTCGCAACCGGCGTCGAACCCACCGTTGATGAAAAACTCATCGCCGACCCAGCGCACGACTTGCGACACGCCCCATGCCATCCACGCGATGCCGTGCAGGATGCCGTCAATCACCAGTTTATCAAACGCCCGCCATAATTCGCCGAGCAGCATCGTTGCGCGGATAATCGTCGCGTCGTAAAATTCGTCCACATACCATTTCCGGTTCAAGCAGGTGAACAGCGCGCCGAGTTTCACCGCCAACGGATCCGGCTCATCCGCGTGCTCCATCGTCCGTCGCCCATAGACGATCCAACCCAGCAAAATACCGGCTGCCCCTACCGCCACTGACAACCCCATGACGATCCATTTACCGTGAGGATCTTCCCCGTGCGCGCCGAGGTAATGACCATATTGCGCTCCGAAGAAACCTAGTCCCACGGCAAACACGCTGAGCACCGCGATGGGTAGCCACATGTTCCACGGCACTTCGTGCGGCTCGTGATGACCGCGCCACTTGCCGGCAAAGACCATGAACATCTGCCGCGTCATGTAAAACGCCGTCAAGAACGCCGCGAACGTCGCCAGTCCCCATGCCAGCTTGTTCCGTTGAAATGCCACTAGCAACACTTCGTCCTTCGACCAGAACCCCGCAAAGGGTGGAACGCCGGCCAGCGCCAACATTCCAATCAGATAACACCCGAATGTGACCGGCATGTACTTCCTCAAGCCGCCCATCTTCCGCATGTCCTGTTCGTGGTGTGTGCCGATGATCACGCAACCGGAGCCGAGAAACAGCAGCGCCTTGAAGAACGCGTGCGTCAACAAATGAAATTGTCCCGGCGCCAATCCGCCCGCGCCGAGCGCCATCATCATGAAACCGAGTTGCGAGCACGTCGAGTACGCCAACACACGTTTGATATCGAACTGCGCCACGGCAATCGTCGCTGAAAACAGCGCCGTGAAGCATCCGACCCACATCACGATGTTCAACGCCAAGCCCGACGTATCAGCAGCAAACAGCGCGAACATCCGCCCCACCATGAACACGCCCGCCGCCACCATCGTCGCCGCGTGAATCAGCGCCGACACCGGCGTCGGGCCTTCCATCGCGTCCGGCAACCACACGTGCAGCGGGAACTGCGCGCTCTTGCCCATCGCGCCGATGAACAGCAACATCGCAATCGTTGTCGCCATGCTCCACCCGAACCACCCCGGGATACCGGCAAGCGCGCCCGCCTGCTCCAGCGCGCCGTTGCCTCCGTCGTACAGATTTAGCGTCCCGGCCTGCCATGAGAGCAGCAGGATGCCGAGGAAGAAACCAACGTCGCCGATGCGCGTCGTGATGAACGCCTTCTTCATCGCCGCCGCCGCGCTCGGCTTGAAGTGCCAGAACCCGATCAACAGGTAACTGCACAAGCCGACCAGTTCCCAGCACATGAACAGCATCAACAGATTGTTCGCGACCACCAACCCCAGCATCGCCGCAGCGAAGAGGCTCAGGAAACAGAAAAACCTCGTGAAATTCTCGTCGTCGGACATGTAGCCGGTCGCGTTCACAAAAATCCAGAACCCGACGAACGCGACCATCAACGCCATCGCCGCCGTCATCGGGTCAAGGATGAAACCAAGCTCCAACCGCGTCGTCCCGTAATCGAACCAGACGAAGTTCCAGACCGCGCGCTCCGCCTCGTGGTGCCCCAGCGTGCCGACAAACGCGCGCAACGCCAACACGCACGACGCGCCCATCGCCGTCAGGCAGATGCCCGCCGACAGTTTCCGCGCCGTGCGCGGCAACAACGCCTGCACCGCCGCCGCCACGAGCGGCAGAAACGGGATCAGCCATTGTTGTTTGACCAGTTCGTTCATCCCTTTGCTTTCCCGACCTTCGCCAGTTCATAGAACTCGTGCAGTTTCGCCTGCAACAGTTTCCTGGACGGCAACCGCGTCTGGTATTCGGCGATCAGCGCCGGCGAGACCGCCCGGCTCAAGGCGTACTCGACTACCTCGTTGTCCTTGGAGGCGCACAACAGCACGCCGATGGAGGGACGTTCATGCGATTTGCGCACATCGCGGTCGATCGCTTCGAGATAGAACTCCAGTTTGCCGAGATACTCCGGCTTGAACTCGTCAATCTTGAGTTCAAACGCCACCAGGCATTGCAGTCCCCGGTGGAAGAACAACAGGTCCAGCAGGAAATCCTTCTTGCCCACCTGCACGAGGTACTGCTCGCCAACGAAAGCAAAATCGCGCCCCAGTTCCAGTAGAAACCGCTTCAGATTGGCGACAAGACCAGCTTGTAGGTCGGCTTCCGAATGGTCTTCCGGCAAATTGAGGAAGTCGAGCAGGTACGTATCTTTGAAGATGGTTTCAGCGGCGGGATGCAATTGTCTCACCAGTGGTGCGACTTTTGGCGGGTTCAGGACCGCCCGCTCGAACAGTGCCCCGTTGAGTTGACGCTCTAACTCGCGTTTGCCCCAGCGTTCCCGGATGGCGAGGCGCAAATAGAACTCCCGCTCTTCGGCCTGCCGGCACCTGCCCAGAATGAGCAGGTTGTGCGTCCACGGCAATTCTCGCACCAGTGGTGCGAGTTTTTGTTCTTGCCGGTACGTCTCGTAGAACTGCTTCATTCGCCAGAGGTTGGAAGCCGAGAACCCATGCAGGCCAGGCTGCACTTCCGACAAGTAATCAGCCAGTTGTTGAATAACCGCCTTACCCCACTCCTGCGCCTTCACCTTTGCGCTGATGTACTCGCCCACCTGCCAGTATAAATCAATCAATGCCGTGTTAAGCGCCTGATACGCCCGGCCACGCGCCTGTTGAATCAGCCCAACGATCTCACGGAAGACCGCTTCGCGTGACACCGCCACGGGCTTGACGCGCGCTAGTTGCCGTATGTTCCGTCGTTTCTTCATCCCTTCAACGACCTCATTTCGTTCACATCCACCGACTTGTAATGCCGGTACACGGAAATCACCAACGCCAGACCGACCGCCGACTCCGCCGCCGCGACTGCGATGGCGAACAAGGCGAACATCTGGCCGGTCAACGCGCCGTTGTGGAGGTAGTACCAGAAGACCACGAAATTCAGGATCGCCGCGTTGAACATGATCTCAATGCTCATCAGCACCGCGATGGCGTTCTTCCGCGTCAAAGCGCCGCACAACCCGATGGCGAACAACACGCCGCCGAGTATCAAGTAATATCCGAGCGGCACGCTCATCGCTTCTTCTCCTCCTCCAACGCGATGACCACCGCGCCTATCAACGCGGCCGTCAACAGGACCGCCATGATTTCCAGCGGCACGACCCAGTCCGTCACCAGCAGCTTGCCAATCTCCTTCACGACGCCTTCCTCCGTTGCACCGTAGGGCAACTTCGAAACCAAATCGCTTCGACGCACAAACACGCACATCGCCCCAGCCAACGTCGTCGCGATGCCGACGCCGAGCCACCACGCGCCACCGAGCGAACCGCGTCCGCCCTCTGTTCCGGAAATGTTCCGGGTGAGCATGATGGCAAACAAAATCAGCACCGCCACCGCGCCGATGTAGATCAGGATCTGCACCGCACCCAAGAAGTCCGCCTTCAACAAGAAGAAATGACCGGCGATACCCATGAAGAACAGCACCAGCGCCAGCAGGCAATGCACGAGGTTGCGTAGCGTCACCGCGAGCAACGCTCCGAGCACTGTGATGGCCGACAATGTGAGGAAGACGATGGTCATGAGATGAACCGGTAGCTCCGTTTCTCAAACGTCTGTCCCGTGTTGATCTTCACCAGCGCGACAATCGCCACCGCCAGCACCACCGCCGACGCGCCCCAGCCGACTAACTTGTTCGACGCAAAATGCCAGATTGCCATCGCCACGATGTTCACCAGCGCCAACGGCAGCAAAAGCTTCCACGCGAAGCCGAGCAATTGATCCACGCGCACGCGCGGCCAGGTGCCACGCGCCCAGATGTTGATGACAACGATGATGCCAAGCTTCGCAAAGAACCAGCCAGCCGAAACCAGCCAGCCAATCTTAGGCAAATCGCTGCCCGGCCCGAGATACCCGCCGAGGAACATCGTCACTGTGATGCCGCCCATCGTGATCGCTGCGACGTACTCGCCCATCTGGAACAGTGCGAACTTGAACCCGCTGTATTCCGTGTGGTAGCCCGCCACGATCTCCGATTCCGCCTCCGGCAAATCGAACGGCGTTCGCGCCACCTCCGCCATCGCGCACAACTGGAAAATCACAAACGCCACCAAGCCCCACGGCTTGAACACGAACCAGCCGGCGAGTCCGCGCTGCGCCTCGACAATGCCGACGCTCGACAACGTCCCCGCCGCCATCAAGATCACAACCGCCGCCATCACCATCGGTACCTCGTAGCTCACGACCTGCGCCACCGAGCGCATCGCGCCGAGCAGCGAGAACTTGTTGCGTGACGCCCACCCTGCCATGAACAGCGCCAGCACGCTTCCCGTGCTCACCGCCAGCGCAAACAGCACGCCGATGTTCAAGTCCACCGGCACAAACCCCTTCGCCACCGGCACGACCGCCAACACCATGAACGCCGGCACCACCGTCAATACCGGCGCGAGAAAATGCACGACCTTGTCCGCCGCCGCCGGGACAATGTCTTCCTTCGTCAGCAGCTTCAAACCGTCCGCAACCGGCTGGAACAATCCGACTGGCCCGACGCGATTCGGCCCGCGACGGTTCTGGATCCGGCCCAGCGCTTTTCGTTCGACCCACGTCAACAACGCGAACACCGTCAGGAACACGCCCATCACGATGGCAATCGGCAGCAACACCGCCAGCGCCAGCGCCAGCAAGTCCGGTATCTTCGGCGCGTAGTGCTGGATGAGTTTGTAGATGGCGTCCATGCGCTAGATCTTCCCCGCCTCCTTCATCAACTTCTCCAGCATGTTCTTTGTCGGCTCCTCGCCGGGCGCGCAACGCGAGTAATCCTTCGACTCGCCCGACGCCAGTGCGTTGGCGTAGCCGCGACAATCGTAGCCACACGCCTGGCAATCCACCTGCGCCATCGCCGCCATCAACTTGTCGGCGAGCGGGCGCTCTTTCGCCATCTCCATCCGCTTCTCAAGCTCGATCCCCGAATCGTGCCAAGGCACGTCGTTCGCCGCCGGTGCGCTGCTGACACTTTGTTCCAATGGTGTTCTGGCAGATTGTTTCTTCAGCACAACCGGCGGCCAGACGATTTCGCCGGCGCCGACCTCGCCTTGGTAACCCCGCTGCCAGGCTTGGCGTTCGTCTTCGGTCCGCATGTCCGTCGATGTCGGGACCGGTTTCACCGGAGTGGGAGCGGCAGCCGGTTTCTTGGCTGGTTTGCGGGTGGCGTCAACGCGCGTGGCCTCGGCGGACTTGATCTGGTGGTAGTACTCGTTCGATTTCAGCAGCGTGGGAAGATGCGTGATGAGATCGTCGAACCGAGCGTATTGGCTCCGCTCGAAGTCGCAGTCCATCTTGATCGCGTTGAACGGACAAACCTCGACGCAGATGCCGCATTGCATGCAAACGCTGGTGTCAATATCGAATACCGTTGGACGGCGAAGCGGCTTCCCGTTCGCGTCGCGATCCATGACGATGCAGATGCACTGCGGCGGGCATTCGGTTTCGCAAACTTTGCAGGCAGTGCAGCGCATCTGGTCGGGTGTGCCGTCATAGACGAGGAACGGGAATGTCCGAGAGTTTTCCGGCAACGGCATCCGTTCTTCGGGATACTGGTACGTAAAGAGGCGCTCCTTGCGGTTGCCATCAAAATAGCTGCCGACGAAATTCTTCGCCGTGACAACGAGACCGTCCATGAGACCTTTGCCAATCACCGGTCCACCTCCCCCAACACGATGTCGATGCTGCCGAGAATGATAATCGCATCGGCCACCTTGTGCCCGAGACACATGTCTTCGAGAATGGTCAGGTTGACAAAACTCGGCGGACGAACGTGATAGCGGTACGGTTTCGCGCCACCTTCGGAAACCAGATAGAAACCAAGCTCGCCTTTGGGCGACTCGATTCGGCCGTAACCGTCACCGGCGGGCACCTTGAAGCCGCGCAGCTTCGACTCCGGGGCGATGCACGGACCACTCGGAATATCGCGCAACGCCTGATGCAAGATCTTCACCGACTCGCGCATCTCGAGAATGCGGATCATGAACCGGTCAAACGTGTCGCCCGTCTCACCCACCGGCACGCGGAAGTCGAAGCGGTCATAGACGCCGTATTTGTCCACCTTGCGGATGTCGTACGCAACGCCGCTGGCGCGTGCGACAGGGCCGCTGACGCTGGCGTTAATCGCCAATTCGCGCGGCAGGATGCCGACGCGCTGGGTGCGGGCGAGCAGCACTTCGTTCTCCGTCATCAGTTTCTCGAACTCGTCGAGGAACGCCGGCCAACGCGCGACGATGGCGCGCGCCATCGCCAGCGATTGCTCGTCGAGATCCACGCGGACGCCGCCGAACCGCATGTAGTTGCACATCATCCGCGCGCCGCTGACCGTCTCGAAGAAGTCGAGAATGCGTTCCCGCTCCCGCAGCGCGTACAACACCGGCGTGAACCACGCGCCGCAATCGCTCAGCAGAAAGCCGACGGCACAGGCGTGGTTCAACAGGCGCGTCAATTCCGCCATGATGACGCGAATGTACTCGGCGCGCTCCGGCACCTTGATGCCGGCCATCTTCTCGACGGAGAGCGCGTAGGCCCAGTTGTTGGTCATCGAGCAGAAATAGTCGAGCCGGTCGGTGTACGGCATCGAACCGAGCCACGTCATCTTCTCGCCGATCTGCTCGTGGTTGCGGTGGAGGTAGCCCATCACCGGCTTCAGTTTCACCACGTACTCACCGTCGAGCACAACGTCCATTCGGAACACGCCGTGCGTGCTCGGATGTTGTGGACCGAGCGACACTTCGAGCATTTGTGTCTCGATCGTGCTCACTTCTTGGCCTCCATCGCACTCGGCGGCACGTAATCCTTGCGCATCGGGTGATCCACAAACTCGTCCCACATCAGAATACGGCGCAGATCGGGATGCCCGTCAAACTTCACGCCATACAGATCGAATGCCTCGCGCTCCTGGAACTCGCACCCGCGCCACACCGGCGTCAACGATGGCACCCGGCATTGGTCGAGCGCACGCGGCGCTCGAACCTTCAACGCAATGGGGCCGTGTTTCAAAGCAACGGAGTACAGATGATAGACGACCTCGATGCAGTCCTGTTTCAGGTAGTCCACCGCCGTCACACACGAACAGAAATCGAATTGAAGTTGCGGGTCGGTCTTCAGGAACTTCGCGACCGCCAGGAGTTCCTCACGCTCCACAAGCAACGATGTCATCGCCCGGACTTGTTCGACGGTCGGGATCATTTCTTCGGAAGCTCCCAAACCTCTGGATTGAACGGCGGTTCGAGATCGTGAGCGCCGCATTCTGGAACTGTGTATTCGGCAAGCGAGCCCTTGTCATACCAACGCGCCTCGTTCAGGTGTTGCTTGGAAATCTTGTCCTGTAACGTCATCAACGCGTGCAGCAACGCTTCCGGCCGCGGCGGACAACCGGGAATGTGAACGTCCACGGGAATGTAGCGGTCAACACCCTTCAGCACGTTGTAGCCGTCCTTGAACGGCCCACCGGAGATGGCGCACGCGCCCATCGCGATGACGTACTTCGGTTCCGGCATCTGATTGTAGAGGCGGACGACTTGCGGCGCCATCTTCTTGGTCACGGTGCCCGAGACGATCATCAAGTCCGCCTGACGCGGCGATGCGCGGAACACTTCCGCGCCGAACCGCGCGATGTCGTGACGCGCTGCCGCCGCGGCGATCATCTCGATGGCGCAACAAGCCAACCCGAACTGCACCGGCCAGATCGAGGATTTCCGGCTCCAGTTGTAAAGAAACTCAACCGGCATCACGAAGACGCCTTGTTTCTGGAGTTCGCTCTGGAGATTCGGGTCAACAGGCATCGCTATTTCCAATCCAACGCGCCTTTGGCCCACGCGTACACGAGTCCCTCGACCAACAACAGCACAAACACCATCATCGCCACAAACCCGCCGAAGCTGAGGCCGCCAAACGCCACAGCCCACGGGTAGAGGAAGATGGTTTCGACCGCGAAGATCACATAAATCAGAGCGTACAGGTAGTACCCTGCGCGGAACTGCACCCACGCGTCGCCTTTGCTGGCCAGCGCGCACTCGTAGGTCGAGTTCTTCGTGGCCGATGGTTTGCGCGGCGCCAGCAGCCGCACCAGTGCCAACGGCACCAGCGGAAACACGACCGCCACCGCGAAAAATACAGCGACGAACAGGTACTGAGTTAAATACGGGTCATTCACAAGAAAAATGCGATGTATCTTGCTAACATCCCACACTCCCCGTTGTCAAGGGCAGCGGGTTCTGCTAGTTTCGCCCCGTGCCTGAGACCCTGATCGTCAATGAGATTTTCCACAGCATCCAAGGCGAGTCCACCCACGCCGGGTTGCCGTGCGTCTTTGTGCGCCTCACCGGCTGCAAGCTGCGCTGCACCTGGTGCGACACCGATTACGCCTTCAGCGAAGGCGTTGCGATGAACCTCGACGACATCATCACCGAGGTCCGCGCCTACGCCTGCCCGCTCGTCGAAATCACCGGCGGCGAACCTCTCCTCCAACCCAACGCCCTTCCCTTGTTCCAACGCCTTTGCGACCTCGGCTTGACCGTGCTGCTCGAAACCAGCGGCACCGAGGACATCGCCAACGTTGACCCGCGCGTCATCAAGATCATGGACCTCAAATGCCCCAGCAGCGGCGAGTCCAACAAGAACCGCTACGCCAACCTCCGCCACATCACTGCCAAGGACGAACTCAAATTCGTCCTCGCTGACCGCGCCGATTACGACTGGGCCAAGAGCCAACTCGCCGAGCACGACCTCGCCAAGCGTTGCTCCGTCCTCTTCTCACCCGTCTGGGACAAACTCCCTTTGAAGACGCTCGCCGAATGGATTCTGGCCGACCGTTTATCCGTCCGCCTCCAGACCCAGTGGCAAAAACACATTTGGGGCCCCGACGCGCGAGGTGTCTGATGTCGCTTCCCCTGCTCCGCACACGCATCCCCGGCCCGCGCTCGCGCGCGCTTGCCCGACAACTCCGCCGCGTTGAGAACCGCAACGTCACCTACACCTCCGACCGCTGGCCGATTTTCTGGCAGCGCGCCCGAGGCGCCAACGTCTGGGATGCCGATGGCAATCGCTACCTTGATCTGACCGCTGCGTTTGGTGTCGCCAGCGTCGGCCACACCAACTCGCGCGTCGCCGCGGCCATCCGGAAACAAGCCGGAACATTGCTCCACGCGATGGGCGACGTTCACCCCAACGAACTCAAACTCCAACTCGCTCGCGAACTGGTTGCGCTGTCATTTGGCCGCTGGGGTTGTAGGCCCGCTGCCCCCAGCGGGCGCCGCGTGAGGGCACGCGGCCTACAAAATTACGCCCGCGTTCTGTTTGCCAACTCCGGCGCGGAGGCTGTCGAGGCCGCGCTGAAAACCGCCGCCGTCCACACCGACAAACCCGGTATCATCGCCTTTGGCGGCGCGTACCACGGCCTGACCTACGGCGCGCTCGCCGCCACTGCGCGCGAGTTCTTCCGCACGCCGTTTATCGAGCAACTAGGCACCTTCGTCGCGCGGGTCCCGTTTGGCACAATTCCGGAGCCGATTCCTTACTGCGGCGCGGTGCTCGTCGAACCGATTCAAGGCCGCGGCGGCATTGTCGTGCCGCCGGATGATTTTCTCCCGCAGCTGCGACACTTCTGCGACGAGCACGGGATGCTGCTGATCCTCGACGAAATCTACACCGGCTTCTGCCGGACGGGGCACTGGTTTGCCTGTGAGCACTGGGGCGTTGTGCCGGATCTGATTTGTGTCGGCAAGGCGCTGGGCGGCGGCTTGCCCATCAGCGCGTGCATCGGCAAGGCGTCGGTGATGGACAGTTGGCCGGAGTCGGAGGGCGAAGCGATTCACACGAGCACATTTCTCGGCAACCCGCTCGCCTGCGCCGCCGCACTGGCCAGCATCGCCGAAATGAAACGGCTCCGCCTCTGGGAACGCGCCGCCAAGTTGGGCGCACACATCCAGCAACGCCTTCCCATGCGCGGCAAAGGGTTGATGCTCGGCTTGGAAGTCGGTGACGCGCCGTCGGTGTGCGAGCGGTTGCTCCAACGCGGCATCATCGCGATTCCTGAAGGCGAACAAAGTGAAGTCTTGGGACTGACGCCGCCGTTAACGATCTCGCAACGCGAACTGGACTTTTGCCTCGACACCATCGAGGAATTGATTCGATGAAGGCCCGACTCTTGGTCGGGCTTCAGTTGGCAATTATCGCTGTGCTGTTGTTGACCGGGCCGTGGATTGCGCGCACCTGGCTGGCCTTGGAGGCGGCGGGCGGCCTGCTGTTGTTGTGGGCTGTGGCAACGATGGGATTTCGCCATCTGCGGACACATCCGGAAGTGTCGCCGGGAGCGCCATTGCTCACGGGCGGGCCGTATCGTTGGATTCGACACCCGATGTACACCGGCGTTCTGCTCGGCATGGGCGCTTTGGTGCTGGAGCGGCTCACATGGGAGCGGGGCGTGTTGTGGTTGTCGTTGCTGGCGGTGCTGCTGGCCAAGCTCACGTTCGAGGAATCCATGCTCCACGCGCGGTTCTCGGATTACGCCGCCTACTGCCAACGAACGAAACGGCTCTTACCGTTTCTGTTTGCGCTCTGCGTCGTCCTTTGGAGAAAATCTTGATTTTCCGCTGAAGACGTAGCACATTGCGCCGCGCTGTTCGCGGAAAACCAGCGCACATGAAAACCGCTCTCCAACTCCAGCAGCGCATCGTCGCCTTCATCGGCGGCGCGCGCGACGACTTCGACGCCCTTGCGTTGGAGGTGTTTGCCTTTCAATTCGAGCGCAACGCAGCCTACCGCGCCTTCTGCGAGCGCAAGGACCGCACGCCCGACCGCGTTGCTCACTGGACTGAGATCCCCGCCGTGCCGGCCAGCGCGTTCAAGCAGCTTCCATTGACCTGCTTCCCACCCGACGACGCCGTCACGGAGTTCCGCACCAGCGGCACGACGCAGCCGTGCAGCGGGCGTCACCTGTTCAAGACGCTCGACCTCTATGACGCCGCCATCACGCCCAACTTCAACGCGCACCTGTTCCCTGACGGCGCGAAAATGCCGCTGCTCTCGCTAGTGCCGGACGACCCGCACTCGTCGCTCGCCTACATGATCCGCAAACTCGGCGCGCGTTGTGTGGAACGACTTGAAACCGTGGAGCAACCCGTCTGCCTCCTCGGAACCGCATTCGGCTTCCTGAAACTCTTCGACGACGGCATCTCGCTGCGTCTCCCGCCGGGCAGCCGCGCGATGGAGACAGGCGGCTTCAAGGGGCGCACCCGCGAGATCGCCAAGACGGAGTTGTACGAGATGTTCGAGAAACATCTCGGCATCCCGCCAACGCATGTCGTCAACGAGTACGGCATGACGGAACTGAGCACGCAGTTCTACGACGAGACGTTGTATGTCGGCCACCAGAGCGACGTGAAACATTCACCGGCGTGGGCGCGTGTGCGGGTGATTGATCCGCAGACCGACGAGGAAGCCGCACCCGGCGTGCACGGCTTGTTGCGAATCTACGATCTGGCGAATTTATGGAGCGTGATGTGCCTCCAGACCGAGGATCTCGGCGTGCGCGAAGATGACGGCTTCGTCCTGTTCGGTCGCGCGCCGGGGGCGATGCCGCGCGGGTGTTCACTGAATGCAGAGGCGCTGCTCTCAGCATGATCGCAACCCTCGACCAACTACGGGAGGCCGTTCGCCGCGTATTGGACGCCCGTCAATTCCTGCTGGAGGCGCGTCGCACGGATGCAATCGTGAAAGCGCTGGCTGCCGCGGCGCAGCATTGGCTGCCGCCGTCCAGCCCGTGGCGCGCGCAGGCCGTTGAACAAGCCCCGGCCGTCACGGGATTCTCGACGGAGATGGTCAACGAGGCGATTGACCGCATCTTCGGCGCCATCACGGCGGAGTCGCTCGGCGTGTTTTTGGATCGCGAACTGGGAGATCGCCGGGCGCTGGACGAGTTTCATCCGCACGGTCCCGCGCAAGCGCGGGCGTTTGGCGTCCCGCTGATTGTGCACTGGCTGGCGGGAAATGTCCCGGCACCGGGCATTCACAGCATCCTGAACGGCCTCCTGCTCCGCTCCGGCAACGTCGTGCGAATGTCGCAACACGACACCGTGTTTCCCCGGTTGTTTGTCGAGTCCGTTCGCGAAGCGGATCCGGACCTGGCGATGGGCGTGGAACTGTTGGAGTGGCCGCATACCGACGCGGCGTTGACACAGGCGGCAATGGCGAAAGCCGATGCGGTGATTGCACACGGCGACGACAGCACAATGGCGGCATTGCGCCGTGCCGCGCCTGCGGGCGCGACGTTTATCGGGTACGGCCAGAAGGTGAGTTTCGCCTACCTGTGCCGGGAAGCGATGACGGTCGACCAGTTGCCCGCCTTGGCTGCAGCGGCGGCGGAAGACGTTTCCGTCTATGACCAGCAAGGCTGTTTGTCGCCGCACGTGATTTACGTCGAGGAACGCGGCGCGCTCTCGCCGCGCAAGTTCGCCGCCGCGCTGGCGGAGGCAATGGGCGCGTTTCAAGCGCGAATCCCGCGCGGGGCGCTCACGATGGAAGAAGCCGCCGCCATCAGCACGACGCGGAACGGCTACGAGTTCCGCTCGGCCTCGGATCGCCGGATTGCGCTCTGGGCCAGCGACAAACCCAATGAGTGGCTGGTGGTGTACGAGGACGATCCTTCGTTTGCGCCCTCCTGCTTGAACCGCGTGGTCTTTGTCAAACCCACCGACGGCGGGCGCCGGGTGCTGGAGGCGATTCAACGACACGCCGCCCGCATCTCCACCGTGGGTGTGGCGCCGATCTCGGAGCGGACGACGGAGTTTGCCGCCCAATTGGCGAGGCTTGGAATCCATCGTGTCTGTCCGCTCGGCCAGATGCAACGCCCGCCGCTCTGGTGGTTTCACGATGGACGCGCCAACCTCTCCCCGTTGGTGCGTTGGACGGAACTTGGCTAAACGCGGCCCTCGGCAGAAAGCCAGAGTGTGGCCTGCTGAACCAGCTGCGTGTGGTCCTCCAATTCCAACTTCTCCTTGATCCGGGCCACGTGAGACTCGACCGTCTTGGTGCTGATGCCGAGTTGCTCGGCAATCGTGCGCGTGCTTCGTCCCTGCCCGACCATCTCAAAGACTTGCAGCTCACGGTTGCTCAATGCGGCGACCGACATCTGGCGGTTAGCCCATTTGTTTCACCGTACGAAAGGTTGTGATGGTTTTTCGATTTGATTGAGGCTCTGAACCCTCTGCCCAAGAGTCATCAGCAGTTTCAAAGGACGACGGCCTCTGCGGAGGCCGCGTCGGGCGGG
>Ga0194112_10004099_pt1 | contig 20044 bp, 24 predicted proteins | sample TA2MahC400mmetaG_FD_146191 | JGI IMG/M metagenome (GOLD analysis project Ga0194112, IMG submission 146191) | Freshwater microbial communities from Lake Tanganyika, Tanzania - TA2015016 Mahale Deep Cast 400m | ecosystem: Environmental > Aquatic > Freshwater > Lake | place: Tanzania: Lake... | reverse complement strand
ATTACAAATAATACCCGAAAAAAGCGCGAAAGATGATATTTTATTAAACTCGAAACCTTAGAAAGCCTTGTAAAATAGCCATGAAAATGGGGTATGATATCGATAAAACTGTTCCGGCAGAACCTTCCCTAAAAGGGAACATTGTGCCCGATGCCAAAAGGACTGAGAATTTTACATCTATCCCTGGGAGAGCGCAATCTGACTCACTTTGGGGGCATCTTCCTGATTCATCAGTTTTGCAAAAAACTCAGATTAAAATGGTATTTGCAAAAACAGGTGTCTTTCTCCCAGCGTTCCAGTTATTATCACCCCGTCGAGTTGGTCCTGGCTATGCTCTATGCTTTGATTGTTGGGATTCACCGCCTCAGCAAAACAAAGATTCTTCAGGGAAATGGTGCTTTTCAACAGATCATCGGTTTAGAGAAGTTTCCCTATGCCAGCAGTTTAAGGCGATTCCTCAAACGAGTCAATCCCAAGGTCATTCAGGGCATCAGCAAAGTTCACGATCAGTTAAGGCGGAAGATGTTCTATTTACCCCAACCTCGTACCAGCCTTCTGTTCGATTTCGATTCTTCCGTTCTCACCCTTTATGGCAAACTCATCGAGGGAGCCGAAGTCGGCTACAATCCTCACAAAAGAGGGGCTCGGTCTTACCATCCTTTACTTTGCTTCGAATACCATTCCAGAGACTTTTGGCATGGTCTCTTGAGACCCGGAAACGTTTATACCTCGTCCGGTGCTCCACAATTCCTCAAAGCATGTCTGGGAAAAGTTCCTCCTGGCATTTATCGGATCCGGGCACGCGCCGATTCCGGTTTTTTCGATCGCAAATTTATCGCGCCTTTGGATCAAGCGGGGATTGGCTACGCCATCGTAGCCAAGATGACCCGTCCAATCAGAAACAAAGTAGGAACCCTTCGTTATTACCGGTTCAAGAAAAACTGGGGAGCAGCCGAGTTTTTCTACAAACCTTTCCGGTGGAAGAAGCCTCATCGTTTTGTAGCAATCCGCCGCCCCCTCCCCGAGAAAGATTCCGAACAACTGACGCTTTTCACTTTGAAGCGTTACACTTATCATGTCTTTGTAACCAATCTCCCTCTCCGAGCAGAAGAAGTTTGGTATTTCTATCGGCGAAGGGCATCGATCGAAGGAATTATCCGGGAGCTGAAAGAAAATTATGCCTTGGCCAAGATTCCAACCAACAGTTTCCAGGCCAACCAGTTCTATTTCCATCTCCTGCTATTCGCCTACAATCTCGTCAATTGGTTCAAGAGACTTTGCCTACCTCCAAGATTTCAGAAGGCAACCTTAGAGACCATTCGGACAGAATTCTTAGTCCTCCCGGCAAGATTGGTCAAGACGCAACATCAGAATGTTCTCAAATTACCCAGCGAGTATATCTCCCAACAGACCCTGGATCATATCATCCAGCATATCAGAAAAATGAAATCATTATGAATTTTTACCAACTTGCAAATATTTTCTGAAATGAGGAGCCAGAATCCCCAATGTTTTAAAGGTTTTTTAGCATCAAAGAATAAAATTCACGCTTTTTTCAGGTTATAGCAAAATCTGACTAATCCGTCAATATTTTATTACAATTGCCTGACCCCATTTTTTTCACAAAAATGCCTTTGGTAGAAGTCCTGAAACCGATTCTTCATTGACCGCGGTACGATTTCCCAAGAGCGACGACGTATGACATCGGCCGTAACTCCATAAGAACGAAAAAAGAAAAGCACATGCCGCCACCAATGCGGACAATACCCTGGCCAGGACATATGCAGGACGACGAGATGTCCGCCAGGAACAAAGGCGGCGCGTCCCTTTGAGACGACACGATCGCAATCGGGCACTAAAATCAAGGTATAGGCCGATACAACCGCGTCCACCCTGGAGGGGAATTCGTATTGCGAGGCGTCAGCGCACACGAGTTGAACGTTCGCCCATTGATTGGCGGCGATTTTCTGCCCCGCATGCTCCAACATCGCATCGCTCTCGCCATCATCGATAATCTTTCCGCTCGAAGCGACTGCCTGCTGGAGGAGCAGGAAATTCTGCCCTGGGCCGCACCCAATATCAACAACAGTGTCGCGAGGTTTGAAATCGAGCGCAGATATAGCTTGCCAACGCCACCCCGATATGTTGAAGCCGAACCAGGCAAATATATCGAACCGCCTTACAGTCAGATCAACCTTCGTTGTTCGTTGTTGATAACCCTCGACAAAATCTCTTCCGCTACTATTCGGATCATTTATCAGGGCCGTATTCCTTTTTGTCGCCCTACTTCTTGATCTGCTTCTGAAGAAACCTGATGGTTCGTTTCCACGCCAGTCCAGCGGCTTGGGAATTGAACGCCTCTGCTCGGTCAGATTCAAAGAACCAATGGCTGGTATCAGGGTAGACGAAAAACTCAACGGTTCTGCCCGCCGTTTCGAGGCTTTTCCTTAGTTTCTTGAGCGCCGCATCCGAAACCCAATCGTCCTTTTCGGCGAAGTGACCCAGGAAAGCCGCGCGGCTGTTATTGTAATCTCCAGACCGCGCACCGTAGAACGTCACCGTTGCTCCGATCGGTAACTCAGGACGTTGAGACAGCCAGAGCGCCCAATGGCCGCCCATCGAAAATCCAACAACCCCGATGGTTGAGCCTTGAACGGCTGGGTGTGCGGTGAGTTGCTCGATGAAACGAATAAGTGTTTTGTATGTTGGTTCTCTCTTCGGCTTTGCGCGCAACCGTTTTGCGCCCGCGATGGTGGCGGCGACTTGCCCTTCAAATAGATCGGGGGCAACGGCAACAAAGCCTTCTCCGGCCAATCGGTCACAAAAGCCTTTGAAGAAGTCGTTCAACCCCCACCAAGCGTGGATAACGAGCACGCCAGGCCCCTTTCCCGAAAGTGGCAATGCGACGTATGCGTTTGTGCCTTGTGCTGCTTTTCTGGACATCTATGTTTCCTTATCAGATGGTGATGAATGGAGCCAGCCGCAGAAGGGTAGACCGCCCTTTTGCTGGATGGCCTTGCTGGCTATCACTTTGCCTTTGATATGTTCTTCTTCTGTGCCTTTACCCATTTGCGAATCATATCATTCGCCCATTTGTAATGATCACACGTACACGCTGCAACATAGTCACCGAAGGTCCGCTTCTTTGTCCATGCAAACCGCCCTGCCAAGTCTCTCTCTGGCATCGCTTTGACGGTTTCCAAAATGTGCCGATAGGATTGTTGGTATGCTTCCATTAGCGCCGCCAGACTGTGACGAAGATGCTTTTGATAGATCTGCTCGTTTAGCTCAGCCAGATTTGCCCAGGTCATCCCGGAAGCAGGCAACTCGGGCGTTTCCCCGCGCAGCCCCGCCTGATACCATTCCAGCAGACGCTGTTCCCAATCCATGAGATGCGCCAACACATCTTTGACGGACCATTCTCCCGCTACTCCGGGTTGGGTCATTTCCTTCTCGCTGATTGTGGCTAGGCTCTGCTCCAATATATCGTGGTTGGTTTGGATATGCTCAATCAACTCGGCTTTGCTAAGTTGCTTCTTCATTGGTTGGTCTCCTTCACACTGGAAGTGGAATGGAAGTTATTCCCTGCAATTTTCAGCATTGATGTTGCATTACCCGACTGCCCCGATTCTCCCGGAAGCCGCCCAACGTTCGACATAACCGGAGGCAAACGGCGAGACGCCGTTTGACATCCGGTGGATGGAGGGGTTAGGCCTCACTCGGTAGCGTCCTTCCGCAGCGCGGTAGTCAATGTCGTTCTGAAGATCCAGCCCGTGTCCGAGCAGCGAACGAAATTGCAGTCGTAGCCGCCGAAGTACACCACCTTGCCGTCGTCGCTCGCAAATGGCGACAGGGCATAGGCGCGTGTTGCCACCAGCGGGGGGTTAGACGGTATGATCCGGCCATTCACCTCGCCGAGCCGGTATCCACCGTTGGGGTCGCGAATCGCGAATAAAGCACCGGCGTAGAAGCCGCCATCGGCCTTGCGCTGAGTCGTCGGGTATCGTTGACCGTGGCCGATCCTCGTTTCAAGGCCGATCAGGTGAACCACCTCTCGTGTGGCGGGATCGACGACTGGCAGCAGATTGTTGTAGCCCGCCAAGGCAAAATGGACCGGGGTTCCGCCCAGATATTGGCTTATCAGGCTGTCGAGACAGGTCTCCTGCACACGGCTGTACCCGTTCTTGCCATCCGGGTCGAGCCGGAAGATGCACGCCTTAGAGCGGATTCCTGGAGCCCAGACAAAAATCAAGGACTGTCCGGCGCCCTGCGGGTTTGCGATGGCGGTCATGCCACGGATTCCTCCCACCGGTGAGAAGGTGTTTCCAGCTTGCAGATCGCCGAGGTCGTGAGCCAAGGCATAGCTGGGCTGCGCGCCATCGATCCGTCGATAGATGAACTTATCGGCAGAAAACAGCAACGCCCCATTGGCCTCGATGATGGACAGGGGTCGGGTGGCCACCGAACCGGACTCGGATTTGACGTTCCACCGGATTCTTCCTGGCGCGTTGGGGTCATAGACACCCGAAAACACCCCCAGCACCCCGATCGAGACGAAGAGCCGATCGACGCCGGTCACCTTGTCACGATAGACCCGCATGGCCCGGACAGAGTTGGCTTCGCCGCGTTTGCCTGTGTCACCGTTAATGATCTTGCTCTTTTCCCACTTGCCCGTGGCATCGTCTCTCGTGAACAGCGAGACACCATGATTGCCATTGCCCTCATAGGTGCTTGCCATCAGCAGGGTGACGGGCTCGGAGAGCGGAGTGCCCTTGCCGTCCGTTGTGAAGGTGGCCGACTGAAGTATCTCGGGGCGCAGGTGCCAGGGCATTTCGAGATCCACCTCCCAGCGCCCATCGGGCCTGTCGAGCCTCAAGACCTGCCCCCACCCGGTGTTGGGAGACGCGCCCCCATACCAGATATTCCTCGGGTCCATCCAGTAGCCGGCGGCGGCGTACAACTTTCCTCTGTGGCCCACCAGATGGAGGATTTCGGAGCCAGCTGCAAGTCTTCCGCTGCTGTCCCTGTTGCCTGACTGATAAGACCGCTCCCAACCGGGAGCGACAACCTCGATGGGCAAGCTGACAGAGACGGGGCCCGAGTTGACTGCATCGCGTACATGGCTTTGGCCAATGCCGCCGCTTGTGGCGCAGCCGATCACGACAAGTGCCGCCAATCCGGTTGAGGCGATTGTGGTGGCGGCACGTGCCGAGTACATGAAGGTCAGCCAGTCCATGGGTGCACGGAAATGTGAAACCTAACGGGGCCGCGGCTGAGCTGCGGGCCGAAGGCCCGTCGGTTCCAGTCCCGCCCTAGGCGGGATTCGGCCAGCGCAAGCGGCCCGTACACGCGGCGCACTCAGAGGCGGCCACATTCAGCCGGGCGCAGGCGCCCGGCTGAATGTTCGAGGTAACCGGCGACCGGAGCGCGAAGCGCGGAAAGTACCGGCAAGCACAGCTTGCCGGGCGTCCGGTTGACCGAGGGGTTAGCCGTCATCGTGGCCCGCCTGGAATGCCGGCGTCTGTGAGTGACGGGCCAAAGTACATGCGACTCACGCCCGCCCGTGCTGCAGCTGCTTCGCATAGGCTGCAGGGCCGAGAAGTTGAGTACAGTATCGCCCCTGGCAGTTGTTGCTGGCCAAGCCTGGACTGCGCATCGCGGATGGCTTCCCGCTCAGCATGGGCGTCAGGATTTCGATCTTTGATTACACGGCTCGGTCCTTGACCAACAAGCTGTCCGTTAAGCACGACAACTGCTCCATAAGGCTGATCGCCCCAGGATTCTGCAAGGCGCTTCATTTGCACAGCCGCTTCGTACCAACGAATCTCAAGTGCTGGATTGCTGATCTGGGCTCGTGCGACCGCGCAGGACAGGGCGATGGCGGCAAGCGCGACAACCCTCATCAGAAATGCTCTGCGGTTTTTGATTGGCCCGGATGTGCGCATCATCGTTCAATTGTGACGGCTAATACTAGCCATCAGCGGCCGAGCGAGCGGGCGAAGCCCTTGCGGTGGGACCACTGGATGGCTTTGTTGGGCGTCATGTTCTCGAACTCACTCATCGATCCGTCATTGACCGCTTACCTCATCATTTCTCTTTCTGTTTCTCAACCATAGCCAATAGGCAGCCCCAAGAAGGATCACGTTCACACCGAGCACTATCGGATTGCTCCAATCTACACCATCGACCCTTAACTCGGACAACGGCCACAGGAACGGAGTCGGAAACAGCTCCATCGAATGGGTTGGAATGTCGATCAGTATGTGCAGCCCCCATGCACCAGCTATCCAGACCGGCTTTCTGACCAAGGCCCAGATCAGAAGAAAGCCTAACGTGAACACGACAAGGCTATGGGCGGCGTTGTACAAAATCTGCGCCCAGAGCGGGTAAGCGGTTATGTTCGGGTGCCCGTGTTCCCAGCCTGGCATGCCGCCAATATTCATCAGGTATAAGGCGGCAAACAGGCCCTCGGTCAGAACATCCGGAAGAAGAGAGATACCGGCTGCGACTAGAAAAACTCTCCTGGAACGCCGTCCGAACGCTATTCCACCCCACAGCCCATGAGATACGAAATCCATACAGCCTTATTCCTTCGCTGCGGTGATCGTAGGTCTCCGCAATCGTTGTGCTTCACACGGTTGCGCTTCACGCCCAATGGGGCCGCGGCTGAGCTGCGGGCCAAAGGCCCGTCTGTTCTAGTCCCGCCCTAGGCGGGATTCAGACGGGCGCCGGTTTTTTCGGCCCTCCGGTGCAGCCGTTGGTTAGAATGTTTATTAATTTGCTGCCTTCAATTCATCAATGTATTCGTGCGAGACTCCGCCATAGTAGTTTTCAGGCGGTATTTCATGAATTACACAATTGACGTCTTTCGCGTCAACGCCGGTATAACGATGGATCAACAGAACCAGGTTCTGAAGGAATTGCAGCTTCATCTCGGCGGTCCGGCCCGGATACATCGTTACTTCCACAAAGATGAAGCGCTGATCACGCGTCGAGTGGGTATTCCGGTTTTCATTGGGTACCTCATACAGTATCACCTGCCCAATGTGTTCCGCCACCTTCAAAAGTCGAGGGACGGACTCTCTTATGCTCTGCACCAGCAGGGCCTTATCTTGGGGTCTGATTGATGAAGACGCATGAATGATAACCTGTGGCATACGTTCCTCCCCGCTAACGTCCAAGCTCACCTACGCCTACCCGTGGCGCACTTCCTGCAAGGAGCGGAGCGACAACAGGAAGTGTGACGCGGGTAGGCGTTAGGTGCACCGCCTTGTCGGAACCATCCATATAAAAAGGCACTGATGTGTGATCGTGTGCAATCTTCCAACCGCTCTATCCCTTCCGCAAACATAAGGTTGCACGAAACCAAAGGTCTTGAGTCTTGCCGGAGGTTGATCCTCTCATCCGATTTAATGAAGAAACGAATGCAATCGTCGGCGTTGAGGTAAGACTAATGCTCTCGATATCAAGCGTGATGGCTCCATCCCAAGTATCAAGCCACACCTGAACGGTTTCTTTACTGATTCCTTTTCGTCCGAGCGGAGGGGCGAGGTCATAAATCACTGCATTATTCTCGTATAACGAGACGATTGCATCGGCATCGCGACGGGCGTGCGCTTGCTGTAGCGAGTGGAGAATATCGTGAATTTCGGTTGCATCTTGATTTGTGCTCATGTGAGGTTCCTCTGGGATAGGGTTTCTTTTCTGCCGAACGTAGCCATCAGCGGCGCGAGGTACGAGCGTCCGACTGAATGGCTTTGTTAGGCAGGTCCAAAGTGCTGACAAGAAGCTGATGAGTGGTATGCACGTAATAGCTGCACCAGAATGCAATACCCAACCACTTGGCCCCGTCTTCAAAAAAGAACGTCCAATGACCAAGTCGCCATAACCATGGCTCAAGAATCACATCTATGACAACAGAAGTCGCGAGGAATCCTAGCGCTAACAACAAGGCACCGAAATGCGTTCGCAATATAATCCGTCTAAACGCAATGAGGTAAGCAGATACGGCAACCCCTAATGCCGCGATGACGAATTTCTCGCTCAAACCCAAGTAGCGAGGCGCTAATGCCTCATGAAATTGAAAAAAATCATCAAGCAAGAGATAAGCTGATAAGAGGGAGGAGGAAAGAAGAAACCAGAACGTAGCTCTCGGCTTGACGTCGCGAAGAATTATCGCTGCAAAACCACATATCGATGCAGCCGCACACCAGAGGAGAATCCCAAGGCTTGAAAGAATGCCCGAAAGAGGATGAATTTTCGCAATGGCTGTAACGTCCCGAGTCATGGTTGGCATACTTACTTGAAAAGATATGCTTGTCACCATTATTAACAAGAGAACGAATATAGATGGAGCTAAGGTAATCAACAATTGCCGTGCGGATATCGTTTTCAATGTAAGACCTCGACTTTCTTGAATGCCTAACGGCGAGCTGAGCCGAGCGGCGCCGGTTGCCGTCTGACGGAGTCAGACGGCGAGGCGACGCGAGGCTCCAGCGGATTGTTGGGCGGCGCGTTTTTTGTCTTTTTCTTTTTTATTGCGCCGCCCACAAGACGCTGGCGAAGCAGCTCGCCGTTGAGCGGCGCGTTTACGCGCCGCTCAACGAAGAAAATCAGCCGGAGCTATAAGCGATCGGCTGAATTGTTTTGTTAGAAGGTGTCACGCTCACGATATGGAACGCACGTGTCTTTCAATTGCTTCAGTTCGGTTTCGAGTTCAACTATCCTCGCGATTGTCAATGACTCAAGCGCAGATGAGTAAATCAAGGGCTGAATAGTGCCTCCTTCATACTGGGAGGCGAGAAACTCGGCGTGTTTTCTCTGGTAATTGCGCCAAGCCTCGTTCGTCTCATCCAATCTCGCTATTTCCTCTGGCGAGAGATACTCTTTCAGCCCCGCAATTATCGTTTCTAGCTTCCTCTCTGCACGCTCGTACGCCTGTGCTGCTACGATGTTCATTTCGGTTTGAGTCATGGCACTATCAAACTCGATTTTCCGAATTTCCTCTGCTTGTTTCTCGAAGGATGCGCCCAACTCCTTCGCTACCTTGGCCCTCCCCATCAGAGAATCTTCGAGGCTCTTGAGGTCTTCAATAGTGTAATTCGTTTTATCCAATTCCTTTCGCAATGAAAGAAGTTTTTCCGCCTTCTGGATATTTTCGAATACGCGTTTTTGTTCCACCTTTCTACGCCAGAAAAACCAAATAACGGTACCGATCGCACCAAGTATTACCAAAGCTATGTTTTTGATGAAATCCATCTTTGTTACCTTCTAACGGCGAGCTGAGCCGAGCGGCGCCGGTTGCCGTCTGACGGAGTCAGACGGCGAGGCGACGCGAGGCTCCAGCGGATTGTTGGGCGGCGCGTTTTTTGTCTTTTTCTTTTTTATTGCGCCGCCCACAAGACGCTGGCGAAGCAGCTCGCCGTTGAGCGGCGCGTTTACGCGCCGCTCAACGTAGCCATCAGTGAGAGGCCTGATTTTAGGCCGATTCGCTGCATGGCGTTGTTATCTGGTACTCCATGGTCAAACCCTTTGAAGTCTCAATCCATTTGTGGTGATCCCGTATTGAATAAAGGCGATGTGCGGTTTAGAAGCCTTTATGGGCTGGCAACTTTGGCCAAAACCGGCCGCTACGACATAGCCCACAACTGTGGCTCTTGGGTTCAATACAACCTGCGCCCATCGAATATAAGCTTCAACTTGATCAACAACCCAAGATGGGTCATTTATGTAGTCCCTTTTAAGTTCAATAATCTTGATCTCTTGCGCAAAGTCTCTATTCACATTATGGCAGTGGTTGCAATGACTCATGAGGTAATTGTTGTCAAGATTATAAGCCAAGACATCCAAAAAATTGGTGTAGTAGGTATAAGTACTGTTTGCGTAGTAATTGTAATTGCCTATTATTGATTGAATCGCACCGTATTGTGGACTACCAGAAAACATATTTTCCATAAACCAAGCCTCCAAGAGCTTCTCGCAATATAAGCGGTTACCATAATCAGATAGATCAAGCGAGATGTCTGACAATTGGCTGGTTTGATATGGAGCAGCCGGAATCGGTGACCAATCACCATTGAACTGTACAATATCAAGTAACTGAATTATTTCATGATAAAGGAGCGGTTTAACGACCTTTTTTGTATCACCATACATGAATCTTGGTGGAACACCATTAAAAACTCCTCGGGACTGATTCAAAAACAAATCCATAAGATCAGTTCCGTTGTCGTTACAGCCACGAGGCTTTTCGATTGATGCAACATAACCATATTCGTCCATGCTAATGTCATCAAATAGAGACTTGTTGGTAACCCAGTAGTTGTAGGTAATATTTGATGACTGTAGAACTTGTGGCATAGTGGCGGATTCCTTGAAGGTTGATGTGAGCACATAGGGACCGAAAATTTGACCTTCGGAATGTAGAAAACATACGTCTCCTGGTCTCGCTCGTTTTAAATCAGCAACAACATCCCACATTATCCTAAGTCTTGCACCAATTTGTCTATCAGTGGCAGTGGAAGCAGGGTAAAACGGGCCAGTGCCAACATATCTATTTTCGTCAAAAGTTTTGACTTCTCCTACATCAAGACATGTAATCAAATGCCCTTTTTTCATTTGATCTCCTTTTTCAGATAACGGCGAGCTGAAGGCGTGCCGTGAACGACTTAGGTCAGCGGGGGCTGTAAGCCATCCGCTGGAGTGATTTGTTAGGCGATTGCGTTATTTATTGGTACAAAATTTCCTTAATCTTTTGCTTAATTCTATAAGAGAACCTTTTATCCCTTAACATTTTCTCGAGGGGTGCACGGACTTCCTCTATTGGAGCATATTTTAAAAATCCAAAAATGTCATTTATCCATTGTTTTGTAGTATTATTTGAGGGTGTATTATACAATTCATCAATGAGTAGGGGTATAAGAAGTGTCCTTGTATCATGACGCTTTAAGTGTCTTAAAACCTCTTTTTTAAAGTGAACTTCTTCTATCGTCTTTGGTGGAGGTAACTTTTTAAAGTATTTTAATAATTCTTTGGAAGCTTCCATATTTCCAAGTGAAATCAAGCCACCTAAGCTGGATGTTCCCGCCTTTTGCTCCCCTTTCTTTGAACCTTCAAGTTGTTTAACATATTGATCCACTGGCATGGTTTTCCAATCAATATTTCTTAGTTTTTCTCCTAGCAAAGCCTCCACAAGTGTTTCAGGATTAAGTTCACCCGATTTATATAAACGGTTGAGCTCTTTACCTAACAGGCTTTTATCATCTATTTCTATTGATTCAATTTCCTCAAAATTTTCACATGCTTCTTGTTCTCCCCGAAATTTCTTGCAATTTATTAAGTGCTGACAAGAGGCATAATTTGAATTTTCTAATAATTGTTCAATAAATGGCTCAAATGCTTTATCGCTAAGGCAGATACCGACTTCGGTTGCTTCTTCCATACTTGCAGGTAGAAATTGATTGCAGTTGAAGCAAATTCGTTCTAATTCCTCTTTATTTTTTTCCATGTCTTTCTTATTTTATGCATAACGGCGCGCCGAAGGCGTGCCGTGAACGATAGAGATAAGGCGCGGGGGAACTAACCTCCGCTAAAAGGCGACGGGGCTATTCCCCGTCGCCTTGATTGACTTGTTAGGCGTCATGGTAGCCAATGCTTCCATAGCTTGGGCAGCTTGATCTACTTGACCGACTCTGCTTGCTGGCATAGTGAACGGACAAGAGAAGCGAAAGCGGCTTGTCAGGTATAGCGCCCCCTAGCCTCTCCGTGCGCTTCGTCGGATATCTCAACTTGAACTTGGTGCTCGTTTCTAGGTCACGATGATAGAAGTGCGATAGGTGAACAACAGCTGCCAACTCGAAATCGCTAAGGCAGTAACCATTACTGGATGCCGACTCGCAAAGCTTAACCAAGTCGTGATCGAGGGGTGGTTCGATTCCCCGCGCAGCCAAACAAGCTTTGAGGGCCAATTCAACGCTCTGCCCAGTCATCTGAAGTCTGGCTAACATTAGTTGGGGGGCTTTCTCCGCAATCAACGTGGCAGCAGCAGAGTATTCTTTGGCGAATGATATGAATTCCTTGACCCGCAATGGCAGGGGTAGCTCATATGCTGGCTCGCCTAGGCCTTCATAAAGCTTCTGTATCTGACGCTGAATGTCCCTGATCTTTGTCATTGTAGCGTGGCCTCAATAGTACATGACTGACGCCTAACGGCGAGCTGAGCCGAGCGGCGCCGGTTGCCGTCTGACGGAGTCAGACGGCGAGGCGACGCGAGGCTCCAGCGGATTGTTGGGCGGCGCGTTTTTTGTCTTTTTCTTTTTTATTGCGCCGCCCACAAGACGCTGGCGAAGCAGCTCGCCGTTGAGCGGCGCGTTTACGCGCCGCTCAACGATTTAGGTCAGCGGTGGCTGTAAGCCATCCGCTGGAGAGAATTGTTGGGCATTTTCGTTTCAAACTCAATAATCAATTCTGATCACGAGCTTCTCAGCTCGAGATCTCTTTTCCCATCCCCAGTTGGCCATCTCGCTGTAAATACCCCTCCAAACGCCTCTTGCGTAACCTTGTAAGCTGCACCTGCTTCAACGTTATTAATTTCTGCTCCAACGTTTGGCTCTTGAAGATCAATCGCATGAACGCATTTACACCGCCAGGCGAGGGATAGTCAAACATCTTATGCTCTTTGTGGAACCTATAATCCGCACGAAGCATCATCCCATTTGTTGCTGCTAGATCACGTAAAGCCCAGGTGGAACCACGCGATCCAAACCGGTCGGCAATTTGCCATTTTTCCTCAAGGGCCAGATCGAGGTCTTCGACCGTACGACGCAATGTGGCAGCGAAGCTTTGGTCGTCTGCTGCACTTTGGCTGAGTGCGGCTAAGCACCGAGTTCCGGTCCAGTTCATGACGATCTGTAAACGTAAGGATGTGTCTGCCTCCAGCGGGCCGCCACCAGTAGCAACCACAAATCCGTATCTCCCCTTCAGGGAAGGACGATGATAGATTCCCCAGCAGCGCTCAAGAAAGGCCTTCAGATGAGGGTCCACCATCCCCGAAGCGCAAGTTCCTATGTAAACGATGCCATCAGCCTGATGTAAGCGCTGTTTAATTGCTTCATACTCGTCTTTAATAACACAGAGGCCACCCACTCGATAGTCACAGAGGTAACACCCTATGCAAGGACCCACATTGCGATCTTGGAGTTCCAATATCTCAACGTTGTTCTTAGAATAGCGATGGATAGATTCTGCAACCGAAGCATTGGCCCTATCTTCTGCCAGCCGATTGCCAGTAATGACTAGAATTTTCTTATTTCCCATTTTTGGTGCCGGTAAACCATCTACTGAGAATCCCTGACCACGGTAAGCAGAAGAGAGGTATTTGTGTTCTACAGGCATATAGCGCCTCGCTGGTACATAACCTGACTTCAGGGCCCGGTTAAGTTGCCCGGCCAACGCCCGGCAACTGCCTTCTGTCATCTCTTCCTCATCCACATAACCAAAGAGGGGGTTTCCTATAGCTGAAACATCACCAACGTAGCCAAAGCCTAACTGCTCACTTATGAAGTGGACATGGTTAAGAATTAAGTCATCGTAAATATGCCGTGAGGTCATTATCGCAGCCGATATCTTGCCATTAAACTCCCATCCTTGAGTGAAGAGTTTGTCAAGAAGATATTGCATTTGTACCGGCACGAAAAGGCACCATGCACCAAAAGTCCAGATAACCGCGTCAGCTGCAAGAATTTTATCCACAATCTTCAAGAAAGCTGGCTCGGCTTCGGTTGGATCGATGGAAAGTTTTGTTCCAGCTACGTCTACAAACTCAAAATCATTATCTAGGAACTGTACCAAATACCTCGCTGTGTATAAGCTTGCACTCTTCTGTCTCCGAGGACTGCCACAGAGGAAAAGAATCTTTCCACCCATCGTTTTTTCTCCTTTGACAGCTTAAAAAAGTCCCTATCGTACATCAGGCCCCTTTATATTTTCATTATAGTCGCCCAACGCTCCGCATAACCGGCTGGCAATGGAGCGCAGCGGAATTGCCAGTCCGAGTTGATGCGGTTGTTATGCCATCAACTCCACAATCTTTTTTTGTCTATCAGGCCAAGTTCCATCAAGGTCTTTAGCAGTGACAATAGTTGGTCTGTTCCCAAAACAGGAGGGCCTCCTGGGCCATAGCCCAATTTTAGGCGACCTCCAGTTTCACGAAGGTCTTTGTAGTATGAGAACCATATGTCATTGGCCTTACCATCGGGCTCGTAGCTGACCATGAAAACAAAAGGCTGATAAGTATCGTCTGGATCTCCGAGGCGAATCGCTCCGCGCAAATAGGGTTCCCATGTATCCCCCGGTTCTTGTAAGTCGAATTTCTTTTCGATGAAACCGGAAGCGCCACAACTACCGCAAACAAACCAACCTTGAGAGTCGGTATGATTGTCTATCAAATCCACTATATTTGACGCCCAAGTGTATTGTTTGCAATCCGGATTGTTACACTGAATTGACCATCCCATAAGTTCAAACCCTTGGATTCATAAGTGAGTGGAGGGGTGAGCTGCTTGTTCACCCCTCTCGAAATGCTGAAAAAGCGGATTGGTTATCGACCAAGCACATGGCCCCGTGTTGGGCTCTTACTGCAAGAACCACCTGCACTGGTCGTTGCACCGCAGTAGATGCATTTCTTTGGCCCTGCATCGACCTCGTGATATTTGTGTGGACTCTTGCTGCAAGAGCCACCCGCACTTGTTGTTGCACCGCAATAGATGCACTTGCCTGGTATTTCAACTACATGATACTTGGTGGGGCTTTTAGAACATGAACCTCCGGCACTTGTTGTCGCTCCGCAGTACTTGCATTTCGCCATTTTCTTCCTCCTTATTGCGCCGCGCTTTTGACGTTACACCACAATGAGGCGGCATTTCATGGTGGCATAACGGCGCGCCGAAGGCGTGCCGTGAACGACCAAAATCAGCCGACGCTGTAAGCGGTCGGCTGGATTTTTTTGTTAGCGGGTCTACAATGGATTATCTTCTCTTTTACCATTTCTTACCATCCACGTTAGGTACTCCACTCCAAAGTTTGTTATGTGAAAAACATTCCCTTTGGTCGTAATGAGTGAGCGTCCTATAAGGAAAGCCAGATATTGTTCTAAGGACCAGGCGCCTAGCTGTTCCGGAAAAAGGCCTTTTACGTGCTCAAAGTGGGTTGCTACAAAGTCCATCGGTTTGCCTTGTCCAGCTACTTCGTTGAGTTTTTTTAGAAGGAAAATCTGGCTGCCAAAAATTAGATTATGAATCTGCTCAAACTCCAAAAGCACTCTTGTTGCCGCCAAGTGCTTTATTAGCACCTTTATTGTATCGCCATCTGTTTCTAAACCCCTCTCCTTCAGGTCCGCTTTAATACGGGCCTCGATGTCTTGCAGCACGATTGACTCTCCAATAGCAAGCAGCAGCTGTTGAACTGCCTCCTTCTTTTGCTCCTCTCTTTGTGCTTCTGGTGTCTGTGATGCCTTTATTCCGCTTTTGTCAATTGACGTAATGCGGGAGATTAGTCCGAATAACGGCTTTTTGAATAAGAGAACAAAAAACACGGCGAACAAGAAAGCTAAGTGTGGCCAACCCATTGCCTTAATTATTCCTTCCATGTCATTATTCTCCGCTAACAGATATTAGCTACCGCAGGAGTGATTTTCCGGGTCTTGATTCAAATGTTTTATGGAAAATCCGCATACTTAACGTTGCCATCTTTGTCTTTAAATTGAAGTTTTCCAAAATCCCGATCGGGTGTTCTTAACCACTCTGTAATTGCTTCGATTTCTTCTTTCGAGGCCCCATGAATTTGTTTTTTTACTACAAAGACGGCTTCCGGTAGCTTAATTTGCCTGTTCCTAAAATCATTATAGAAAAGATCTAAACCATCAAAGATTTGAATGTTTGTTATTCCAATGATTAGATATTTACTCAAATCTTCTTTTCTTGTTCTTCTTTCCCTTTCTAGCAATAAGGATGCTTCTTCTCGGCTAAATTGCTCCTTCTTCTTTGTCCCTACTTTGAACCCCATGAAGTCACTCCAATAAAGCTCCGATACACGTTTTGTATCATAGCCTAACTTCACGTACATTCCCTCCGAGGGCATGTTTTCAAAAACTACATACATAGAACCTAGCATAAAACCAGAGACAAAGCGGAGCTTCGATAACTTTTCCCAAGTCCTCCACTCATTACCATCGATTTCGGATAAATCCTTGGTCTCGGCAAAACTTATTATAGGTAGAAGTAAAGTCAACAAAGCAAAGAAAACAAACTTTTTCATTTTTCTCCTCCTTGAGCTAACGGTCGGCGTCAGTTGCGTTGCGGAGCGCAGCGGAGCAACGTCAACTGCACGCCGTTGTTAGCCCGCGCCCTTTGCCCTGAGTATCGTGCTTCCATCATAGCGCACTCAGGAGAGCAAACAAACCAAACCCTGTGATGATCGCGCCTGAAATTCTGTTGACCCATTGCAATCCGTGGGGGTTAAACTTTTCCCGAAATATGCCAACACCACCGCTCAGAATGAGCCACCACAGGGCTGAGCCAATGAAAACGCCCAAGACCAAAACTCCCGCTGACACGTAGTTCCCACTGGTGCTTGCCAAACCCAAGCCAGCAAATATCGCCGCAAAGGAAATGATTGTCATCGGATTTGTGAGTGTCAGAAAAAAAGTTGAAGCATAAGCACCAATGAGACCATTGCCTTTGGCTAAGGCTGCTTGTTCTGCGGGTTTTGCCAACAGGGTCTTGACACCCAGATAACAAAGAAACACGCCACCGACAAGGCGTAGCCATACTTGCTGACTGACCAAGAAGTTTGAAATGAAAGTCAAACCGAATCCAGCAATGCATCCATAGATTGCGTCAGCGGTGGCAGCGCCCAGGCCAGAAACGAGGCCAGAGGCGCGCCCTTCAGCCAATGTGCGGCGTATGCATAACACACCGATTGGTCCAACAGGCGCAGCAATTGAAAAGCCGATGGCGAGCCCTCTGAGCAAAAAAGTGATGTCCATTTCTCTCCCGTGTATAGCATTGCAATAGGTGAGCGGGCTAACGGCGAGCTGAGCCGAGCGGCGCCGGTTGCCGTCTGACGGAGTCAGACGGCGAGGCGACGCGAGGCTCCAGCGGATTGTTGGGCGGCGCGTTTTTTGTCTTTTTCTTTTTTATTGCGCCGCCCACAAGACGCTGGCGAAGCAGCTCGCCGTTCACGGCGCGCCGAAGGCGTGCCGTGAACGAAAAAGCTAAGGGGCGCGGCGGTCTTTTGCCGCGTCCCTCTTCAGCGCCTTGTTAGGCCGGGGATATGGCATTGCAAGACCTGACCCAACCTACATTCAGCAAAGTCCATTCGATAAATCCTCCTAAATCTTTTTTAGTGATTTCAAGCCTTAAGCTCAACCACCCACTCGCAAACCGAATCGCCTAAGGGCCTGGCTTTAACAAGGGTTGAAGTTAGTTTTGGATCCATGGCTTTAACAAAACCCTCCCAATAGTAGCGGCAATGAGCAGAACAAAGATCGTCAGTAATTTTTTCGGCTTGCACAACATTCCAGAATGCACATTCAAGGCATTTCACCCTTGCTTTTTTCGCTGTAGCTTCTTCAATTTTATATTTTTGCTGAGGGCCATAGGAAAGAGTAACCATGGCTGGAATAATTGCAGCCGCTGATTTGGCGTCGTTGCCAGTTAAACCAAAGCGATCTGCATTCCGCTTACTTCCGGCCCCTCCTACCAGACATCCTTGTTTCCTACCCTCAACGAATTTCTCCCGCCCTTCTTTATCATAACGTGTCTTATAAAGACTGACCATACCCCTCACTAGTCCGTTACTAGCATGATCCCAACGGGCTTCCATTGGAACTTTTTCCAAATAGCCCTGGACCGATTGCCCGATGGCCTGCTTCGGATGGGTCAACAAAGAACAAAGGGCATATCCACTTGCCCCAACGGCCAGACCTTTTAGAAATTCCCTTCGCTTCGGGGAAGAAATTCTGGTATCCATGGACACCCTCCTTTCGTTTTCATATAGGATTTTTCAGCGAATTAAAGTATTTCTTGTTTTTCGGGCACGAGACAAGAAGGCTCCAAGGGATTTAGAATCCCCCTGGAGCCTTCATAGGGGCACCTTCTGAAAAATCCTTTTCATAAATCTTCGTCTACTCGTAGATTATTCCTCTTGAGGCCTTTTATCCAATCCCTCGCCCAAAAAAATAAGTGTCAATATTTTGCCTAACGGCGAGCTGAGCCGAGCGGCGCCGGTTGCCGTCTGACGGAGTCAGACGGCGAGGCGACGCGAGGCTCCAGCGGATTGTTGGGCGGCGCGTTTTTTGTCTTTTTCTTTTTTATTGCGCCGCCCACAAGACGCTGGCGAAGCAGCTCGCCGTCGAGCGGCGCGTTTACGCGCCGCTCGATAGAAATAAGGCGCGGGGGCACCGACCTCCACAAGAAGCACGGGCTATCACCCGTCGCCTTGATTGACTTGTTAGATTGCCTTCTGTTATTGTCGTCAATCTCTATTTCGCCCGTTCAAACGTAAGAATTGCCCGCCCCATTCCGGGAGGTCCGCTCGTCGATGGCATCCAATCTGTGATGACATGGAGTCGGCTACCATCGAATCTGATGAAACGCACCTGTTCGGTGCCGACCCGTGCCGGGTGCCAGGCAACTTCGGCAGTGTAGATCAACTTGTCCCCTTCGAGACGAAACAAACCGGTGTAGGCAGCCATGGAATTTAAAAGTTTAGTACTATCCTGATCTGTTTTCGGTGGAGTCCTACCCTCTGCTGTGATGAGGAACATCAATCGCCCCTCGGGAGTATAGATAGCGTACCCTATCGGACTCTTTCCCATGGGGTATCGTCGTTCACCCGTTGCTTGGATCTCCCATTCTTGCGAAACTACCTTCCATGTACCGACAATCTTGGCACGATCATCAGCGAAACTCGGTTGCGCTGCAATGAGAAAGCAAACCAAAAGAACTAACCACTTGAATTTACCCATGGTGTCCTCCTTTCTGTTTTATATTCAGGCAATCTAACGGCGAGCTGAGCCGAGCGGCGCCGGTTGCCGTCTGACGGAGTCAGACGGCGAGGCGACGCGAGGCTCCAGCGGATTGTTGGGCGGCGCGTTTTTTGTCTTTTTCTTTTTTATTGCGCCGCCCACAAGACGCTGGCGAAGCAGCTCGCCGTTGAGCGGCGCGTTTACGCGCCGCTCAACACGATGGTCACCTGCGCGGCGGACGAAGCGCGGGATACCTGAAAACCTCAACGAATTCAGTCCGATATTCTTCCGCGTCAGGTGCACCAACTTGTTAGATTTCGTCCGGTTATTGTCGTTGATCTCTATTTCGCTCGCTCCCAGGTAATATAGCCCCGGGTCATCGGCCTACCGGGGAAAAGGGTATTCGGCGCCCATGCGGTAATGATATGCAGTCGGTCGCCTTCAAACTTGAAGAATCGCACCTGATCCGTTCCGGTCCACGCGGGGTTCCAGGAAGCATCGACCTTGGTGATTAGCTTGTCTCCCTCAAGTCGATACACGCCAGTGTATGCCATCATGCTACGGTAGAGTGCAATACGATCTTCATCTGTTTGCGGTGGCTTGCGTCCTTCTCCCTCTATGAACGTCATCATCCGTCCCTCGGACGTGTAGATGGCGTAGCCCGTCGGATTTTTTCCCATCGCCGGACGTCGCTCACCGGTATCCTGAAACTCCATGTCGTACGAAACAAGTTTCCAGACGCCAAGAAACTTCGCGCGATCATCAGCAGCGAAACTCGGTTGCACCACGATAAGAACCCATACTAAAACAACCAACCATCTCACCTTAAACATAGCGGCCCCCTTTCTGCCTGATTATCAGGCAATCTAACGGCGCGCCGAAGGCGTGCCGTGAACGGCGAGCTGAGCCGAGCGGCGCCGGTTGCCGTCTGACGGAGTCAGACGGCGAGGCGACGCGAGGCTCCAGCGGATTGTTGGGCGGCGCGTTTTTTGTCTTTTTCTTTTTTATTGCGCCGCCCAC
>Ga0194112_10004098_pt1 | contig 20048 bp, 24 predicted proteins | sample TA2MahC400mmetaG_FD_146191 | JGI IMG/M metagenome (GOLD analysis project Ga0194112, IMG submission 146191) | Freshwater microbial communities from Lake Tanganyika, Tanzania - TA2015016 Mahale Deep Cast 400m | ecosystem: Environmental > Aquatic > Freshwater > Lake | place: Tanzania: Lake... | reverse complement strand
CCATTCATCCATCCTCGCCAATGCGGGGAAGACCGCCTGAAGCGACATCCGTTGGAGGCGAAGAGTCATGCCTGTTAACCCCGAGTATCGCAAGCGGCTGCTGGAGCTGATTCGCCGCGAGGGCGTGCGCTACGGCGAGGTGCGCCTCTCCAAGGGCGGAACGAGCAACTACTACATTGACTGCCGGATGGTGACCACCCACCCCGAAGGGGCCTTCCTCATCGGCGAGATCATCCTCGACATGCTGGCCGGGGAGAAGGTGGACGCGATCGGCGGCCCGACGCTCGGGGCCGACCCCATCGTGGGCGCGGCCTGCTACGCGAGCTACGTGCGCCACCATCCGCTCCCAGGCTTCATCGTCCGCAAGGCCACCAAGGAGCACGGCCTCCAGAAGATGATCGAGGGACATCTGCCCAGCGGCGCACAGGTGGCCATCGTGGAGGACGTGTTGACGACCGGGGGCTCGGTGCTCGACGCCATCGCCGAGGTGGAGAAGGCGGGGGCCAAGGTCGTGCGCGTCATCGGCATCGTGGACCGCCTCCAGGGCGCGCGCGAGAAGTTCGAGGGCCGCGGCTACCGCTTCACGCCCATCTTCACGAAAGAGGAGCTTGGGTTGGAGTGAGGGGTTGCGCATGACGCGTGACCCGTGACGCGTGAGAACACGGAGGCCCCTTTTCCGAGTCACGGGTCACGCGTCACGGGTCACGCATCAGGACAAGGGCGGAGCTATGCGGTGGGTGACGCGTGAGGAGATGCGCGAGATCGACCGGAAGGCGATCGAGCACTATGGAATACCCGCCCTGGTGCTGATGGAGAACGCGGGCCGGGGCGCGGCAGAGGAGGCACTGCGGCTCTATCGCGAGCGCGGGCTGACCGGGCCGGCGCTCGTCTTCTGCGGGGCGGGGAACAATGGCGGCGACGGCTTCGTCATCGCCAGACACCTCGCCAACGCTGGGCTGGAGGTCCGAATCTTCTGCTGCTTCGACCGCGCAAGGGCCGACCGCCAGCGCGAGGCGGGGGTCAACCTCACCATCTGCGAACGGATGGAGCTCCCGATACGCGACGTCCTACGGCTGGAGGACGTGGCGGGGCTTCGGGGCGAACTCGTCCCAGGCGCCCTGATCGTTGACGCGATTTTCGGGGTCGGGCTCTCGCAGCCGCCGCGCGAGCCGCAGGCGGCCCTGCTGCGCGCGCTGGATGAGGCCCGGCTGCCCACCCTCGCCGTGGATGTGCCCTCGGGCCTGGATGCCGATACCGGCCAGCCGCTCGGCCTGGCGCTCCGGGCCGACGTTACGGCGACGATGGCCTGCCCGAAGGCGGGCTTCCGCGGCCCAGGGGCCGCCTGCGTCGGGCGCCTGGCCGTCGTGGACATCGGCATGCCGGCCAGCCTGCGAGGGTGAGGGTCATGGACTTCCCAGGTCCCTACGTCTCGTGCTCGTCGTCGTCCTCGTCGTCGTCGAATCCGTTGGCCTTCCCTGTGCTGTGCGTTCGACGACGAGGGCGACGACGACGACGATTGGGAACCCCAAGGCTGGGGGCCAGGCTCTCGGCAGGCGCCGCAGTTGACGGATTCCGGGATGGTGGGTATAATTGAGTTAGAGGCAGCCGATGGTTCGGCGCGCGGCCTCGCGGCGTTGCGGCCCGCCCCCCGCCTCCAACGCCGTCCCTATGCCTCGTCGCTACGGTCCGTGCGGTTGTGAGCTTCGTCATGCGTGAAGAGTCTACAGAAGCCCGGCCCGTTGACCCTGAGTTCCTCCCGGAGCGCCTTCGGGAAGAGGTGTCGCGCGCGGCGCGCCACCGCCTGCCTCTGGCGCTTCTGGTCTTCGACCTCGATACACCCAGTGAGAGCAGGGAGTCGCTCGACGCGCTCACCCGCGCGGCCATGCTCCTCGCGCGGTGCGTGGTGCGGAGGAGCGACGTGGTTGGGCCGCTGGGCTCCGGCCGCTTCGGGGTGGTGGCGAACGCCACGCCCGAGGGCGCGGACGCGCTCGCCAGGTGCCTCGTCAGCCAGCTTCAGGGCTTCGAGTTCACCGCCGCTGACCGGCCGGTGCCGATGGGATTGCGGTTTGCGCTCTCGTGCCACGGTGCGGCGAAGACGGCTGGCGACCTCCTCGCGGAGGCCCACGCAGCCCTCGGGCAGGAACAGATGGGGGAGCGGGTCCGATGACCAATCGCTGGCGATGCGGGAGCTGCGGCTACAGGCTCGAGAGCGACGCGCCGCCCGAGCGCTGCCCAGCGTGCAAGGGGGCGTGCGACTTCATTGACGACAACCGCTACGTGCCCGCCTCCGAGGGCGGGCCGGAAGGCCCCGAGCCCACCAAGGGCGGCCCAGTGCCGCTCGTGGTCCCCGAGGCCTGCACGGGGTGCCGCGAGTGCCTCGATGTCTGCCGCGCGGGGGCCATCATGATGAAGGGCAAGGTGGCCTGGATTGACCCGGCGCGCTGCGACAGCGACGGCATCTGCATCCCTGCGTGCCCGGAAGGAGCGATTATTCTGGCAGGATAGCCCGCTCAGCGGGCGGTCGGGGGAGAAGCAGAGCGGGCGAGCACTCGCGTGCTCGCCCGCTTCCGTTCTCGCCGCGTGCGCCGGGGCACGCATCAATCGTACTGCTCGAAGTCCTCCTGCCCGTGCCAGCGGATGCAGCCGGGCATGGGCACCCGCTCGCCCTTCGGGATGGTGTCCACCTTCTGGAAGGGGGGCGGGACTCGGACGCCGCGGGCGTTAAGGAGGCTGAGGAAGAAGTCCACGGCCTCGGCAGGGTTGAACTCGGCCTCGATGCCTGGCATGAAGGGGAGCGCGAAGGAGAGGCCGAAGGTGTGCCAGGGGCGGTTGGCGTCGTAGAACTCGCGGTAGGTCGGCGCCGCCTTGATGTCGTCCACACGCCCGAAGAAGCGGTTGGTCTTCTGCGCGTCCTCGTTGATGCCTGCGGGCGAGGTCTTGCGGCCGATCCAGGCCCAATAGAAGACCGAGAGGCCGACCTCGGTGCGGCCTTCGCCGTAGATGCCGGCGCTGGTGCCCTCGAAGCCGACCTTTGTGCCGGAGAAGCGGCCGAAGCCGATCTGGGCGGCTCGCGTGGCGCGGGCGTTGATGAGGAACGACATGTCGTCGCTGAGCGCCAGCTTGAGGTTGAAGATGTCGAGGAAGTCGTTGCCGCGCGCGACGAGGTAGCGGCGGAACGCGTCGCGCTTCGGGGGCGGCGGGGCCTCCTCTGGGGCGGGCTGGGGCGTGGCGGCCTCCGCGGCAAGAGCGGCAAGGCCGGGAGTGAACAACACGCCAACCATCACGAGGGCCGACAGCCTCCTGCGCATTGCGTGTCCCCCAAAGGAGTTGTGTGCGGGGCTCTGCCCTAGCGGGCAGCCGACTTGGGCAATTATAGCGAAGCCCGGCGGTCTGTCAAGCCGCGCAACGCAAAAATCTGAGCGGTTCCTGTCAGAACGCGTCGCGGAAGAGGTCGAAGTGCCAGCCGTCGGGGGCGCCTGAGGGGGTGAGGGCCAGGACGTCGAAGCGGCAGGGCATGTCGGTGAGGCGGTGGCGGTCGAGGAAGAGCTGCGCGACGCGGCGGAGCTTGGCGCGCTTGCGGCGGTCCACCGCCACCTCGGGCGGGCCGTAGGCGTCGCTCGCCCGGCTCTTGACCTCGACGAAGACGACCATCGCGTCCTCGATGGCCACGATGTCAATCTCGCCGATGCGCGTGGCGAAGTTGCGCTGGGCGATGCGGTAGCCCAGGCGGCGGAGGTAGTCGGCTGCGGCGTCCTCAGCCGCGCGGGCGTCAACTTTGGGTTTCATTCGGCCCTCGCCGCCTGCTTCTCGCGGAGCCTGGTCTGTTTGCCCACCCGCTTGCGCAGGTAGTAGAGCTTGGCCCGCCGAACGCGTCCCGGCCGCTTGACGACTTCGACCTTGAGGAGCTTGGGGGACTGGAGCGGGAAGGTGCGCTCGACCCCCTCGCCCTGGACGATTCGGCGGACGGTGAACATCTCGCGGGTGCCGGCGCCCCGTCGGGCGATGACGGTGCCGTTGAATGCCTGGGTGCGCTCCTTGTCGCCCTCGACGACCTTGACGAAGACGTTCACGGTGTCGCCCACCTGGAAGTCGCCGATATCCTCGCGCACCTGCTTGTGTTCCAGCTCCAGGATCGTCCTGTTCATCGCTCGCGTCCTTTCTGTGTGAGGTCTGGCCGCCGGGCGAGGGTTCGCTCGCGTGCGCGCTCGGCGCGCCACTTGCTGACGAGCTCGTGGTGGCCTGAGAGGAGGATTTCGGGGACGGGCATCCCGCGAAAGACCGGCGGCCGCGTGTATTGCGGGAAGTCGAGCCGGCCGCCCTCGAAGGACTCTTGAAGGGCCGACTCGGGGTCGCCGATAGCGCCAGGGAGGAGGCGGACAACGGCCTCGACGACGACCATGGCGGCGGTCTCGCCACCGGCCAGGATGTAGTCGCCGATGGAGAGTTCGTCGGCTCCGAGCCCGATGTGGACGCGCTCGTCGAAGCCCTCGTAGCGGCCGCAGACGAGCATGAGGCGCGGCTCGGCCGCCAGCTCGCGGGCGATGGGCTGAGCGAAGGTGCGGCCCTGCGGGGTGAGGAGTACCTTGCGGGCCGGCGGCGTGGCCGCGGCGTCGGCCGCCTCGGCGGCGGCGAAGACCGGGCCGGGCATCATCACCATGCCGGGGCCGCCGCCGTAGGGACGGTCGTCCACCTTGTGGTGCTTGTCCTCGGTGTAGTCTCGGATATCCCACAGGTGGACCTCCACGATGCCCCTGCCGCGCGCGAGGCGCAGGATGCTCTCATCGAGGAACCCGTGGAACATCCCTGGGAATAGTGTCAGTACGTCGATCCGCATGGTCACGCCATTGTCGCAGGTTCACACGGACGCACACGGACTCACACGGAAAAAGCCAACGGAGTTGTCCGTGCCTGTCCGTGTCAGTCCGTGTGCCAGTCTGTTTCCTCCTGGTCTCTCGCGGCTTCAATGCCTGGCGTAGATGCCGTTCTTCTTGAGGATGCCGGCGACGGCCCGCGTGGGCTGCGCGCCCTTGTCGAGCCAGGCCACGATCCGCTCGCGGTTGAGCGTGACCTTCTTGGAGTTGTCGGGCTCGAGCGGGTCGTAGATGCCCAGGTCCTCGTCGAGCGTGCGGCCGTCGCGCGGCGCGTGCCCGTCGAAGGCCGCGAGCCGATAGTAGGGCCGGTTCTTGCGTCCGAGTCGCTTCAGGCGAAGTCTCACCACAGCGCGTTGCCTCCTTAGAGCCTCTGGTTGTGACCCGCGCGCTTCGCGCGGATCAATGGAGGATGAATGGATGAGTGGATGAGTGGATGAGTGGATGGGTGAAGACGGGGAAAGTGAGAGTGAGAGTGAAAGGGAGCCACGTAGGTCTTCCCCTTTCACTTTCCCTTTCCCTCTGCCCTCATTCATCCATTCATCCATACATCCACAAAGACGGCGTCAGCCGCCAAAGCCGAAGAGGGCCTTGCCCCTCCGGCGCAGTTGCTTCATCATCTTCTGCATCTGCCTGAACTGTTTGAGCAGGCTGTTGACGTCGTGGGGCTGGGTCCCCGAGCCGGCGGCGATGCGGCGGCGCCGGCTGTGGTCTATGACGTCGGGGTGCGCCCGCTCCTGCGGCGTCATCGAGTAGATGATCGCCTGGATCTGGTCGAAATCCTTGTCGTCCACCTCGTCCATCGGGCCGAGCTTGTCGCCGAAGGGGAGCATCTTGAGGAGCTGTTTGATGGGGCCCATCTTGCGGACCTGTTCGAGTTGGCGGACGAAGTCTTCGAGGGTGAAGGATGCCTCGCGGAGCTTCTTCTGGAAGTCGAGGGCCTGCTCCTTGTCTACGGTCTCCTGCGCTCTCTCGACGAGGGTTCGGACGTCGCCCATCCCCAGGATGCGGTCGGCCATGCGCTCGGGGTGGAACTCTTCGAGCGCTTCGAGCTTCTCGCCGACGCCGATGAACTTGATGGTCTTGCCTGTGACGGCCTTGATGCTGAGGGCGGCGCCCCCGCGGGCGTCGCCGTCCAGCATCGTCAGGATCACGCCGCTTAGCTCGAGCTGGCGGTTGAACTCGGCGGCCGAGTTCACGGCGTCCTGGCCCGTCTGCGCGTTGCACACCAGCAGAATCTGGTCGGGCTCGATGCGCTCCGCGATCTCGCGGACCTCGGCCATCATTGCGTGGTCTATGTGGAGGCGGCCCGCGGTGTCGAGGATGACCGCGTTCAGGCCGTTCTCCTCGGCATAGCGCAGGCTCTTCTTGCACACGCGGGGCGGGGAGGCCTGGCGGTCCGTGAAAACGGGGATTCCTGCGGCGGCGCCCACCTGTTCGAGCTGGTCAACTGCGGCCGGGCGCTGGAGGTCGGCGGCGACGAGGAGCGGCTTGCGCCCCTTCTTGCGCAGGTAGATGCCCAGCTTGCCCGCCGTCGTGGTCTTGCCGTGGCCCTGGAGGCCGCAGAGCATCACCACGGTCGGCCGCTCGGCGTTCGTCGGGACCGAGGGGTCCACCGGACCCATCAGTTGAATGAGCTCGTCGTAGACGATCTTGACGACCTGCTGGCCGGGGGTGACGGAGCGGATGACGTCCTGGCCGACGGCGCGCTGCTGGACCCGCTCGATGAAGTCGCGCGCGACCTTGTAGTTGACGTCGGCCTCGAGGAGCGCGGTGCGGACCTCGCGGAGTCCCTCGGCGATGTTCTTCTCGTTGAGCTGGCCCTGCGAGGTGAAGAAGCGCAAGGCCGACTTCAGGCGTTCCGAGAGTGCCTCAAACACCGCCTACCCCTCACTGTCCCTGGGCTTGTCCTGCGCCTCTTCGCCGTCGTCGTCGCGGGTGATGTCCGCCCCGAGGGCTTTCAGGCGCTCCTCGATCCGCTCGTAGCCGCGGTCGAGGTGGTAGATGCGGCGGACCCTGGTCTCGCCCTTGGCCACGAGGCCGGCGAGGACCAGGCATGCGCCGGCCCGCAGGTCCGAGGCCATGACCGTGGCGCCTGATAGCCTGCGCCCGCCATTCACGATGACCGAGGGGCCTTCCTTCCGCAGGTCGGCACCCATCCGCTGGAGCTCGGCCACGTGCATGAAGCGGTCCGGGTATATCTTCTCAGTCACCACGCTGATGCCGTTGGCCAGGCAGAGCATGGCCATCAGTTGCGCCTGCACGTCGGTGGGTACGCCGGGATAGGGCAGCGTCGTGACGTCCACGGGCTCGAGCTTCTCGGGTCCGACGACGCGGCAGGCGCCGTCGTAGGTGATGACTTCGGCGCCGGCGCACCGGAGGATGTCAATCACCGCGCCGAGGTGCTCCGTGCACACCCCCTCGACCGTCACGTCGCCGCGCGTCATGGCGGCGGCGACCATGAAGGTCGCCGCCTCGATGCGGTCGGGGATCACGCGGTGGGTCGCGCCGTGGAGCCGCTCGACGCCCCGAACGCGGACGAGCGGGGAGCCGGCGCCCTCCACCCGCGCGCCCATCTTGTTGAGGAACGCGGCCAGGTCGGCCACCTCGGGCTCGCACGCGGCGCCCTCGATGGTCGTCACACCCTCGGCCAGAGTTGCGGCCATCATCGTGTTGGCCGTGCCCAGCACGGTGGAGCCGAACGGCCCGCCGAGGAAGACGCTTGCCCCGTGCAGCCGCTCGGCCTCGCCCACCACGTAGCCGTCCTCGATGGCCGTGGGGGCGCCGAGGGCCTTCAGCCCCTTGCGGTGCAGGTCAATGGGCCGCACGCCGATCACGCAGCCGCCGGGCAGCGACACCCTGGCCCTGTGCCGCCGGGCCAGGAGCGGCCCGAGCACGCAGATCGAGGCCCGCATCTGCCGCACCAGGTCGTAGTGCGCCAGCGTCGGAGCCGTGTCCACCACCTCCAGGCGAATCGTGCCGCCGCCGTCCAGCCCGCCGCGCACGCCCAGGGCATCGAGCACCTTGAGCAGCGTGCCCACGTCGCGCACGTCGGGCGCGCCCAGAATCTCCGACGGACCGTCGGCCAGGAGCGTGGCGGCCATGATCGGGAGCACAGAGTTCTTGGCACCCTTCACCTGCACGGTGCCCGTGAGCCTGGCTCCGCCTTGGACGATCAACCTGTCCACCGCAATCCGTCCTCTCTCGCGGAATCCTGAGGCGCCCGCCGCGCCCGCGCGCACCACACAGGCTGGAAGCCTGTGCCACCACCATTCTTACAAGGTGGCACAGGCATCTTGCCTGTGGGCACGGCTCGCCCGGGCTGGCCGCTGGGAACACGGGGTGACGGGGAAGCGGCTCCCGCTCGTTCCACGATTTACAGCTCAAGAGCGTCTAAGACAATGAGCAGGTTCGTAGTGCGGGCTTTAGCCCGTCGCCGGCAAAGACGGCCTGAAGGCCGCACTACAAACTGCCCGTCTTCGAGTGAATAAGGGCATCAGGCTCATTCTCTCAGACGCTCTTGGCCTGCACCGAGACGATGCGGGGGATGCCCTGGTAGTCGGGCCTCACCTGCGTCGTCCCGTAAGCGTTGGCCTCTCTAGCCAATCGCAACACGGCCTCGGCCTGGCCAGCCCCGGTCTCCAGGACCAGCCAGCCGCCCGGCTTGAGCCACGCGGCACCGCCCGCGATGAGGAGCCGCACGACGCTCAGGCCGTCCGGACCGCCGTCGAGGGCCGCGCGCGGCTCGTGGTCCCGCACCTCGGGCATCGCACGCTCCAGGTCAGCCGTCGCCACGTAGGGCGGGTTGCTCAGGACGGCATCGAAGCGCGTGCCGGGCGCCAGGGCGGCGAACCAGTCGCCCTGCCGGAACTCGATCCGCTCCGCCACGCCGTGGCGCTCGGCGTTGGCCCTGGCGACTGCCAGCGCTTCCGCCGAAGCATCGGTCGCCACCAGCCTCGCCGCCGGGCGGTGGACGGCCACGGCCACGGCGATGGCCCCGCTGCCCGTGCCGAGGTCGGCGGCCAGCGCCGCCTCCTGGCCCTTCGGCAGCACCTCCAGCGCCCGCTCGACGAGCAGCTCAGTCTCCGGCCGCGGTATCAGCACCGCGGGCGAGACGGCGAAGGGGAGCGAGAAGAACTCGGTCTCGCCCATCAGATACCTGGCCGGCACTCGCCGCAGAGCGCGAGCGCGCACCATCTCGCGGAAGCGGTCGAGCGCGCCGCCGCTCGGCACGTGGTCGAAGCGGGCGTAGAGATCAATCCGCTTCCAGCCCAGCGCACGGGCGAGCAGCAGCTCGCCGTCCAGCCTCGCTCCCTCGATGCCCTTGCTTTCAAAGAACCGCGTCGTCCATCGCAGCAGAGCCTGAATCGTCCAGGTCTCGCCCTCTGTCTTCAATCGTCCTCGTCCTTCGTCCTCGTCCCTCGTCCTCGATCCCTTTCGTCCACGACCGCCAAGAAGCGATTACGAGGACGAGGAGGAGGACGAGGACGATTCAAGACAGATCACAGTTCCCCCAGCCTCTGCTGCCTCTCGTGTTCGTTGAGCGCGCCCACCACGTCGTCGAGGTCGCCCAGCATGATGGCGTCCAGCTTGTAGAGGGTGAGGCCGATGCGGTGGTCGCTGAGGCGGTTTTCGGGGAAGTTGTAGGTGCGGATGCGCTCGCTGCGGTCGCCCGTGCCCACCTGGGCGCGGCGCAGGTCGCCGCGCGCCTTGGCCTCCTCGGCGCGCTTGCGCTCGTAGAGGATCGAGCGGAGCACCCTGAGCGCCTTCGCACGGTTCTTGTGTTGGGAACGGTCGTCCTGCATGTGCACCACGGTGCCGGTCGGCTTGTGCGTCAGCCGCACCGCTGAGCTAACCTTGTTGACGTTCTGGCCCCCCGGCCCGGACGCCCGGAAGGTGTCCCACTCAAGGTCCTCGGGCTTGATCTCGACCTCCTCCTCCTCGGCGGCGGGGAGGACGGCGACGGTGACGGTGGAGGTGTGGCGGCGGCCGCTGGCCTCGGTGACGGGCACGCGCTGGACGCGGTGGACGCCGCTCTCGTGGCGGAGGTGCTTGTAGACGTCCTGGCCTTCCACCGAGAAGAAGACCTCCTTCAGCCCGCCGAGGTCGGTGGCGTGGGTGTGCATCAGCTCGGTCTTCCAGCCCTTCTTCTCGGCGTACTTCTGGTACATGCGGAAGAGGTCTGCCACGAAGAGCGCGGCCTCCTCGCCGCCCGTGCCCGCGCGAATCTCCACGATCACGTCGCGGGCAGTGTCCTTGTCGGTCGTCACGAAGCTGTCCTTGATCGCCTCTTCAGTCTTCGTGATCTGCTCGTCGAGTCCCCGCAACTCCTCCTGGGCGAGCTGGCGGAACTCAGGGTCGTCCCCATCGCCGTCGAGGAGGGCCTTAGTCTCAGCGTACCGCGTCTGGAGCGTGCGGAGGGCATCGTACTGGCGCACGGTCCGCGCAAGCGAACCGAGCTCCTTGCTGAGCACGCGGGCGCGCCCGGGGTTGGAGGCCACCTCTGCCGAGGCCAGAAGCCGCTCCAGCTCCGCATAGCGGCTGCTCATCCCGTCGAGCTTCTTCACCAGCGTTTCGCTGAGCATCCTAACACCGTCTCCGCGCTATGTTGCCGAGGGGATGATTGGATGGGTGGATGAATGGATGAATGAGAAAGCCCGGTCTTCTCTGAGAACCATCCAACCATCCATTCATCCAACCATCCCCTCGCCAGTTCGCGTCATTGCGCCGGAGCCGCATCCTTGGCAGGCTCCGCGGGCGCCGCCTCCGCGGGAGCCGCCTCCTGCGTCTTCCATCCATAGCGGCGCTGGAAGCGTTCCACCCGGCCCGCCGTGTCCACGAACTTCTGCTTCCCCGTGTAGAACGGATGGCAGTTCGAGCAGACCTCCACGTTGATCGCCGGCTTCGTCGAGCGGGTCGTGAAGCGGTTCCCGCAGCCGCAGGTCACTGTGCACTCGACGTAATCGGGATGGATGCCTTTCTTCATGGGCTTTCCTGCCTCTCATGGTTCGCCAGAGGTAGACTCCCCCCAAAAGATATTCTATTATACTGACCTGGCCCCGCAAAGCAAGGAGAAAAACGACATCTACCAGCACTTCAGCACCGTCTGGAAGTAGCAGAAGTCCATTCCGTCGCTGGCGCCGGTGCGGTCGGGGAAGCCGCCGGCGTGGAAGTGGGCGAGGCCGCCCTCGACCTCGAAGCGCTGGCTGAAGGCGTATCTGGCCCAGAAGCCGACCTCGTAGCCGATGTCATCGCCCGAGTTGCCCGCCGCGTCGCGCCGCCGAACCCTCTTGCCCGTCGCATACCAGGCGTCCGCGTCCTCGGCCAGCCAGTAGCGGTGGAACTCGACCGCCACGGTGAGCTTCTTGGCCGGCTTGGCGCGCACCCGCACGCCGGCCACCCGGATGTTCATCCACGTCACGAGGTCCATTATCCCGCCATAGACGTTGTGGGTGGAGGTGAAGAGGGGATCGAAGGTGCCTCGCACCCCGTCGCCGGGGTCATTGTCGCCGCTGGCATAGTTGAACAGCGGCTGAATGGTTGGCTGCCAGGGAAGGGGGAGGGTGTAGGCGGTATCGGCGTGGAAGGCCCAGGCGCGTATCCTGTCGTTCGAGTAGCGGCCGCGCTGGACCGCCGCCTCCACGTCGTAGGTCCAGCGCTCCGTGAGCTTGCCGTATAGGCGCGCACCGAAGGTGTCACAGTCGTGGTGCCCCTTCACCCTGTCCTCGCCGGTCACTTGGGAGAGCTTGTTGTGGTTCCGCAGGGCGAGGGCGTAGAGGTCCAGCTTGTGGGGGCCAAGGGCCTTGATGGTGGAGAAGACGCCGAAGAGCCAGTCGTGGTGGCGGCGCCTGTTGAACCTGTCGTCCTCGTTCACCACCACGCTGCCGGCGAAGGCGTGGACCTCGGCGGCGTCGGCGTCGAAGGAGAGGCGTGCGGCGTCGAAGCTGCGCAGCAGGTTGTTCCAGGTGGGCGCGCCCACGAGGCGCTTCGAGCCGAACTCCACCTCCTGCCGCCCCAGGCGCAGCATCCACGGCTTCAGGTTCACCTGCGCGTAGGCCTGGTGAAGGTCGAGGTCGTCGTTCTGTGGACGCGGCTCGCGGTCCGACTCCCACTCCCGCCCGTCCACAAGCTCCACGCGGGTCTGCAACCACTTGTTGAAAACCGTATCCATCCTGATGCGCGTGCGGGCGAAGGTGCGCGTGTCGCGGTCGTCCAGGCCGCTGTCGAGGTCCTCGTTGTTCCAGTGCTCCACGCGGACGCGTTCCTCGAAGCCGAACTTGAAGGCCACATCGCCGGCCCTGACGGTCCTGATGCGGTCGAGCAAGTCCTCTTCAGCCTTCGGCGGGGCGGGACCGCCCGCCAAAGCCCCAAGCCCTGGCGCAGACCAGAGCGCAAGCGCGAACCACAATGGAGCCTTCGACATCTGCTTTCTGCGGCCCAACCCCTCACCTCATTCGCCCAAGCTCCGGGGAACGTGACGCGCGAAGTGGACGAGCGCATGGTAGCCGGCTGCCGCCATGCCGTCAAGCAGCGAAGGCGACTATGGCCCCGCCAGGCGCAGCCGCAATCCGCGCAGGAACTAACGAGAGCCCGACCCGATCCTAACGCGCGCCCAACGCTTGTGGGCCAGGAACGGGCCATGATGTTGGTGGATGCCCGGGTTGAGGAGAGAACGATGCCGAAGGCGCGCGTGCTGGTGGTGGACGACGACTACGTGGCCAAGCCCTTCAGCCCACGCGTGCCGGCTTGAAAAAGGCGGCGCTCTCCGGTACAATCGCGGGCGTTGGGGGATGGCAAGGAGTGCGTGCGATGGGAGCGCCCACAGCGTTTCTAGGACTGATCGTGCCGGCGCTGCTCTGCGCCGGGTGCGGCAGCGACAGGCGGGAGGCCGTCCACGTCGTCGGCTCCACCTCGATTCTCCCCTTCGCGGAGATGCTGGCGGAGGAGTTCGGCAAGAAGGAGCCGGGCGTCCACGTGGAGGTGCAGGGCGGCGGCTCCACCCACGGGCTGCTGGCCCTGCGGAGCGGCATCGCCGAGATCGGCGCCTGCTCGCGCCTCCTCCACGGTGACGACCCCGACGAGGCGGCGCTGACGCCCATCGCCATCGCGCAGGACGCCATCGCGGTGGTGGTGCACCCGTCCAACCCCCTGACGGGGCTTTCGCGGGCGGAGCTTCGGGACGTGTTCTCGGGGCGGGTTCGGAATTGGCGCGAGCTGGGCGGGCCGGACCGCCCGGTGCGCGTGAGCACGCGCGAGGAGGGGTCGGGCACCCTCGATGCGTTTGTCAGCCAGGTCATGGGCGGGGTCCGCATCGCGCCCGACGCGCTGGTGCAGGAGTCGAACGGCGCGATGAAGGAGGTGGTGAAGGGGGACCCGTGCGCCATCGGGTTCATGTCGATGGGCCTGGTGGGGGTGGGGCTGAAGGCGCTGGCCGTGGACGGCACGCCCCCTTCGCCGTCGGAGTCGGAGCGGAGCAAGTATCCCCTGGTGCGGCCCTTCCTGTTCGTGGTGAGGGGCGCGCCGAGTGGGGCGGCAGGGCGCTTCATCGAGTTCGCCCGCTCGCCCGCTCGCCCGAGGCTCAACGGTTGATTGAGCAGGAGAGGATGCGCAATGCGACAAGTGTGGTTCGCAGTGGCCGCGGCGGGCCTGGCCGCGCTCTTCCTGGGCTGCGGGGGCCGCAAGGGTGAAGTGGTCCGCGTCGTAGGCTCCACCTCGGTCCAGCCCTTCGCCGAGATGCTCGCCGACGAGTTCAACCGCAACAACCCTGGCATCTACGTGGAGGTCCAGGGCGGCGGCTCCACCGCAGGCATTCAGGCCGTCGCCAACGGCGTCGCTCAGATCGGCACCTGCTCCCGCTCCCTCAACCCCGAGGAGACCGGTTTCGAGACCCAGACCATCGCCCGCGACGCCATCGCCGTCGTGGTGAACCACGCCAACAAGGTGAACGCCCTGACCCGCGACCAGGTGCGCGAAATCTACGAGGGCAAGGTGAAGAACTGGAAGGAGGTGGGTGGCGAGGACAGGAAGATCATCCTCGTCACCCGCGAGGAGGGCTCGGGCACCCGCGAGGCATTCGAACACCTCGTGATGGGCAAGGCCCGCATCGCACCCACCGCGATCACCCAGGAGTCGAACGGCACGGTGAAGCAACTGGTGAAGGGGAACAAGGACGCGGTCGGCTATATGTCGCTCGGGCTGGTCCACGGCGAGCTAAAGGCGTTGACGGTGGACGGCGTGAAGCCGACGGCGGAAGAGGTGCTGGACGGCAAGTATCCGCTGGTGCGGCCGTTCCTCTTCGTGGTGAAGGGCACGCCGGGCGAAGCGGCGGAGAAGTTCATCAAGTTCGTCCTCTCGCCGCCGGCGCAGGCAATCCTGGAAAAAGAAGGGCTGGTCCGGGCCAAGTGAGGAAAGAGCGGCTCATCCGGGCGACGCTGGCCGTGATGGCGTTCGCCGCCATTGCCGGGCTGGCGCTCATCACCGCCTTCATCTTCCGGGAGGGCTTTCCCCTGATGATGAAGGTCGGCGTCGGCAAGTTCATCTTCTCAAGCGACTGGTATCCGCGCGAGGGGCAGTTCGGCATCTTCCCCATGATCGTCGGCTCCCTCGCCGTCACCGCGGGTGCCATGGTCATCGGCGTGGTCTTCGGCGTCGGCGTGGCGGTCCTCCTCACGCAGTTCTGCCCGCTGCGGCTCGTCGGCGTCCTCAAGCCGGCCATCGAGCTTCTCGCGGGCATCCCTTCGGTCGTCTACGGCTTCATGGGCGTTGTCGTCCTCGTCCCCTTCATCCGCGATAACCTGGGCGGCTGCGGCCTCTCGGTGCTCGCCGCCTCCATCGTGCTCGGCATCATGGTGCTGCCGACGGTCATCAGCATCTCGGTGGACGCGCTTCAGGCGGTGCCGCGCCCCTACTACGAGGGCTCGCTGGCCCTGGGCGCGACGGAGTGGCAGACGGCCCACATGGTGATGCTCCGCGCCGCACGCTCGGGCATCGTCGCCGCCGTCATCCTGGGCATGGGCCGGGCCATCGGCGAGACGATGGCCGTCATCATGGTCGCCGGCAACACCCTCGCCCTGCCCCAGGGGCCGCTCGACCCGGTCCGCACGCTCACGAGCAACATCGCCCTCGAGATGGGCTACGCGGCGGGCGACCACCGCCAGGCCCTCTTCGCCACAGGCGTCGTCCTCTTCGTCCTCATCATGGCCCTCAACACCGTCGCGCTCGCCCTCTCGCGTCGGCGGGCAAGAGGAAAAAGGTAAAATGATTGTCGGCAAAATAATCCGAACCCAGATTCAATTCCCTTATCATTTTACCCATAATCATTTTACCTTCTCTCTTCTCTTCCGCCCTCACGACCAAGGGGAGGCCCACCGATGAGGGTATCGCCCGCGGCCACGCAACGGACGGCGGTGGGCCTGATGTGGGCGCTTACCGCGCTCACCATCGGCGTCCTCCTCTTCATCATCGCCTTCATCCTCTGGAACGGCCTTCCGCACGTCTCGTGGGAGTTCTTGAGCTCCTCGCCGCGCTCGATGGGCCGCGAGGGCGGCATCCTGCCGATCGTCGTGGCGACCGCCTACGTGACGGGCCTCGCGGTCCTCATCGCGGCGCCCATCGGCCTCGGCACCGCCATCTACCTCACCGAATACACCCGCGAGGGCCGCCTCACCGCCGTCATCCGCTTCGGCGCCGACTGCCTCGCCGGCATCCCCTCCATCATCTTCGGCCTCTTCGGCTTCGTCTTCTTCGTCATCACCCTCGGCATGGGCCTCTCCGTCCTCTCAGGCGCCCTCACCCTCGCCCTCATGGTCCTCCCCACGATCATCCGGACGAGCGAGGAGGCCATCCGCGCCGTGCCGCAGTCGTTCCGCGAGGTGAGCTTCGGCCTGGGGAGCACCCGCTGGCAGATGGTCACGCGGGTCGTCCTGCGCTCCGCCCTGCCCGGCATCACCACGGGCATCGTGCTCGCGGTGGGCCGCAGCATCAGCGAGACGGCCGCCGTGATGCTCACCGCCGGCTCCGCCCTCGGCCTGCCCCAGAGCATCTTCGAGTCCGGCCGCACCCTCTCGCTCCACTTCTACGTCCTCTCCCGCGAGGGCATCTCGATGGCCAAGGCCTACGCCACCGCCTCGGTCCTCATCGTCGTCATCCTGGCCATCAACCTCTTCGCCTACTGGCTGATGCGCCGCTTCGTGGCTAAGAGCGTCTAAAGGAATGAGCCTGGCCCGTGGGCGCTAAGATCGGGATCCTGTTTGTAGTGCGGCCTTCAGGCCGTCTCTTGGCGGGACGGGCTAAAGCCCGCACTACGAACTTGCTCATTCCTTTAGACGCTCTAAGGTGCGCTGAGCGATGAGCACGGAACCCAAGCTGGCAATCGAGGACCTCTGCGTGTCGTTCGGCTCTGCCGCGGCCCTCAAGCACGTCTCCCTCAAGGTCTTCGCCCGCGAGCGGCTGGCCATCATCGGCCCGGCCTCAAGCGGCAAGACCACCTTCCTCCGCTCGCTGAACCGCCTCAACGACCTCGAGCCCGCCTTCTCCAAGACCGGCCGCATCCTGCTCGACGGGCAGGACATCTATGCCCCCCCGACCGACCTCGCCACCCTCCGCCGACGAGTCGGAATGGTCTACGCCGTCCCAGTCCCGCTCCCCTGGTCCGTCTACGACAACATCGCCTACGGCCCACGCCTGGCCGGCACCCGCGACCGCGCAAGGCTCGGCCAACTGGTCGAAGAGAGCCTCAAGAACGCCTTCCTCTGGGACGAGGTGAAGGACCGCCTGAAGGAGCCGGCGCTGAACCTCTCGGGCGGCCAGCAGCAGCGCATGTGCCTCGCACGCGTCCTCGCCCTCGAACCCGAGGTGCTCCTCCTCGACGAGCCGTGCTCGGGCCTCGACCCCATCTCCACCGCGAAGATCGAGGACGCATTGGCCGTCCTCCGCGAGAGGTATTCGATCATCCTGGTCACCAACAACACGAAGCAGGCGGCGCGGGCCTCCGACCGCACCGCCTTCTTCCTCATGGGCGAGCTCATCGAGCTCGCCCGAACGCAACAGCTCTTCACCAACCCAAGCCACCACCGCACGGCGGACTACATCACGGGACGCTTTGGCTGAGATGAACGCAAAAATCCAGTCGCTGAAGCTGGACTTGTTCTACGGGGCGTTTCAGGCCCTGAAGGACGTGAACATCTCGATCCGGCCCCAGTCAATCACCGCCATCATCGGCCCGTCAGGGTGCGGAAAGTCCACCCTGCTCCGCTGCCTCAACAGGATGAACGAGCTGATCCCCAGGGTTCGCACAGAGGGCCAGATTCTGCTCGATGGCCAGGACATCTACGCTCCCTGGATGCCCCTCACCGAGCTGCGCAAGCGGGTGGGCATGGTCTTCCAGCGGCCAAACCCCTTCCCGCTGTCGGTCTTCGACAACGTGGCCTACGGCCCACGCGTCCACGGCATCAAAGGGAAGGCCGACCTTGCGGCTATCGTGGAGCGGGGCCTCCGCGCCACCGCGCTCTGGGACACGCTGAAGGACCGCCTGCACGCCCCAGCCCTCGACCTGGCCCCCGAGCAGCAGCAGCGCCTGTGCATCTCGCGCGTCGTCGCCGTCGAGCCGGAGGTCGTCCTCATGGACGAGCCCTGCTCGGCCCTCGACCCCATCGCCACCGAGCACGTCGAGGAGCTCATGCGCCAGCTCGCACGCCACTACACCATCGTCATCGTCACCCACAACATGCAGCAGGCGGCGCGCGTCTCGCGCGAGACCGGCTTCATGCTCCTCGGCGAGCTCATCGAGTTCGGGCCGACCGACAAGCTCTTCACCGCGCCCTGCGACCCGCGCACGGAGGCCTACGTGACCGGCCGCTACGGATGAGCCACGCGGATGATTGGATGAATGGATGGGTGGATGTTTGGATGAATGAAAGAAAGGGCCGCTGATGATTCCTGCATTCATCCATTCATCCAACCATCCAACCATCCCCTTTCGGATAGGAGAAAGCCCTTGGACAGCCACGAGCGCCAGTTCGACAAAGAGCTCCACGACCTTAAGAAGAAGCTCCTCCACATGGCCGCCCTCGCCGAGGAGATGATCGACCGCGCCATCACCGAGCTGGTTGAGCGCGACGAGAAGCCCACCCAGGCCGTCATGGAGGCCGAGGAGGAGGTCAACCGCCTCCAGATCGAGATTGACGAAGAGGTCGTCCGCCTCCTCGCCACCCGCCAGCCCGTGGCGAGCGACCTGCGCCTCATCCTCGCCGCCGCCAAGATCAACAGCGACCTCGAACGCATCGGCGACCTCGTCGTCAACATCACCGAAAACGTCCACGTCCTCGTCCAGCAGCCGCCCCTCAAGCCGCTCATTGACATCCCCCGCATGGCCGACCTCAGCCGCCAGATGGTCCGCGAGGCACTCCACGCCTTCGTCACAGGCGACGTCCTCCTCGCCCAGAAAGTCATCCTCACGGACGACCAGGTGGACGGCCTGAAGGACCAGGTGCTCCGCGAGCTGCTCACCTACATGATGTCCGACCCGCACACCATTGAGCGCGCCCTCGCCCTCATCCTCATCGCCCGGCACCTCGAGCGGATCGCCGACCACGCCACCAACATCGCCGAAGACGTCATCTACCTCATCCAGGGCCGCGACGTCCGCCATCCCACCACCCCCCGCACCCCGCCGCCCGACGCCGCCCCATAACCGCGAGCGTCCAGCTTGCGGCTCCTCTCGGCGCTCGACAAGTGGAACGCTTGTCGCTACGCATGTCCAACCTCCGCTTCAACTTGCGTCCACGGCCACGCCCCACTCGACTCGCCGTTTGGCGATTTGGGGCCTTCCGGCTCAGTCTCGTACGACTTTCCCGAGTTCCAGACTCGCAGATCGGCGATTCCCCGCATTCCGGCTCAGTCTCGCGCAGACTTTGCAGAGTCGCGCGCTCTTTCGCGCCCTGGTGCCAGGTCTCAACTTTCGCCCCATCTTCACCCAACCCCTGCTTGGCAGCCACGGTCGTAGCGACAGGCGGCTGGTCTGTCGTCTTCCGTCGTCGCGGGACACGCGAGCCGCGTGTCCCCACGGTCGCCCATCTCCGCCTCGCTGCCTCTTGACTCCTCGTCCCTGCGCGAGTAGCATTGGCTCACGGGGTGGGGCGATGGCGCGGGCCAATCAGGTGGGAACTGAGCATGCTGCTCTCCAGATCGCGCGCTTGGATAGCCTCTGGCGCCCTGCTCCTGGCCATCATCCCCTCGTGCGGGACGAGCGAAGACGGCCCGGTGTCCATTACGGCTGAGCCAAACCTGCTCACAGGCGTGGCCATGGAGATTGGCAGCGCGTGGGCAGACTATGCTCGCGAGCACGGCGATCCCCGGCGGTTCGACTGGCAGAAGGCCGTCGAGCACTCGGGTTGGGACACGGTGAGGAACGTCGCCAGGTGGCAGTTCCGCGTCGAGTTCGACCACCCGCGCAGGTGGTCAGGGGAGGTATTCCGCGTCACAGGCTACTACTATGCGCTCGTGGCGCTGAATGATGGCACGTGCCCCGTGCTGCGCCACAGGCCGGCCACGATTGAGCGGCGCGGCGAACTGATGTGGGACCATTGTACGTGGGTTAACGACGATGGGCTGAAAGCCATCCAGGCGACACGATGGGGGGCGAAGAGAGAGGAATTGTGGGCCGTTGGCGTCCCCGACGCGCCGCTCCAACTGGATGTCCGCGATGTCTCTCTGGGCATGGTGCTGGCGGATTTGGCCGACGAATCGGGCCTGCACTTCTGCTACGAGAACTTCCATCCGGCCGACTTCCGCGAGCCTTACCACACCGAGCTTTTCCACAAGCGGGTCACGCTTCGGGCAGGCCCGGCCAGGGTGGAGGAACTCCTCGATTCCCTGGCCAAGGCGTCGGGAACATTCGTCTGGGGGTGCGTGTAATCTCCTACGGTGCTGAGGTGAGGGGGTGGGCATCCCAGAAGCGGTCCCAGGAGCCGTCGGTGGAAGCGAGGTGAGCAACGACCTGGAGGGTTTGCTCGGCACCTGGGAGGCTCCAGAACTTTTCGGTCCCCTTGACTCGCTTGCCGAGTTGTTTGACGGTGCTCTCGATGATGCTGGAGCCGGTGGGCCAGCCGTGCTGGCGGAAGATGGGGTATTGGAGTCCGGCTCGATTGGTGCGGAAGTAGGCGAGGTCGGTGGCAAGGATGC
>Ga0194112_10004088_pt1 | contig 20079 bp, 17 predicted proteins | sample TA2MahC400mmetaG_FD_146191 | JGI IMG/M metagenome (GOLD analysis project Ga0194112, IMG submission 146191) | Freshwater microbial communities from Lake Tanganyika, Tanzania - TA2015016 Mahale Deep Cast 400m | ecosystem: Environmental > Aquatic > Freshwater > Lake | place: Tanzania: Lake... | reverse complement strand
CTATCCGTTTTGACTGGCATGATGACGATCTTTCTGAATTCACCCTCCCCCCTGCTCTTTGTGATCAGCTGCTCGTCGTTCTGCAGGGCAAGATGGATGATGCGGCGGTCATGGGCGTTCATATGCCCCACCGTCACGGCCTTCTTCGTCTTTTTGACCTTTTCGGCAAGTTTTTCCGCAAGGGCTATCAGGGATTCTTCCCTTCTTTTCCTGTACGATTCGGTGTCGATGATGATCATTTTTTTGTTATCGGTGAATTTATTCGTGGCCTTGCTCACGATATACTGAATGGCATCCAGGTTCTGCCCCCTCTTCCCGATGAGTAAACCGCCCCCGTCACCCTTTATGTTGAGGATGATTGCGTCGGAGGTTTCTTTAACAGTCACGGGACAGTCCAATTTCATCCGGGCAAGGATGCCCTCAAGGAGTCTTTTCGCCGCCATTGATGAAGGTTCCTCGGCCTCATCGGGCGGCGTTTTCTGTGCGGCAGCCTCTATCTGCTCTGCTTCTATCCCCATGTCAATGGACATACGACTTGCCTTGATTCTCGCTTTTTTCGATCCTAAGCCGAGAAACCCCGTCGTACCGTCCGAGATAATTTCTATATTGAGCTTTTCTCTCGGCAGATTGAATTCGCTGCAGGCCTTTTCAATGGCTTCATCTATGGTTTTTCCTTCAATTTCTATCGTTTCCATAATGATTACCTCGATTCAATAGGGTCGTTTATTGATATAGTACTGCTGCCCGATACTCAGGATGTTCTGGAAAAGCCAGTAAATAACCAGACCTGAGGGGAAGTTTAAAAAAAGGAACGTAAAAAATACGGGCATCAGCAACATAATTTTCTGCTGGAGGGGATCACCCATGGGAGGGCTCATCTTCTGCTGAATGAGCATGGTCCCCCCCATGATAATCGGCGTGATGTAATAGGGATCCTTTGCGGACAGATCCTGTATCCACCAGTAAAAGGGAGCGTGGCGCAGTTCAATGGAATACATGAGCGCCTTGTATAATCCGAAGAAGACAGGGATTTGAATCACCATCGGGAGACACCCCCCCAACGGGTTCACCTTGTGGGTTTTATACAGCGCCATCGTTTCCTGGCTGAGTTTTGTTTTATCGTTCTTATATTTTTCCCGGAGCTCTGTTATTTTAGGTTGAATTTTTTGCATCTCTTTCATGGATTTGTAGCTCTTATTTCCTAAAGGCCAGAAAATGACCTTTATCAGAATCGTGAGGATGATGATGGCAATCCCGTAGTTGTGGACGTAATTGTTGATGAACTTGACTGTGATTAAAAGGGGAAGGGCCAGCCACTTTAACCATGAGCCAAAATCGATGGCATTCTCGAGGCCGACTCCCTGGGCATTAAGAATATCATGATCCTTTGGCCCCAGATACAGTGAATAGTTGAACGAACCGGTCTGTCCCGCCGGGATGAGGTTTTGAGGCCCCTTCAGGCTTACCGAGACCATGTTTCTCGAATCCAGGTTAAGGGAGAGGGTGGTCAATGTCGGGTTCTGCGGTATCATGGATGCAATGAAGTATTTCGTCTCAAAGCCTGCCCAGATAACGTCCGGTCCGAAGGATTTTCCGGAGTCTAATTTTTTTACCTCATAGAGGTCGATACTCTTCGCAATGTAGGAAATGGGGCCCTCGTGGCCGTATTCATCCGTCTCCGCTTTGGGATCTACGTACTGATGCCAGGAGAGAAGAGGGTTCTGGAAAAGGGCCTCTTTCAGCAGGTTGTGGATCCTCACCTCCAGGTCGATGGAATATTTGTCCGGATAGAAAGTGAATATCTTTTCTATTTTCGCAGCGTGAGCGTATGACTGGGTGAAGATCATCTGGCGGCTGTCCTGGCCCTGTGTCAGATCGATCGATGCACTATTGACTGTGTAGATGTTCCCGGGTCGTATGTCGATATTCGATTCGGGGAAGGTGACGGTGAGGGGTTTTAACATGTCGTCCCCGACATGCACGATCTCGATAAGCTCGGAGTCCTTATTAAGGTTCTTTCGGTAACCTTTCAGTTTGAACGATTTCAGTGTCCCCCCTTTTGTGCTGAAGATCGCCGTGTACAGCGGTGTCTCCACCGGGATTTCCTTTTCGGTCGTGACTTCCCTTTGCGTCAGGATCGTTCTCGTGTGCACCTGTTTCGGGGCGGCAGGGGGTGCCGTGGCGGACTCTTTTTTGTCTACCCCTGTTTCCTGTTTCGCGGACTCTGAGGGTTTCGGGGGAGGCTGTTTCACGAAAAAGGCCTGCCAGAGAAAGATCACCAGTAATGACAGAACGATGGCGAGGAAACCCCTCTTGTCCATTCATAACCTCCGTTTTTTTCTGCACTACTTGACCGGATCGTAGCCACCGGGGTGGAAGGGATGACAGCGAAGCAGCCGCATCAGACTCACTGACAGGCCCCGTATCGGGCCGTATCGCCTGACCGCGGTTATCGCATATTCCGAGCAGGAGGGATGAAAACGGCAACAGGGAGTAAAAAGGGGGGAAATACAAATCTGGTAGACTCGGATTACAGTGACGAGAATTTTTCCCAGAATTTGCAGAAACAGGTTATGAGACATCTGGTTTTTTGATTAAGAGACCTTCCAACTCTCTGCAGACAGCCTGGTACGTAAGTGATGAAGCATCCTTTTTCGCAATGATCACAATGTCTTGAGGAGTTGAAAACCTCGATTTGTTCAATCTAAAAAATTCTCTTAAAAGTCTTTTGATTCTGTTCCTCTGAACAGCATCCCCCACCTTTTTACTGACCGTTACTCCCAACCTGCTGATTCCGACTTGATTCTTGTATGCGATAACGGTGAAATGTTGTGAATTGCTGCGCGCCCCCTGCTGATAAACGGTCAAGTAATCATTTCTTTTTCGAATTCTTTCGTGCTTACCAAAGGATTGTGTTGTCATGCACCGCTTTTTTCAGGGCTAAACGGTCAATCTTTTTCTCCCCTTTGCACGTCTTCTGCTCAAGATTGATCTGCCTCCCCTGGTAGACATCCTCACTAAAAACCCGTGAGTTCTTTTCCTTTTCGTGTTGCTTACAGTTGTGAGATTCTTTTTCATTCAGTGTGCTCCGATGAAATTTACAGGCTGCTTCATTAACCATAACCGGGCATGTTTGTCAAGCTAAAATGGAAGCCTCAAAGTCTCTGATATAATAGCTGATTCTATTCTGTCACCGCTTCTGGGCCTGCCAGGGGTATATGAGCACCGATTCGTAGTCATTGAAGTAGCTTCCGGAAAATGTGCCATCGGGTGCGATCTGACCGGTAAAGACCTGTGCATGCGTGCGGGGGGCGTTGAACCTGCAGTCAATGGTTCTCACAAATTTGAGTTCGCTGCCCCTGATCACGGCGTTTAAAATCTCCTCCACGTTGTATCCGTCAATTTTGAGCCAGATGATACCCTCATTCTCCGATATCTGCGCCAGCTTTATGGTTCCCGAAAACTGTCCCGCGAGAAACGCATAGGGGCCGAATATCCTCACGGCCGGCGCACCGGTTGCCATCGCCTGTGCCGCGACGTACCCCCCACGCTTGAGTAAGAAAGGAGCTGTGCCCCTGTCGTGAAAGTCCGTCACGTAGAAATACCCCCACCGGTCTTTAGACTCTTTTGTGACGCCGGACGGACGATCCGTCACGGAAAAGCGGATATTCAATGGCCTGTGCGACCCAACGACAACGTACAGGACATTCGACGTACTCTGGGGACTAATGGAAAATAAAAACTTTTCCTCCTTGTCTTTCATTACCCGCGATCCGGTGCCATGGCCGATGCCCACGAACGATACGGAATCCCGAACCGATGGGTCGCCATCTCCAAAGGAGATGCCGTATCCTATGTTGTCTCCTGCGTGATAGGTGAGTGTCGCCTCGTATCGTTTTCCAGGAACGACCGGGAATATCTTGAAGACAGCGTGGAACTCTCCCGTTCCTCCGTACGACGGCGGCAAACCCACGCCGGACATAGTCGTCACCTGCTGAATACTGTTTACGGGTATGTCAACATATCCTGTCTTGGCAGACGCTGACGTGAGATAAAACACGATCCCGAATGCAATTACCGTGAAAAGAATTTTCTTCGCCATTCTGTCCTCCTTGCGCATATGTACTGTCGATGAATAATTTACATGGATTTGAAAGTCCTCACCTTTTGTGGGGGGAGTATACGGAGAAACCACCTCTCTGTCAATCGGGTAGCGTTTGCTTTACCAGATACTGCCAGCCGTGAGAGATTTTCCAGGCGCTTTTGAGTGACATACGTTTCTTTACATCCGTCACTTAATTGACCGTATTATAAATAATAGAGTCAATTGCGCAGGTGGTTTTTTATGTAAGGCGGTTTGAAAAGGAAAAAGGTATAAGATTATCATACGGTAGAAATATGCCTGATAGTCGAGGCTTTTATGCAATATTCTACAAGATGGATGATATCTTGTTTTGTGGTAAAAGTTTTTTACTTTGTAATTTTATTCAGAATGATATAACTCCCGCGTGAAGTGATGTCTCATGAATAGGTTTCGAATTGTGACCGAATTTGAGCCGAAGGGCGACCAGGTGACGGCAATCTCAGAGCTGGTTGAGGGGGTTGAGCGGGGATTCGGTCATCAGGTTCTTCTGGGCGTGACCGGTTCCGGCAAGACTTTTACCATTGCCAATGTGATTGCAGCGGTTCAAAAACCCACACTGGTCATTGCTCATAACAAGACTCTGGCGGCACAGCTTTACGGTGAATTCAAGATGCTGTTTCCCGAAAATGCCGTTGAGTACTTCGTCAGCTACTACGACTACTATCAGCCCGAGGCCTATATCCCGAGTACCGATACCTACATAGAAAAGGATGCCTCGATAAATGAGGAAATCGACAAGTTGCGCCATTCCGCCACGTATTCGCTCCTGGAGCGCAACGACGTCATCATCGTTGCCAGCGTCTCCTGTATTTACGGGCTCGGTTCTCCCGAGGCGTACCACGGTATGCTGCTTCGTCTGGAAGAGGGCATGGATATCCCCCGGGATGAGATGCTCCGTCGCCTGGTGGAGATTCAGTATGAGCGCAACGATATCGACTTTCACCGCGGCACCTTCCGTGTCCGGGGGGATGTGGTGGAGATCTTTCCTCCCTATGAAGAGGAGCGAGCGATCAGGGTGGAATTTTTCGGAGATACGGTGGAGTCCATTTCCCAGATAGATCCCCTTCGGGGCAGGAGATTAAGCCGCTTCCAGAAGATTGCCGTCTATCCGGGGAGTCATTACGTGACGACAAAAGACACCATGGGGCGGGCGATTGATGCAATCAGGGTTGAACTTGAGGAAAGGCTCGGGGAGCTCCATGCCGCAAATAAGCTTGTCGAGGCGCAGAGGCTGGAGCAGAGGACGAGATTTGATATCGAGATGATGGAGGAAATGGGATACTGCCAGGGCATTGAGAATTATTCCCGTCATCTCACGGGAAGGAAACCGGGAGAACCTCCTCCGACATTAATGGAGTATCTTCCGGAGGATGCGCTGATAGTGATTGATGAGAGCCACGCTACCATTCCTCAACTTGTCGGAATGTACCGGGGGGACCGGTCCCGGAAGGAAACCCTGGTGAACTACGGCTTCCGCCTCCCCTCGGCACTGGATAACAGGCCTTTGATGTTCGCGGAGTACGAAGGCTTTGCGAATCAGCGCATCTATGTGTCGGCGACACCGGCCCGCTACGAAATGAAGAAGGCGGGCGGCCGTGTTGTGGAACAGATCATACGTCCGACCGGTTTGATGGATCCGGAAGTTGATGTGAGGCCCGTGAGTAACCAGGTTGACGATCTCCTTGCGGAAATCCGTGAGCGGGAAAAGAAAGGGGAACGGGTGCTGGTCACCACGCTTACCAAAAGAATGGCGGAAAATCTCACGGCGTATTATCAGAATCTGGGCGTCCGGGTGAGATACCTTCATTCCGACATCCATACCCTGGAGCGGGTCGGCATTATCCGGGATCTCCGCCTGGGGGAATTCGATGCATTGATCGGGATAAACCTCCTGCGGGAGGGGCTTGATATACCGGAAGTGTCCCTGGTGGCCATTCTCGATGCCGATAGGGAAGGGTTCCTCCGTTCTGAGCGATCTCTGATTCAGACGAGCGGGAGGGCTGCCCGGAACGTGTCCGGTAAGGTGATCATGTACGCGGATACACTCACGGAATCGATAAAGGTCTGTCTGGAGGAGACGAAGCGGCGCCGGGAAATTCAGAAGCGGTATAATGACGAGCATCATATCACACCGGAATCGATTAAAAAATCCATTCATGATATCCTCTCGTCTATCTATGAGGCCGACTACGTGACGGTGCCGGCTTACAGGGAAGAACGGGAAGTGGAGGTTACCGATGAGGAACTTCCGGTGATGATCGGCACACTGAAAGAGGAGATGAAGGAGGCCGCGAAGAATCTTGAGTTTGAGAAGGCGGCGGAGCTCCGTGACCGGATCAAGGTGCTGACGAGGATACTGGTGGAAATGGGGGGTGAGGGTTGAAAGCGCGCGTGTGGATTTTCATGGCGGTAACCGGCCTGTGTATGGTTCTGTGTGAGCTCTCGTATGCCGAGGTTCTGTCGGATAGGGTGGGCATGCACATCAGGGAGAGGATCGAAGCCGCAACGCTCACCTCTGACCGCATTCTCTGTGCGGATGAAACGTACTGCGTATCGGCGTTGCTTGAGGGGTTTTATACCGGGAGGCAATATCGTCCGTGCTGGGTTGATAATGACGGAAACCTGTTGACTCACGGGGAAGAGTTTATCGGTGTGATCCGGGAGGCCCATCGCGAGGGACTGAGACCGGAGGACTACCATCTCCGGGAGACAGAAGTTCTCCTCTCGGAGCTGAAGAGAGGGAAGGGCGTAGGGAAGCGTTCAGACACGATAACACTCACCGATCTCGATCTCACCCTGACGGATGCGCTTTTGCTCTACACTCGTCATTTACTGCACGGTCGCGTTGAGCACCAGAACGTGTATACGGAGGAGGTTGTCACCCTGAGGACTCTTGAGATGGCATCATCGTTTTATACAGCGCTGATGTCGGGCGAGCGGGGAGACACGCTTGCCGATCTTATATCACGGCCTTCGGGCTATGAGAAACTGAGGGAGAAGCTGGAAGACTACATGAGCGTTGCCGGTTACGGGGGATGGTCTCAGATACCGCCGGGGCCGACGCTGAAGAGGGGATCGCAGGGCCAGCGGGTGGCGCAGCTGCGCGATCGGCTCATCGTTTCGGGCGATCTCGATACGGTGGCGGAGCACCACCCCGATGTTTTTGGTAAAGCTCTGGAAGAGGGGGTCCGAAGATTTCAGAAGAGACACGGTCTCAAGGTTGATGGAAAAGTGGCGAAGGAGACCCTGGATATACTCAATATCCCCGTGGAGACACGCATTCGCCAGATGGCCCTGAACATGGATCGTCTCCGCTGGCTCCCCGATGATTTGGGGAAACGCCATATCTTTGTCAATATTGCGGACTTTCGCCTGGAAGTTGTCGAGGATGACCGGCAGGTGATGACGATGAAAATCATTGTCGGGAAGAAGGACCAGCCCAGTTGCATGCTGAGCGGGAAAATGGTGTATCTGGAGCTCAACCCGTTCTGGAAGATCCCGGATGGCATTGCCATCAAAGAGATATTGCCCCAGATAAAGAAAAATCCCGAGTACCTCGCGGAAAAGAGTATTAAACTGCTGCGCGACTGGAATGATAATGCGAAAGAAATCGATCCGAAGACAGTGGATTGGAGCCGAATGCGGGAGAATAATTTCAGGTACAGGCTCCGCCAGGAACCAGGTTCTCTCAATCCCCTGGGGAGGGTTAAGTTCATATTCCCCAACGAATGCGAGATATACCTCCATGATACGCCGGGCCGTCACCTTTTCGGGAGACAGAGGCGTGATTTCAGTCACGGCTGTATCCGTATCGAGAAGCCCATGGACATGGCTGTCTATCTTCTCAGGGACAGACAGGGATGGACGCGTAAAAAGATCCTGGCCGAAATAGGGAAAGGGAAAAGGCAGGTGGTAACGCTCTCAGGGCCCTTTGATGTCCATATCACTTATTTGACGGCATGGGTGGATCGTTCTGGAATTCTCCAGTTCCGCAGTGATATTTACCGTATCGATCAGATACCTTATGAACTGCCGGTGAAGCCGGTTACGGCATTCACGGGGATACCTCAATAATCCCGGAATTACAGCGAGGGCTGAAGTCCGATGAGTGACGCGTTAGAGGAAAAAATTAAAAACGCGCCGGAGGTGCCCGGTGTGTATTTGATGAAGGATAAAAACGGGAAGGTCCTCTATGTGGGGAAGGCCGCTCATCTGAGAAACCGCGTGAAGGCCTACTGGGGCGGAACCGACCAGCGTTACATGGTCCCCTTTCTCATCTCCAGGATTCACGACGTGGAGTTCATCGTGACGGGTACGGAGAAGGAAGCCCTGATTCTCGAGAACAATCTCATTAAAGAGTACCGGCCCCGCTACAATGTCATATTCAGGGATGACAAGACCTATTTCAGCATACGGGTTGATACGAAGGTTCCCTTCCCGAGGTTTCAACTGGTGAGGCGTCCCAAAGATGATGGAGCCCGTTACTTTGGTCCTTATCCTTCGAGCGCTTCTGCGAAAGAAACACTCCGCTACATTCAGACCATATTCCCCCTGCGCACCTGCGGTGATCGGGAATTGAGGTTTCGCGGTCGCCCCTGTCTCGAATATGATATCAAACGGTGTGTGGCACCCTGTGTCGGACGCATCGATATGCAATCGTATCAGCGACTGGTGAGGGATAGCCTGACGTTTCTTGAGGGACGGGAAAAGGTGTTGATCGGAGAGCTTCATGCGCGCATGAACGCGGCGGCGGAACAACTGCATTTTGAAGAAGCCGCCGTCCTGAGGGACAGGATCGCCGCCATTGAGAATACGCTGGAAAAGCAGCGCGTGGTGTCCGCGTCTTTCAAGGACAGGGATGTTTTCGGGGTCTATCGGGAAGGCGATCTTGTGCAGGTATGTGCGATCCATGTGAGAAAGGGCAAGATTGTCGGTAAAAAGAATTTCCCGCTCCTCAAAATGAGAGGCCAATCTTCTGAGATTCTCTCATCGCTTCTGAAACAGTACTATGACGGCGAAGTGAGTATTCCCGATGAGTTAATCATTCCCGAGGCTATTGAGGATAAGGAGGTGGTGGAGGACTGGTTGTCCGAGAGGAGGGGGAAAGCGGTAACCGTGGTGATTCCGAAGAGGGGAGAAAGAGGGGAGATTCTCCGGATTGCGGAAAGCAACGCCGGGAGTGTGTTCAGATCGGAGCGCCGGGTTGCGGATACGGAAGAAACACTGACGCTTCTTGCGAGAGCACTCCGATTAATGAATTTCCCGTCCCGGATAGAGTGCTTTGATATCTCGAACGTCGGCGGGAAATATGCCGTCGGTTCCATGGTTACGTTCTTAGACGGAAGGCCCTGGAAATCAGGATACAGGCGCTTCCGCATAAAGACTGTCGAGGGGGCTGATGATTACGCCATGATGTACGAGGTTCTCAAGCGCCGGTATACTGGACAGGAGGGCATTCCTGAGCTCGTTGTCGTTGATGGAGGGAGGGGACATCTCGGGGTGGCAATGGCCGTCACTCATGAGCTGGGTATGAAAAATGTCGATCTCATCGCGCTGGCGAAGGGAACCGGGGCCGGCAGGAGCGGCCTTGGAACTCAGGACCGGGTGTATCTTCAGGGAAGGAAAAATCCCGTGTACCTCTCACGCTGGCCTGAGGTGCTTTTCCTGCTCCAGAGGGTAAGAGATGAGGCACACAGGTTTGCCGTCACGTATCACCGGAAGGTAAAAGAACGAAAGGACTTTCAGTCGGTACTTGATACCATTCCGGGCATTGGCGGGCACAGGAAGAAAAGGCTCCTGACAGCCTTCGGTGATCTCAGGAAATTGGCTGCGGCAACGGTGGATGATCTCCGAAATGTCGGCGGCATCGGAAGCAAAATGGCGGAAAAGATTTATGCCTTTTTCAGGGGACAGGCGGGAGAGACAAGATAATGGGTTTTCCATCCGTAGTAATGCTTGCCATAGGGCTGGGAATGGATGCATTTTCGGTGGCTATCGGTGTGGGAGCCAGTCTCAGGACAATTTCATTCGGTCCTGTCTTTCGCCTTTCTTTTCACTTCGGGCTTTTTCAGCTGCTGATGCCGGTTGCCGGATGGTTTGCCGGGAAAACGGTGACTGACTTCATCGCCGGTTACGATCACTGGGTTGCATTCGGGCTTCTGGCTTATGTGGGGGGAAAGATGATCTGGGAATCCTTTGATGAAGAACCGAAAGTGCATACATCGGATCCGACAAAGGGGATGACCCTCCTTATCCTCTCAATTGCAACAAGCATTGATGCCCTCGCCGTGGGCTTAAGTTTTGCCTTTTTGAAGATACCGATCCTCTATCCATGTATTATAATCGGGATCGTTGCGTTCCTCATGACCATGCTGGGGGTGATGTTCGGAGAAAGACTGGGGAGAGTCGCCGGCAAGAAAGTAGAAATCTTCGGCGGTATAATTCTTATCGGTATAGGGATAAAAATACTCATCGAGCACATGCTGTAACATTTGGAGGAAGTGGGAGTGAATAAAATCGAACCGGTTCATTATACAGGGATAGGCACTCGCCTTGGCAGACTCATTGTTGTCTGGAAGTTGAAGAGAGGGTCTTCCGCCGTGGTGAGGATCCTTCTCGCCGGCGATACCGGGGAAGTGAACGCGTTGTGTCGTGAGTTGTTTCCCGGTGCGACTCACGTATCACACGGCGTGATAGAGGGGCTGTGCGTGAGTATCAGGAATTATTTAGCGGGACATGCAGTTGCCTTTTCTCTAAGTATGCTTGACATGGGTGTGTGCGGCGAGTTTCAGCGGAGGGTGTTACGCCGGACTGCCGGTATTCCCCGGGGAATGGTATCCTCGTATGGACAGATCGCAAAAAGAATAGGAACGGCAGGAGGTGCGAGAGCAGTGGGCGGAGCTCTTGCAGGGAATCCTTTCCCTTTTGTCATTCCCTGTCACCGTGTCATACGGAGCGACGGGCATCCCGGCGGCTTCGGCGGAGGCACGAAAATGAAATGGGATCTTCTCGCCATGGAGGGTGTAGCGTTTGATTCAAAGGGGAGGGTGTTGCCCGGATTTTTCCGGTGATATCGGGGTAAGCGGACTCTCAGACGGATGTTTTTGGTTTTCGGCTCTGTTTTAAGAGGGCCAGATTGTCCCGGTGGATGATTTCATCATAGTCCTTGTATCCTAAAACCTGTTCTATTTTGGACGTCTTCAGGCCCATGATTTTTTTTACATCGGCAGCGGTGTAATTAATCAGCCCCTTGGCCACGGGATTTCCTTCCATATCGACACAGGTTACCGCGTCCCCGATGCCGAATTCCCCTTCCACGCTGACGATTCCGGACGGCAGGAGACTTTTCCCTTCCTCAACCAGTGCCGTCTTTGCTCCCTCATCCACAAAGAGTTTTCCTCTTGCTCTCAACGTGAAGGCAATCCAGTATTTTCTGCTGCTCATGTGATCGCTCGTGGGCAAAAAGAGGGTTCCTATTTCTTTCCCGGCAAAAATATCAAGGAGCACCCCCTTTTTCTTGCCGGGGGCGATGATGCAGGGGATACCCGATGCCACCACTTTTTTTGCGGCGATGACCTTGCTCTTCATGCCTCCCAGTCCGACAGGGGAGGTGTCATTCGTCGCCGCCGATTCGATCTCCTCGGTAAATTCCTTTACCAGCGTAATGAGTTTTGCTTTTTTCCCTTCGGAGGGATTCCTGTCGTAGAGGCCCTCCGTGCTGGTGAGGTTGATCAGCAGGTGAGCGTCGATGATGTTCGTAAGCATGGCGGCCAGATGATCATTGTCCCCGAACTTGATTTCATCCACCGCGACGGTATCGTTTTCGTTGATTACCGGGATTACTCCCCAGTCGATGAGAGTAGAAAGAGTGTTGCCGACATTCAGATAACGTTTCCTGTCCGTCAGGTCGCTCATGGTGAGGAGTATCTGGGCGACGTAGATGCCGTATTTCCCGAAGGCGTTGGAGTAAACCCTCATGAGCCTGCTCTGACCGATCGCGGCGGCGGCCTGCTTCTGAGGCATGCTCTTCAACCTGCCGGTGATGCCCATGCGGTGCTTTCCCGACGCAATGGCGCCGGAGGTGACAATCACGATCTGGTAACCCTGTTTCGTGAGCTGTGCTATCTCATCGACCAGTTGCTCGATGATGTTGAGGTCGAGGCCTTCTTCACCCGTCAGGACGGCGCTGCCGATTTTGACGAGGACCTTTTTGACGTTGGCCAGGATTTTTTTCCGGATCATTCAAGCACCTTTTTGAGAGAGAGTTTTTTTACTATCTCGTTGATTACGGCATCAACCCCTTCGCCTGTTGCTGCGGAAAAGGGTAATATTTTTATTCCTTTTTTTTGAAACATGTCAATGTCTTTTTTGATCCTTTCCCGTGTCAGGGGGAGGTCGGTTTTATTGATGGCAACGACCTGGGGCTTCTCGATCAGGTTCTGACCGAACATGGCCAGTTCCCGGTTGACTGTTTCGTAATCATGCCACGCGCCTGTGTATTGTTCCCGGGAGATGTCTAAGATATGGAGCAACACGGATGTCCGTTCTACGTGACGGAGGAATCGTGTTCCCATTCCCATTCCCGCATGGGCCCCCTCAATGAGGCCGGGGATATCCGCGATGACGAATGTTTCATACCGGCCGTATCTCACCACACCAAGATTGGGTGTGAGCGTGGTGAAGGGGTAGTCTGCGATTTTCGGGCGGGCCGCGGATACTCTGGCGATGAACGTTGACTTCCCGACGTTGGGAAGACCCACGATGCCCACGTCGGCCAGGAGTTTCAATTCTAAATGGATCCGGAGTTCCTCACCTTTCATTCCTTCCTGGGCACGCCGTGGTGCCTGGTTGGTGGACGTGGCGAACCATGTGTTTCCTCTTCCGCCCATTCCTCCCCGTGCGACGATACAGCACTGCCCGTCGGCGGTGAGATCAACGATGCACTCACCGGTGTCCGCATTTTTTACCACCGTGCCCACGGGCACGATGATCTCCACATCCTCCGAATTCCTGCCGGTCCTGTTTCCTCCCTTTCCATGGCCGCCGTGTTTTGCCACGTGATGCTGCTTGTATTTCAAATCTAAAAGTGTCCTGTGGCTGCCGGATGCGCGGATGATAATGTCTCCCCCTTTTCCTCCGTCTCCTCCGTCGGGTCCGCCCCGGGGAACAAACTTTTCCCGCCGGAAGCTGACACAGCCTCTTCCTCCATCACCTGCCTTCACGTAAATTTGTGCTTCGTCAATGAATTTCATCGGAAAATGAATCCTTTTTACCCCTTCGCAAGAGAAGACTGTGTTACAAAGTCATTGCGAAGGAGTGGAACCACTGAAGCAATCTCATAATCCATTAAAAAAAGAGGCACTTAAACAAGTGCCTCATCGTAATTCTCTGCCGTTCGCTATTGAACGGCGAACCCTGTATATGGCCCGAACGGCCTATCGTATTAACTTCCGTACGTTTACGGCTGCCTGTCCCTTCTGGTCCTGCTTTACCGAAAACTCCACCTGTTCTCCTTCTGTAAGACTGCGAAATCCCTCCCCGATAATTGATGTGTAGTGTACAAAGACATCCTCCCCCGATTCGCGGGAGATAAAACCATAACCCTTCTTGTCGTTAAACCATTTAACGATACCGGTTTCACGCTCGTCCATATTCCTGAGCCTCCTGTTTATTTAAAAGCTGGCTAAGCGGCATACACGCTTACTTTTTTTCTTTTCTTGTCCAGCCTTTCAAACTGCACGATGCCATCAATGCGGGAGAAAATCGTGTAATCCTTTCCCATGCCGACGTTGTTGCCGGGATGGATTTTTGTCCCGATCTGACGGACGATAATGGAACCAGCATTGATCCTCTGGCCGCCAAACGCCTTGATGCCCCTCCTCTGGGCATTGCTGTCCCTTCCGTTCCGGGAACTTCCCTGTCCCTTTTTATGTGCCATGGTTTCCTCCGTTACCTCTTATAAGGAAATTTCCTTTATTCTCATCTTTGTTATGTTCTGACGGTGCCCCGTTTTTTTCCTGTATCCTTTTCTTCTCTTCATCCTGAACACGTGAATTTTCGGTGACTTTGTCTGCTCTATGATTTCACCGGCAACGCGCGCGCCGTCGAGGACGGGGGTTCCTACGCGCACGTCTTCACCTTTTACTACCATCAATACTTCGTTGAAGAAAACGGTGTCACCCTTGCTCCCGTTGATTTTTTCCACAGCAATCACATCTCCTTCCGTGACCCTGTGTTGTTTTCCACCTGTCTTTATTACCGCGTACATACATCAGTCCTCAAAAAAAATTAATGGCGCACTTTATCGGAAGAAATTGTTATTTGTCAATATAAAATTTTGAAAGCATTGCATAATGTCGCACTGTCGTTGCGGGTGGGGCGAAGCAATCTCATCACGCACTGATGTTTCGATAGATCGCCACGGTGCGTACGCACCTCGCAATGACCCAAGGATAATTACAAAAAGCTTTCAAAATTATCGTCTCTCACATCAAAAAATTTCGCGGCCTCCCCCATTTTCTTCGTCTTCCAATAAGGGTTTATCCTGGAGAAAAGAGAGATATTTATAACGGTTTTTCTCGATGTCCCAGTATTTGGATAGTGCGAAATTACCCGGGAATGCCGTTTTCGAAAGGTATGGAACCAAATCTCTTTTGAAGGTGTCCAATAATTCCTGAAAGACAGCCTCTTTCTCTCTGTTGTTCACAAAGGTCCGCTCTATTGAGTGTTCAAAAAGGATTTCGTTCCCAAAGATCCTTTTGACCAGCTCGAAGTGTTCGTGTTTAATAAAATAGGATGGTTTAAGGGTAACCTTGATCCTGATGTAAAGCTCTACCTTCGTGGTGTCTGCCGCGATGGGCCGCGATTTATCCCATACTTCGACCATCAGTTCATTGGGAAGGAGTATCTCTTCTACACACTTCATAGCCGTTGGCTTTTTATCATCTTTGTGCTTGACCTGCAATGGTATTCCTCATATATAGGGGCAAAAAATCATGTCAGATCGCAAAAGGATTATACAATACCTTTTGCCACTTTCACGATACGACCACTGAATGATGGATGATGTGTTCATACACCTTTGCCAGCCGGATGCATCCAAATCCTGCGGCGCCTGCTGTGGTCTCTACAATTATGCCGACAGCACCAGAGAATCCCTCGCGGGGCGATTGAGAAAAAGAACAGTGCTTTTCTCCGGGACAGTAAGGAAACCTGAAGATGTAAAGATTTTTTCCGAGAGGATTACGATGTCAGAGGATCAGTCGAAAATATACGAGGTGATCTACTGCTGTGAGTACCTGGGCTTTCTTGGGGGTGAAGAAAAAAAAGTGGGCTGTCTCCTCCACCCGCTTCAGAGAAATGGTGTGGATCTGAGGGAAGTGTCCTTTTACGGGAAAGATTTGTGTAACGGGCATCTCTGTCCCAGTTATCACCATATTTCCAGGGAAGAGAAACAGTCCCTGATCAACATTATCGACGACTGGTATCTTTACGGCCTCTGCGTCACCGACATCGACCTCGTCAAATCGTATTTCCGCATAATCAGCGAAGCGGTAGGTGAGATGCCTTCTTCCGGGAAGTTCGGGAATGGCATGCTCAGAGAGATCGCGCTAAGCTTCTTTTCCTTCAAGGTCTCCTGGCCTTTCCGGTCTCCCGCAACCAACCGTTTCGGAAAGTACTATTTCGACGGTTCTCAGTACATGATCAAACAGATTGACTATGAATCTCTTGGCCGCGAAAAGTCCCGGTTCGATCCGATATTTCTAAGCCTGTCATCCGAATTCCGGGATAGTGAGGAATTGAAGGAAGCGGAAAAATTGATACAGGACAACATCGACGAATTTGTTTCCGCCTACACACAAGACCCCGTCCACCCCTTTCATAGAGGGGAACTGTGTTACTAAGTCATTGCGAAGGAGTAAAACGACTGAAGCAATCTCATAATCAATTGATAATGTTGGGATTGCCGCGCTCACGTTGTTCCCCCCCACGCTTCGCTCGGGGCTTCGGCTCACCGCAATGACGTACAGTAATTACGGCACATTTTAAAGAGGGGGGGATTTGCAGGAGTATTTCAGGTGAAAAAGGAAATCCTCTTTTCCAGAGAAGCAATCGGGAGAAGGGTGCGGGAGCTGGCTGACGGGATTTCCAGGGATTACGAGGGAAGAGAGGTGGTCCTGATCGGGGTTCTCAAGGGGGCGTTTGTGTTTCTCGCCGACCTGATCAGAAATCTCCGAATTCCCTGTGTCATCGATTTTGTGAGGTTGGCAAGCTACGGTTCGAAAACGGTGAGTTCGGGAGAAATTGTGATCACGAAGGACATAGAGACGCCGATTCAGGGAAGAGATGTTCTTGTTGTGGAGGATATTGTCGATACCGGATTGACCCTGTCGTTTCTCGTGGAGAAACTGAAAGAGAAAAGCCCACGATCCCTGAAAGTCTGCGTATTCTTGGATAAGAAAGAGAGGCGGAAGGTTCCCTTTGAAGCCGATTATGTGGGTTATGATATACCGGACCGTTTTGTCGTGGGATACGGTCTCGATTGTAACGAACAGTTTCGCTTTCTGCCTGATGTGTATGTCATCGGTGAAGGTGAGAGTCCCAATCGGCATTGACTTCGCGAAAGTTAGTATTATGTCATTTCGAGCCCTTCATTTCTTCAGGGTAAACTCCGGGAGAAATCCTTGTCCCGACTGAAGGGAGAGATATTTAAGATTTCTCAGTCACTTCGTTCCTTCGAAATGACGCGTTTAATGCAACGAATTGATAGAAGTATGAGTGTGAGATAGTAGATGATAAGTTGGAGGGAAAATGATCGTCACATGTCATAAATGCAGCACCAGATTCAGGTTTGATGAAACTGTAATTCAGGGAGAGGGGGCATGGCTTCGTTGCGGCCGCTGTCAGAACATCTTCTTTCTTGTGAACCCGGTGAAGCCGGAAACGGAAAGACGTCCGGCTGAAGAGCGGACAGTGGAAGAACCTCCCCGTGAGATGAAAGAACCCCAACGGCAGTTCCATGAAAATCAGGGAAGAGAGGTCGTTCGGGAGGAGGTTTTCCCCGCCGGTGAAGTCGACAAGGAACCGGGAGATATGGAAGTCTCTGCGGCAGCCGTTACGGAGAAAGACGAAAAGGAGATAATTGAGGACTTGGAGGAAGAGGTCCCCGGGGAAAAAGATGAAGGCAAACCGGTACCGCACTGGAGAAAACAGGTCGTTTATCTGGTCATTGTCCTGTTGCTGGGAGGTGTGTATTTCTCACTCTATACCGAGACGGGAAGGGAAATGATTTACGAGAGGATATTCGGAGTCGCGGAAAAGAGTGAGGAGGTTGGACCCGCTCAGGTCGGTCTGATCACGGTCAGACAGCGTTTCGTCAATAATGTGACTATCGGAACCATGAGGGTTGTGGAAGGCACTGCCATAAACGAATCTTCGTATCCCATGACACGGGTTAAGGTCAAAGGGGAGATAACCGACGCCTATACCGTGGTGCTGGGGGCACAGGAATCATACTGCGGCAATATTCTCACCGATGATGAACTGGGATCTCTGGCGGAAGAACAGATCCGGAAGGAGCTTGCCAATCCCCAGGGAAGCGATGTCTCCAACGACCGGATTGCTCCCAAAGGTAAGATCCCGTTCATGATCGTGTTTACCCGTGAACCGGCGGGGGTTGTGAAGACTTTCGTGACTCCCACGGGAGCCGAACGCCTGCTGCCTTAAAAAACTAGGGACAGCGCCCTATTTTTTTAAAAGGTCTGGACAATGTCGATATAAAATAGGGCCGTCCCATTTGCCTATGAAAAAAACTGTCATTCCTATTGTCATCGGTACCGTCATCACCATCGTTTTCGCTGCCCTTGCCATCATCAGGTTTCTCCCCCTGGAACGCCTTGAACTTCTCCTTTACGATCTCCGCTATCAGATACATGGCAAATCGGAACCTGCAAAGGACGTTGTGATCGTTGCCATCGACGACAGAAGTCTGGAGAAATTGGGACGCTGGCCCTGGGACAGGAGCAGGATCGCGGCGGTCATCGATATCCTGAGAGAACAGGGGGCCAGAGTTATCATGATGGATATGATCTTCAGTGAGGCAGCGAAAGATGATGCGATCCTCGCTGAAGCCATCAGGAAGGCGGGAAACGTCATTGTCCCCGTCGTGTTCGAATTTAAAGAGGATGCCGTCAAGGTCGTTCCGAATGAGGCGGTGTATAATTCGGCGATCCCGAACCTTCAGAATACGGAAAACATAGAGATATTTCCCCCCATACATGCCACCGGTCTCCTGGAGCCCGTGCAAAAAATTTCTGCCGCGGCAAAGACCATCGGCCACATCAATATGATTGCAGACCGGGATGGTGTGCTCCGCTGGGAGGTAATGGCGGTCGAATACAACGGCGAATTCTATCCTTCGGTAAATCTGCAGGCGGTAAGACTCTTCCTGGACATTCCCATGGAACATCTCGTGCTCAAGATGGCCGAGGGTATTCAGATGGGTGATCATTTTATTCCCACGGACTTCTGGAACCGCACCCTTATCCACTACTACGGGCCGGACCGGACCTTCCCCCATATCTCCATTCTGGACGTTCTGGAACACAGGGTGAGTCCCGATGCAGTCAAGGACAGGATTATCCTGATCGGAGCAACGGCCATCGGTATCTACGATCTCAGGGTAACCCCGGCGGCACCTGCGCTGCCCGGTGTCGAAAAACATGCCAATGTAATATCCTCGATCCTCCAGCAGGAATTTATCTATAAGACGAAAAACATCACCAATGTGATGCTTATTTTCCTTTCCGGGTTTCTCTTCTCTCTCCTCATGACGAAGGCGAGGGCCGTTCTGGGAGCCCTCCTGGGCATATTGTTCATTTCCATTATCCTGTATTCAGGATACCTGGTTTTTTTCAGGTACGGCCTCTGGATGGATGTCAGCTACTCCGCCCTTAATATTCTGGTCATTTATTTTGCCATTAATGCATACCGATACGCAACCGAGGAACGATATGCGAAACAGATACGCTCCATGTTTTCCAGCTACGTAACCGAGAGGGTGGTGAACGAACTGATTAAAAATCCAAGCCTTGCGAAACTGGGGGGTGAGCGAAAGGAAGTTACCGTTCTTTTCTCGGACGTGCGGGGATTTACCACCTTTTCCGAACAGCATACTCCGGAGGAAGTAGTTTCCCAGTTGAACGAGTATCTTTCCGCCATGAGTGACGTGATTTTCAAGTGGGAGGGGACCCTGGACAAGTATATCGGCGATGCCATCGTCGCCTTCTGAAATGCCCCGTTGCCCCAGGAAAACCACGCCGAGCTAGCGGTGAGGTGCGCCCTCAACATGGTACAGAGACTGGGTGAATTGCAGAGGAAGTGGCAGGCAGAGGGGAAAACCATTCTCTCTTCCGGTATCGGTATCAACACCGGGGACGTGGTTGTGGGGAATATCGGATCGGAAGGGAGAAAGATGGATTACACGGTGATCGGCGACCACGTGAACCTGGGTGCCCGGGTGGAGTCCCTGACAAAGAAATACTCAACTCACCTTCTCATTACGGAATTTGCTCTCGACAAGATCAGAAAGCTGATTGAAACGGATAAATTCTACCGTCTCTCGGTGAAGGGACTGGAAAAGGTTATCGTCAAGGGGAAAGACAAACCTGTCGCCGTGTATGAGGTGAAATCCATGGATCCCGGATTCCAGTCCGCCATCATTGATGTGGAGTCGGAAGAAATCAAGCGACTGGAAGAAAAATAGAAGCCTTTGCGGAGTTCGCAAAGGCTTCTGAAATTTCTTTCATCCGTTCACATTGTTGACAGGTGTGGTTATTTCTTTCCCTTCTTCTTTGCTGACTCCTGCTTAACCTGTTCTGAAGTTTTTCCCGCTCCTGTGCTCGAAGAGCTTGTTGAGGAGCTTGTTGAGGAGTTTG
>Ga0194112_10004082_pt1 | contig 20099 bp, 23 predicted proteins | sample TA2MahC400mmetaG_FD_146191 | JGI IMG/M metagenome (GOLD analysis project Ga0194112, IMG submission 146191) | Freshwater microbial communities from Lake Tanganyika, Tanzania - TA2015016 Mahale Deep Cast 400m | ecosystem: Environmental > Aquatic > Freshwater > Lake | place: Tanzania: Lake... | reverse complement strand
CGGCATACCGAGCTTTCCGATAAGCTCGGGTGTTGCCGCAGAAGGCGGCATACCGAGCTTTCCGATAAGCTCGGGTGTTGCCGCAGAAGGCGGCATACCGAGCTTTGCGATAAGCTCGGGTAACGCGTTCCGTAAGTTATGCGCTCATTTAAAATGAGAATTTTAGGGGTTGACCCGGCATTAAGCGTTACCGGCTACGGCCTTATTGATATAGAAAATGGCCAAATCTCTTTGATAGAGGCGGGAGTAATCAAGACTTGCGCAAAGGATAAGACGCCGCAGCGTTTAGATAAGCTTTATCGCGGCATAGAAAAATTAATCAGCGACACAAGGCCAGCGGTGGTCGTCCTGGAAAAGTTATATACCCATTACCGCCATACTACGACAGCCTATATTTTAGGCCAGGCCCGCGGCGTAATTTGTTTAGCCTGCGCTGAAAAAAAGATTCCCCTGGCCGAATATGCCGCCACGCGGATAAAGAAGGCGGTACTGGGCTGCGGCCTGGCTTCCAAATATCAGGTCCAGAGAATGGTGGCGAGCCTCTTAAATTTAAGCGAGCTGCCTAAATATACCGATGTGACCGATGCCCTGGCCTTGGCCATCGCGCACAGTTACATAAGTAAGGCCATCCCCCTGCATTCTTGCAGAATGCAAGAAGGGGGATAAGGCCGAACTTACCCAGCACTAATTTTCTACAACGCTTGAGTTAGCTTATATGGGCTGCATTGGCATCAACCCCTATGAGATAGAGATAAGGCTTTATAAAAATTAGTGCTGGGTTAAATTCGCGCAATAACTTACGTCGCGCTTTCAGCGCTTCCGTAAGTTATGCGCTCATTTAATATGATCTCCAGAATTTCCGGCAAGGTAATAGAGAAGGGCGTAAATTATTTAGTTATTGAGGTGGCGGGTATTTGCTATGAGGTATTACTTCCGGCAACCGTAAGGGAGCGCCTGGACGAGAATATTGCCGGTGACGGCACGATTAACCTGATTACCTACCACTATCTTCAGGTGGAGCCGTCCAAGAGCACTCCGGTATTGATAGGTTTTTTAAATGAAGTAGAAAGGGAATTCTTTGAAGTTTTTATCACGGTTTCCGGAATCGGGCCGCGGGCCGCGCTCAAGGCCTTGAATAAACCGATTTCGCAGATTGCCCAGGCCATTGATGAAGCCGACGCTAATTTTTTAAGGTCTTTGCCGGGCATCGGCCAGCAGCGGGCCAGGGAAATTATCGCCAAACTCCAGAACAAGGTCGGTAAATTTTGCCTTATCCAGGATACCCAGGCAAAGGAGCGCGCCACCCAGACCAGGGATATTGAAGAAGAGGCGGCGGAAGTCTTGGTGCAACTGGAATATAAAAAGTCCGAGGCCTTGAATATGATTAAAAAGGCCATAGAGCGCTCGCCGAATATTGAAACTACCGAGGAGCTTTTGAACGAAGTGTATAAGCAAAAAAAAATTAATTAACCGTTACTAACAGTTACTAATGACAAGTAAAAAAATAAGTTGGTTACTAACAGTTACTATCAGTTACAAAAAACGCAACCGTTAGTAACAAACAGGTTGTTTTTAACTTTCATTAGTAACCAATAGTAACTGATGGTAACCTATAAAAAACATGTCTGATGACAATGTAAAACCGGTTATTGAGGCCATGCTTTTTTCCAGCGAGCGGCCTTTAACTTTAGAGCAGATAAAAAATGCCCTGGACGGCCTGGGCACAGAAGAGATCCGCGGGGTTTTAGAAGAATTGCGGGGCGAATATGAAAGGTTCGGCCGCGGCATGCGCATCAATGAAGTAGCCGGCGGATTTCAGATGATTACCTCTCCGGGCTTCGCGCCTTTTTTAAAGAAATTATATAAAGAGCGCCGCGTAGAAAGGTTATCCAGGCCCGCGCTGGAGACGCTGGCTATCGTGGCCTACAAACAGCCGCTCAGCAGGGCGCAGGTAGAATCTTTAAGGAATGTCAATGTTGACGGCGTCATCAAGCATCTTTTAGGAAGAGACCTTATCCGCATTACCGGCCGCAAGAAGGCGCCGGGAAGGCCGTTTGTCTTCGGCACTACCCGCAAATTCCTGGAATATTTCGGCCTGAAATCGCTGGAAGAGCTGCCCAAATTGGAGGAATTTAAAAGATTAACTACGGAGGAGATAGATGGACCTAAAGAACCTGCGCGGAAAAGTTGATAGCATAGATAAAAAGATAATCCAGCTTTTGAATATGCGCACGAAAGTTACCCTGGCCATCACGGCCTTAAAGCAAAAGTCCGGAAAGAGCGTTTATTCTCCGGAACGCGAGAAGGAAGTCTTGAATAAGATTTCCGCGGTTAACCGCGGCCCGCTGCCCGCGGACGCCTTAAAGGCCATTTACCGCGAGGTTATGTCTTCCAGTTTATCTTTGGGAAAACAGCTTAAGATCGCCTATCTGGGCCCGGAGGCAAGTTTCAGCCACCTGGCGGCCTTAAAAAGGTTCGGCTCGCAGGTGGAATATGTTACCGTAGAGAGTATTTCGGACGTGTTCCTGGAAGTGGAAAGAGACGCTGCCGGTTATGGCGTGGCGCCAATAGAAAATTCTATAGAAGGCGCGGTCAGCCACACCCTGGATATGTTTATGGATTCGGAGTTGAAAATCTGCGCCCAGATAATACTGGATATCTCGCACAATTTATTGGCAAACTGCAGCAAAGAAAGGATAAAACGGGTATATTCCAATCCCCAGGTTTTCGGCCAATGCCGTATCTGGCTCCAGGAGAATTTGCCCGGCGTAGAAAAGATTGAGGTTTCCAGCACGACGCGGGCAGCGCAGATTGCCCGGCAGGAAAAATATAGCGCCTGTATCGCCTCCATCCTGGCGGCAAAGGTGTATAAATTAAAAGTGGTGGCTTCTGAAATTGAGGATTCGCCGCATAATGTTACCCGGTTCTTGGTTATTGGCAAGGATGATGTCCCGCGCACCGGATGCGATAAGACCTCTATTATGTTCTCAATAAAGGACAAGGTAGGCGCCTTGCACGAGATGCTGCTGCCTTTCAAGAAATACAGGATTAACCTGACCAAGATTGAATCCCGGCCTTCCAAGAAAAAGGCCTGGGATTATTATTTCTTTGTGGACTTGGAAGGGCACCGGGACGAGTCGCGGGTGAAAAGAGCGCTTGCGGAATTGGAAAATAAATGTAATTTCTTAAAAATCTTGGGTTCGTATCCCATCGGAGAATAAGTGAGGCCATAACTTATGGAGCACGTTACCTGACCTTATCGGAAAGGTCGGTATGCCGCTTTCTGCGGCAACTGCGACATAAGTTATCTGTCCGAAAATGACTTTAGTCAGGAAAAATATATTAAGTGTTGCCCCTTACCAGGCCGGCAAGCCCATTGAGGAAACTAAGCGGCAATTGGGTTTAAAAGAGGTGATTAAACTGGCCTCAAACGAGAATCCCCTGGGGCCGTCGCCTAAGGCCAGGGAGGCGATAAAAAAGAATTTGACGCAGATAAACCGTTATCCGGATAGCCAGAGTTTTTATTTAAAGAAAAAACTCAGCCGGGCGATGAACCTGCAGGGCTCTAATATAGTCCTGGGTAACGGCTCGGACGAGCTCGTTGATATTATTATTAAGACCTTTGTGGAGGATGATGAAAACATAATTACCGCCGATACCACTTTCCTGGAATATAAGATTATCTCCCAGGTTAACGGCCGCCAAATTATCACGGTGCCGCTGGGGTATTTTAAGTATGATTTGGCGGCGATAAAAAAGAAGATTAACGAGAAAACTAAGCTTATCTTTATCTCTAACCCTAATAACCCCACCGGCACTTACCTGACAAGGCTGGAATTAGAAGATTTTATGAATGATTTGCCGGCGAATGTAATATTGGTTTTGGATGAGGCATATGATACCTTTATTGACGTGGATGATTTTCCCAACAGCTTAAAATACATAGACTCTGAAAATGTGATTATCTTAAAGACATTCTCCAAGGCCTACGGCCTGGCGGGGTTAAGGGTGGGCTATGCGATTGTCCGGCCGGAATTCGGCGCTTATATGGAAAGGGTGCGGCAGCCTTTTAATGTCAATTTATTGGCCCAGGCAGCCGCGGTTGCCGCGTTAGACGACAGGAAATTTTTACGTAAAACGCGCCGGGTGATTCTAGAGGGCAAGAACTATCTTTATGATTCCCTGAACAGCTTAGGGATTGCCTATGTGCCCAGCGTGACCAATTTTATCCTTATTGATGTCGCCAGGGACAGCGTCTCTATATTTAAAGAGATGCTTAAATACGGAGTGATTGTCAGGGATATGAAACAGTATGGCCTGAAGAATTTTATCCGGGTAACGATAGGGACCAAAAAAGAAAACGAGAGGTTTATTAAGGTACTCAAAAAGATATTATAATTAATTTAAAATTTAAAATGAAAAATGTAAAATTACAATTTAAAATTTTAAATAATTTTGGATTTTTAATTGAATTTTTTAATTTTAATTTTTTAATTTTGAATTAGCGAGGGAAAATATGATTATTGTGTTGAGGCCGGATGCCACAGAGGAACAGGTAAATCATATCGTGGAAAAGGTGCAGAAATTGGGGCTAAAGGCCCATATTTCAAAAGGCGCGGAGCGCACGATTATCGGCGTCATCGGGCCAGAAGATGTTTTGCGGGTTACCCCCTTAGAGGTTTTTCCCGGAGTGGAAAAGGTGATGCCGGTCCTGGCGCCCTACAAACTGGTTTCCCGGGAATTTCGGCGCGAAGATTCAATAATTGACCTGGGTAAGGGCGTAAAAATCGGCGGCAAGAAAATCGTGGTGATGGCCGGGCCTTGCGCCATTGAGAGTATAGAAACACTTTCTGAAATTGCCGTTCAAGTTAAAAAAGCAGGGGCGACTGTCCTGCGCGGCGGAGCCTTTAAGCCGCGCACCTCGCCTTATAATTTTCAGGGCCTGGGCGAAGAAGGCCTGAAAATGTTGAATGAGGTGGGCAATAAATTAGGCTTAGTCACCATAACCGAGGTAATGGACCCGCGCGACGTGGGGCTGGTGGCGCGCTACGCGGATATCTTGCAGATTGGCTGCCGGAATATGCAGAATTTTAATCTCTTAAAGGAAGTGGGCCTGGCCAAAAAGCCGGTGCTTTTGAAGCGGGGCATGTCTTCTACGGTTAAGGAATTATTGATGTCCGCGGAATACATCTTATCCGGAGGCAATTTTAGCGTGATATTATGCGAGCGGGGGATCCGCACTTTTGAAGATTCCACGCGCAATACCCTGGATATCAGCGCCGTGCCGGTAGCAGAGGAACTTTCGCATCTGCCGATTATTGTTGACCCTAGCCATGCCGCGGGTAGATGGGGATTAGTGTCCCGGCTTTCTCTGGCGGCAGTAGCGGCGGGCGCGGACGGTTTAATTGTGGAGGTGCACAGCCATCCGGAAGACGCTGCCTCTGACGGCGCGCAGTCGCTAATACCTGCTAATTTTAGCCAGATGATAAGTGAATTAAAAGTATTAGCTAACGCCATAGGTAGAGAAATCTAAATTGTGTAACGTGTAATGTGTAATGTTTAATGTGGGTGTAATGCAAAAGAATGTGTAACGAAAATACATAAATTTTAAGTTTTTCCAATACACATAGAACCATTACACGTTACACATTACACAATTAACATTACACATCTTTAAATGAAATTATTTAATAAGGTTGCTATAATCGGCACGGGTTTAATCGGCGGCTCCCTTGCTTTGGCCTTGAAGAAGAAGGGCCTGGCTGAAGAAATAGTGGGAGTCAGCCGCCACAAGAAGACCTTATCTTTAGCCAAAAAAATGAAGGTTATAGATAAGGGCAGCCAGGATTTGGAGATTATTCAGGGCGCAGATTTGGTTATTCTGGCTACGCCGGTAAATACGATTATAAATTTAGCGCCTGAAATTTCAAAAGTTATCGCCAAAGGATGCATAGTCACGGATGTGGGCAGCACTAAGGAGGCGATAGTATCCAGGTTAGAGAAGATTTTTCCGCGTTATGTCGGCAGCCACCCTTTAGCCGGCTCAGAAAAGCGGGGGATAGCCAGCGCAAATGCCGGCATATTCAAAGGCTCCTTATGCATTTTGACTCCGACGATAAATACCGATAGAATAGCCGAAGAGAGGATAAGTAATATGTGGATTAAGCTGGGGGCAAAGGTTATTCGCCTTACTCCTGCCGCGCACGATAAAATTTTATCTTTTGTCAGCCACCTGCCGCACCTGGTGGCTTTTTCCCTCATCGGGGCAGTGCCGGGTAAATATTTAAAATTTGCTTCCGGAGGGCTGAAAGATACCACGCGCGTAGCCGCCTCTGACAGCGAACTTTGGGCGGATATATTTTTGAGCAACCAGAAAAATATGGCTAAGGCAATCGCTTTGATAGAAGAGAATCTTTCTAAAATAAAATCGGCAATTAAACGCCGGGACAAGCGCTTATTGATTAAAATTCTCAAGAATGCGCAAGACAAAAGAAAAGCTCTCCGGGGATGATTATCGCCATTGACGGCCCTGCCGGCGCAGGCAAAAGCACCGTTTCTAAAATATTAGCTAAAAAATTAGGCTTTCTTTATATTGACACCGGGGCAATGTACCGGGCATTGACCTTAAAGGCCATCCAAAACAATATTGATGTTAAAGATACTGCCGGCCTGATTGCGCTGGCGCGCCAGAGCCAGATTGATTTAAGAAACGAAAAAGACGGCTCTTTGCTGATATCCCTGGACGGTAAAGACGTAACCCGAGAGATAAGGCAGCCCCGGATAACCAAATTAGTTTCGGATATCGCCAAGATAAAAGAAGTCAGGCAGGTAATGCTGGGCCTGCAGAGAAAATTGGGCCGGGAGAAAGACAGCGTTTTGGACGGCCGGGATATCGGGACAGTAGTATTTCCAGACGCGGATAAGAAATTTTATATTGACGCCGATTTTAAGGAACGCGCCAGGCGCCGCTATAAGGAACTAAGGGAATTAAATCAGCCGGTAACCCCCCAGGACATAGAAGCGGATGTGGCCAATCGCGATAACATTGACTCTACCCGTGAATTCGCTCCTCTTAAAAAAGCGGATGACGCGATTTTTATAGATACCACCCATATGACGATTGCAGAAGTCGTGGAAACCTTATTGAAATATATTAAGTCACCACGTCACCACGTCACCACGTCACCCGAGTAGTTACATGTGACATTGTGACCTTGTGACTTGGTGACCCCTTATGTGCTTTATATATGGATAAATCCCTAATTCGTAACTTTTCCATCATCGCCCATATTGACCACGGTAAATCTACCCTTGCCGACAGGATATTGGAGGCCACCGGCGCCGTAGATAGAAAACATAAAGGCGACCAGCTTTTGGACGATATGGATTTAGAGAAGGAGCGCGGCATCACCATTAAGGCCTCTATGGTCAGGCTGTCCTATCATTCCATAGACGACAAGGATTACGTGTTAAACCTTATTGATACCCCGGGCCACGTGGATTTCACCTATGAGGTTTCCAAGTCATTGGCGGCCTGCGAGGGCGCGATTTTAGTGGTAGATGCCGGCCAGGGCATAGAGGCGCAGACCGTAGCCAATTATTACCTCGCCCAGGAAAATAAGCTGGCGATTATCCCGGTGATAAATAAAATTGACCTGGTCAACGCGGATGTGCCGCGGGTAAAAAGGCAAATAGTCAGCGTCCTGGGTTTTAAGGAAGAGGAGATTATTTTAGCCTCTGCCAAGGAGGGTCGGGGTATAGAAGATATATTAGAGCGGGTGGCGGAAAAGATACCGCCTCCGGCAGGAGAAATTACCAATCCCTTGAAGGCCCTGGTTTTTGACTGCCGCTTTGATACCTTTAAGGGCGTGGTGGTTTTTGTCAGGGTTATGGACGGCGAGCTTAATTCCCGCGCGCAGATTAAGCTGATGCAAAAAGGGCAAACCTATAAAATAGAGGAATTGGGGGTGTTTAAGAATTTGAAATATTCTCAAGCAGAGAGCCTCTCTTGCGGCGAAGTAGGGTATTTCACCGCCAATATCCGCGACCCCAGGGAAATTATTATCGGCGATACCATTACCGACACGAAAAAACCCTGCCAGGCCGCCTTACCGGGGTACCGCACCTTGAAGCCTCTGGTGTTCTGCGGCATATACCCGGTGAATGCCGGAGATTTTCCCAACCTGCGCGATGCCATAGATAAATTGAAATTATCCGACGCCTCTTTTGTTTTTGAGCCGGAAAATTCGCAATCCTTCGGGTCAGGTTTTCGCTGCGGGTTTCTCGGACTTTTGCATATGGAAATTGTCCAGGAGCGCCTGGAAAGAGAATACAATCTGAATTTAATCTTGACTGTCCCCAATGTAGTCTATCGGATTAGAAAAAGAGACGGCACGGCGATAGAGGTGGATACCGCGGCAAAATTCCCGCCGCCCCAGGATATCCAAGAAGCGCTTGAGCCTTACGCGATATTATTAATGATTATACCGGTAGATTCTATTGAGGCAGTGTGTGAATTGGCGAAATCCCGGCGCGGCGCCTTTCAGGCCAACGAATATTTAGGCGAAGACAGGGTAAAGCTGATTTTTGATATTCCGCTTTCGGAGATTATCGTGGATTTCTATGATCGGATGAAGTCTCTGACCAGGGGGTACGGTTCGTTAGACTATGAATTCAAGGGGTATCTTCCCACGCAGCTGGTGAAACTGGATATAATGTTAAACGGCGTGGTCTGCGACGCCTTTTCTTTGTTATTGCATAAAGATAAGGCGATGGCTAAGGCCCAGGCTTTAGTTACCCGGCTTAAGGAGCTTATCCCGCGCCAATTATTTGAGGTGGCAATCCAGGCCAAGGTAGGCGGACAGATTATTGCTTCTGAAAAAGTCCGGTCGCAAGGTAAGCACGTTACCGCCAAATGCTACGGCGGCGATATTACCCGTAAGCGTAAACTCTGGGAAGGCCAGAAGCAGGGTAAAAAAAGGCTGAAACAATTCGGCAAGGTGGAGATTCCGCAGGAAGCATTTCTGGAGGTGCTAAGGATATAATATGAGAGAACAGAGAAAAAAAACAATAGTCAGGGAATGGGTAGAATCAATTATTATCGCCCTTATCCTGGCGAGTGTCATCCGCACTTTTGTCATCCAGGCCTTTAAGATTCCCACCGGCTCTATGCGGCCCACGCTTTTAGAGGGGGATATTATCCTGGTGAATAAATTCCTCTATGGCGCGAAAATCCCGTTTACCGGCCTGAGGCTGCCTAAAGTCAGGCAACCTGTCCGGGGGGATGTGATTGTCTTTATTTATCCGGAAAATCCCAAAAAGGATTTTATTAAAAGGCTGATTGCCTTTCCCGGAGAGATAGTGGAGATTAAAGACGGCACTATTTATATCAATAATAAGCCGCTGCTGGAGCCTATGTTTAGCTCAAGATATTATTATAACCGCGGGCAATTTGGCATGGAGGGGCTGAGTATAACCGTTCCCCAGGGCAATTATTTTGTCCTGGGAGATAATTCCGCTTCTTCGCAGGACAGTCGGTATTGGGGTTTTGTGCCGGAGAAAAATATTCTAGGCAAGGCCATGGTGATTTACTGGCCGTTGCGCCGGATCAGGACAATTCAATGAATTTTGCGAATAAAATTTCCACTTTCAGGATTTTAAGCGTGCCTTTCTTTATCGCCACTTTAATTTATTATTCTCCGCAGAGAGACTATTTACGGTTTTTGGCTTTAGGCATTTTTTGCCTGGCGGTGATTTCAGACGCGGTGGATGGATATATCGCCAGGAAATCCGGGCAGCAGTCGCAGGCCGGCCTGGTGTTAGACCCGCTCGGAGACAAGCTGGTCCTGGTGAGCGCGTTTATCTGCCTTTATTTAATTGATAATTTTCCCCTGGGGATCAAATTCCCTCTTTGGGTTACCTTGATTGTGGTCAGCAGGGATGCCCTGATTTTGCTGGGCGCGGTGGTGGTCTATATGGTCAGGCAGCATATCAATATTTCTCCTACGCGCTGGGGCAAGCTGACTACTATCTTTCAAATGTCATCGGTTATTGCCGTGCTTTTACAATTGCGCTTTGCTTACCTTTTTTGGTGGACAGCCGTATTTTTTACGCTGATATCCGGCGCGGATTATGTAAAGAGAGGTTTTAAGACGCTTTATGCCCTGGATAATTCTCGCAATAGTCGTTAGCTATCTGGTTGGTTCTATACCCACCGCCTTTATCTTTGGCCGGATATTAAAAGGCATAGATATTCGCAAGTTCGGTTCGGGCAATGTCGGCGCCACCAATGCCCTGCGCGTATTAGGTAAGACCGCGGGCATCGCGGTGTTGGCCCTGGATATTTTAAAAGGGTTTGCGATGGTAGTTTTTCTGGGGGATTTTATCGCGGCAAAAAACCCGGCCATCCCCGAAGAAATAATCCGCGTAATTTTAGCCCTGACAGTCGTTGCCGGGCATAACTGGACAATATTTTTAGGCTTTAAAGGCGGCAAGGGCGTAGCCACAACCTTCGGAGTATTAGCGGGCTTAGCGCTTAAAGTCGCCGGGTTAAAGGCGGTGGTAGGCCTGGCAATTTTGACCTGGGTAGCGGTTTTTATTATCGCCCGGATTGTTTCCATAGCCTCGGTTTGCACCGGATTATCCCTGCCTATTTACATGGCGCTTTTTCATCAGTCTTTTATCCTCATTTTCTTAAGTATTATCCTTTCCCTATCTATCCTCCTGCGCCACAAGTCTAACCTGAAGAGGCTATTCCATGGCCGAGAATCCCGTATCAAATGAAGGCACAACTTACGGAACGAGCAAAGCGAGTGAACGTAAGTTGTCTGCCTGAATTTGACCCAGCACTTATTTTTGTAATTGCGCTGGATTTATAGCGTAAGCGATAGGAAACGAAATTATCCCTCGAGTTAACTCAAATGCTTTTTTGAAAATAAGTGCTGGGTTTAGTTCGGGCATATAAGTTATGTCGCGCTTCGCGCTCCATAACTTATGCCCTCACTAAAGAAAACGCTTTCTTAAAATACCTTTTATTGGCTTGTCCCGACATAATCTATATGTTATATTTTAACTGTAAGGCGTCGGGATCCCGATTCAAATAATTTAGGCGGTCGGGAAAATCAGGCCATTTTTGATGTTATACTTTAAATGAGCGCATAACTTACGAGCACGTTACCCGAGCTTATCGGAAAGCTCGGTATGCCGCTTTCTGCGGCAACACCCGAGCTTATCGGAAAGCTCGGTATGCCGCTTTCTGCGGCAAGTACGACGTAAGTTATTGCGCGAATTTAACTCAGCACTAATTTTTAAAAGGCCTTATCTCTATCTCGTAGGGGCTGATGTCAATGCAACCCATATGAACTAACTCAAGCATTGTATAAAATTAGTGCTGGGTAAGTTCGGCCAAACGACTTACGTTCAGTAAGTCGCGGCCTCACTTATTTTTTTGCACGCTTTTTAAAAAGTTTATAAAAGTCTTATTTCTTCATCCCCCACCAGCCAAGGAGAGGCTTTTCGAGAGGGGATAGCCGGGTTGCCGACGAAAATAGGAGGAATTCTAAAATACAAGGTAACCCGGCCTTATTTAACCTGTCGGTAAGTGCGGGATTAAAGGAGAGCCAAAGATGCGCGATTTACTCTTTAAGAATCTTACCTCGCAAAATAAAAAAAGAAAGATAATCGCCAGCTCCGAGATTACCAGCAGCCAGGGCGTGCGCAGCACTATTTACCGTCACTTTGTCTTTATTGTCAAAGAGATTAAAGACGCTAAAGTTGCCCGGCCATTGCCGTATGTCTATGTGTTGAAAGAGCACAATGCCAGGGAGCAGAAGGAAAAGTTTTTCTGCAGGATAAAAGGCAGTCTCTATGCCGTCAATAACGGTAGGTTGTACCTGGTCCTTTTTATGCATTCCTTAAAGATTAATCTTTGCGCCACAGGGCAAGATTTGATGAACTATAGCCAATAATAGACAGTCCGGCCTTTAATTCAAGACCCGGTCTTGGCACGGTTGCCAAGACCGGGTCTTGCTTTATATAGTATATAGGGGAAAGAAATTGGATTTGGTTGACTTTTCAGGTAAAGAGTGGTATTATTAAAAGCTAAGTAAAGGGTGAGATTATGGCCATAGATAAGCAAACCGTAAAATATATCGCGCATCTTGCGCGTATCGAACTGGAGCCCAGCGAGTTAGAGAAATTATCTCTGCAACTGCAGGATATTCTGGGCTTTATTGATAAATTGAAAAAAATAGAGGTAAAAGATATCAGCCCCACAAGCCATATCCTGGCGATTAGCAATGTCTTAAGAGAAGATAAACCTAAAGAGTCTTTACCTATTGATAAGGCCATGGAAAACGCGCCCCAGAGGCAGGGGAATTTCTTTGTGGTACCCAAGGTAATTGAATAGTCGTAAGTTACAAGTCGTAAGTGATAAGTAAAAAATGGAAATTAATAAATTAACCGCATATGAATTAATCAAGAAACAAAACGCAGGAGAAGTTACTTCCCAAGAGATAATCGATTCCTTAAAAAAAAGGACTGAAGATGTAGACTCTAAGGTGAAGGCCTACGTGAGATTTTCCGATAAAAGTTTTTCAAACTTACAACTTACAACTTACAACTTACAACTTCCTTTAAGAAGTATTCCCGTTTCCATCAAAGACAATATCTGCACTGAGGGCTTAAACACCGAATGCTGCTCTAAGATTTTGCAGGGGTTTAAGCCGCCTTACGACGCCACGGTGATCAGGAAATTAAAAGAAGCCGGAGCCTCCATTTTTGGGCTAAAAACCAATATGGATGAGTTTGCTTTCGGCTCATCTACGGAAAATTCCTGTTTTGGGCCTACGCGTAATCCGTGGAATTTAGAGTGCGTTGCTGGAGGTTCTTCCGGCGGTTCAGCCGCGGCAGTAGCGGCGGACGAGGCGATTTTGGCCTTGGGTTCAGACACCGGCGGCTCTATCCGCCAGCCCGCTTCCTTTTGCGGGGTAGTGGGCCTGAAACCCACTTATGGCCGGGTTTCCCGCTATGGCCTGATTGCCTTTGCCTCCAGCCTTGACCAGATTGGACCTTTTGCCAAAGACGTGCGGGATTGCGCCCTATTAACGCAGGTAATTTCCGGCTATGACCCCAATGATTCTGCTTCAGTAGAGGCAGAAGTGCCGGACTATACTAAAGCCTTAACCAATGAAATTAAAGGCGTGAAAATCGGCGTGCCGCAGGAATACTTTATCCAGGGTATGGACGCCGAAGTTAAGGATATTATTGAAGAGGCGATAAATAAATTAAAGGGATTAGGCGCCAGCGCCGGCCAGATTTCTTTGGCGCACACCGAATACGCGGTGCCGGTTTATTATATTATTGCTACTGCCGAGGCCAGTTCCAATTTAGCCAGGTTTGACGGAGTGCAATATGGCTATCGTTACCGCGCCGGCAGCCAGTCGTTAATTGATATGTATAATAAAACCAGGGGCGATGCGTTTGGAGATGAGGCCAAGCGCAGGATTATTCTGGGGACCTTTGTTTTATCCCACGGTTATTATGACGCCTATTATTTGCGCGCCCTGAAAGTGCGCACCCTGATAAAACAGGATTTTGACGCCGTTTTCAAAGATTTTGATTGTATAGTCACGCCGACTTCGCCTACGCCGGCATTTAAAATTAAGGAAAAAATAGCCGACCCCCTGAAGATGTACCTTTCGGATATCTATACTATTTCGGCAAACTTGGCGGGTATCCCGGCAATATCCCTGCCTTGCGGTTTTACTAAAAAGGGCCTGCCGGTAGGCCTGCAGATTTTGGCCAGGCCTTTTCATGAAGAGATGCTTTTTAAGGTGGCTTATGCCTATGAGCAGAATACTCCCTGGCATAAGATGAAACCAGAATTATAGTTAGCCGGCGAGTCAGTTTTAAGAACCCGCTCACCAATATGGAATACGAACCAATAATCGGCTTAGAAGTGCATGTGCATTTAAAAACCAAAACCAAGGCGTTCTGCGGGTGTTCTACTGAATTTGGCAAGGAGCCGAATTCTCAAACCTGTCCGGTATGCCTGGGGTTTCCCGGCTCTTTGCCGGTGCTAAATCAGGTTGCCCTGGGCTACGCGATAAAGGTAGGCCTGGCCCTGAATTGCCGGGTGCAGGAATATACCAAGTTTGACCGTAAAAATTATTTTTATCCGGATTTACCCAAGAATTACCAGATTTCTCAATATGACCTGCCGGTGGCAAAGGATGGATTTTTAGATATAGACGCGCAGGATAAAGCCCGGCGCATTAATATCCGGCGCGTGCACCTGGAGGAAGACGCCGGAAAGCTTATTCATAAACAAGATTGCAGCCTGGTAGATTTTAACCGCACCGGCATACCTTTATTAGAGATAGTCAGCGAACCCGAAATAAGTTCGCCGCAAGAGGCCTATGAATACCTGGTTTTTCTAAAAAGCGTTGTGGAATACCTGGGGGTTTCGGATTGCGATATGGAAAAAGGCTCTTTGCGCTGCGATGCCAATATTTCTTTAAGAGAAGAAGGCGCTTGTGGCCTGGGCGTAAAAACGGAACTGAAGAATATGAATTCCTTCAGGGCGGTAAGAGAGGCGTTGGCCTTTGAAATAACGCGCCAGACGGAATTATTAATCCAGGGAAAAACGATTGCCCAGGAAACGCGGTTGTGGGATGAAAAGAGCGGCGCGACAAGCTCAATGCGCAGCAAAGAGGAGGCCCAGGATTACCGCTACTTTCCCGAACCCGACCTGCCGCCGTTTATTATTACTCAAGGCCAGATTGACGGGATTAAAAAGAGCATCCCCGAGCTGCCCAGGGAAAAGTTGCGGCGCTTTATCCGGGATTATGGATTATCGGAATACGACGCCAGGATTATCGTTTTTTCTAAAAAGGACGCCGATTACGCCGAGAATTGCCTGGAGATATTCCCCGAGAAAAATAAGAAGCCTATTGCCAATTGGCTCATCGGGCCTTTGGTTTCCGAGGCGAATACGCGCCACTGCGGCATCGCGGACCTTAATGTCCCCGCGGGGGAACTGGTGGAATTGGTTAAATTTGTGCAACGGGATGAAATTTCCAACCTGAGCGCGAAGCTGGTTTTGGCCGAAATGATTGATACGGGGAAAAAGGCGGCGGATATAATCAAGGCAAAAAATCTAATTCAGATTTCCGATACCGCCAGCTTGGAGAAAATTCTTGACGAGGTAGTCCGGGAAAACTCCAAGTCAGCGCTTGATTATAAACAGGGCAAGACCGGCGCCCTGATGTTTTTGGTCGGCCAGGTGATGAAAAAAAGCCAGGGTAAGGCAAATCCGAAAATAATTCAAGAGCTTTTAAAGCGGAGGTTGGCGGATGCGTAAGAAATTTATACATTCGCGACCAGAAAACCTCGCTATTCATAGCCAGGATAATAATGGTCGCTCAGTATCAACCTGCAACAGGATTAGGTCTTCAGTCCGAGGTATTCGTAGGTTGATTATCGCGGCAGGTTTATGCGCGGTGTTAGGGGTTTTTATTTTTGTCTCGCTGGCAAATTCCGACGTGGAGAAAAAGAAGAAAAACGACCTTTACCGCGAGGTGGAACTTTTCGCGGATACCCTGGCGATAATACAGACGGATTATGCGGAAGAGGTTAATTTTAAGGATTTAATTTACGGCGCCCTGAAAGGTATGGTTTCCTCCTTGGATCCCCACAGCCAGTTTATGGATCCGGAGACCTATAATGAGCTCAAGGTTGACACCGAGGGCAAGTTCGGCGGGCTGGGCATTGAGATTACCATTAAAGACGGCTTATTGACTGTAGTTACCCCGATAGAAGATACTCCGGCCTGGAAGGCGGGCATTAAGGTAAATGACCGTATCGTCAAGATTAATAATGAAATAACCCGCGATATCGCGCTTACGGACGCGGTGAAGAAATTACGGGGTAAGCCCGGAGAGGCGGTGAATATTACCGTTTTAAGAGAATCGGAAAAAAAGGTTTTAGAGTTTAAAATTGTGCGCGATATCATTAAGATAAAGGATATAAAAGAGGCCAGGATTTTGGAGGATGGCATCGGCTATATCCGCCTGGTGGAATTCAGGGAAAATACCGCCCAGGACCTTAACGCCGCTTTAGAGGATTTGTCTAAAAAGGGGATGAGGGCGCTGATATTGGATTTACGCAATAATCCCGGCGGCCTGCTGGATGTGGCGGTAAGGGTGGCTGAGAAGTTTGTCGCCAAAGATAAGATGATTGTTTATACCAAAGGCCGCAGGAATATGCAAAACCTGGAATTTATTTCGCATGCCGCCCGCCCGATTTTAGATGTGCCAATGGTCGTGCTTATCAATGGGGGCTCAGCCTCGGGCAGCGAGATAGTGGCCGCGGCATTGCAGGATTATAAACGCGCGATTATCCTGGGCACAAAGTCTTTTGGTAAGGGTTCGGTGCAGACGGTTATACCATTAAGCGACGGTTCGGCATTGCGCCTGACTACCAGCAAATATTTCACGCCCTTAGGCAAGCAGATACACGAAAAGGGGGTAATGCCGGATATTGTGGTAGAAGAGGGTAAGATTGAATTGACCCCCAAAGAGGAGTTGTCCGCGGACAAACCCCGGGATGTCTTCAGGGAGTTGGAGACTAAGCAGGCGCCGGCCAAGCCAGAGCAGGTTTTTGATTATAAGTCCGATAACCAGCTGATGCGCGCGGTGGATGTTTTAAAGGCGATAAAAGTTTATCAGGATAGCGCTAATAAATGAAACGGGAACAGAGATATAAAATAGCGGTTTGGATTTTGTCATTTATAGTCATCATTGAGGGTATATTTATCCTTGCCGGCCGGCGGCCCGGAAAGATGGCTCCTGCGCCGGCTGTAATCAAAGGCAGAATCGCGATTGTTATTGACGACTGGGGTTATAATTTAAATAATTTGCCTTTAGCCGAGGAGATAAAATACCCTTTAACCGTCTCAATTTTGCCCCATTTGAGTTATTCACGGGTGGTTGCCGGCCAGCTGCACAAAAGAGGGTTTCAGGTAATTTTACATTTGCCGATGGAGCCAAAAGAGAAAGTAAGATTAGAGAAGAATACGGTAATGACGCAAATGGATGAGTCAACCATAAAAAACATCATAGATGAAGATTTAGCTTCTGTGGCGTATGCCCGTGGCGTATCTAATCATATGGGTTCAATGGCGACCGAGGACCGCCGGACAATGATGGCCGTCTTTCGGGAATTAAAGAAGCGGAACCTTTATTTTTTGGATAGCCTGGTATCTTCGGATTCCGCGGGTTTTGATTTAGCGCAAAAAATGCGCCTGGGTTTTGCCAAAAGGGACGTTTTTTTAGATAATACAGAAGACCCGGATTATATCAGGGGCCAGATTTATAAATTAAAGAGTAAGGCCAGGGTTTATGGCAGGGCAATAGGCATCGGCCATGACCGCAGGGTGACCCTGGAGGTTTTGAGAGAAGTAATGCCGCAAATAGAAAAAGAGGGTTATAAGTTTGTCTTTGTATCGGACTTGGTAAAATAATATGTATGTTTTAGGGATAGAGAGTTCATGCGATGAAACTTCGGCAGCGGTAGTCAGGGACGGCAGGAAAGTCCTTTCTAACGAAACCAGCTCCAGCCTGAGGTTTCACCGCAAATACGGCGGGGTTATCCCCGAGATCGCCTCGCGGATGCAGCTGGAGACTATCGCCGAGGTCAGCGCAAGCGCGGTAAAGAAAGCCAGGATTAAATTGAAAGATATAAACCTGGTGAGTGTGACTTGCGGGCCAGGGCTTTTAGGGTCTTTATTGGTAGGCATCTCGTTTGCCAAGAGCGTAAGTTTTTGCCTGGGCGTTCCTTTGCTGGGGGTTAACCATCTCTATGGCCATATCTACGCCGGACTCCTGGAAAAAGAAGTTCAGTTGCCCTTTGTGGCGCTGGTAGTATCCGGAGGCCATACCAGTTTATTTTATGTAAAAGATTTTGACCGGATACAACTTTTAGGCGCGACCCTGGATGATGCCTGCGGCGAGGCGTTTGACAAGGTGGCGAAAATTTTAAACCTTGCCTATCCAGGCGGGCCGGTTATTGAACGTTTGGCCAAGAACGGCGACGCCCGCAGGATGAAATTCGGCTGCTCTAATACCAATAACCCCCTGGATTTTAGTTTCAGCGGGATAAAAACCGCGGTGTTGTATTATGTTAGCCGGTCGGCCGGTCGGCCGGTCGGCCGGTTAAACCCGTTTACCCGCTCACCTGCTTACCCGTTCACCAATGATATCGCCGCCTCTTTTCAGCAGGCCGTTATTGACACGCTCATCCACAAGGCTTTATTGGCCTGTAAGATGAAGGGGCTGAATCGCTTGGTTATAGGCGGGGGCGTGGTAGCCAATAACAGTTTGCGGTTGAAATTCAATGCCGCTGCCTTAAGGAATAAGATAAAGGTATATTTCCCGCCTAAGGAATTTTGCCTGGATAACGCGGCAATGATAGCGGGCCTGGGTTATAGGCTGTATAAAAAGGGGTATAGCTCGGGCCTGGATTTGACTGCGGGGGGTTAATTCGCACAACAACTTACTCGCACTTGCCGCAGAAAGCGGCATACCGAGCTTTCTGATAAGCTCGGGTAACGTGTTCGTAAGTTGTGTGCTCATTAAAGGAGGATGCCATGTTTAGTGATGGACAGATTATGCTGCGCCTGGTGTTATCCGCGTTTTTGGGCGGACTAATCGGCTTGGAACGCCAGCTTCACCGCCGGGCTGCCGGATTACGGACGCATATCCTGGTTGGTTTGGGTTCCTGTCTTATGATGTTGACATCCTTGTATCTTTTTGATATATATATCCGTATGGTCCCCCTGGATCCTGTGCGCCTGGCCGCGGGGGTCATTACCGGTATCGGTTTTTTAGGGGCGGGCGCCATTATCAGGGACAGGGGAGGCGTCAAGGGCTTGACTACCGCTGCCAGCCTTTGGGTGGTGGCCGGTATAGGTTTAGCCATAGGCTGCGGTTTTTATCTCGGAGGCATATTTACCACATTGTTGGCATTAGTGGCGCTTTTTCTTTTAAGGTATTTTGAAGATATGCTTTTTAGCGAAGAAAAGGGAGGTGGTAAATAATGGCTTTTAAAAAGAGAGTAGAGGAGAAGGTTCTTGACGTTGATGCTACAATGCAGGGCACGTTAACTTTTAAGGACCCGGTAAACTTGCGTATAAATGGTAAATTTGAAGGGAATTTAGAGGCGCGCGGCAATTTGACTATCGGCCAGGCCGCGGCCGTTACGGCGGATATCGTCGGGGATAATGTGATTATCGGCGGCAGGATCAGGGGCAGGATAACCGCTAAACAAAGGCTAATCCTTTTGCCCACGGCCATAGTACAAGGCGATATTTACGCGGCCAGGTTAAATATCGCGGAGGGCGCGATATTAGAAGGCAACTGTTCTATGCTGCATGATTTCCTGAATGTGGAAGAACTGGCGCGCTATCTGGAGGTAGATTTAAATTCAATTATGGAATGGGCTAATTCAGGCAAGGTCCCGGCAGTAAAGGAAGGCAATGATTGGAGATTTGAGAGAAAGGCAATAGACTCCTGGGTGGCCGCAGGCAAAGTGGGTAAATAAGCACAGATTTTCACGGATAAAAGAACGCCTGCCTGCCTGCCTGCAGGCAGGGATATGCACGGATAAAAAGTATTGTCCGTGTAAATCCGTAAAGAATCCGTGTACATCGGTGATTAAAAATGGCGGAAAAACTTTTAACCGTCAGGGATGTTTCTCTGATGTTGGGTGTTTCAGAAAAAGAGGTCCTGGATTTAGCCGAGAGCGGCAAGATACCCGCTTATAAAATCGGCGGCGTATATTTAAGATTTAAGCCCGAGCAGATAGACGAGTTCCGGAAATTCTTTAATGTCTCGCCCGCCTATAATAAAACCAACGCCCCCTCGCAGTATTCTTTCAAGGATCGCCTCGGCGATTTCTTTTATTTTAACGATTTTTACTTATTGGCTATCCTGCTGATACTGCTGATAGTATTTATTATATTCGGGGGATTTTAAAAGATAATGGTTCTTGACCTGGGTTTCTGCGATTTGGGGTTTGCCAAGTTGGATATTGACCGTAAG